>WBZS01000184.1_pt2 | contig 109913 bp, 78 predicted proteins | sample 5204201 | NCBI WGS metagenome assembly WBZS01 (sample SAMN12344357, study PRJNA552823) | activated sludge metagenome | biome: Activated sludge suspended growth; feature: Nitrification reactor; material: Wastewater; isolation source: activated sludge from nitrification reactor of wastewater... | reverse complement strand
CGTCAGCACCGTTGTCGTCATAGGCGGCGAGCTGCAAAACCAATTGAAGACCTGATCGTAAATTTCTGCGCGGCTCATCGACTGTTTGGGTAAGTAATGATGAATACGCGACTGAATTCGGTCATCGTTGTAACAACTCATTGAATTGACTGTGGCAACCTCGCTAAAGTCCTTGACCAGGTACTTAATCAGCAGACCGGTGCCGTGCCGCGAATTGATCTCGCAGGGGGCCACTACAACCCGATTGCATCTGGGGGTTTCGGGGCGCTCGCATACCTCGGCAGTGGGGGCCGAAACCTCGGACATCCGCACCTGCCAAATAGGAATCGTCGGTTCTAAATTGGACGCACCAAACCAACTTCGCGTGCGTTTGGAAGGGCTACTCAACTTTCGCGGACGAGAGTTGATACTAATGGTTTGAGGCGCGGTTTCTGATTGGCATTGAAAAACACGAATCGAACAAATTGGCATGCCCAACAGCCGTCGACCATTTTCCGCATTGAGTGGCTTACTGGTGATAGACAAACGCTGCTCGTGCTGCGCGTTACACATCGATTTTTCAATATTAAACAGGATCTTGCCGTTGCCGGTCGTAATGGCGGCTTGCGGAATCAAATGGTCATTCCAATGAAGCTGAAAGCGGAAATCTACCTCTGCGCCACGTAGGCATCCGGTATCGATTTCGACTCGAAAGTCGTCCGCCGCCAAAGCGACTCGCACCATGGAAACAGGTTCCGACCAACGGAATGTCTGCCCCGCATGTTGTTCCAACTCATGAAAGTTAACCAGGCGACTTTCAGAAGGTTTATTGCAATGCAAGGCGAACACCTCGCGTTGAATCTCCGCTGCCGTGGCCGAATCTGGTACGGTTGACTTTTTGGGCGATTCCATACGGCGGTTTTCCAAGAAGTAATGGGCGATTTCAATTTGACCTGGAAAACCAAATCATTGGGACAATGACCGACCTTCCCGTCGCAGCGCACAGGTGATAAATGATCCTCTATTCGTTATTTCGGTAACAAATTCTTTAATCGTTAAAGATAATCCCTTCGAAGTCGCCACATTGGCGAAAATCAGGTCCGCGACAATCCGCTAGCACCAAGCGTGCGATAAACCAGAAGGGCAGGTAGCATGGGGGCGAGCATCGGCTCGAATTGCCGAGAAGGTTAACTCTCAGCCAACTAAGCTACACGGCGAACGCTAGCCGTAGGCTGTTTCGTAGTGGCGTTCAACAGACTCAAGATCATGTCGCAAGCCCGCGCGGTTGCTCCCTGTTGTGCCTGGACTACCGCGAATGCCTTGCGTCCCATCTCCTCGCGCCATTTGGTATCCACGATCGCGCGCTCCAGGAACGCTTCGAAGTCCTGTTGGTTGTGCACGACGCAGCATGCATCGCGGGCCACCAGCATGGCTACGATGTCGCGGAAATTTTCGGTGCGAGGTCCGAAAGAGACCACTGCCCGATTGGCGGCGGGCTCGATCATGTTCTGTCCCCCCCTCTTTCCCATACTCCCACCGACGTAAGCGATCTTCGCGAGGCTCCACCAACCTGGCAGTTCCCCAACCGCGTCGATGACGATTACTGGACGCCTTTGCAGGGTATCCCATCGTGCTTCGTGCAATCGGCTGCGACAAACAATGTGTTCTGAATGCGTCTTGAGAATCGCAAGCAGCGAATCGACGTTGTGCATGTGTCGCGGAACGACAACGAGTCGCAATTCTGGAAACCTGGACTTCAAAGCCCGATAGGCCTGCGCTACCATCAAGTCTTCTTCCGGTTGTGTACTTCCGGCAACGAAAACAATCTCTGAATCTGCCAATCGAAACGCTTTTTTCAAATTCGTCCCCAATTCAGCGTGCTGCGGATTAAAGGCTCCATCAAATTTGATGTTTCCGCAGATTTCAATGCTCTCCGGATAAGCGCCCAAAGCCAAAAACCGATTTGCGTATTCTGGCGATTGAGCGGCGATTTTGTTTACCGACCGCAGCATCGATCGAGCAACGAACCCGATCCGCTGATATCCTCGAAAACTTCGCTCACTCAGGCGACCATTTACAACGATGACGGGAATTCCTTGAAGTGCCGCCGCTCGCAACAAATTGGGCCACAGTTCCAGTTCTGCCAAAACAATTACTTTTGGCTTCAGACGTTGCAACGATTTTTTGACCGACCAGGTGAAGTCCAACGGGCAGAAGAAAATGTTGTGATTTGCAAAACGCTTCTTCGCCACATCAAAACCGGATTCTGTGGTCGTGGAAATCGCGAGTTGTAGCTTGGGATCACGTCGTAGCAGTTCATCCACGATCGGTCCCAGCAACTGGACTTCGCCAACACTGACCGCGTGCAGCCAAATGCAGGTGCGTTCGGGATCAGTGAGAGGCACATTGCCTTGGAGACGTTGGGACCAACCGCGACGGTTTTTCTTGAGCCAAACAAACCGATAGAGGAGCCATGGGGCGCTGACGACTAACGCCGACAAATAGGCCAGATTAATCAGCCAAGGCACCACAGAAATCCATTTCCTTCCACGCTTCCACGTCATGATTGCGATGTTAATGTGGCCGACTTTTACCCGGCCTCTTCCACTCTCATGCAACAAGACTTGTATTTTTTTCCGCTGCCGCAATGGCAAGGATCGTTGCGCCCCAATTTTTGTCCACGATGCCGAATCGGTTCAACTTTCCGGTCGGGTTGTTGGTGCGAGTTCTCAATAGCTTGCTGCTGCTGCCGTCCGATTTCAGTATTCGCCGCTGGAGGAGCCTGACTTAGCGAAGGAGCCGACTCATGGATGGCATTGGTCTCGACGAAAGTTCGACTGACGGCTGCCTCGCTCAACTGCTCCATCCGGAACACGATATCGGTAACTTGTTCGCCGATCGAATTCCACAAATTCTCGAATAGTCGCATCCCCTCGCGTTTGTACTCAACCTTGGGGTCGAGCTGAGCCATGCCGCGCTGGCTGACTGCACTGCGCAAATAATCCATTGCGAGCAGATGGTCTTTCCAGGCGTTGTCGACCACTTCCAACAGGACCATTCGCTCCATCCGCCGCATTTCGGGATGGTAATAGTCCTCCACAATGGATTCAAGTCTTTGTTTAAGTTCATCCTGTTCGAGACGTTCGATTTCCTGAATAGGCAATTCTGAATTCGTTTTACTTTTGAACCATTCTGCCAAGGGTGAGACTGCGCCGTTGGCATTCCGCAAAGGAACGTTGCCGCTTTCAGCAAGTCGTTCAACTTGAGCTTTAAGTTCTTCAATTGCCTGTTGTGCCTCGGCCTGACGCGACTTGCTCTTATGGATCAAGAGATCCCGAATTTCGTCGCGCTGCTTGCTCGAAAAATCTTCAATAGCAATTTGGGTTCCGAACCGAGCCGAGGCCCAAAAGGCGAGGCCTTCCCGATCCATTTGCGATTGAACGGCCGTTGAACGATCGAACTGGTTAATACCGGCCATAACGGGGTATTCTGCTTCCTTGGCGTCATAACGGTGGTAGGCCTGTTCGATCACAAATTCTTTCAAGGCATCGGTAGAGGTGAATTTTTTCAACTCTGACAATTCGATGACGAAACCGAATTTGGATTGAATCCAGGACTTCGCCACCCGCAAGTAGTAGTCTTCATCAAGCATCGGCGCGCCCTCGGCCAAGTCCGTATGCTGGATAGCCTCACGAACACGTCCGATCAGAACTTCATCGACACGATCTCGCCCAGCAGCCTTCAGATCACTTTCCCGCAGATTCACCTGCCAACGAGAATTCGCGCTACGAGTCAATGCTCCCCAATTCCAATCAGTTTCATCTTCACTGACCGGGAGGTTTTCATCGATCGAACTCATGATTTCTGTTTCAGCCAGACGTTCTGCTTCCTCATGCGCGACCTTGTCGGCCTCGGCAAAATTCATTTTGCGAAACGTCTTGCCGTCAAGAGCGATCGACAACTTATTGCTAGCGAAGCCAGCGAAAGAATCGATCCCATAGTCCTTCGACAAAATACCGCCCAAGCTTGACTCGACTTGATCGCGGATCATATCCACGACCATTTCGCGGCAACTTGCACCATCCAGAATTCTTTGACGGAACTTGTAGATGCGTTTGCGTTGTTCGTCCATGACTTCGTCGTATTCAAGAAGGTTTTTGCGCACCTCGAAATACGATTCTTCTCGTTTCTTCTGTGCGCTGTCGATACGGCGGGAAACCATCGTGCTTTCAATCGGCATGTCGTCCTTGAGCCCACCCAATTCCAGCATCCGGCGGACAAACGGACCGGCAAAAATACGGATCAAATCGTCGTCAAAGCTCAAGTAGAAACGGCTACTTCCTGGATCTCCCTGTCGTCCGCAACGACCACGCAACTGCAAATCGATACGACGTGAATCGTGTCGTTCGGTGCCAATCACATGCAAACCGCCCAAACGTTTGACCTCTTCGCCGCCCTCTTTCATCTTGTGTTCCTGGTTGATTTTTTCAACCAGTGCCGTCCACTCCTCATTCGGTACGTCGAGTCGCGTTTCGTATTTGTCCTGGAGTTGCGCCCAAGCCATCGTTTCGGGATTCCCACCGAGGACAATGTCCGTACCGCGACCCGCCATGTTGGTGGCGATGGTCACCGAGCTGCGACGGCCGGCCTGCGCAACAATCTCCGCCTCACGCTTGTGATTCTTGGCGTTCAAAACCTCATGCTTGATTCCGCGGCGTTCGAGCATTCCAGAAAGCAATTCACTTTTCTCAATCGAAACCGTCCCGACCAGCACCGGTCGTCCGCGTTCCTGAACCAAATCTACCTTGCTCATCGGAAAGGTTTCTTTTGAACCGTCCTCTGAACTCGCAATGACAACTTCGTTGTCGTTTTTTTCCTTAATGGTACCGGTAAATACATCGCCGGTTTTCAAGCGGACCAAATCCCATTTATGGAAGGCCTCGACTTCGTCCGCCACGGCCTTCCATTTGAATTTTTCGTAGCTGTAGATCACGTCGGGGAACTCAACGCGTTGCATTTTTCGGTTCGTGGGAATGGCAACGACGTTGAGCTTGTAGATTTTCCAAAATTCTTCGGATTCGGTCATTGCCGTACCGGTCATACCGCAAATCTTTTCATAAAGTTTGAAATAGTTTTGCAGAGTAATTGTCGCCAAGGTTTGCGTTTCTTCCTTGATCTTTACGCCTTCTTTGGCCTCTACTGCCTGGTGCAAACCATCGCTCCATTGACGACCATCCATTAAACGGCCTGTAAATTCATCGACGATGATCACTTTTCCATCTTTCACAACGTAATTGACGTCGCGTTTGTACAAAAAGTGTGCCTTCAGCGCATTGTCAATCAAATGCGGCCAGTCCATGTTTCCCGCTGTGTAGAAACTCTCGACTCCCGCCAGTTTCTCAGCGACGCGCACTCCCGAATCGGTCAATGTTACGGTGTGGTCCTTCTCATTGACCACGAAGTGCTCATCCTTCTGCAACGTTTTGGCAATCCGCTCGGCGTCAGCGTACCGATGCACATCTTGGTGGGCAGGCCCCGAGATAATCAGTGGCGTTCGAGCTTCGTCGATCAAAATGTTGTCGACTTCGTCGATAATTGCGAAATTCAATTTCCCTTGAGCTTGCTGGTAAGATTTCGGGAATCGATCATCGCCGCGCGACGCCGGCTTCATGTTGTCCCGCAAGTAGTCGAAACCAAACTCGTTATTTGTGCCATAAGTAATGTCGCAAGCATACGCCTCCTGACGCATGCGAGTTCCGATTGGACCATTCATATCGCTTTGGATCGCGCCAACCGTAAGGCCCAAACCCATGTACAAGGGAGCCATCCACTCCATGTCGCGCCGAGCCAAATAGTCGTTCACGGTCACAACGTGGACACCCTTGCCCGGAATCGCATTCAAATAGGCCGGCAAGGTGGCCACCAGTGTTTTGCCTTCACCCGTGACCATTTCAGCCGCGGCTCCGCTGTGTAAAACCATCCCACCAATCAGCTGGACATCGTAATGCCGCATCCCCAAAAATCGTTTGCCACCCTCTCTACAAACTGCAAAGGCCTCAATCAAAATATCGTCAAGAGTCTCCCCCTCGGCAAGACGTTCGCGGAAACGAATTGTCTCCGCGCGCAGTTGTTCTTCTGTGTACTTTTCGTATTTGCTCTCAAGCGCATTAATCGCATCGACTTTTGGCTGCAAGCTCTTGATGTACCGAGCGTTCGATGACCCGAATATTCCGGTCAACGCCTGCCCAAAGGCACGTCCCAGTCCCCCACCAAAAAACGTGAGGAAGTCCCAAAGCCTTTCCAAAAATTTTTCCATTGCGAATTTTCTAGTAAAAGTAAGATGGATGATGCCAATTTGGCAGCACCATCGGGTGTCGACGACACGCGAAATCCAAAACAAGCGTAATCCAAAAAATGCTGGTATTTACCAAGTTATAGTTGATGGCTTTCAGGGTCAACGGAGATAGAGTGCTTGCAAAAACGACCAATTTGACAGGAATCGCGCAAAACAGACCCAGATTCGCAATTAGCATGCCGCTCTTCGCGGTTTCGCCCATTTTCGCATGGTTGCTGACAAGGGCCTTTGACCTTATTTTGAATAAAGAAACCGGCAATCGCGGAATATTTGTCCTTTCTACTTCTGGACAATTCAACGATTTCCGTTTTTTAAGACGTCAAACCGCAGGACTCCAGCATTGGCCAAACATCCGCGAACTGTCGATATCACTGGCCAAATGATTTTGCTTGGGACTGGAACCAGTGTGGGAGTACCTGCCTTGGGCTGCAATTGTCCGGTTTGCGTGGGCCAGCGACCTCGGAACATGCGGACTCGCTGCAGCGCGGTTTTGGGGTTGGCACGCGGCAATCTCCTCATCGATACGGCGCCCGACCTGAGAACTCAGTTCCTGCGCGAAGGCCTCGGCGTTGCTCATGCGGTGCTCTACACCCACGAACATTCGGATCATCTTATGGGATTTGATGATCTGCGGCTGTTCCAGTTTTACTTGGGTGCTCCCGTTCCGGTCTATTGCCAACCTCACGTTGCCAAATGCTTGCGGCGCGTTTTTGACTACGCTTTCTCTGACGAAGAACAAACGCATACTGGTGCGGTGCCCTCTGTTGATATTCACGAAATCGGCACAGAGCCATTTGAGGTGCTGGGGCAAACCGTCATCCCAATTCCGATGCAACACGGCCCCAAGTTCAGCGTCTTGGGCTTTCGCATCGGCAACGTTGCGTATTGCACAGATGTAAGTGCGATTCCCGATTCCAGTCGAAGGCTGCTGGAAGGCCTCGACACTCTTGTCCTAGATGCCTTGCGCCCGTCCGCTCATCCAACACACCTAAACGTCGAACAGGCGATTGCAATCGCTCAAGAACTGAAGCCTTACAAAACCTATTTTACGCACTGTGCTTGCCACCTGGACTACTACGAAGTCAATCCGCAACTACCTCTTGGAATCGAAATCGGATACGACGGATTGCGGATTCAATTGACCTGAGGCAACTAAAGCCTGCTGCAATCGATCGGTATCCCAGTTCGCTTCATGCCCCAGTCGCTGCAAAAAAACTGCAAGAAACCTGGCGCGCTGTTCGGCTAACTCACGACCCGCACGTGTCTGCATCTGGCCCGGCAACAAAAACAACTTTTTGAAAAAATGATCAACGGCGAATTTTGTATCGTTCAATTCGCGATCGACGGCGATTGGTTCAAGAAAATCGTACAATTCACCCCGCACTGCTCCGGCGGTCATCAAGCATCGGGCAAGTCCAATGGCTCCCAATGCCTCCAAACGGTCGGCGTCTTGAACAATTTTCGCCTCGACGGTTAACGGTTCGATCCCGGCAGAAAAACTATGAGCGATGATCGCGTGTTCAATTGCTGAAACCAACGCCTGGTCGTAGTGGATCTCAATCAAGTATTCGCGGGCCCTCGTTGCCGCAAGTCGCGAAGCATGACTTCGCAGCGGAGAATCTTTCGCAACAACTACGCAATCATGTAACCAGGCCGCCGGCAAAACAATTTCGCTGTTCGTATGCTCGCTGTTCGAATGCAGGCTGCGGCACAATAATTTTGCGTTATTGACAACGCGTCGAACATGTTCGATTCCGTGTGCACCATCCGCACCTGCCAATTGCGAAGCAACAAATGCCTCCATCGACAGTCTCCAGCGCTGTTCCCAGACCGTGAATTCCTGTCTTTCGATCATGCCGAATCTCTCTGACAATAAAAATGGGCCACCGAAAAAGGTGGCCCTTGGAAATGCCTGACGCGAAAACTCGAGATTGTTGAGCGCGGGTTTAACCAGCACCGAGCGCCTTCGCATAATCGGCAGTGATCTTGATCACTTCCTCTAGATAAGGAGTCCGTTCGATGGTTTTGCTTGAACTGTTGACTTGTTGGTCAATCAACTTCTCGTCTTCCTTTTCCTTGTCAAATTCCTTGCGGCGGGCAAGGTATTTTTCCTTATTCAAAGACGTTGATTTTTCATTCTTGAACTGCACGTATTTTTCAATACGGTTGGCCTCTCGTTTGAAAAAGTCGGAATCAGCAATCCGGGCTTGCGCCTTGGTGTTAAGTGATTCGGCTATTTCTGGAGACACTTGGTTCATCACAACGTGGCTGGCGGGTGGAATCCGATCAAATTCGACCGCGTAATCCAAATCTGATTCAGCCACGTCCATTTTGTCCGTGATCGATGGTAGAACGACGTCGGCGAGGACGCCTCTTTTTTGTGTGCTGTCACCGTCTGGTCGATAAAACTGCTGCATGGTGATCTTCAACGCGCCGTGGAATTTCGGGGGGTTTTCCGAACGATAAATTAATTCGTTCAGATCGATCAAGCTTTGAACGGTTCCTTTACCGTGTGTTGTGGAATCGCCGACGATCAATCCGCGTTTGTAGTCTTGAACAGCGCCTGCCAAAATCTCGCTGGCACTTGCACTGAATTTGCTGGTCAACACCACTAACGGTTTGCTCCAGCTCATTCCGCTCTGCAAATCATTAAGTTTTTCAACACGACCGTCGGGGTCTTTCACTTGGACCACCGGACCGGCGTCGACAAACAGGCCAGTACAGTCGATGGCCTCGCGCAAACTACCACCGCCGTTTTGGCTGAGGTCGAGCACCAAGGCATCAACTTTTTTTGCATTGAAATCATCGAGGATTTTCTTGACGTCACTCGTGGTACTCCGGCGATTTTCACTGTTGGATTCCATATCAGCGTAAAAGCTTGGCAAGCGAATGACGCCTACGGTGAAAGGACTGCCGTCAGCCTTTTTGCCTTCTTCAAAAATTTGGCCATGGGCGGCTTCATCTTCCAACGTAATTTTTTCCCGAACGATTTCGATTGTTTTGATCTCATCGGCCCCTTCTTTGAGAACCGCCAATCGCACAATCGTGCCGGCCTTACCACGAATTTTCGCGACGACATCATCCAGTTTCATGCCGACCACGTCAACCATTTCGGTACCTGGCGCTTGTCCGACCATGACAATCCGGTCTTCGACGTCCAACTGGCCCTGTTTGGCGGCGGCACCATTGGGAACAATTCGTTTGATCACGGTATAGCCATCATCGTTGGCCGCCAGCGTTGCACCAATCCCCTCCAACGCTAGTCGCATTTGGATAAGAAAGTTCTCATAGGTTCGTTTGGACATATACGAAGTATGTGGGTCGAAACTGGAAGTCACAGCAGTCGTAAACATTTCGACCACGTCTTCACTATCCATTTGGTGCATGCGTTTGCCGTACATCGAGTAACGTCGTTTGAGTCGTGTCACTGGATCGTCTTTTGCATTCTCCGCGCCTTCTTCGACCAACAGGTTGTACTTGATGCGTTTGCGCCAACGATCGTTTAATTCCTCCGGAGACTCAGCATAGTCATAGGCATCTCGATCGGTAACCATTTCTTCATCTACCGTGAAATCATGCGTGGCGTCCAACCACTTCTGCGAGATCGCTACGCTTTCATCCACGCGTTGCACGAAGCGTTTGAAGATGTCGAGGGCGATTGTAAAAACGCCTTTTTTGATTTCATCATCAATTTGAGTTTGGACTTTTTGGAATTCTTCAACATCGGACTTCAAAAAGTAAACTTTCATCGGGTCCAAGTTTCTGAGAAAGGTCCCTAGCGCACGTTCTGCTATCTTGTCGTCAATCGGTTGGCTGAGCAAGTGATCCCGTTGGATCAACTGGCCGACCACGCGCACCGCCGTGCGATCTGCCTGAGAGACCGAGGCCAATTTGTCGTCGGTATTTGGCGGAGCTGTTGTGGGTGCCTGTTGGGCCAGCGCCGTGGCGGCAAGGCAAGCCAAAACTAGACTGACACTCAAGAATCGAGTGGGCTGAGAAAAACTTCCTCGTCGGCTATTCATGATTTACCCTGAATTTAAGATTGAGTGAAAAACGTGTGGAACGAATCCCACTCTGTTGTTTATAAATTTCAACTTGGACGAACGCCCGTTGGCCGGCAACTCTGCAGTGCCATGGCCACTTGCTCGGCAGTGACGTGGCCGCTTGCTCAGCAGTGCCACCAGTATATCGCTTTTCACGGCAATACCCCGAATTGAAAAAATGTTAGACAGAACAAATTGCGGCGACAAGGTCGATTTGAACGCAAAACGCTGAACCGCTCGCCTTTTCGAGCCCAAACTGCTTGGAATCAGAGCAAGTGATCGCTTGCAAGGGTACGACAAAATCGCTGAAACACCGGTTTGTCGACGGTTTTGCGCCCGCTCGCTATACTGGATTTAGAATGCTGCGATAAACCGTGATTGGGTTTGGTTTTTCAAGTTCTCTGAAAAAAAGCGGTTACCAACCGCCGCGATTGCTTCGATTTTCTCCGCGACGTGGAATTTGCTGTGACCGCTTACCTTCTGATGAACAATGGCGTCAACTCGGGCGCTCGTTTTGAACTGAACGAAAAGGTCGAGAATCTGCTGGGACGCGACTGGCAATGCCAAATCGCCCTGAACGATCCCCAATGCTCGCGCGTTCATGCAGCCATCTATCGCGACGACGAGGGTTGGTGGATTGCCGACCGCGGCAGTAGTAACGGAACATTCGTCAACGGCCAGACCATCGACACCGCGCGGCTAATGCAAGGCACGGAACTTCGAATCGGTTCAAATTATTTCACGTTCAAACTGCCTGAAGCCAAACCATCGAAACCTGAGCCTAAAATCGAGGAGGCCAAGACGGCTACTGTTGTCGCACATCGCTCGCAAGACACCAACGAGTTTGGCCAAAATACTCTTAGCTTCCTCAAGGGCCCCAACATTGGACAGGAAATGTCGTTCCTGTTGCAACTGTGCGTTAAGCTCTTCAGCACCAGCGAGCCGGACGAAGTGATTCGTATTTGTATGACGCGCCTCTTCGAAAGAACAAGTGCGAATGTCGCCGGCTTCCTCTGGCTCAACGACGCAGGACAACTGATCCCGAAAATTGTGTTTCCGGAACATGAGGCCAGCAAACTTTTGCTGCGCAAGGAATTGACGAAACGTGTCGTGCTCGAAAAACAGGCGATACGAGTGGAGTACGATTCAGCCGACAAACACGGTGGTTATGCGGACGCAATTTGTGTTCCACTCATTTCTGAAACCCAGATCGAAAACGAATCGAAACTGCAAGTTCAAGGTGCCATCCACCTATATCGCCAGAGTCAGCGATTTCAGGACAACCACATGGAGCTGGCCTCAGCCATGGCCAACATCATCTCGCGCGCTCTGCGTCAGGCCAACTCGCGCGCCAGCCTCGTCGCCCAACACACGAGCCTGGTTCAAAAGACTGGGGCCTTTGACGAGCTGATCGGCGAGAGCCCTGAAATGAAGGAATTGAATTCCAAGGTTGCCCGCGTGGCAAAGGCCTCGGGTTGCGTCCTGATCCGCGGCGAAAGCGGCGCCGGCAAGGAACTCGTAGCGCGCGCCCTGCATCGCAACAGTCCGCGGGCCGAGCGCCCCATGCTCACGGTCAACTGCGCGGCGATTCCTCGCGATTTGATGGAAAGCCAACTGTTTGGTCACAAACAGGGAGCCTTCACGAGCGCCGATCGCGACCATATCGGCTGGTTCCAACAAGCCGACTTGGGCACGTTGTTTCTGGATGAGATCGGCGAGTTGACTCTGGAAGGCCAAGCAAAATTACTGCGGATTCTCGAAGGCCATCCCTTCATGCCCGTCGGCAGCACCGAACAAATCACCGTCGACGTACGTGTCATCTGCGCGACCAACCGCGACCTTCGCGAATTCGTCAACGAAAAACGTTTCCGCGAAGACTTGTACTATCGCCTTAGCGTTTTTGAACTTAATATTCCGCCACTACGAAATCGTGGCGCTGACATCCAACTGCTTATTAATTATTTTCTAAAACACTTTCGCGAACGGCACGGCAAGTTCAACCTTGAATTTTCTCCGGACGCGAATCGATTGCTGCTAGCCTACCATTGGCCCGGGAATGTCAGGCAACTCCGCAATGTGATCGATTCGGCGGTGGTCATGGCCGACGGCATTCAAATCGAGGTTCAAGACATTGGCATTCGCGACCCGGAAGGGGGAGGCGAACTGTCGACGCTGCGGATCGAATTTTGGGAAAAGAAATTGATCGGCGAAGCGCTCCAGCGGACCGGCAATGTGGTCCCCGAAGCCGCCAAACTCCTGGGCCTCAGCCGCGCAACACTCTATCGAAAAATCGAAGAATACAACATCAACCGTAGTAGCCATTAGGCTCGTGCTTTCCCACGTTGGTCACGCAGCACGGATGAGACGTTGGTCGGGTTCGATGGCTTGGATGATCACAGGTGGATCGGGTCGGTTGATGTTGACGTCAATTCCCTCCCGTCGCAGGTTTTCCTCAAGCTGAAAAAGGATTTCATTCTGCAACGCTGACATTACCGAACGGGTGGCCAGAAAAACACGCAACTCATAATCCAGAGACTGGGGGCTGATCTTCACGAGCACCGCACTGGGTTCGGGGTAGTCAAGGACCTGCGATTGCCGCCGAGCGACATCGAGCAAAATCTGATGAACCTGTCGCGTATTGCTGCCGTGCGCGACCGAAATCGGGAAAACTGCTCGCGAAATTGTATCGGTCAGAGTCCAGTTCATGACGTCATCGGTGATAAATTTTTTATTCGGAACGATCCACTCACGTCGATCGGAATCCATAATGGTTGTCGCCCGCAGTGCCATTTTCGTAACCGTCCCGGAAACGTTGTTGACAGAAACAGAGTCGCCAACACGCACGGGCCTTTCGATCAAGATGATCAATCCAGATACAAGGTTGGCGAAAACTTCTTGCAAACCAAAACCAAGGCCCACCGTTAAGCCAGCCGCCAGCCATTGCACGCGATCCCAATTAAAGCCCAACAGCGAACTGGCCCAAACAAGTCCTACAAGGCCGACCATGTAGCGTGTCAAAAATGTGATCGCAAATCGGCCGCCCTTGTCGAGTGGTAAGCGCGCGGGCAAGGTTAATTCGATCAAACCCGGAAGATTACGACTGAAACTGAAGGCTACTAGCACGACCACTGAAGCGACCAGCATCTCCTTGAGCGTTATCCAGGCTTTCGAACCGTCCATCAGAATCTTGTTGCCTTCCCAAAGGTTTACCTTTTGCAGCAACTCACTGACAGGCAGCACGTCGGCCCAGACTTGGATCGTCACTATCACGACGCCCAAGAACGCCATTACATGCAAAACCTTTTCCACTTGTCGCGCATTCGTGGCCAAATCGGCGGACTTCTGTCGCGCGGACGAATCTTCAACCACAATCAGATCGCGCAGGCGTTGGCGATACAAATCAAACACATGTATCAACAGCGACCAGCCTAACATCAAGCCCATTCCCGCCAACAGACTCCAGAGAATCCGTGTCCCCAATTGCTCGGCTGCAAACCGGTACCCAACTGCAGCCAGAATTGCCAACGAAATCGGCAACAAAGACGCCCACCATTTGAACCAACGACCGCCCCCCAACCAAATCGTGGGAGACTCCCGATCACGGGTCGATTCGAATCGCACGATTGCCCGGGCAGACTGCCACATGACGAGCCCCAAAGCAACCATCGCACCCATCAAAACGAGACGACCAAGCGAGTCGCTAAATTTGCCGTCTGCGTATCGTTTCAGCGATTCGCAAACCATCAATAGCGGACAAATGATCCAGATTGTTTGCCACAAAGCCTTTTGCAAGTATTGGCAAATGGGTGGCGACCAACCGAGCGTAACACAAGCAAATCCATCAGCGGAAAACGCTCGATACAAAATGGACGCAACCAATACGAGCGGTAGCGCCCCACCAATTCCATAGGCCAGAGTCGCCGCCAGAATTTGGCTTTCGCCAACCGCTTTTAATTCCATGTAAACGAAGTATGACAACAACGGCAATGTCAGTGACGAAACGACCGTCCAGACGATCGGCTGAAACAGTTTCCAAATGATTTGGGGCTTGATGATCATTATGAACACGTGTCCTTTCAATTCAACTCTGCCTAAGTTGAGCTTAGGCGATAACTTCTGCCGCATTTTCGACGCGTGACAGTCTTCGTGACAACCAACGCAAGAACAGCAAACCGGCGACCCAAACAACTGCATCCAGAGGGTGATTCACGATTCGTTCACCCAGTCCGCTCAGTAGATTGATCCATTGCACGGGTTGAACCAGCTTCCAAATCGCTTCCGAGCTGCCGCAAATCGTCTCCAAACCTAGTGGATCGGCATTTTTGACCCATAACAGTTTGTTATCCAGAAAGTACCGTTGGTCTTTGATCGCGGCGATCATTTTTTCGCGTTCCGCAGCGAGCTCGATCAGCGCGTGATTCAGGCTGTTGTATTCCGCAACGAGACTCTTCGCAGTTTCCATCGTTTCAATCGACTGGGCTTTGCGTTTGGCGGTCGCGAGTTCGTCTTCCAAACTGGCCAGTCGTTCTTTTTCTTCTTCCAGCGTCCGTTCGGCTTGAAGCAGTTCGAGATTCACATCTTTGATTTGTTGTCGGGTTTCGTTGTTCTGAATGCGAAATTCGGCTTCTGAAGGCAATTTTCGATGGGTGGCGAGCAGCAACATCTGCTTGCCTTCCGTCAGACCGATTCGTTCAAATTTCTCGCGCAACGAAGCCGTCGTCGCGCTGAGGCTGTCCACCTTGGTCGCGACATTGGCTTTATCTTCAACAATCTTTTGTCGCAATTCCTGGACTTTGGTGATACGCTGCTTGACGGAAGTGGTCGAGTCGGCAGTTGGAATAGGCGCTGAGTGGGGTGGTGGCGAGGTTGTCGCGTCAGCCTTGGGTTCATCCATCTTTTCCTGGACCGTCGAAAAGTTGACCGGGGCGACTTGATCTGGCGTGGTCAATTCATCTGACGTGGCGACCGAAGCGGAATTGCTACCATGTTGCAAGTGCCGAAGTTGTCGGAGTTTGCGGATAGCGATCGGCAATTCGTCCAAGACTTTGTTGGTTACGGCCAATTCGGCCTGTAACATCTGGACTTCAGCCCGCTGCGACATCCATTCGGCCCGCACCAGGAGGTAACGATCAAGTGAGGGATTGTCTTGGACAAAATCCCGCATCGTTTTTTCGTTGGCTTCGGCTTTCGTTAATCGCGATTCTACCAACTGAACGCGCTCCTTGACGACTGACCAGCGTTGTTTCGCGACATCCAATCGCATTTGCAATTCGTCGGGATCGCCGTTGCCTAAGTTTTTCAGATCGGACAACGTGGCGAGATTCTGACGATTGCCGTCGGCAAACTTGCAGTACTGCAATGCCTGTTCTAGGAACTGGCGAGAATGGTTGAGGGATTCCAGACGCGAAGAGGTTTCATTCGAGGATGTGTGAGTGTTTTCCGCACGTATTTCGCAGTTGATGGCAGTTAACAAATCGGATTCCGTTGCCGCTTCCAGAACCCGGAAGTCGACTGCCTTGAACCGCAGTTGCAAGGCGGAGGGCTGTTGCGGCTGAACTGCGGCTGGGGGGCTTCCAAAAGTGCTGGGATATCGGGCCGGCGATTCTTGGGCGACGGCAGCGTTGCAAAAAACAGCACCGATCAAAACCAGTTTTGACATCCACAAGCAACTCGTTGGCACCATCTTTGACTCCATCTATTGGCCCTGCGCGCACCGTGGCTTCGTGCCTCGCGCTTTTCTGGGTGGCGAACAATAACGTTCGCATCCAATCGACTCAACACCAGCACCGCTAGCAGGCTGACCATTCTTCTGGCAATTTCGTTCCATTCGGGAAAACCATGTTGGAAACCACATTTTTTCGCTACCGACAGACTATCCCTACGGGACGGCGAATGGATGATAGTTGCGCTTGACTTGCTACGAACAGATCGCCCCGACAGGACATGGAATGAACGTTTCGCTCCTGGACGAAAGTAGTTAGTTTTGAAGATCTTTCCGATATGGGACGCACTGTTGGTAGACTTTATGGCACCAAAGGTACTTTTCTTCCGATTTGGAACGACTTACGAGCGAGTCCCCAGAGGGACGCATAAATGGAAAACAGTTGCAAGTCTGCCCATATCTCGACCCTGACGGGACGACGATTTGTGTCGCGAAAGCCGTTTTGCTACCAACAGATCGTCCCTAGTCTAGTGGGACGTTATGATCGCGTCCGGGGGGACGCGCTATCGGCAAAAATTATTGGCTCGTTGCCGAAAACTGGGCAGCGGCTCGGACAGGAAGAAGGTCGATTAGCCACGCGCTACGGCCATGGGTGGCGATGACGGCGACATGTTCCTTGTTGTTAATTGCGATGTCATGCACGTATACGGCGGGCAAGCCGCTCCCTAGTACCGACCATTTCTGGCCACCGTCCAGAGAGGCGTAGACGCCGCAATCAGTCCCGGCGTACAAAATGTCGGGGTTCACCGGATCCTGCTTGAGCACGTTCGCAATGCTGTGCGGCAAATTATTGGTAATGCTCTGCCAGCTTTTGCCATAGTCGGTTGATTTAAACAAGTAACATTTGAAGTCATTGATCCGCTTGCCGTTTACGGCGATGTACACCGTGCCTTCGTTCTGCCGACAAGCTTCAATGCTGGCGATGAAACAATCTTTTGGGAGACCTTCCGAAACTTTCGTCCATGTCGCCCCTTCATCTTGAGTCACTTGTACATTGCCATCGTCAGTGCCAGCGTAGATCAGTCCTTTCCTTAGCGGCGATTCCGCGAGGCTGAACATTGTCGAGTAAGCGATATTTCCTTGTTTCGTTGGATCGAAGTTTGTCAGGTCAGGACTGATGCGCCGCCACGAATCGCCGCGATCGTTTGTCAGGAAGACAAACTGCGCGCCGTACAAGAGCCGTTTCGGATCATGAGGCGAAATGATGATCGGCGACACCCATTGAGCTCGGCGCTGATCGGAGCCGAAATCCGGGGAGACCTCCTTTCGGCGTTTGCGACGATCAGTTTCCTTTAGGTCCATTCGGATTGGACCGGTTCCATACCGATTCACTGCATAGACCGTATTCGGGTCAGTCGGATCGACGGCTTGGCGCCCCGACTCATCACCGTAGCCACCTTCCCATTCATTGAACTTCACCGCGTTTCGCCCTCCAGTGAGATCAATTTCACCGCGCCAGCCCATGTTGTCTTGAATGCAGGTATAAGCCCAAAATTTTCCTTCCTCCTGGCTGACTGCAACGTTGTACATATGGGCGATCGGCAAGTTCGTAGGGTGCTCGAAAGTCTTCAGTCCATCATGCGAGAACATGAAGCCGCCGTCGTTGCCTACTAGAATGTGGTTTGAATCTTTAGGATTAAACCACAATGCGTGGTAATCGGCATGGTTACCTTTTACGTTTGCGAAAGTCTTGCCACCGTCTTCGCTGCGCATCAAATTCACTCCCAACACGTAGACGATGTCGGCGTTATTAGGATCCACGCGGACTTGGCCGAACACCCAACCATACGAGGCGTAGATGCCGCCGATCTTTGGTGAGCCCTCGCAGCGAATCCAATTCGCACCAGAATCGACCGAACGATAAAGGTCAGCACCGACGACGTCGCGCCTTTTTTCCTCTCCCGAAGATTTGGCCAGATTATTCACGAGAGCGTAGACAACATTTGGCTTGGTTAAACAAACGTCGAGACCAATGCGTTCGCATTCGGCCAGATTCGGCAACCCCTTATTGATCAAGTTCCACGTCGTCCCTGCATCGGTCGACTTCCATATCGCGCATTGCGAACCGGGTTTAGGATCATTCCATCGATAACGCAACCGTTCGGCAGTGGCCAAATACAATACGTCAGGATTCGTAGGGTCCATGGCCAGATCGATTGCGCCCGTCGTGTTGTCCTTGTAAAAAATGTGCTGCCATGACTTACCGCCGTCGGTTGTCTTGAACACACCACGTTCACGATTGTGGGTGTATTCGTGTCCGGGAGCGGCCACGTAGATGGTATCCGAGTTCTCGGGATGAACTACGACGCGGGCAATGTGCTGAGTATCTCCTAATCCCATGTATTCAAAATTCTCACCGCCGTCGGTTGACTTGAAGATACCGATCCCGGCCATCGAACTACGGAAAATGTTCGCCTCGCCAGTGCCGACCCAAACCGTTTTCGGATTGTTTGGATCAATCGCCAGGTCGCCAATCGAGATCGTGGGATAGCGATCGAAAAGCGGTTTCCAGGATTTGCCTTCGTCTGTAGTTTTGAATACGCCGCCCGAAGCGCTGGCCACGTAATAAGTCGTCGGCTCGGAAGGATGAACATCCACGTCTGTCACTCGCCCGGTCATTTTAACAGGACCAACCAAATACCACGGCAACTTCACGAACTCGGATTGCTTTTGCATTTCCTGATGGGCCCGAAACGCTTCCATCCGCGCGCGGACTTCGTCGGAGTCGGCTACTGCTTGTCCGACTGGCAGCGCTTGCCCGAAACAACAGGCCGGAGCCACCGCAATCACGAACATCCACAAACACACTTGCCATAATCCTAACTGGGCCATCGTTTTTCTCTCCAAGGAATCCAGCACCCCAAACTCATTCGATGGCTTACCATCGACTTGTCTAGTCTAATTCACTGTCTAGCTCGTCGCCACAAATTATCCCAAGCCAAATTTATGTACTACAATTCGCTATGAACTTCGCACAAACCAGGTCTCCAATCGCGAAAGAAATATGGTCGGTTGTCACTATCCGAGCCGCCGCTTTTCTATTGCCCTAGCCGCGTTTTGCCAAGGAGCGCCAAAACCTTGTCATGCTGTATCCGGCAATCATAAATACGCAAATCAGAAATAATCCTAAAGTGGTTGCAAAAATCGGCAAATTCAAATCTGTTCTATTTTGATTGGCCAAAAAAGTCAGGTGCGAAAGCGCCAACAAAAACACCGCCGTCAGGGCTGTTATCCAATTCATCATGCGATTCATATGCACGAGCGTGGCTTCTTTCCGTTCTGGACTTAACCAATATTCTCGGTTAGGAATGTTCAGCATGGAGTCTGGCAACCGGCCGGCAAGTGCATTAACGAAAACGAGAAACAAAGGTATGCCGATTTGCAAGCCCGCCAGTAACAAGGTTGCAGCGGTTCGCGACATCCAGTCATTCGGGTGTCCGTTGGCTCCAAAGTGCGTCGCCATTCGCTCCGGTAGTTGCGGCCAGTACCAAGCATGCTGCACGACGACGCCGACGATCAAAAGGATGACGAAAACATTTCGGGGAACTGCTTTCCGTTTCATCTCCTTTTGTTCCTCTCACTGCATATTTTAGCCTGCATCTGCGCGTTCAAAATCAAGGAGTCGAAAAGGGAAAATGCCACAGCAACAACCGGCTTGATCACATTTTTTCAGGATCACATAAAAAAACCCGAGAACTTTCGTTTCCGGGTTTCGATCGATAGCGGTGAAAGGAGTCGAACCTTCACATCCGTTAGGATACTTGATTTTGAATCAAGCGCGTCTGCCATTCCGCCACACCGCCGCATCGTTTGGTTCGTATTTTAGTCAAACAGGGGTCTTGGGTTCAAGGGTGCCAAGCGTGTCAAAATCGAACGGAGCGGAATCACAGTTTAAACTTGGTTAGCAACATCTTGCACAGCAAAGCAGGACTCGGGGTTTCCAGCCAGACGCCGCGACGATCGGTCAACCCGACGGAATAAACCGCACAAAGACTAAGAGCCGTTAGGCATCTTTTAGCGTCGCGGCCAAAGGCAATTTCAGAACACGGCGTGCAGATAACGCGGCGGCAACTAGCCCGATCGCGGCGACCGAAAACAAAATCCCGATCAAACTGAGGACTGGCAACGACGCACTTCCTGTCAACCAATGCGGAATCGTCGCTGCGAGAGCCGCGACGACCCCCACCACCAAACCAGTTGCCAGCACAACCATTTGTTCACCAAACAACAACTGTGTCAGCCGCCGTGGGCTAAAGCCGATGGCTTGCATGAGCGCCAATTCCTTGCGCCGTTCCAGAATGTTCCGCAATTGGACGGCGGCAAGCCCAAACGTCCCGAGCAGCAACCCCAATCCGCCGAGCGACTGGAAGGCGTCGAGATACGTATTTTGCACGGCAGCGAATTGAGTGAGCACTTCGCGACTCCGCGTCACATCGAAACCGTAATTGCCCAGTCGATTCTCCAAATCGAAAATCGCTTGCTCGTTTTCTGGATTTTCGGCCCCGGTTATTAAAAATTCCCGATAGCCACCCAAGGCCGGAAACGCTTGCACAAAATCGCTTTCCCCCACCAAAACGCTGCCCTGGAAAATGCTGTTTTCCAAAAAGCCTACAACGCGAAAAGTAGTTTGCTCGCCCGAATCGTAACGCACCGTAAACTCTGTACCGGTGGCGTAGATCTTCAGGCTGTACATGGCTGTATTCTTGTCGAGCACGGCAGGGATGACTTTGTGGTCGGAATTTTTTCGCTCCAGCATCCGCCACGGATTGCTGCGTTCGGCATCGTTTTCTGCCTTCTGACCCGACCACAAGAAATTGACTTGGCCGTCGGAATCGAAACGTTCGATCCAAGCCTGCGGAATTCCCAACACGCGCGGCTGAGTTGATTGGTAAAGATTGTTGCAACTCGCATCCTGTCCGGGCTTGAGTCGCAAGGAAAAAATCTCGCTGCCTTCCGGCAAAGTTCGACCGGACAATAATTCGCGCTGGCCTTCGGCGCTATTGAGGTCTTTCAGAATGGGCACGCTGCTGCGAGCCATCCAGGCAACTCCGCCTGTCGAGCGTTCGGAGGGTTGCAGGCGAAATGAACTGATCGCGACCATCAAGAATGTCGCCACACTCACCAAGCCGACAATCAAAATGCTGCGGATCGGGTTTCGCCGAAGGTTTTCAAAAGCCATCCGGCCGATACCAAGCGTCGCGCCTGCAACGACAGCCTTGCGATCTCGCAAGGACCGAAAGAGCAAAAGCCATAACGAAACGAGAACCAGAAAACCTCCCCCCATAAACGCACCGGCCTGGGCTTCTCCTCCCAATTGGGTTGCGGCGATTGCCAGCACCCCCGCACCTGCCAACGCTCCGAAGCCAAGCCAGCCCAGCCAGCGACTGCGGCGGGCAACTCGACGTGTTGACTGGTTGAAACGGGCAACGCCCGCCAATAAATCGCGCGGTGACTCACGCACAAATCGACGAACCGACCAGCCAATGGTCAGCAAGCTGGTCAACAGTCCACAAACCAAACCGATCAACAAACTGAAGGGCTCAACATGCAAATTCAAAAAGGGTGTAGCGATCGCACCGACCCACAACGTCTTCAAGGCCAGAATCACGACTGCCCCGTACAAAACGCCGAGCCCAACACCGACAAGTCCCCCCAAAACGCAAACGAGCAGTGCCTCACCAAGCCATAGCCTAGTCATTCTCCCGGTTGGAAATCCTACCGCTGAGAGGAGTCCCAATTGCTCAACCCGCTGTTCAATCCCGAGGCGAAAGAGAACACTGACGAGCAATAACGCGGAGGCAATGATGAACAGACTCAGACCGAGGAACAAGGCGTCGAAAGGCGTGGTACCGGATGAAGCCATCAATCCCATCCGCTTGACCCGTACCAGATCCAACCCGAATAGGCTGGGATTGGTACGCCAAGCGTTGACTAAAGTTTCGTGAACTTCCTCCACTCTCGTTGTCGTTGGCATCCGAAAACCCGTTTCCCACCCGAAACGACTATTCCATAGCTTTTTTCCGGTTGCAAGGTTCACAAAACCCTTTGGAGTCGTACGAAAGTTATTCCAGTAATCGTCGTCTTGGGAGCGAATGGGGTATTCCAGCTTGAAGGGCAAATCCCAATTCTCGATGGAGTCGCTATCGGAAAGTCCCGGGACCTCTGGCGTCATTTGGGGATCATTGGCCACTGTCGGCGGAGAGCCGAAGACTGCTGGAACTAGTTCGCGGCGTCGAATCGAAAACGGCTCAATAGGTGTTGTGAGTTTGACAATGTTAACCAATCGCAACCGCGCGGTTTGAACTCGCTGTATTCCGTGAGTCGATTCCGGTTCGAAAAACTCCAGTTCCAACACGTCTCCGACTTTTGCACCCAAATCATGGGCCGCCCATTCGTTCAGCACGATTTCATCGTCAGCCGGTGCTTTGACCGGTTCATTGTCCACTGCGGAAATTGGTTTGAACGACTCACCAAACTCAACCGCCGTGACCATCGAATAGGGGATTGCCGCTCGCGCGTCGCCACCCACGGCCTTGCGGAATCGGTTCACGAGATAGGTCGACATTGGAATTGCATCCGACAGTCGACTCCGAATTGCCAACACTTGTTCGGGCGAGAATACCAATCGTGAAGTCGAGAGATTCAAGTATTCGTGGGCGATGAACGGTTGGGCTCCACTGCCGGAAGACAACTGGACTTTTTGAATGTCGACGCCTAGATCGAATGGCGATGGCAGCATCGAATTCAAAAGGTCTTTCGAAATTTCCTCGCGGGGTGGCTGATTTTGATCATTTCCAGCCAGAAAAATAGCGTTGATCATCTCGGGATTTTTTGCAAGCCCGGCGTTATTGCGCGCCAAAGTTTCTTGCAGCAGGGTCAGCGAAACGAAGACATTACGTGGCAGCTGTTGCGAGGGCTCTACGGCAAAGCGACCAAGTTGCCGGTTTTCCAGAATCCCGGTGACGCGCAGATCCACCAAGCGATCCACTAGGTCGTCTTTTTCGCCGAGGGCACTTTCGCTGGGCATTGCTGTCGGTTTGGGAATACGAATCGTAATGCGGGCGGTGGCTTGCTCGACCTCCGAGTCAGTAATCCCCAACTCGTCAGCCAGTGCGCGATTGATGACGACTTGATCTGCGGCAACGAGAGACTTGAATCGTTCCGCGTCGACCGCGCTTTGAATCGCCCACAGGGCCCCATCTAGCCCGATGACGTTGACATTAGAACTGCGTTGAAGCCGTTCACCGCGGCGCGCTTCAGCAGTTCCATTCGGAAAAAAAATCACCGGCGCGGCGGCTCGATAATTTTTTTGAAAAGCCTCGCTCGCTCGAACTTTTTCCACAAGTTGTTGGCTGAAAAAGTGATCACCGACGAGAATCTCGTCGACGCCTGCTAACCGGTCCAATGTCAACTCGCGCAAGCTGCCGCACATGCTACTGCCGACGACCAGCGCGCCGACCAAGACCGCAGTTGCTGCGGCGACCGCGAGGGCCAACGCCAAATTAGGCCGCAAGTAATGCCTAAAACTGCGCCAGGCATAACGATTTGCCGAGAGGATCATGGCAGAAATTCCAAGCGGCCAAGTTTGAGTTCAGCACGGCGCTCGAAATTGGCAGCGAGCGATTGGCTGTGCGTCACACAAATCAACGTGGCCCTGGAGTCCCGCTGGATATCAAGCAAAATTTTGCCGATCGACTCCGCATTCGCTTGATCGAGACTGCCCGTCGGCTCGTCGGCGAGCAACAACACCGGCGCGCAAATCAATGCCCGTGCCACAGCAACCCGTTGCCGCTCACCGCCCGAAAGCTCTGAAGGCAAATGCTCGGCGCGCTCAGCCAGTCCCACTTTGGCCAGTAACGTTCGCGCGCGTTCGGCATGGTCACGGGTCACGGAACCTCCAGCGAGAACGGGCAACAGCACATTCTCTAAGGCCGACAATTGTGGTAACAAATGATGCTCCTGGAAAACGAAGCCGATTTTCCGATTGCGAAAACGAGAAAGCTCTTGAGCTGAAAGTTCAAACGGATTGACGCCCTCCAGTTGAACCAAGCCGCGGGTGGGTGCGTCCAGAGTCCCCAAGATTTGCAACAATGTGCTTTTGCCGCTACCGCTGGGGCCGACGATCGCCAGATTTTGCCCATCGTTCAGTTGCAAATTGACGTCTTCGAGTATCGACAATTCCCCCGCCGCGGTGGGAAATTTCTTCGCCAGGTTCGTCACCTGCAGTCGACTCATCCACGCTTCCTTCCTGAAACAAATTCTGCTCGTACCTGCCGCGCGATTGGTTAACTTTTTGTCAATTCAATCAAGGACAAACAGCCCAAACCGTAGAACGTATATTCGACATCATGGGCTTCGTCCCAAACAGCAGCTTGGAAACCGCCCGCGGTCAATTGTAGCGAATTCACAAAACGATCGAGGGCAGCGAGGTCAATTTCCTGGATCGCGCCGAGGTCCATCAAAGTCAACGCGCCCGTAAACGAACTGAGGAGATCGGCAATTGGAATCCTTGAGTTTGCCCGCAAGCCACCTTCGTCCGTCTGCATCTCGCATAGAAAATCAATTGTTGGTTCGACCTCATCTGGTGACAACGCATCGAGGATTTTTAGCGCTGCCACCGCAGCCGCCGTTGGATTGGTTCCGGCCCGTTTACTGACGCGAATTTCCCGCCAGCCGCCTTCCGGATCGAATTGTTGCCGCAAGAACCGGACAATGCCCGGTCCATCGGGAATCGGGAGTTGCATCAACTCAAAAACCAGCATGATCAGAAACGTGTTGTAGGTGCTGCCCGCCACGCCTTCTTTGGCCTTGGCAAATCCGCCATCAGGACGCCGCAAGGAATTGAGCAAAAGCTCCACACGTTGCGGCCAGTTTGGCTCCATCGTTTCGAGGATGTCGACCCCCGCCGAGGCCTTGAGCAGGTTTGCGGCGTAGAACAACGAGAAGAAGTCGACCATCGACTGTTGCCGTCGGATTTCCTGTTTGAGAAACTCTGCGGCGCGTTCGGCCGATTCGCCGTAGAGCTCTCCCAGAATCGACAATGCCCGCAGACCAAAGGCCGTGTAGTACAAATCGCTGTCGCCCATTCGCCCAGCAAAACCGCCATCGGGTCTTTGAGCCTTTAAGAGATAATCCCGGTGACGGTTCCTGATGTTCTCATCAACACGCCCCAGCCCTTCCGCCAAACGAACCGTTAGTTGCTGTAAATACGCGGACAAAGAAGTTCTCAATTTCAAAATAGAAAACGGATGTCTCAAACATCGCATTGACGCTTCCAATTGTCAACAAGCATCCAATAAATCCTGATATGATGCGAATCAAGCTTTTTATCCAGCCAACAAAGTGGAACCTGAATCGATGCGAGTAGTTGTGATTATCTGGATCGGTTTCGTCAGTATTTTGAGTTTCTTCCCCAGAGGAGCTGTTTCTCTGGGGCAGGAATTGGCGATTGAGCATGTTGATGTCATCGACGTGGTCGAAGGAAAAATCATTTCGGACCAAACCGTTGTGATTGCTGATGGGAGAATTCGAGAGGTTGGTCCTTCGGCAAAAATCGCGGGGGCCGCGGCGGCCACGCGGGTAGATGGTTCGGGAAAATACTTGATCCCCGGCCTGTGGGATATGCATGTGCATTGGTACGACCGCGAATCGATGAAGCTGTTTCCGATCAACGGTGTGGTGGGTGTGAGACTGATGGCGGGCCTTCCGCAACATCGAGATTGGCGGAAAGCATTTGATGCAGGGACGGTTTGGGGACCGCATTTGTTGATTGGCAGTCCCATTATCGATGGTCCATCGCCAATCTGGACGGGTTCGTTTTCGGTTGGAACCGAACCAGAGGCGAAGACTGTCTTTGAACGAGCCGTCGCGATGAAGCCCGATTTTCTGAAAGTCTATTCGTTGCTGCCGCGCGACGCTTATCTGGCGATCGCCCAGCAGGCCAAGGCCGCAGAAATTCCTTTCGCAGGGCATGTCCCATTAACCGTTTCAATCGCTGAAGCATCTGACGCCGGACAGGCGACGATGGAGCACCTTTACGAGTTTGCAATCGCCTGCTCTTCGATCGAGGACGAGTTACGAAAAATTCGAAATCAAGTGATCACGGAAGCTGGATCTCCTCGCGGTTTATACGACAACAAAGAACTGGCTTCGACGATCAATCAACGCGCTGTTAATTCTTTTGATGAAACCAAGGCTAAGGCTCTGTTCGAACGACTTGCGAAAAACCAGACTTGGCAATGCCCGACCCTAACGGTGTTGCGCAATCTTGCTTTTCTAGAAACTCCAGAAATCCAAAACAACCCGAATCTGAAATACATCCCACCGACGTTTCGATCAACAATTGCTCCGGCGCAGGACAAGAATGGCCGATCTGCAGAAGCATTCGCGCGGAGCCAGGAGAATTATCGATGGAACCTGAAGCTCTTGCGGCAAATCCATGTGGCTAGAGTGCCGATTCTTGCTGGAACGGATTGCCTCAATCCGTTTTGTTTGCCAGGTTTTAGTTTGCACGAAGAACTGGCGTTGCTTGTCGAGGCCGGCTTAACGCCGTTGGAAGCACTTCGCACCGCAACCATCAATCCCGCGAAATTTCAGAAACAGGAGAACCAATTTGGCTCGATCCAAGCGGGTCTGCGCGCCGACTTGGTCTTACTCAATGCGAATCCATTGGAGGACATCGCCAACACCAAATCAATCGAGGCCGTCTTCCTTTCGGGTCGATACCTCGATCAATGTCAAAGAACGGAAATGCTGAAGGCGGCGGCCAAAGAATAGGCCCGTGCGGTGTGCGGACTTTTACCGGCAGTTGATTCCACCCGTTAGGCCAATTTCAGCCGTATTGTCGTGGGGATGGCTATGGATTGTGGCGGTTGAGCGTGATTGATTTTGCAGCAGACTGCGGTGACTTTGCCGTCTGCAACGAGTTGTCCCGATTCGAGAAAATCGAATCGATACGCAATGCTTTTTTCGCCAATGCGATCGATCGATAGGTTGACATCGAGAACCTGTTCGAATCGAATGGCTCTGCGGTAATTACACTCTGCGGCAACACGTGGCCAACTAATTTTTTCGCCTTCAATGATGGAAACGACGCTCATTCCCAAGCTACGGAGGAAAGCATGTTCGGCTTCTTCCATGTAAGTAAAGAACACCGAGAAGTGAACGATGCCCGCCATATCCGTGTCGCGGAATTCGACGCGCCGTTGGTAAGTAAATTTGGTCGTCATGGGATTGGTATTTAGGCGGAATAAAAAAAGCCTGCTGGTCAGAGCAGGCTTGTACCATCAGCAAATTCAAGTCGCAATTGGCTGATGTCGCAGAGACTGATGCGACAGAGACCTGCCCGGATCTCGCAGAGATCAGCTCGGATCTCGCAGAGATCAGCTCGGATCTCGCGAAGATCAGCTCGGATCTCGCGAAGACCAAGCCTGAGCCGCGACTATTCGCCCACGAATGGCATCAGCGCCATGAAACGAGCTCGTTTGACAGCCTTGGACACGGCGTGTTGACTGACCGCGGTGCAACCTGTTTTGCGTCGGCTGACGATTTTGCCATGACGATTCACCAGTTTCTTCAGCAGCTCGACGTTTTTGTAGTCGACATACATCGGACGCGGGCGTTCGCCGTTGACAAACAATGGATCTTTGCGGACCGTTTTGGTTTTCGGTTTTGCCTTGCGGCGCGTGCGTTGTTGATTTTTTTGGTTTGGTGAACGTGGGGGGAAAGCCATAAAAATTCCGACAGAAACTGGTTCATTGGTTCGAATCTTAAGAGTCAACATTATTCATAAAAGCGATCTTTTCGCAAGGCGTAAACGAAGAGCTTTTGCGTTACCTTTGGTCAATTCTGTTGGAAATCCAAGGTTTTTCGTGGGGTTTGAGGGATTGAATTCCGACGGGAAGCATAGGTTTCGTCCAACCGCAGTCTTGGCGACGGGCGCGAACCGCTATAATCCGAGGCACGAAACTGAGGGGTGGCGCATTTACAAGTTCTTGGGAGTCGAAAACATGTTGAGTCGATTGAACAAATCCGTTGTGTGTGCAGCGGTCCTATTGATTTCCAGCACCGCTTGGTCGCAGGAAAATGACAGCGGTGGAAACTGGCCGACTTGGCGTGGTCCTGCGGGGGACGGCGTTGCCGCTGAAAACGCGAACCCGCCGCTGGAATGGTCCGAAACCAAAAACGTGAAATGGAAAATCGAGGTGCCCGGCAAAGGCATTTCCACGCCCATTGTTTGGGACAATCAAATTATCCTGACCTCGGCGATTCCGACCGGCAAGCCTGACGACAAGAAAGCTGCCGAACCGAAAGTAGAACCACCGCCCAAGGGCGATGCAACCGGCGGCAAGGGCAAAGGCAAGGGTCGCGGAATGAGCGGACCTCCTCCCAGCACTCCCTATGAGTTCGTTGTGATTTCTTACGACCGCCAAACCGGCAAACAAATCTGGTCGACCAAGGTCAACGAGTCCGTTCCCCATGAAGGCGTGCATGGAACCAACACCTTCGCCTCCGCTTCACCTGTGACTGATGGAACACACATTTTCGCTTCGTTTGGGTCCAACGGAATTTTTTGCCTCGACATGAAGGGCAAAGAGGTTTGGAAGATGGATTTGGGCAAGATGAAGACTCGAGCTTCGTTCGGTGAGGGAGCCTCCCCTGCCCTACACGGTGATACGTTGGTGGTGCCTTGGGATCACGAAGGTGGTTCGTTTATTGTTGCTCTCGACGCCAAAACGGGTAAAGAAAAATGGAGGAAAGATCGCGACGAACCGACGACTTGGTCAACTCCTTTGATTACAGAATTTAAAGGCGTTACACAAGTGATTACCAATGGTTCGAAACGCGTCCGTAGTTACGACCTGAAGGACGGCAGCTTGGTTTGGGAATGCGGCGGGCAAAGCCAAAATCCTATTCCAACTCCGATTCGCGATGGTGACTATGTGTTGGTAATGACGGGCTACTCAGGCTTTTCAATTCAGTCGATTGCGCTGGATTCTAAAGGCGATGTGACTGACTCGGACAAAGTGCGTTGGAGCAAGACCGACGCAGCTCCCTATGTACCAACCGGCGTGTTGTACAAAGGCAACGTCTATTTCACCAAATCGCGGGATCCACGATTTTCAATTCTGAAATCTGATAACGGTAAAACCCTTGTCGATCAGGAATCCCTGCCTGGACTCGATGGACTCTATGCATCGCTTATCGCGGCCAATGATCACATCTTCGCTCTCGGACGAAATGGATCGGGCGTCGTGCTGAAGCACGGAAACGAATTGAAGATTGTCGGGAAAAACAAGATTGACGAGGGGATTGACGCATCGCCAATCATCCTCGGAAACCTGTTGTTTATTCGCGGCCACAAACACCTTTATTGTTTTGAAAACAAGTAATTCGTCAGCCGGCACGTTTTGCGGCAATAAATCGAATCGTTAAACTCTGATGGGGGCCCGCGGCTTCTGTCAGAGTTTTTTTGCAGGCTTTCACCAAGGCGTTACACGACAATTTCCAACAATTCGACAGCATGTTTTGCGTCGCACAAAATCGAGGCCGTACGGCCGAACAACTCGAGGGGTACTGCCAACCCAAGCAATTCGCACAAATGCGGCCCCGGCTGAATTTTGTAGAGACGATCCAAATGCACGGCCCGCAACACGTGGTGGTCGATCAAGATTTTGCCCAATGGCTTACTTTCCGATTCGATTTCCTGAATCACTTGTGAAGCAAGCAAATCGAAATTGAGCCGGACGATCCCGTACAGGACGACGGCGTTGTCCGATCGGCGACGCAGGAGGATCTCGCGACTGTAAAATTGATGTTCACGGCGACTGCGAACGACAGTCACGTCGACGGAGGAACGATGGAAGTTTTCCACGGTTACAGTCATGTGCATCTCGTGGGCGAGCAGGTTGCGAGCAGTCGCAGACATTTCTGCGGCAACGGTTTCGGAGAAAACGCCGAGTTCCGCAGGCTCCGAATAGAAAAGCGCAAGCAGCGAATTGAGATCGACTGGATAAGAAGAAGAGATTGGTTCCACCGTTAGCCTTTGCCGTTCGACTTCCTAACGTCCGGCCACAATGGGCAGAGTTTCAGCGTAACTTAGGTGGTTGATCTCGATGGTTGGCCGCACTTCTGGACTGCGATCGAGCACATTGTCGACGATGTAGTACAATAGCCGCCGCAGGTCCTCGCAATCAATTTCATCGGCAATTTCTTCAGCTCGCGACTGATGTTTGTCAATCAGTTGATTCGCCAGATCAAAAACGCCGGCCTCGATGTACAACTGGCGGGCTCGCTGGATGCGTGTTTCTGCCGTCATTTTCGAGGGACGCGTTAATGCCACCAATTCTTCCTTCAACGCTGGTTGCAGCCCCTCAAGGGCCAACGCCCACAATACCGTGGGCCGACCATTGAGCATGTCAGCGCCCAACGTTTTCTTGTTAAGTTCGTCCGTCTCCCAATCTTTCAAGTCGTTGAGAATTTGAAAGGCAACCCCAAGGTTTCTGGCGAAGCCTTTGAACGCAGTCGCATACTTATCGCCTTGGTCAGCCAATCGCGCACCACAAAAGAGTGCTGCCTCAAATGCCGGTGCCGTCTTGAGTGCGTAAATTTTGAGCGCATCGATCGGTTTGATCCGTTTGTCATCGCGATCGCGCCAAACCAACTCTGCCCCCTGGCCTTCACACAAGCGTTGATGGGCGTCCGCCAAAAAGTCCAGAATATCGGCGGCCTTTTCCGCACCCAATATCTGGCGATCGCGACTCACCAATCGATAGCCCAATCCAATCAGATAATCGCCGATGTTGATGCCCAACGGAATACCGTATTGTTTGTGAATTGCCGGTTGACCGTAGCGAAAATCATCCGAGTCCTGGATATCGTCATGCACGAGCGATGCCTTGTGAAAGGTCTCGATCGAGATCGCCGTTCGTTTCACGCTGTCAGAGATCTGCATTTCGATTCCGCCACTGGGCAATGTTCCACTGCCGCCGGTCAACGCATCGTAAACGGAGAGCAACATGAAGGGGCGCGATTGTTTGCCGCCACGCCGCAAGAAATCAAAAGCGATCGCTTCCGTAGCCGCCACCGGATCTATGTTTTTCAAGTCGCCCGCTGTCGAATCGACTCTGGCAGAGGGACACAATCGCGCGAATTGTTCCTCTTCAAAAATGTTCGAGGCAGCCCGCATCAAATTGACATAGGTGCGTGTTTTTCGGGCCATTTCGCGGTGTGGAACGCGGATCATTTGATCCACCCAGTCCTCGTCAACACTTGTATTGCGGCAATCACTCGATAACAGCGGAACCGCCATACAAGGAATCCCGGCAAGCAAAATTTTGTCGATTGCCTTCTCCAGCACGTTCAAACAGGCGACACCCATGATCGCATCGATGTGCCCGCTGACGATAATTTTAAGAACAATCGGAGACCCCTCCGCGACGAGCACCTTGTACCCCAAGTCTTCGGCCGTTGAACGGAAATCGGCGATGCTACAGGCTCCACACTTTTTGCAAGCGAGTCCGAATTCATCGTAGTCTGCCGGGCATCCCTCAGCGTGCTTCAAACAATGTGGCAATAGAAAAAGTCGGCGGTTGCAGGGAATCGATTGAATTTGTTCTTCCCAAAAACAACTGCTGAGAATCACCATCGCCCAGCCCAGAAAGCCCTCTGGCAAACCATTTTCTTCCAACAGGCGACGAGAAATCACCTCCATCTCGTCCTTGGACATGGGACGGGAGCGATCAAGTGTCGACACCAACGCGCGGCACTTGATCCGCATCTCCTCGCGAAAAGGTTTCGAGTCGGGAACCAATTTTAGATGACTGGTCTTTCGACGTCGCGAAACGCGTTTCGTGTTTTGGGTTTCCTTGTTCAATGTTTCCTCGTCCGCGTTTGCTATTGGTTCGGAGCCTGGACTCCGTTTACGATTCTGTTTTTTCGTTAGTTCCATTCGCTCGAGCGATCAACCCGCCAATCGCCGACAGCCCGAAGACCAGCGGGTAATGTTTTTCGTCGTACCAAAGTTTGGCGAAATACAAGCCAATGGGTCGGCTCGTACGGTACTCTCCCGCCTCAATCGCCCTAATCAGCCATAGGCCGCCTGCTTCAATAGCCGAGCGGTCATTGACACGGTCTGCCGCTGACAGCGTTTCAACACAAACGGCGGTTTCCTCTAAAGAACCGCAACCCAACGCCGGTATTAATCGACGGATTGCCGGCCCACCTCCCCAACCGCCGTCAGCATGCTGATTTTCGCGAATCCAGTTTAAACCATTTCCAGCTGCTTTGGTATCTAAACGATTTGCGACGATATACGACAAAAGGACTTTTGCGGTCCCATAACAGGGATTTTCATCATCTGGCCGGTCTTGGTTTCCAAACCACAATGGCAGCCAACTGCCATCCGTTCTTTGCTGTTTACCCAGAAAACGGAATCCTGCCTCAACTGCCTGATCGATACGTTTTGCGTTATCCGCTCTGCGCCAAGCCAATAAACCACGAATTACGTGGGAAGTAATGTCTGATCCACTTCGGTCAAAAGGCAAGCGTCCCCAACCGCGACAAAAAGTTGGCCAACCGCCATCGCGATTTTGAATACCCAGCAACCACCGCACGCCGCGCACAGCCGCCGACTCAACGATTGACAGGGCCTTGGCGTCCAGCGAAACCTGTCGCCGCAAGTTACTCATCGCCAGTAATGCTCCCGGGGTGTCGTCCGAATCAGGGACAGCTCCCGTGAGATCCGTCCATCCCCAACCACCGGGCGCGGCATTCGTGAACGGATGCCTCGTGTTGTGCTGGCAGGCGAGCAACCAGTTCAAAGTTTGTTGCCATTCGCCATCGCTGAAATCTTCTGACCAGTTGTTTCCAAGCGCATTGATGGTAAGCGTCGTGTTCCATGTGGCGAGATTTGTATCGATTGGCCAGGTGCCGTCGCCCCGCATCGACGAGAGCAGAAAATCAACGCCACGTTCGACTATTGGTGAAGAAACTTGGCCGGCGTTGAGCAAACCCATCGTGACGAAACTCGTCAATGGCACTGCTTCCAAAAAGCCTCCACTCGTAGGTTGCATTTTCTCAAGCAGTCTCAAGCTGGGGGCAATCGCGGCTCGTCTCAACACGCGCGAGAACGGATTGAGGGGCGGGTCCTTCACGAATTTGACTTGGCCGATGGCAACCAAAGCCGGAATCGCGTAACTCACTACGGGGAGCTGCATCAAGTGATAAAATTTTTGGGGTACTAAAGTCGCTTCGAATGGCAAGGCAGAAACTTCTTTCCAAGGCACAATTCCCGCCATCGCGGCATTCGCAAGAATCGGTACCGAAAACGTTCGATCAATTCCATAGCGTCGACGAATCCCTTCAATTCCCCCCATTTTTTGAAAACAGGAATTGGCTTTTTTGAGAACTTGGGAATAACGGTCCGCTAAACCCGCTGAATGATACGCGGCGATCACGAGAAGCGACGTCGAGATATTGGAGTAGCTCGCGGCGGTATCGCCCCAGCCTCCGTCTTCGTTTTGTGATTGGCTCAACGAATCAATTCCCAGATGAATTTGCTCGCGAGCTTTTGCGATTCGTGGTCCCCAACTGGATTTGACGGGCCCCGTGATTTCTGTTTGGTTGTGGGCTCTCACAAAAAAGCCCAAAGCGCTGACGGCCGTAGCCGTCGCCAGTGCAGAAGAACTGAGTTGCCCCTGCCATTCGCCTTTGGAGCCCCGAGTTTGCCGAAGTTCATCCAGCAACTTCTGGTACGCTTGCCACAACTGGTTTAATTCCATCAAGCCGTCGCCGTCATCAATTTGTGAAAAAGTGCTACTATGTTTCGTGGCCCCTAGCGTAGCAATTTTCGATGTCAAACTCGATCTTTCCGATGGATTTCGCGCCCAATTTTTTTGGCGTTAGCGCTGTTGAGGGCGTGGAATCAGGTTGAATTTCGCATAAAACAACGCGCCAATCATTTTCACGCGGACGAAGTGGGCCATAATGTTGGCGAAGCTTAAGGACATCAATTTTCGGGCAAACAAAGGAAGGCATCCAAGAAATCGTGACTGACGAAATTGAAAAAATCCAGGCTGCACTCGCGACCGGAGATCGCCGGCGTGCGTTGGAGTTGGCAGCAAACAGTTTTCAAAAGTCGAGTGACGCACATCGATTGTTTGAAGTTCGGAAAATGCAGGCCCGCTTGGGAATGGGACTGCCACTGATCTCTTGGGCTGAAAGGTTAAATACAGATGGCTCAAACTCTCGGGACGAAGTCCGCCCCGAAGTGCAAAAAAGGCTGGAGGACCAATTGCTGGCCGCTTGTCGTGAAGCGGCAGAACTCTTGCTGGACAGCGGGAACATCGCTGGCGCCTGGCCGTACCTTGAGCCATTGGATGACCGGGAATGGGTCCGTAAACAAATTGAACGAGCCCCGGTGGACTCAAACAATATCGAAGCCTTAACGGAGTACGCCTTTCACCGTGGCGGGCACCCCGCGTATGGCTTTCGACTTATCCTAAAAAATTCAGGGACATGCAACGCCATAACACTGTTCGATTCGGCTGCGCCCTATTTAGACCGAGTCACGCGGGCGAAACTGGCGCAGGAGTTGATCGAGCACTTTTTCGCTGAACTGGTAGACAACGTTTCCGCCATCCTCTGCGATCAACAACCGAATTCTTCGCAGAGCCAATCGTTTGGTACTGTCGAATTCACCAATGCGATCGCAAGCGGTGAATTGGAGTTATCTGGTGGTCCCCACATCGACGCCACACACTTGAACAGTGTCACTCGAATTGGTCAGGTTGTCTCGGAATCGAGTTTGATTGAAAAATTGTTGGCATTGTCCGAGTACGGATCGAGGTTGCCGGAGATGTTCCAATTCCCTGGAATTGCGCCGTTTGAAAATCAATTTGCCGATTGCCTGATTTTTTACAAGGCACTTGCGGGACGTGACATTGACACGGCCATTGGGCATTTCCGGCAGAAGTTGGCGGAAGCTGAGGGAACCTCCAACCACTTGCTCGTTGCCGAAACAGTCGTCGATTGGTTAGGCCGGATCGGCCGGGTTGCCGAAGCCGTTGAGGTAGCGCTCGCTTATCCTCTGGACGACTTTGGACAGTTGGGTATCGCTCCCAACCTTTTGGAGATTGCCAAACTCAATCCGGACGCGGAACGTCAATTGGCACGGCATTTTCGGGAGCGGGGCGACCTTTTGAGTTTCCTGATGGCCTCCATCGCAGATTGATACAGCCTGCTTTGCGTTCGTGTCAAACGTTCTATTTTGCGCAAAAAAAACAAGCCGAAGATTGCTCTTCGGCCCGTTTGATTTTTAGAGTACAAACTTTCGACTTTTTTCGAATTAGTTGTTGTTGTACTTAGCACCACGGATGATGAAAGCGTTTGGGTCTACTGAAGGAGTTTGCAAGTTTGCACCTTGGCCGACAGCTGGTTGAGCTGCGGGTTGAGCAGCAGGAACTGGGTCAGTGATTACTGCACCAGTTGTCCCTGCACATCCGCAACCTGCTCCGACAACTGCGCCACCGGCACAACCATTGTCGCAACCGCTGCTGCATCCGCAACCACGATTTCCAAGGCCACGGAGTCGGTCCAAGAGACCAAAGTTAGGAACATTGAAGCAAACTTGGCGAGTGCGACGTGCACATGGATCGCAAGCTGAAGCACAGCCGTTGTCGCAACCAGCAGCAGCGCCACCATTGCATCCACAGCCATTGCCAACTACACCACCGGCACCGCCATTGCAACCACAGCCGTTGCCGACCACGCCACCGGCGCAGCCATTGCCTGCACCGGCACCACCGTTGCAGCCACAACCATTGCCAACCACGCCACCGCAACCGTTGCCCGCACCGGCACCGCCATTGCAGCCACAGCCATCGCCAACCACGCCGCCTGCACAGCCATTGCCCGCACCGGCTCCACCATTGCAACCACAGCCGTTGCCGACCACTGCACCGCCAGCGCATCCGCTGTCGCAGCCAGTGTCGCAACCGCCAGCATTTCGTCCGCAACCCAGACGATCACGTAAGCCTGAAAGCAATCCTGGTCGTCGGCTCAACAAGCCGCTCGAGCATGGATTGCAACCGGAATCACAAGCTGGGGCCGAATCACATCCGGTATCGCAACCACCTGCTCCGCCGCCGCATCCGCCGCGACGTAGTTTTGGCAATTTCAAGCAAACATCCAAGCTGATGTGTAATCCTGATCCACAGTTGGAACCAGTATCGCAACAGCTGGACGCACCGCCGCATCCGCCACGTCCCAACATGCGGGACAACAAGCCTTGTCCTGAAGCGTCATAACACATAACGCTTGAGAGCAAAAGCATCAAGGCAAACATCTTTGTTTTCATCGAGACACGTCTCCTAGTAATTTGAGAAACCGTCGCTCTACTGTGTGAACCCTTGAACGGAGTCAATGTATTCGGCCGAGCCACTAACCTCGCAACGAAGTTGTTTGTGGCCGAAGCTATTTGATTTCGCTTTTGGCCACCAAAACTTCTGTCGTTATGGGCTCAACAGCGTGCACACGCGAACGTCTTCTCATCGATGAGCATCGAAACTGCGAACCCGTCCACTGGGTTCTGTAAGGTCAATTCCGATAGTATTTGGGTCGGGCCTTGGGTTTTGCCCAAGACATCTGCTTTGTTCATCGGTGCAAAATCAAATGCTTTTTGAAAAGGTGCTGGCAATTTCCGTTGAATCATCTGGCGCGGGATATCGCGGTCGTAAACAAAACACCATTCCGGTAAACTTTGTGGGCAACTCAAATGGTTCAAATCCGCAGAATCAATTCAATTCCACAAAGTTGTTTCGGTTGTGTAAGATATGTCGACAGGTGATTGTCGGATGAGCGGAAACCAAATTGCTGTCACCTGGTCAGTTTCCCGGTTTGATTCCGTGCTCGAGAACTTCAGAACGTCATTTGAAACTATGAAATACCGTGCAATTACTCTTTTGGCTTGCTTCTTGGGACTGGTCACTCTCACGGCTTGCGAACAGCGTTACAAGCCTGCTCGTTCCCGGCCGCGACCTGGAATGAATCGCCCAATCCTGGACAATTCTAGCCAGTTGCAGGACAGCACGACGTTACCCAATGGCACGACACTTCCTCACGGAACCACTTTGCCTCACGGAACCACTTTGCCTCACGGAACCACGTTGCCGCAAGGAACCACGTTGCCGCAAGGAACCACGTTGCCGCAAGGAACCACGTTGCCGCAAGGAACGAGTTTGCCCGACGATAGGACATTGCCTTCTCGCAAATCATTTTTGGATGGTACGGAAGTGCCAATTGTCGGAAAATTTGAACAATACACCCCGAATCGCACGACGACTACTGACCTATAAATGATTCGCTTGACTGCTCAATCCATTTGGAGAAAACATGAAGGTCCTCATCGCCGGCAATTGCAACTTCGATAATTCTTTGATCCGTCGAACCTTCCATTCCTTTCCTAACGTTGAATTGAAATTTTGCGATTCGGCTGTCGAAGTCTTGGATGCCCTTGGGGAAACAGAATTCAAATTGGTGCTAATCAATCGAGTTTTCGATCGCACCGATGAGAAGGGAATCGAGCTGATTCAAAAGATCAAAACGGAAATTTCTCAACCGCCCAGCCTGATGTTGATTTCCAACTTTGAAGAGGCTCAGGCAGCCGCAGTTGCCTCTGGTGCATTGCCTGGATTTGGGAAATCGGCTTTGGGATCGGACGCGGTTCGGCAGCAACTGGCAGATGTTTTGAGCGGGCAATCGGCAGAGGCCTAGATCATTGCGCCTTCAAATCTTGGGGCCGTGTTGATGGTGGCCGTGTTAATGGTGGGTAGGCGCCGTCAGCCTATTTCACCGACGGCGCATGGCTTAGACCAATGATCACTTAAACGTCAGCCGCGGCGTCGATCTGGATGACTTCCTTGACTTTTTGGACGAAGTGAGGCGGCTTGCCACCCTCGCTCAGTTCTTCGGCCCGTTTCTCGGCGGCCTTGCGTTGGTTGAATTCAAACATGGCGACCCGTTTTAACGCGTGGTTAAAGACGCCCCAAAAAAGGCGAAATCGATCGGGGATGACTTCTTTTTTGGCACGCGCCTTGCGTTTTACTTTTTTCTTTTCCCCAGTGCCGTCATCCGCCACTTCCTTTTTTTCTACTTTTTTCTTGGCTTTCTTTTTTGTCTCTTTTGCTTCGGTGCTGTCAGCCGCTTTGGTTTTCTTTTTTTTCGTCGCCATGGGAGAAACGCGTCCCTCAGAAGTTAAGAATTCGCTTGATCGAATTGGACAATGGTTATGCAACGAGGAGCTGTTCCTCGTTAATTGAAGCAACCCAAGATACAGTTTCACTTGCTTTTTGGCCAGTAACCCTCGGGAACGCCGCTTGGCAGCTTCCGCACCTCTATCGCGACCGGGCAAACGAGGGCGAGCTCTAATCGGTCTTCGCTGGGGATGAACCATCGGGAATTGTGGAGTCCCCGGCTGGGGGCTTCCCCATCCCGTCACGAATGTATTGTTTTCGATTTTTGGAATAGGTTTCAGCGTCGGGAATTTCGGCGGAAACTGACTCACCGCCAGATTGAGCGGCTGCGAACATTTTTTCGAGATAGGGCCGACACCATCCGCAACCGGTACCCGCACCGTAACATTCGCTGAGTTGGGCCGCTCGTTTTGGCTGTTCAATACGAATCCAATTCAACAACTTGCGACGATGAACGTGGAAGCACAAACAAACTTCAGGGTCGTTCGTCATCGGAAGTTCAGGCTTCACTATTGGCTTGGGACTGTTGGCGATCTACTATTGTAGAACGATCCTTCCTTAAAAACAGCCGCGAATGCCGTCTATCTTATCACAATTGAACTCGCTCCCGGACTGGCTGGCCTCGAATGGCCAGCCAAAGTTTCGTGCGGCGCAAATCAAAAAATGGCTCTTCGAGTCACGCGTTGAATCGTTTGCTGAGATGTCAGATCTACCCAAGCCATTACGTGATCATTTAAGTCGTGACTTCACATTTTGGTCGTCCGAGGTGATGGCTCACCAGAAATCGACCGACGGCACGGAAAAGTTGCTGCTGCGCCTTTCCGGGGGTGGAGAAATCGAGTGTGTTTTGTTGCGTGATGGCATTCGGCGAACGATTTGCGTTAGTAGCCAGGTCGGATGCGCGATGGGCTGTGTCTTCTGCGCGAGTGGCTTGAACGGCGTGGACCGAAGTTTGACAAGCGCCGAAATCATCGAACAAATGCTACGGCTCGCGCGCCTGTTGCCGCCGGAGGAACGATTGAGTCACATTGTGATGATGGGAATGGGGGATCCGCTGGCCAATCTTGGCGGCGTGCTCGGCGCCTTGGAACAAGCTACGGCGGCCAGTGGTCTCGGGATTAGCGCGCGGCGAATCACGATTTCGACAGTGGGAATACCGCCAGCGATCCGCAAACTGGCAGATTTGGATTGCCGTTACCATTTGGCGATTAGCCTGCATGCTCCGAACGACGAACTTCGCAATCGTCTGGTACCAGTAAACGCCAAAACCGGATTGGCGGCAATTCTGGAAGCATCCGAGTACTTCTTTGAAAAGACCGGACGACGTCTGACTTTTGAATATGTTTTGCTGGCGGGGCTGAACGACCAACCCGCGCACGCAGAGGAACTCGCCGAACTTTTGACCGGCCGCGGCGCCTTGCTCAACGTCATCCCTTACAACCCGGTTGAGGGGCTGCCCTATCAAACGCCACGGGCAGAAGCAATCAATCGGTTCCGCCGAATTCTGGAAAACCAAGGAATAACGATCAAATTTCGGCAACGCAAGGGAGACGACATCAACGCCGCATGCGGTCAGTTACGTCGAAATATCGTGGGCACCGGCGCAATCGTGCCGTTTGTCAAATCACCTTGAGACTTGCTACGAAAATCCGAAAACGCCAATAATATTCGGATCTGCTTTTCGATAGGATCGATACGTTCGTTAAATCCGAAGCGTCAAATTGAAAATCTACGAGCTAATCACCTAGTTGAGGGGCGTTCAAAGCAATCTAACCTAAAGTTACTTGTGTACGTTGCTCCGACTCATAAATGCATTTTTCGAAAGAAAGCCAAAGAGTGAGTGGTTTTGACCTATTAGCCGATTCGAGCCTGCCTCTTGTAGCCATCCTTTGGGCTGCCGCTGCAGTGGCAGTTGGGCTGATTTGTGGTTTCATCTTTGGCAGTAGTTATGTTCGATTCCGCGATCCCCGCCAAGTACAGAAGCAAAAAGCAAAAGTACTCGAGTCATTGATTCAAGTCCTACAAAGCACCGAACAATTGAACGCCGATGTCAACTCGCACAATAGCGAACTTGCAATTGTTCGACGCAATGTGGGGGATATCAATGCGAGCGGCGATTTAAATGAAATCCAGCAACAACTCGTCAATCAGATTCAGGCGATGGTTGAATCAAATCGAAAACTGGCAAGCGATTTGTGCGAGACTCAGTGTGAATTGCAAAAACACGCCCAAGAACTGAACGTCACACGCCGGGAAGCCCGGATCGACAACCTCTCGGGACTGTTTAATCGCCGAGCTTTTGACGAATCGTTGATGTTTTTCTTGTCGATGTTTCGGACGCGTGGAGAAACGTTTGGTTTGATTATGGCCGACCTCGATCATTTCAAACGAATCAATGATACTTTCGGACACGCTTCTGGCGATTTAGTGGTACAAAAAATCGGTGAAGTTCTGAAGTTGTGCGTCCGAGGTGAAGACGTTGTTGCCCGCATCGGTGGTGATGAATTCGCGGTTTTGCTAAAGGGAGTAGGTGGGCCAGCGTGTCGAAGGATCGCTGCCCGTATCCGACAAACCATTGAACGAACCAATTTCGGAATCGGCGATGAAATGTCCAAGACCAGTGTGACCGTGAGCCTCGGCATTGCGGTTGTACAACAGGACGACACCTCTCAGACGTTGTCCGAACGTGCCGACCGCGCCCTCTATCGCTCCAAACAAATCGGGAGGAACTCTGTTCATTCCTGCGAAGCTGACGAAACTCTGGTGGCAATCAGCAGTTAATTTGTCTTGCGTGCTGCTGAATAAAAAGCCCGCTTCTTGTCATGCTTGGCGAAAAACAATATCCGACTCGGCCAATTCACATTACGGGTATGCTAAGATTCATCCGTACCGCCCAAGCCACAGATAGATGCTTTGAGTTCGCAAACGTGGACTTATCTTCATGAGCCAACTTGCCCCACCGCCATTGTCGATTTATACACCCGCGGAACGCCGGCTGATCAAGCGTTTGAATACACCGTTGCGTGTTCAAGAATACTTAAATCGCATGCCTTACAATACGGAACCCAAACCCGTTGGAGAAACCCTTCGCAGCTTTCGCGGTGTACTCAAACACGGAACTGCGCATTGTTTGGAGGCAGCATTGTTGGCGGCCGTGGTTTTAGAGCAACACGGTTTTCAACCACTGGTTCTTAGTTTTGAGTCAATTTGTAACTTGGATCATGTAATTTTCGTTTATCAACGAGGAGATCGTTGGGGCTCTGTGGCTCGTTCTCGTGATCCTGGTTTACATGGTAGAAAGCCTGCGTTCAAAACGGCCCAAAGATTGGCAATGAGTTACTTCGATCCGTATATCGACCACGAAGGTTGCATCCAGGGATTTGCGGTTGTCGATTTGAATCAAGAACTTCCGGGCTACAACTGGCGAACTTCGGATCGGAATATGTGGAAAGTCGAAAAGATGCTGATCGACTTCCCGCACGCCCGGCTGCCGGTCGACTGGGAACGCCGCAAGAAACTCAAAGCCCGCTATTTGTCGTTTCGCAAGGCTTATCCCGACCGCAAGCCACTCCAATTCATCGGCCGTGACGCTTGGACACCCCTGCCCCCCGAATTCACTCGCCCCGGCTACGAAGTTGATTGGGTTTGAGTCATCTCTAGCCGCCGGTTCATAGCGATTTGGAACCATCAATTTGTCGTGTCGGTGGTCCCAAAAAAATTACCTGAAGGAAGACTCCGCAGCGCGCATGTGGCTCGATAGCGGCGACGTCCGCGAAATCCTCGACCCGGCCGACCGCTGGCAAAAGAAATTATCGATCTAGTGTCAGGCGGTAAAAGGAACTTTAGACTTTTTTCCGCCTTGATTTAATCTCTTGAAAACGGCGTCCTTTGAGACAAACCACCGCCCCTGCTGCTTTGTGTCGAATCAGTGACGAGGGCGAATTGAATTTAGGCGGATTGGTTTTTGCACCTTACCCCATTGTCCGGCTTACTTAGTACGATGTAGGGAGCCGAAATTCGTTTACTTCGAGGGCTTCAGGCTTTGTCCGTATCCGATTCATCCATAAATCGAGTTCCTAATTACGAGCTCCTCGATCCTGACGTGCGCCTGATGATGCAGGTTCGCCAAGGCAACGCCGCAGCATACGAAGAGCTCGTAAAGAAGTACGAACGTCGTGTGATTAGTTTCCTGGAGCACTTGGTGTCGAAGGATGCCGCAGAGGATTTGGCCCAGGACGTTTTCTTGCGAGTTTTTCGGGCTCGGGAGACTTACGAACCTGGAGCACGGTTTTCGACTTGGCTTTTCACCATCATGCACAATGTTGCCAGCAACGCGATTAGGAAGATTTCGCGAAAGATGGAAATCAACATTCCGCCTGACCCTTCCAAAAGCGGCGCAATGCCGATGGAATCGATCGCCGTTTCTGCCAGCGGACAGATGCCAACCAGGCAACTAGACAGTCGAGAAGCACAGGATATCGTCCGTTCGGCGATCCATTCTCTCAATGAACGACAAAGAATGGCGGTACTTCTCAGCAAGTTCGAGGGTTTAAGTTATCAGGAAATTGCCGATGCCATGGAATTGACACCCCAAGCCGTGAAGTCATTGTTATCACGTGCGCGTAGCAATTTGAAGGAAATTCTTGAACCGTACGTTCAAGCTGGAGTTTTGCCCGACCCCTCTCAACACCCAGCCCAAGACTGACATGGAATAGCGAGATGAGTAGTTCAAAACCTGAAAATAACGAAGCCGACCCGCTGAACGAGGAACTCGTTGCCTATTTGGATGGCGAATTGCCTCCTGAACGGAATGAAGAAATCGAGCGCCGGTTGTCTGCTGACCCCAATTACCGCCAACAGCTCCGTGACCTGGAGAAAACCTGGGAATTTCTGGACGTACTACCTAAAAGCGAACCGACTTCTTCGTTTACCAAAAGTACTATGGAGCTGGTCGTTTCTACTATTGAACAGCAACGGCGCAAGGCACCGGCATTTGCCTGGCGTCGCTGGACCACGTTCGTTGTCGTGCCCCTCACTGTTTTGGTCGCCAGTTACCTGGTTACCCGGCAATTCCGCTTGGGGCCTTACGCTGAATTGGTAAATGACCTGCCGGTTATTGAGAACTTTGATGTTTATCGTAAGGTCGATTTGAATCTTGATTTCGTGCATAAACTCGCCAACGATTCCGACATGGCAAATTTTTCGCCAAAACCAAGAAAGCTAAATCCGTCAAAGAATCCTGAGGAAAACGAAGTCACGTTGAAGACAATGCCTGAGGATCAACTACGAGACCTGCAATCCAAACAAATTCAATATCGAGATCTGGCAGAATCGGAGAAAAAGCGACTGCGGAGTTTTCATCAATTGCTAATTTCACAACCGAATGTGGATCAACTTTATGCTTCGATGCAAAGTTTTTACGAATGGTTGAAAACTCTGGAAGTCGAACAACAAACTAAACTGCTCATAGAAGAGGACACGGAAAAGAAATTCGTCATCTTTCAGAAACTTCGCGAGGACTTGAGCCAAGTCGACCAACTGCAGGAATCGGACTTCGCCGCGTTCAATCAATGGGTCAAAGACTTGGCCGACAAATTTGGGAAAAAAATTGCCAGTCAATCAAATGACTTGGCACGGCAAGTTAGAGACACGAATCTGCGGCAACGAATTTTGAAATCCTTTGCAGAAAATGATGAATCAGCGGTGCGAGCCTATTTGCTCATCGTACCGCCCGGGTCCCGCAACGAATTGCAGTCCGAGTACCAAGACCTCAAATCGCGATTGTCAGAAACGGGGCAAAAAATCATGGGTGTTGATCCCCAAATTCAATTCCGGTTTATTCGTCAAATGCTCGCTCGCCCGCAGATCGATCCCAGCACGTTGGAAAGTTTTTACTTTGAAGAATTGACGCCGGAAGAACAAGAAGAACTTGATCGTTTGTCACCGGAACTCATGCGAAAACGCGTGTATGACCTGTATATGCGACGAAAACTGTGGATTGTTCCCCAACGCCGCGGCGATCTGCCATAAACGTGCCGGCGATTCGTTGGTTGTTTGGCAGAAGACGTCTATAATGAAGTTATGAATTCAGCCGAGCCGAGCCTATCGACCCGATCATCCGGTTTTTCCATGTGTCCCAAGTCATGGATCTAGGCAAATGCCTGTAGCTGGAAGTTTGCTTAATTTTTTTGCCTCTGACGCCGAACAAAATCAGAGTTCCAACGTCCAAACGACATCGCTCACAAATAACTCAAGCTCCTAGACACGGCCGGACAACAACAGCCGAAAACAGGCTTTACCCACATGTCAGTAGAAGCTCGACCCGTCGACATTGCAGCTCGGACCAAGAGCGAGGCTCAATCGTTCGTCGAACGCCAGTTGAAACAAACGAGCAGCCTCGTGCGCTTTAACGATATCTTGGCGACGATTTTTGGCGGGTTGGCTTGGATCGCCTCTGTTCTGTTCGTCGCGATTCTAGTAGACGCTTGGGCGGCTCCCTTAACGCCGTTTTGGCGCTGGATTTTCTTGTTGGTGTTGATTGGCGGATGGACTGGGTTTACCGCATGGCGACTTTTCCCGGTGCTCTTTCGCCGGATTAATCCCACGTTTACTGCCCGCATGATTGAAAGTACGAGTGGGGATTTTCATAACAGCATCGTCAACTATACCTTTCTCCAAGACGATCAAAAAGAACTCAACCCGCATGTTGTCCATGCGGTTTCGCAAAAGGCGGCTCAGGATTTAGCCAAGGTCTCAGGATCCGAGAGAATCGATCGTTCGAGCTTGATTCGGTTTGGCTTGACGCTCGTCACGCTTACGGGGCTGTTTGTGGCTTATGTGATGCTGTCCCCCAAGAGTCCCTGGCAAACCATTGCGCGGGTGTTTTCCCCACTATCGGAATTGGCTCGCCCCTCGTCAGTAACAATCGAAAATGTTCAACCGGGAGACGCCGAGGTATTTTTCGGACGCAAATTGCTCGTGTCGGCCAACGTCCAAGGTAAACACGATCCCGATTCAGTGGCGCTGGTTTTTTCAACGGCAGACAAACGCCTCTCTGAGGTTCGCCAATTCATGCGACCGGCTGAAGGTGATAGCAACCTTTATCAACTTGAACTCACAACATCGCCTCAAGGAATTGACTCGTCGCTGACCTATCGTATCGAAGTCGGCGATGGGCGAACGCGTGATTTCGAGGTGAAGGTCAACGCGAATCCAACGATTGCCGTCAATAACGTTGTTATTAAATCGCCCGGTTACACGAAAATTCCTGAGCGATCTTTTTCGTCAACGGCTGACCTAAGCGGTCCTGAGGGTGCCAATGTCAAGGTTTTTGCGGCCGCCAACCTGCCGATAAAAGTTGCTGCAATCGAACTGCTTTCACAGACCGAATCCGTCGTTGGTGAGCCCTCGTATTCGCTGGTTACCAGCATTCCGATGGCGGTGACTGAGAATTCGGCTGTCGGGGAATTCACGTTATATTTCGATCGTCGGGCGAATAAACCAGACTTCACGCATTTTCAATTGAAGTTCACCTCAATTGCTGGCGATCGAAACGAAATCGCTAACGTCTACCCGATCCGTATCATTCCGGACTTGGGACCAGAGATCAAGATTTCAAATCCCAAAGAAAAAGAAATTCGCGTCCCCGTCAACCATTCTGCGCAAGTCGCAATCATTGCCAACGATCTCGATTATGAACTCAACCAGGTTCGTTTGGTGGTTGACCATCGCGGGGTCACAGCTATAGAGCAAGAATTTGCTTTGCCAGAATCGGGAGACCGGCAAATCTTCTCCGGAAAATACACGCTTCGACCGGAAGACCTTAAACTCAAGCCCGGTGACGAAATTCTGTTTTATGCAAAAGCAACAGACAATCGCCACTCTTCAGTCAATGCCTTGCTCGAGCCAAACGAAGCCCGCACGGAAAATTATCGATTGATCGTTGAACCGCATTCCTCGGAACCAGACCCACAACCATCAGATCCCGAGACGCAAACAGACGACGAAAACAAGAACGATCAAAACAAGCAGGATCAAAACAACGACTCGATGAACAAGGACGACCAATCCAAGGATGAAAAAGGCCAGCCCCAAAACGCTGGCTCCGAAGATAATCCGGAAGAAAGCAAATCAGACGACGACAAAACCAAAAACGACAAACAAGAAAAGCGCGACAACGAAACTCAGGAAGACGATCAAGACAAATCAGTTAGCCGACAGAAGTCCGGGGACAAAAATCCAGACGAGTCGAATGACAAAGAAAATGCAAAGGACGAGTCTTTCAAGTCTTCCAGCGAAAAAGAAAAAGGCCACAAAAAACAAGAAGACACGAAGGACAATAGAAAGGGCGATGAAAAAGGCGAATCGGACGCCGGAAAAGAAGACACCCAACAAGGTGAAGGCGACGAACAGAACTCAGGCGATTCTGAAGAAAAAGACGCTGAAAGAGGCGGGTCGTCGAAATCTGCTGATCAGCCTTCCGACAAATCCAACGACACAAATTCCAAATCGAATTCGAAAAGCGGCAAAGGCAAAAAATCCGACCCTCAATCGGATTCAGAAGACGGACAACGAGACGAATCTTTGACGGAAGGTGAAGAAAAACCGTTGGATCAAGACGCTACCGACACAGAGCGTTTCGAGCAGTTACGGAGAATGATGGAAAAGGATCAAAAGCAAAACAAGTCCAAGAAGGAAGACTCCTCGAACTCTCCCGAAAACTCAAAGGAAGACAAACCCGAAAATTCGTCGGGTACTTCTGAGGATGAAAAGTCAGAAAAAAACGACGGAAAATCAGATCAAGCGTCTTCCTCGAATTCCAAAGAAGATTCTTCTTCTGAAGATGGAAACAAATCTAAAGACGAAAAACAAAAACAAGGCAGCGGGAAGAGTCCGTCTACAAAACAAGGCGACAGCTCAAAAAAACCTTCCGCCAAGTCGGACCAGGAATCAGGCAACGAACCGAACAACCCCAAGCCCGGTGACAACGTAGACGGCAATCCCGATGAAAAGCAAAAAAAAGACGACGGCGATTCAAATTCGTCTCAAGACTCCGACAAGCCCCCCCCCGATTCCCCCGACAAGAGCAAACCGGGAGGCGGGAGCGACAGTGGGTCCAAAGACTCCAAGAGCGACGAGGGAGCGGATGGTCCTGAAAAATCGGGAGATGCCAAAGGTGGAAAAAATTCTGGATCCAAGTCTTCTGGCGAAGCCAAATCGAAATCCGGAGGCGGTTCCCCAAACGGCGACTCTGATTCGAAGGGCAATCCTCAGTCGACCGACCCCTCAAAATCTCCAGCTTCCAGCGCAGGAACTGGAGGCGGAAAAGAGTCCGGCGGGATTCCAGATAAAGCTGTTGCCGCAGGACAAAAGACCAAACAGGAGGCCGATGACAACTCACCAGACCAATCGTCAAACGGTCAAACGGTTTCCGATGCAGAAGAATTTGAGTACAAAAAGGAAACTACGGACCTCGTATTGAAATACCTTAAAGAACAAGAAGAATCGACCGACAAAGAGGCTTTGTTGCGGCAACTTAACATGACCCACCAACAGCTCAAGGAATTCCTGCAGCGTTGGCAAGCGATGGCGGACAAAGCCAAATCCGGTGATGCCTCAGCCGCGCAGCAATATGAACGAGCCCTACGCGCCTTGGGGTTGCGAAATCGGAATGCAAAAATAAAAGGCGCCGACACACGCATGGAAAACCTTTCTGAAGGCTCAGCAGTCAGTCGACCTCCGGCCGAGGTCGAAAGTGCTTTTTTGGACTATCTAAAGAGCATCAATCGCTCTACCCCCGGCGAATCCAAAAAGTAAGCCAACATTTGCCTTAGCTGTCAGCCTTGCCATTCATGACGATTCTGCCGATTGTGTAATTCGACGCCCGTAGAATTCTATGTAGATTCTCCCAAAGTTTCCCATCTGAGATCCGCATTCGACCTACGGTTTAAGTGCAGACTACTTGTTTCAGTTCTTCAATTCTCGATCGTCCAAGATGTTTTGTTTTCGACACAAAAAGTCCCTCACCAAAAGACGTGCTGTTGCAGCGGCCGAAGCGGCCTTTTGCATCCCCATTATTTTGATTTTGGCGTCGGGCACATTGGAAATATCGCGAATGATTTTTTTGAAAGAACGGATTACGGTTTGCGCTTACGAAGGTTGTCGGGCCGGAGTCAAAAGACGCTCAACCGCAGCGAGTGTTCAACAGACTGTAAACGCCTTGCTACCGGCTTTTGGGATCACGAATGCGACGGTAACCATTACACCCACGAATTTTGACAGCTTGAATGCCTTGGACCCCATTTATGTGACCATCCGTGTTCCGCTTGCAGGAACGAATCGGTTGTACGGGGCTGCACTTAATCAAACGTCGATCACGTCAACCGTTAGCATGGTTCGTGAATTCGACGACTAACCACACGATACAAAAATGCGCATTTGTGAATCACAACGAGCAAAAGCCAAACGGACCGGAACCACAGCACTCGAGTTCGCGGTTGCAGCGCCTGTGGTGTTTCTAATCATTTTTGGGTGTATTGAAATCACACGAATGAGCTTGCTGCTCAACCTGGCCCAAGATGCCTGTTATGACGCGGCCCGCCATGCAATGGTCGAAGGGGCCACAACAGCCGAGGCGACTGCTCGAGCGCAACAGGTTCTGGCCTTGTTTGGCACTAGAAACGCCACGATCCAAATCAATAATGGAGCTGGTATCACCTCCACGAGCACCCATGTACAAGTGAACATTTCAGTTCCGATGCGTGATAACGCCTATGTATTGAAATATTTTTATACAAACCGATTTATCAATGCTTCCATCAAACTAAAGTTGGAACGCTACACCGGCTACTACAGTGATTGACCCTCTTGGAGAAACCAATGATTCCTTTGACACGCTCGCGAATTCTCGCCCGACGCGCCGCGATTTTGCCGATGTTTGCCTTTCTAATGCCCGTGTTTTTGGTGCTTTGTGGACTGGCTGTCAATGTTTCCTATTTGCGGCTGGTCCGCACGGAAATGCGCATCGCCAATGATGCGGCTGTACACGCAGCCGGACGCGCAATGAGCATTCATCAAACTACCGATAGTGCCATAGCTGCGGCCGTTCAAGCAGCGCCGAGAAACAAGGTTGGAGGACAAGCCTATTCGGTTACGCCTTCAACGCTGCAATTTGGACTTTCGACCCGAACTCAAAACGGCTTCGGCCGGTTCTCATTCACTGGACACACCAAAGCGGAAGTCGATAATGGGTCCAAACGGGCAAACAGCATCAAATTGACAAGTTCCAAGCCAATTCCCCTCTTGATTCGCGCGTTTCCTGGAATGAATACGGTGAACGTTGGTCAACTCTCTATCTCAACTCAAGTGGACCGAGATATCGCCTTAATTCTGGACCGTTCCGGATCGATGCTTTGGTTCAAGGACCAAACGGCCTGGGAAGGAGTTTTCAACGACATGAGAACGCGAGGACGGATCTCGAGCGGAGAACGTGATCTCGCCAAGACCGGGTGGGACGCTGTCCACAGCGTTTGCCCGTTTCAAACTTACCCTGTCAACAACAACGACAGCTACACCAACGGAGCGAGAAACGACAACTACTTCATTTCGAACAACGTTTGGACAAAATTGACTGCTGACAAGAATCGCGACGCGAACTATTTGGCTGTCTACGAATTTCTGTACGATTGCGGTTGGGTTTCGAACACGCGCGCTCCGCGACATTCACGGTGGTCTCAATTGGAAGTTGGGGTCAATGCATTTTTCAATATTCTCGAAGCAACGGATCAGGAAGAGTTTGTTTCTCTCGTCACATTTTCCAACAGTTCGACTCTGAATTACTCGCTTGCAACAAACTACACCCCGATTCGAAACTATGTTTCGACAAATTATCCCCTGGGCGCGACCGCTATTGGAGCTGGGATTCAGACCGGTATTCCATCGATCATGACCGCAGCGAACGCACGCAATTTCGCGGCGAAAACGATTGTGGTTCTGACGGACGGTGAAAACAACTCAAACCCAGATCCATTGAACGTCGTCAATACTATGGCTCAAACGTACAATATCACTGTCCACGCCGTCACGTTTACAACTGGAGCCGATCAAGTTCGGATGCAACAAGTTGCTGCCGCTGGCGGGGGAAAGCACTTTCACTCGAACGATACCTCTGGATTGGTCGCGATTTTTGAAGAAATTGCCAATAACCTTCCGACCATTTTGACTGAATAGTCCCACTTCCTGTTTTCTCGAAAAAGCCGCCGCATTTTGCGACGGCTTTTTTTGTTTTAGAAGTTCCGTTTGCCACGGTTTTGGTTAGTCCGGACTTTTCCGATTCATCGGTTTGAACAATGATAGGGGAATGGTTGGAAGAACTTTTGCAATTTGGGGTGGCGTTTGAACCTACTTCCACGGTATCTGGTTGAATTTCGTTCCAAGCGAATTATCCATCGCTTCACCGATGTTTTAGTCATCGGCGGTGGCTTGGCTGGCCTGAGGGCCGCTTTGGCGTGTGATTCACGCCTCGATGTCTTGGTCGCCACCAAAGACAAAATCCGCCAGTCCAATAGCAATTACGCCCAAGGCGGAATCGCCACCGTTATCGATCCAGCCGACCGATTGGAATGGCATATTCGCGATACCTTGATTGCCGGCGCTAACCTGTGCGATTACGACGTCGTCAAGATGGTGGTGGAGAAAGGCCCTCGATGCATTCATGAGCTGATCGAGATGGGAGCCCAATTCGATCAAGCGGACGGAGATTTGACATTGGGACGCGAGGGAGGTCATTCGCACAATCGCATCATTCATGCCCTTGGTGATGCCACCGGCCAAGAAATCATGCGGGCAGTGATCAACCGCACTAAATCCGCCGAGAACATTTCGATTTTGGAGGATACTTTTACCATTGACTTGTTGACTGATGAAGACAGCTGCTGCGGCGCGATCGTTTCCCGGAACCAACAGTTGCAAATGATTTGGGCCAAACAAACCATTCTCGCCACAGGTGGTGCAGGCCAGGTCTATCGGGAAACAACCAATCCACCCGTTGCGACCGCGGACGGACATGCGTTGGCTATTCGCGCCGGCGTCACAACTCGTGACATGGAATTCATGCAGTTTCACCCGACCGTGTTGTACATCGCCGGTGGTTCCCGCAGTCTGATTACGGAGGCGGTTCGTGGCGAAGGCGCTTTTCTCATTGACCGCGATGGCTATCGCTTCATGCCTGGATACGACGCCCGAGCAGAACTTGCACCTCGCGACATCGTCTCTCAAGCAATTGTTGCTCAGATGGAAAAGACGCATCACCCCAATGTCTATCTTGATCTCAGTCACCTGGATTCTCGGCACATCCGCCAACGATTTCCAGGCATCTTGAAAACGTGTGCAGAATTTGGGATTGATATTACCCAGGATCGAATTCCGGTGCGTCCAGGGGCCCATTACATGATTGGCGGTGTGGTTGTCGATACGCAAAGCCGTACCTCGTTGCAAAACCTTTGGGCTGCCGGCGAGGTGACCAGCAGCGGACTGCATGGCGCCAATCGGTTGGCATCCAATAGTTTGCTCGAGGGGCTTGTCTACGGAGTGTTGGCGGGCGAGGGAGCGAGTGCAGCGGCTTTGGAAGACCCACTTCCTAACGTGCTGAGACCGCTGGAGTATCGGCATTTCAGATCAACTCGACTCGAATTGGACTTGGCCGATATTCGCAATTCCCTCAAGAGCTTGATGTGGCGGGCGGTGGGCGTTCGCCGCAATGCAGGCGAATTGGCAGCAGCGGCGGAGACGCTGGTCGCCTGGCAACGTCTGTTCCTGACCCAGCCTCAATGGACTCAATTGGGCTGGGAACTACAAAACATGCTCACGGTCAGTGAACTAATGATCGTGGCGGCTCAAATGCGAACAGAGTCTCGCGGAGTGCATTTCCGCCAGGACTTTCCGGAAACCGCATCGGAATGGCGGCGTTTCATTTGTTTTCGCGGCAACACACCGTCCCTCTCGCCTATTTTAGGCGAACAACCGAACTTGTCAGTGCCGTAATAGACAATACCCATTGCGATATATTGGTCTCTCCCTTCGTCGGGCAGTCGACAAAACGCGTCAAGGTAACGAAAATCAGTTCCTGATTCATCCTCATCACATTGAGCAATTTATGACCGTCCCGAATAACGAGGCTGCGATCGATCCGCGAGCATCCGAAACGCCGATGATCGAGGCTGAACACCTGTCCAAGTTTTATGGAATTTTCGCGGCTACCCGCGATGTTTCGTTTAAGGTCTACAAGGGCGAAGTGGTCGCTTTCCTGGGCCCGAATGGTGCTGGAAAAAGCACGACGATGAAGATCCTGACGGGCTATCTATCGGCCAGCGAAGGACGGGCTCGAATCGCCGGCTTCGATATGGCGACCGATCGATTGGAGGGCTCTCGGCGTTTGGGCTACCTGCCGGAAACTGGCCCTCTTTACCCCGACATGACTCCGTACAGCCTGCTCGACTTCTTTGCCGAGGCTCGGGGGCTGAACAAAAAGACGAAATTAGATCGTATCGCTAAGGTCGTTGAGCTTTGCAGCCTAAACAGCGTGATCTACAAACCAATCAACAAACTCTCAAAGGGCTACCGACAACGCGTGGGAATGGCCCAAGCCCTGCTCCATGAACCCGACGTGTTGATCTTGGATGAACCAACCTCAGGCCTTGATCCCAACCAGATTCGCGGAGTTCGCGAGACCATGAAGCGTTTGGGACGGGAGAAAACGATTTTACTTTCGACCCACATTCTTCAAGAAGTCCAAGCGATGGCTAGTCGTGTGATCCTGATCAACGAAGGGGTCAAAGTTTACGACGGAATGCTCAGCGAAATGGACCCACATGCATTGGGCCTCGACCATGTCTTTGCTGAATTGACTGGACATGATCCTTTGACTGGAACAAGAATCAAACAGGAATACGATGATTAGTCGTCTCTGAAGTTGAGTCGTTTGGGCAACACCTTTGGCACGCTCGGTTTCCCTTTTCCGCAGATTTATTTGACTGTTGTTTGTTCGATAATTTTAGGCAGCCATGAATTTCCCCTTAATTGAATTTGTCTTCATGCTGGTCATTGATTTGGCCTTTTTGGTCTGTCTACTGCTCGTGATGCTGCCGCTTGGGTTGTATCGCCAAGCAGCATTCGCCGTGATGAAGCGAAATTTCTCCGGTTATTTCAGTAACCCAACGGGCTACGTCTTTTTGTGCCTCTTCGTGCTGCTTACTAGTTTCGCTGCGTTTTGGCCGCATGAATTTTTCACTACTAACTTGGCGAACTTCGACCAACTGAATAAGTTTTTGCCTTACATCATGCTGATCTTTATTCCGGCAATCACGATGAGCGTTTGGGCGGATGAACGTCGACAGGGAACGGACGAACTGTTGCTGACACTTCCCGCGAGGGACTTCGATATTGTGATTGGGAAATATTTTGCGGCAGTGCTGGTGTTTACGGTTTCATTATTGTTTTCGCAACTGTCGAACTATGGAGTGTTGCTGGCTTTGACAGGCGGGGAACTCGATCCGCCCCTGCTCTTTTCGACTTATTTGGGATATTGGTTCATCGGCGTGGCAATGTTGGCGGTCGGCATGGTCGCTTCGTTCTTGACCAACAACCTGACCGTCGGATTTATTTTTGGTGCGGCGTTCAACGCTCCATTGGCTTTCTTCTCCAATAGCGATGTGATCCTCTCCAATTCAGTTTGGATCGAAAGGCTCTTTAACTGGTCTTTGCTCCAACGCTTCGAACCATTCGGCCGAGGGTTGGTTAGCCCAAGTTCGGTTTTCTATTTCCTTGGCTTGATCATCATTGGCCTTTACTTGTGTCTCATTCTGATCGGCCGCCGCCATTGGCTGGGAGGTCGCGATGGGACATCAATGCTCTGGCATTATTTGGCGAGAGCAGCTTTTCTGGTCGTTGCGGTGATTGCGACCGTGCTCATCGTCCAGTTCAGCCCGATCAATCGCGCACGGCTTGATGTTTCGCAGGCCAAGGTCAGTACCCTGTCACCCACGACAATTCAGATTCTGGAAAGTCTCGAAAAGCAGTCGGCAGATGACGAAGGGCGTCCTCCTGAACCGATCAAAATTGAGGCCTATGTCAGTGCCGAAGTCCCGACAGAATACGTGCAAACCAAGTACGACCTCGTGAACTTGCTGCGCGAATTCGATGTGCTCGGCGGTAACCGAGTCCAAGTCAACCTGCATCAGGGAATCGCGCCTTTTAGCGCGGATGCGATCCTCGCTGAAAAGCGTTATGGGATTCGTCCTGTGACGGTGCAAAGTCAATCGCGGGGCACGATGCGTCCAGAAGAATTGATTCTCGGTGTAGCCGTTTCCAGCGGCCGCAGTCGGATTGTCATTCCGTTTTTCCCCTATGGGTCGTCAGTTGAATACGAATTGTCGCGTTCGATCAATTCAGTAGCCCACCCTGAGAAACTGACGCTGGGCATTGTCGACACCGATGCCATGGCGCTCGGTGGCGTCGTTTACGTTCGCGGCCAGGATAACCAAGTTCAACCGATGTCACAACCGATGCTGCAGACCCTCGGTGAGATGCAGAAACAATACAACCTGGAACGCGTGAATGCTGCAAACCCAATCCAGTTGTTTGTCGACGAAGAAGGTGCCGAGCCGCGACGCCGCTACGATGTACTGGTCGTTGTCCAACCTTCAAAAATGTCGCCCGATGAGATGAACAATTTGATCAATGCGGTGAAAGCGGGCCAACCAACGGTTATCTTCGAAGACACATTTCCTCAGGACGAAAACTTCCGAACTGTGGGAGGTACTCATTTCGAGCGGCGTCTCCCTCGCCCAACTACTGAATCCGGCAGCTACAAGGATTTGTTCGCTGCGATCGACATCGATATCGAAGAAGCAACTCGTATGGATCAAACCACGAAGCAACCCGTTTCAATTCCGTGGTTGGTTTGGCAATCGACGATTAACCCTTACCCACGCAACCCTCAGTTGAATCAGCCAGAACAATTGATCGTGCGACAGGAAAGTCCGTCGGAGGAACGTTTCAATTCGGATGATAAGGCGACGCGCGGGATCAACGAAGTTCTGTTCCAGTTTTCCAGCTACATCAATCAGAAGTCTGGTTCTTCGCTGGAATTCACGCCGCTCGTGACCACCGCGAATTCGGGGCGGATTTTGTTAAGCGATTATTTGTCGGCCCAGTCTCCGGAAGACTTGGCATCCGCACGGCAACCTCCCTCAGGAAATTACACTCTCGCGGCGAGAATCCAAGGCTCGCTGGCGAAGGAACCTTTATCGGCCCTGGCAAAAGACCAAACACCGAGCAAATTCAAGGTCAATGTTATCTTCGTATCCGACATTGATGTGATGTCGAACTTTTTTATTCAACTTCGCGATTATCCCATTCAAAACGGCATCCGCTATCGTTTCCAAAACACTGCGCTTGTGCAGAATCTGATTGACTCGATGGCAGGTGTCGAAACCTACCTGGAATTGCGGACCCGCCAACAACGTCACAGCACATTACGGGTGGTGGAATTGGAAACTGAAAAAACGCGCCAACGAGTCTACGATACAACCCAGGAGTTTATCAAAGAACTTCAGACCGCACAGGAAAAACAACGTGTCGAGGCCTTGAACGTGACTCGTGATTTGGAAGCCGAGGTGAAGGGCTTGTTGGCTAAACAACAACGCAACGAACCGGTCGACGCCCTGCTGCTCAATTCCAAAAAGCAGAATCTGGAACAACTCGTCCGCGAACAACAACAGAAACTTGAAAGCAAGTTCGAAGAACTAGAAAACGGTCGCAAGGAAAAAGAACGTGCGATTGAATTGGAAGCCGAATTTGAGATCCAGCAGATTCAACGAAAATTCAAGCTGGCTGCGGTGATGATTCCGCCGATCCCACCGCTGCTCCTCGGCCTGTTTGTCTTCACTCGCCGTCGATTGCTCGAGCGTGAGGGGATTTCCAAAGCGCGCCGACTAAAATAATTTCGCGGATCATTATTCAATATCATTCTCACAGAAACTGAATTCATATGAATGGACAAACGACTCGCACCTTGTTTTGGGCGGCTTTGGCAGCTGTGCTGTCGAGCGTAGCCGCCTATTACTATCCGTGGCCCCAGAATGAACAGCAAAGGTCCCAGGTCAACCAACCCTTGTTCGAGGAATTCGAGGACAAACGAGTCAGCTTCATCGAAATCGAACAATACAATTCCGATTTGCAATCGTTGGAACGATTGAACCTGCAGCGTCGGGGAGAACGGTACCTGTTTCCCGGTTACGACAACTTCAATGCCGACAACGTCCAACAGATTTCGGGCGCCATCGGCAGCCTTCGCAAGACGGTGCTCGACGTTATTTCCGACAAGGTCGAAGACCACACCCGTTTTGGTGTCGTCGATCCGCAAGAATTTCAGTCGACTTCCAACCGATCCTACTTGGGAAAAAAGATCACGCTTCAAGACTCCAATCGAGGCGTCATCGCCAGTTTGATTGTCGGACTTCCTCCGGATGACGCCGCCAAGCAGGACCAACGCTACGTCCGCATCGAAGGACAACCGAGCGTTTATCTGGTGGAGTTCGAAGACCGTCTTTTGACGACCAAGTTTGCTGATTGGGTTGACAAAAACTTGTTGCGGCTTGATCCACAAATCAATGCCCCAGACAATATTGTGATAGAGAACTACCGTATCGATCCAGAAAAATTGGCGAATAACCCGCCCGTCCGCAACAATCTGTACCGCGCTACTTTTGAGCGCGGGGCTCGATCCTTTCCTCTCCGTTCTCTAGAGGCCGAAACCAATGGAGAATGGAAAAAGTTCACGCCCGATCAAACCCAAACTGCGAAACTGGAATCAGGTCTTGTTGACCTTGGTTCCTTCCCATTGGTCAAGGTACGGCGGATCGACAAGGAAATCATTCCGTTGCTGAAAAAGCCCTATGAGCCAGCGAAGCCAGAACAACTCGATGGACTGGCTAAACAAGGTTTTCGTTTGGCCGAACCAGCTAATCCAATCGACATGGTCTCAACGGGCGGTCGCATCGACGTCTTCACCAATGCCAATTTGAAGATCAGTATCTTGTTAGGCAATTTTGAAAACACCAATCAGACGCGATCCAAGCTGGCTCGGTGGGCCTTGATTTTGGCGCAACCGGATCTGGCCAAGTTCAAGAAACCAGATCCGCCGAAACCTGTCGGTGGACAGGAGCTGACGGAGGAGCAAAAGGCTGAAGCCGCGCGGGCGGATCGCGATTACGATCAGGCTCTGACAAAAGCGAAACAGATTGCCGACAACCTGAACACCGTCCACTCGTCTTGGTTGTACTCGATTGACGAAGAAGCCTTCACGAAGATGCGGCCGGAAATCACAACCGCAGCAACGCAGAACAAAGCTCCCCCGTCCGAGAACACTCCTCCACCGAGCATCGAAAAGTAATTTTTTGGTAGCCCATCAATCTATCCGAATTGATCCTTTTACCATCAACAAGTTGCGAAATTTTTCTATTTGGAAAGCTGCCGAAATGGCCATTCTTAAATCCATGATTTTGCTCGGGTTGTTTTTTTTTGGCGCATACAGCCTCGCCCGGGCCGACGATCCTCCCGAGTCGATTCGCATCGCTACCTGGAACCTAGAATGGTTTTTCGACGAGTTCAAGCAGGACAATCGCGGCGACATCGCCAAGGAACAATCGGCTCCCACACGCACCGAATGGGAATGGAAGCTTGGCAAGGTCGCTGAAGTTATTGCAAAATTGGAACCGACGATTCTGGCGCTCCAAGAGGTTGAGAGTCGCGATGGGCTGTATCGACTCACAAAAATTTTGGAAGAGAAGCATCAACAGAAGTACAAACATTGTTTGATCGAGGGCTTCGATTTCGGCACGGAACAGCAAGTTGCATTCTTGTACAAAGACGGCCTCGTGGAATACGCCCGCCGGGAACAAACGCAGGAAATGTACAACTCCAAACAGTACTACAACTTGACAAAACATCTGATTGGCCGCTTCGAGTGGGGAGCTGGTGACAAGAAGCAAAGACTGACAATCCTGAATTTGCATCTGCGAGCTGCTCCCGAACAAGAAGAGCTGCGAATAAAACAATGTCGGCTGGCGCGCGAGTTTTTGAAAGAAGAAGTAGCTCGTGGTGAAAATGTGATTTTCGTTGGAGACATCAACACCGAGCATGCAGCTGGGGGCAAAGACGGGAAAACTGACCTCGGTGTTTTGTGTGGTTTAGACACCAGCGACACGAAAGATGACTTGGTAAATCTCAATCAGTTCCTGCCCCCTGAACTACAGTCAACGCATTTGTGTGGCAAGCAATTTGATCATTTCGTGGTTTCTCCCGCTGTGGTGGATGATGCACCGTCGGCCGTTGACTTGGTTTACAATCGAATTGTTTCACGCAAGGACTTGGTGATTGTTGGCGAACCCGATAAAGATCACTTCAATGTCTACTACAAGATTCCGCAAGCCGAGCGAGATATCAGCGACCACTATCCGATCATGATTGAAGTTCTGCTGAAATAGGAATCTTGGCAAGTGCGCATGATCCGAGAATTCAATTTCGATGGCTTGATCGGACCAACCCATAATTACGCGGGCTTGTCCCATGGAAATATTGCATCGGCGAAAAATCGCGGCAAAACAGCCTCGCCTCGTGCCGCTGCTCTGCAAGGAATTACCAAGATGCGATTTGTCGCGAGCTTGGGAATCGGCCAGGCAGTACTCCCTCCCCTGCCCCGTCCGCATCTCGGATTACTCCGCTCGCTCGGATTCTCCGGATCGCCCTCGCAGATGATGGAGGCCGCGTTCCGGGTTGACCCGACGCTGGTCGCAATAGCGTACAGCGCGTCATCGATGTGGACAGCTAATGCCGCGACCGTTTCTCCCTCAGCCGATACGCAAGATGGACGTGTTCACTTCACCCCAGCGAATCTCAACACCCTATTACATCGATCGATTGAAGCGGAACAGACAGGCTGCATTCTAAGAAGTGTTTTTGCCGACGCCAAGTACTTCTGCGTTCACGAACCACTCCCGTTTGGGTCGACGTTGTCGGATGAGGGTGCGGCGAACCACACGCGGCTTGCTGCCGATCACGGAGCAAGGGGAATCGAAATCTTTACCTATGGCCGTGCGGCACTCTCGCCAGAAAAAGGTGCTCCGGCAAAATTCCCGGCAAGACAGACATTCGAGGCATCCCAAGCCATTGCGCGTCGCCACCTACTGCAACCAGAGCAAACATTAATTGTCCAACAAAATCCAGCGGCCATCGATCATGGCGTCTTCCACAATGATGTGATTTCAGTTGGCTCAGCGAATGTGCTGCTGGCACACGAATTGGCGTTTGTAGATCAGCCACAGACCCTCGAAAAAATTCGACAAGCCTATCAAAGATTGAGTTTGACGCCGTTGCATGTGGTCGAAGTCGCCGAACGAGACCTGCCAATCGCCGACGCCATCAGCAGTTATCTGTTCAACAGCCAACTCTTGCAAATGCCGACGGGAAAATTTGTGATGATTTGTCCAACGGAATGCCAGGAATCGTCGACGGCTAGTCAATTTCTCCAGCGCCTCCGATCGGACATAACGAATCCGATCGAGCGAGTTGAGTATTTGAATCTCCGCCAAAGCATGCGTAATGGCGGCGGCCCAGCTTGTTTGCGATTGCGGGTCGCCCTCTCCTCGGAACAACAAACTGCCATTGAATCCGACGTATTCTTTAATGCCGATCTCGATCGACGATTAACGGCTTGGATTGAAAAAAACTACCGCGATGAGCTGGCCCCGGACGACCTGCGCGATCCGAACCTGATCCATGAATCCAACCGCGCTGCCGAAGAACTAGCGGGTATCCTCAATCTGCCAATCCTATTGCAGTTAATTAAAGAATAACCAAACTCGAGCTGGTTTCAGCTTTCTAACCTCAATCGTGAGCTCGCTCCGGCGGAATTGAATTTCTCACACAGTCGAATTCAATGTGTTGAGCGAAATTACTTGAACAACGGCAACATCAACGGGTATTTCCACAACTCGCCGTTGTTGGCTTTAATACCACCGACAATCGGAAAAATGATCCCGACAATCGCGAGAACTGCAAAGATAAGAAAGCCCACTGCAACAAACGCCAACAATAGTGCCATGATCGAGTAGATTAGCATGCTCAAAATGAAATTCAAAACCATTTTGCCATGAGCATCCAATTCTGGCATTTCGTTTTTTTTGAGTTGCCAAATCAAGATCGGGGCCAATAACCCAGCCACCGGAATTAAATACCCTGCGAACACTGAAAAGTGCAAAAACATTGCCCATGTGCGAGTATTTTGATCCATTGTTTCATCTCCATTTTTTGCTTACCTTTTAGATCTCCAAATATCATAGCAACAATTTCTTGCGCGTTGCTTGGTTCAACTTCAATATACCCGCGTGCGCTGGGCACTGGAGAATCAGGGGCACCCCAGGAAATTTTTAATTCTTCGGGAGCTGAGACTCAATGAGAGCCATTGTCGAATCTGATCGTTTCCGACTCGACAAAACGCGTGAATGGAACTCGTAATTTGCCGATCAAGTAAACTTTGAGTCTCAATGATTGTTAAGGGTTTCCGTGAGGGCAAGCTGTACTAGCGTAAAGATTTTTTTTGCTTTCCTTTCGCACGGAAGTCGATATCCTAATTTGTCTTGTTGTGTGGACATCACGTGCAGGTTAGCGCGTCGTTCACGACCAAAACAACAAGGCCCATGGATGAATGTGTTTTTTTCAGGGATGGACTTTTGTTTCAGCCTCTGAAGGAAAAGACCATGTCAATCGATTGGATGAATTCGTTAGTGCTTGTTTCTTTCGTTACAGTGTGGGCCTTCATCGGCCAATTCAATTTTCTCAAACACTGAACGGCTTCCAAACCAGGTGGGCACGCCTGATTATTCGTGAACGACTCTCGCTCACGTGACTTTGCATGGGAATGCCACGAACGGTTCTTGTTGTTTTTTGTAAGTCCATGCCTCCACCAACTGGCGAGCGCTGCGACAACAGACCACGGCTTGACCAATTCAGCCTGCCCGTGAATGCCTCGTGGACGAGAGTTTTTGATTTATCCGAATGTCTTTAGGATCAAGTTAAGAAACTATTGGACGTCTTGCAAACTGTCGCAACGACATTGTAAGCCGTTCGGTGGGACATTTTTGCCCCGTCGAAAGGTGGCCTCATTATGTTATGTTGTAGAGCATGAATGACGCCAAAAACGAAGGAAAAACCTCTACTAACACTGATTCGCTGATACCATCTAGTGAGCGAGTTGGTCGTGACTACTGGTCGCCCGACGTTGAACAACCAACTGACTCTCTATCCAACCTGCGGAAGCGAAAATATCGGATTCCCACAATCTTGTTTTTGTTGACGTGCCTTTCGACTTTTTGGGTGGGTGTCACCGGATGGCAGCCGATTGAAGTCTTGGTTGATTCGGCGGAAGCCGGTAATCTCATGAACATCCGCTTGTTGGTGTTGGCTAACTGGCAGCAAGGACTGCTCTACATGGTGAGTCTGTTGGGCATTTTGTTGTTTCATGAGTTGGGGCATTTTTTTACCACAATCATCTATCGTATTCATGCCACGGCTCCGATCTTTTTGCCTTTCCCCATCAGCAACTTTGGGACTTTAGGGGCGGTAATTGCGATGGATGGTACCGCCGCGAATCGGCGACAGATCTTTGACATTGGCATCGCGGGACCGCTAGCCGGGTTGATAGTAGCAATTCCGATGGCTCTGATCGGAGCAAGCCAACTCGACCTTTCGACCCCATCATACGGCGCGATCGGTTTAAAGATGCCATTGCTGTTGGATTGGCTGATACGCTGGAACGAAGTTGCGGGCTACAGGAATGAAACCGTGTTTTTGACCCAACTCAATCCCTATTTCGCAGCGGCTTGGATGGGGTTTGTTATCACGGGCCTCAACATGATGCCAGTAGGACAATTGGACGGCGGGCATATTACCTACACGCTTTTCGGCAAGTTCGCCCATCCGCTGGCTAAGTTAATCGTCATCGCGGCGATTGCCTTTATGGTTTATTATCAACATTACGTATTCATTTTGATGGTAGCTTTGTTGATTGTGTTTGGCACGGAGCATCCTCCCACCAGTGACGACACCGTGAAACTCGGTTGGTTTCGCACGGTCTTGGGCCTCGCGTCCTTGGCAATCCCTATTTTCTGTTTTCCGCCGATGGTTTTCGCGCTGACTACTTGAAAAATTTGTTGAAGTCGCGCAACTTGTAGGACAGTTCTTTCCACACCGATTGTTTTGGGAGTGCCGTACGATGTCGCGACTGATAACGCTGTTCACCGGTCAATGGGCTGACTTGCCGCTGGAGACGATGGCCGAGAAGACAAAGTCCTTTGGTTACGATGGAATCGAATTGGCCTGTTGGGGCGACCATTTCGAAATCAATCGTGCGCTGAGTGAAGCGGATTATTGCCAAAAGAAACGCGCGTTGTTAGACAAGCATGCGTTGAAATGCGTGGCGATCTCAAGCCACCTCGTAGGTCAAGCGGTTTGCGACAACATTGACGCGCGGCATCAGGCGATCTTGCCGCCAACCGTATGGGGCGATGGCAAGCCAACAGGAGTAAACTCTCGGGCCTCGGAAGAGATGAAGAACACTGCTCGTGCGGCGAAGAAGTTCGGCGTCAGCATTGTAAACGGTTTTACCGGCTCCAGCATCTGGCATTTGAATTATTCCTTCCCGCCAGTTTCGGATGCAATGATCAAAGAAGGCTTCAAACAATTTGCCGATCGCTGGAATCCAATTCTGGACGTGTTCAAGGAATGTGGCGTTCGATTTGCACTTGAAGTCCACCCAACAGAAATTGCTTTTGACATTTATACTGCAGAAATGGCGCTGGAGGCCATTGGCCACCGACCGGAGTTCGGGTTCAACTTCGACCCCAGCCACTTGTTGTGGCAAGGCGTTGACCCTGTGCAGTTCATACGTCACTTCCCTGACCGCATTTTCCATGTGCATGTCAAGGACGCGATCAAGACACTGGATGGCCGCAGTGGAGTCCTTTCGAGTCATTTGAATTTCGGCGATCCGCGCCGAGGTTGGGATTTCCGTTCGCCTGGTCGCGGTGGTGTAAATTTCGAAGAAATCATTCGTGCGCTCAACGACGCCAACTACGCTGGACCTTTGTCGATCGAGTGGGAAGATTGCGGGATGGACCGGGAGTTCGGGGCCCGCGAGGCCTGCGGATTCACGCGCCGGTTGGACTTTACCAAGAGCGGTCGAGCCTTTGACGCGGCTTTTGAGAAGGCTTAACCATTCGCTTAGTTCATCATTCCATCTCCTGCAGGCAGGTAGTCCGCTTCCGGCGCGTTTAAGTTTCAATTCATGATTGCCATGTCACAACGCATCGAAATTCGTAAAAATTTGCCGTCTGGAACGATTATTCTTAATCGACCCGAGCAACACAACCCGTTGTCGCGCGACGTCATTGACTCGCTGCAACAGGCTTTGGAAGATTTTCAGGGCGAGAAATATGTTCGAGGAATCATCCTCACGGGGAGTGGCACGACCTTTTGTTCAGGCAGTGACTTGCGCGAGATATATGCTTCGTCACAGGAGCCGGATGCAGTCGAAGCCTGGCAAGCAGACATCGATCGCATCCAATTACTGCTTGAAACAATTCTTCGCCACCCGAAACCAATTGTGGTCGCGTTGAATGGAGACGCGATTGGGCTGGGTGCCGCCTTGGTATTGGCGGCCGATTTAGTTGTTGCCCATGCCAATTGCAAAATGATTTTTCCGGAACCGAAAATGGGTTTGAGCAATTGTGTCGGCGCAGCTTTTCTGGCGTTTCGAATTGGCACCGCCGCTTCATCGCCGTTCCTCTTTTCAAATCAAAGTTTGGACGCGGAACGTGCGAAGTCGTTCGGGCTGGTCCATCACATCGTACCGGCTGACTTCGTCTGGGCTAAAGCTCACGAAGTGATTGTCGACATAGCCCAAGGCGCCCAGACTTCGGTTTCGATGACCAAGAAGTTTGTAAACGAAACGGTAGGAGAGGCCTTTTTCACAAACCTTTCAATCGCGCTGGCCCAACTTGCCACCGCGCGAACAACCGACGCCGCCAAAGAAGGCCTCGCGGCCTTCGTCGAAAAACGCCAACCCAAGTTTGAATAACCCCATTCGTTCGGTCATTTCGATTTGCCGGAACACTATTGCAATGCCTCTTTTGTCTTGTCCTCGCCGCCAACGACCGGAAGGATCAGCCTGGTCGAGTCAAGGTCGACGGTCAGCTCGGTGCCTTTCGGTGGCCAAAGCGTAAAGTCGCGGTCGCTAGAGAAAATCATCAATCCAATTTGTTTGCCTGCCGGAATGATTTGGTCGTCCGGCTGCATGTCAAAGGTCAAATCGTAGAACTGGCCAGGGACCAGTGGTTCGCTTTGGACCAGCAGTTTCTTATCCGACGGTTTGCCTGACAATGCTTTATAGTTTTGTGGGTCAGCCCAACCGCGGGTGATGATGTTGTTGGTGATCTTGCCACCCTCCGTCCATGGCAGAGCAACCAGCCAAACCGATAGATTGCCAGCAGGAGTGTTGGAAGCGAGGCGGATTTTGACCTGGCCGACACCTGATAGATGGACTGCTTGTTTTAATGGCGGCGTCAAAAACAGCAATCGTGTCGGGGACTCGGCGAGTTTGGCCAACACCTCACCGCTGAGTTCCACGTTGTCGATGATCAAAGGCTTTGCGGCATGTGTTGATTTCTCAAGAGTCAGAGTTCCTTGCTTGTTTCCATCGCCTGCTGGGAAAAACAGCACCGGCTTGGCATCTGGATTGGGATAGTCGGCGTACGACGTTGGCTTGGTATTGCGATCATTCTCGCGAACGATCCAAGCCTTCGGATCTTTCTCCACACCATTCTCCACGCCATACAAATATCGTGTGAACCATTTGTTCATCAAGTCGAAAGGGGGATCGCCGCCGTGTCCCATCTGGTGGTAGTAGATCTGGCAAGGCAGACCCTTTTCTTTCGCTGCCTGATAAATTCGGTTACTGTGTTCGGGCATTACGTTCCAATCATTGAAACCATGTGACATGAATAATGCGGCTTTCATCTGGCCCATTTGATTGAGGTAATCACGGCCGGCCCAAAATTCGTTGTAGTCGCCGGTGAGTCGGTCGGAATTTGCCTTCAGCTCTTTGTCGCGGACCTCGCAATCGCAATGGTCACGCTTGTCGGGATCACCACTGTTGATGAAGTCGTAAAGTACGTCGACGTCCTCACCCATATAACCGCCGGGGTGACGAACAAGGCCGTTCGATCGATAATAGTGGTAGTATGAAGTATTCGGCGCGACTGGAATTATCGCCTCCAAACCATCGACGCCTGTAGTAGCCGCCGCAAGAGGAATCGTTCCGTTGTAAGACGTCCCGGTCATGCCAACCTTGCCAGTGCACCATGTCGCGGTCACTTCTTCATTACCATCAGGAGTCGTGAAGCCTTTTGCTCGTCCGTTCAGCCAGTCGATGACCGCCTTGGGAGCTAGGCTCTCGTTTTTCCCTCCCACAGTTGGGCAGCCCTGGGACAAACCTGTTCCAGGTGATGCCGAATGGACAACCGCGAACCCGAGTGGAACCCAGCGATCAACCAAGTCACGGGACATGAGCGGTCTGCGGCTTTGGTGTGGGATCGGCGGTGGGATTTCGTGCTCTGCCGGTTTGTCTCCAAGCTTATGTTTCGGGTCCCAAAAATACTTGGAATCGCCTGCACCAACACCGGAAAAATAGGGACTCGAGGTGTACACGACTGGTACCTTTAGGCCTTCGGTGTCGGTCTGTTTCTGCCGCGTGACATCAACATGCATTCGGTCCTTCTTGCCGTCGCCGTCAGTGTCGAATTCCGTCTCCACCCACAAGTCGTATTGAATCCAGTCTGCTGAATTGCTGAACGCCGGTAACTTTTGAGCCAAGCCGTCTTTGAAGATCGGTTGGGCTTTCTCAACCACGTTCGGTTGTTGGGCGAAGGCGATAGAACTGAGCATCAAAAAACATGCCGAGCAAATTACAAAACCATTACCGTATTTGGTTCGATTCATTTCAGGTCTGTCCCGTTTTTCTTAGGAGATAAGGCCAACCACTCGGATCTACTTTAACACGCCAGAATGTCTGTCTCAACACTTGCACTGGTGAATAGAGACGGTTCCGTGGCGGCGAAACCATTCCATGTTGTCCGAGGGTAGGATATGATTGCTCTAGAATCATTCCCGAAGGTTCGACAAGCAGGAAAGAAAAATGGACGCCTCGTCAGTGATTCTCTGGATTGGAGTCCTCATTGCAGTTTTGATCTTTTTATTCCTGTTCGCCATTTTCTTCGTTTTCTTCCGGATATGGCTGAAAATGTTTCTACATGGTCGTCCGGTCTCGTTCATAGCCCTGATTGGAATGCGGTTGCGAGGAGCACCGATGGGAATAATCACAGACGCCTACGCTGAGCTGATTCATGCGGGATCAAAGGCAACGATTGCTGATATCGAGCGAGCTTTTCACGCCAACCCTTCTAGAGTCCGCTCAAGTGGCGATTTAGCGGCAATCGTGCGGTCCCAAAAAGAAACCCACTCCAAATAATGTTGGCCTTCTCCTGCGTCGTTAACGCTTGAGGCTGACGCCTATTGGTGATTCCGACGGCAACGGATGCTTCGGGACGCCCACGTGGTAACGATGACAATGCGAACACTCATTGGGAGCATGCCCTTTCGTATGGCACGTCGCGCAATCGAGTTTAGTCTGTGGTCGAAAATCGCTATCGAGGGCGGTCGATACTGAATCCCCGACCAACGAAGCGGTAACAGCAATTCGCGGCTGTTGAGCAAGTTGATGACAGTCCGTGCAATCCTTAAGCAGTAGGTGCGGACCGTGGGAAAACCGATTGAAGGAACTCTTGAAGGTGATGGCCGGTTCAAACCTCCATTGAATGGCCGACGGTTGAGCTTGGGAATGAAATTCGCCCAACGATGAAGATGGTCGAGCTTGATGACACTGACTACAGCTGCCGATTCCGCCCGAAACAATTACTTTCTTCAGCAAATCGCTGACCGCAGGTTGGTGGTTGGGGCTAGTTCCGGCACGATGGGCCAACTCATACCATGCCTGCGCGACGACGTCGGCATGAGCTTGCGGTATGTACTTGAGAAACTCGGAAGGCGAAGAATTCACGAACCATTGACCGACGGATGGAGAGATAACATCGCGCCGACTTTTGAGCTGAAAACGATCAACTGCAAAAGGCTTGACCTCTGGTGGGTACTTGGGCTCTGAAACCCTCGGTCGTTTTGGTGGCACGTCATGAACGTGCGTCCCGTCCAGGTTATAGGTCAAGCCGCTTGCAGTAGACTGTTTTTCAGAATTGACAAATACCGAACTCAATGGATTCGGTGTCAACAGTTCACCCTGCGGATTGGGGGGAGGCAGTCGCGAGACATCTTCCCCCTGCCTTTGGGTATCGGCACCCGAGCCTGGAGGCGGCGACTCCGAACGATGAAGTTCGTATTGTTCTTTGTTTGGCTGATTTATCGTCTGGATTTGACCATTGCGACGGGCAGAACCTGTACCAAGTTTTCCTGTTATTGGGTTAATGGCGAGCAACTCATCGGGACGAATCGAAAGTGCCAAATTTTCTGGCTTCACGATAAGTTTGGTTTCACCAGCAAATTTTGACAACGAGTCGAGGCGTGCCTGCCGTTGGTGGACGAGTTGCTGAAGTTGTTGATCGGTTAACCCACCAAAAAGCCGGTCCAACTCGGCGTCGGAAATTTCCATTCCAGTTGCTGCAACCAACCGTTTCTTCAAGGCCAAACGGCCACTTTGAATAACTTCGGCTTTCAACCGAATGATTGCTGCTGCATAGTCGGTGGCCCGCTGCAGTCCACGCTCGTCTTGCGGATCGACGTAGAAAAAATCGAACAAGTCCTGTTGCTCCACGAGTATTGTCCGCACAACGGGATCACCGAACAACAGCAACGCCATCATCGGTGACAACGAGCCATCAAAATCACCTTGCAAATTCGCTGGCCATTCCGGAACTGAATGCCCTGCCCGCGACAGTGCCTGCACGTCAAGCGTCGGCAATTGAATCAGTGAAATTCCACCAGCCAATGACTCACGAAGACTTGTTTCGTGACACGCGGCACATGCGACCGAAAAGCTCGTGAGGCCGAAGTCGTTGCGAGTTCCATCCGTCACGTGGCAAGCGCGGCACTCAAACCCTTGGCCTTTTTCCACAAAATGCTTAAGCGCATGCGAGCGGTGGTCGAAGGCCAGGTTGCGATCGGCAACGGGATGGCTCGCAAGTTGAAAATCGGGATGGCTTCCTTCGAATCTGTCGTATGCCTGAACATGACACGTCTGACACTTGGCGTTGCTGATTGCGGTCAGATCTACGAGTTTCCCTTGATGCTCTCGGTGACAACTGGCACACGCGGTCTCGTTCGGGTGTATTGAGGGCATCACTTGATTTGAATGTGCCAGTGCCATCCGTTTGGCTGAGGTGATGTCATTCAGGTTCCCTAAATCGGCTCCATGCGGATTCAGCGCGTGATCGACATTGAGCGAATGCGAGTGGCAGACGAGACACAAATGAGATTGGCTCATGTCGAACACCTGCCCGCCAGTGAACGCGTCTTGAATGAGCTGACCCAAATTTCCCGGATCAGCACCGTGACAGGCTGCGCACCGCTCAGTCCCCTGCTCTCGCAGTACCTGTTCGTGAACATTGGCCAAGGAACCGGGCGACAAGAAGTCGTTTCGACGCTGATTTTTTAGTGCAAATATCAAAACACCGATCGTCACGGCTATCGTGGCCAGAACGACAAACTGCCTTTGTTTGCGGACAGCGGGCAGGTTAAACATCGGCGCTGGGCCACTCAAAGCCTCACTTGGCTGGACTGGAATTGGAATCGGATCGTTGAGTCTTTGGTAGGGATCAAGCGGCTCTACCGTTTTTACTTGCGGAATCATCTGGTCCCCCCACCAAACGCATGGGCCAAAACTCCGTGAAGCGCCCCGCAGATTAACAGGCTGTAGGTGAGCGCGATGTGGCCGAATAACCAATATTTAAGCCGCGATTGAATAGCCCAATGGTAATCGAGATCGTCTTTCTCGCGGATAATTTGCACCAACTTTCGAGCCGATTCACGATCATCCGCAGCCAGGTATCGATCCATCGAAATCAGATCATCGATCAATTGCCTACTCTCACGGGCCGAGGGCAAAACGAAGAATCGCAGGGAACGAGGAAGTACTAAGAAGGCTGCTACGTGATTGACATAAAAACGCTTCAACGTGTCGTTTTGATCGGGGATTTGATCGATTGCGGCTTGAGCTTTGGCTGCCAAATTTCCGCGGCGAGCGGGGATTTGTTCGAAAATGGTTTGCGTACGCAATGCAGCCAGTCGCCGTGGAAGTAGCCGGGAGATGACTAAACCGTAGATGCCACTCGCAAACGTCGTAAGAAATTGAAATGCCAAGAGACTTTCAAGCTGGCCGTTTGGAATTGTCCATCCGACGTGAACTCCAAAAATAACGCCGGACACAAGCGCAACGTAAATGTGCAATTGCAACCAGATCGACGCCGTTCCAAGAAAAGAAAGAAAGCTGAGTCGCTTGACAACATTGAAGCCGGCCAGAAATAGAACGGCGGCGGATAACAGGTAGCCGGAGAAAAAGGTCGAGCGATAAAGGTTGTCTTCCAGAACTTGAATCGCAAATGTGAGAATGCTGGCCGACACTGTGGCGACCAACAACAATCGCCAGCGGCGGTCACGAATTTGCGTTCTTGGAATGGTTGCAGTGCGAAACATTCAGCTATCCATTCATCCATTCGTTCAGGTTGGCAGGTGTAGATAGATCGATGCGGATCAACGCGTCATGGGGGCAAGCTCGATGACAGGCGGGGCCGCCGCTTTGGTCAATGCACAAATCGCATTTGGTGGCCTGTAGAATCGGCAACTGGGTCGTTTGATCGATGAGTGCTACACCTTTTTGATCGCTGACCGCCACCATCTGAATGTTGTGATACGGACAACTATTCGCGCACGTTTGACAACCGATGCAGGTCTGTTCGTTGATGGTGATCACCCCGGTAGCTTCGTCGCGAGCGATTGCTCCGGTTGGGCAGCCAATCATGCACACCGGGTCGACACATTGCATGCAGGCGCTGGCAAACATCAGGTTATCGAGCACAATTCCTTGTCGAACAAAGCGCGGATTATTATCGTGCGCTGTGGCACAGGCCCGCACACAATCGTCGCAACGAGTGCACCGATTCAAGTCGATTACCATCGCTTGAGTCCCGTTGATCAGTCGATGTTCGACGAGATTTTCCAGCAGTTTGGTACTTAGGCCGATTGGCCGAGTTTCCGCACGTCGACTTTTGACCGAATCGTTCTGGGGTCGAACGTTCACTTTCAAGTGTGGTGGTGTGAACTCCGCAGGCAAGCGAGGGAGCACGATCTGTTCAACGATTGCAGTGGGAATAACCAAGGTGTCGGTGTACCCGGTTGCTCTCAGTGTTAAGTTCCACAGGCAACTTTCTTTTGTGCGAAAGTTGTGGGCAATTTCGCGGAGGCCGAAATGCCGTCCTTTGCCAATGTATTCGATAGTTTGCTCGCCAATCCCTTCCCGCCGCGTGATTCGAGCGAAGCCAGATCGGATCAAGATTAGTCCATTGATATAGTCGCCTTGTTGTACGATCGCCGGTTCGCGAAGGATTCGTTCGGCCACATCGGCCTTGATCATCGACCGGAATTCGCCAGTCCAATACAACTTCCCAAATGAATGAAATTCAGTGGCCGCAGCGACTTGCTCAAGTTCATTGTCGGTCAAATGCTGAAGAATCGACGTTTCAGCAAGATGCGAAAACAAACTATGTTCGCGATACGATTGGTTGATATGGTTTCTCAGTTCGGGAGCATGTTCCATCAAGTCTCGAAAGCCTTGCCACCTCATTTCCAGCAGTCGTCCAGCGGTGCGGGCCACCACGGTAGCCGTGCGCGGCGAGCGAGTAAGTGCCGACACCTCGCCAAACATTTGTCCTGCTTGAATGGTCTGGCTGTTGTGGCCGGTGAAAACTTGAGGGATGTCTTGCACGAAAGTCTGAACATTCGCACCAGCATTTCGGCGATTCATCCCGGTTTGTGCGTGCAAATCGCGCCGCTCCCGGGGTGCCGATCCGTTCCAAAGCTGTCCCAAAATTTCGACCCATTTCTTTTTTCGCGGTGTCTGGCGCCCCAACAACTCATCCGGCAGCTTGCTGAGTGTCGCGCTCACCTGCCCTTCTAGCACCAAAAACACGCTCCCGCCGTAATCCCCCTGTCGCATCAATACGTCGCCTGTCTCGAATTCGACAATGCGACAGTCATTCGCCAGGATCCCATGCAACGGTATCCGTGGAGAAAATCGGCGTTCATCCATCGTGGCGAATGGACTCAAACGCAACAACTCATCGACGATCGCTTCTGACATCCCGGGATCAAACGGCTGGTTCCACCGTTCAAGCCTCGTTACACTCCGGGAAATCCTGTTCACTTGGGCGACTCCATTCGATGCCTGAATTCTTGAAGCTTGAGCGTCGACTAGTTTTTGTATTGGGCCGGATCTGGAAGCAAACGATCTACCGACGACAATTCGGCACCATCTTGTTCTGCAACGAATGCCAAGCCGGCTCGCTCAATTGCTTCGGCGATTTGAAACAACTGCGCACGGTTATTGGTCTTGAGTTCGGCGACGGCAAAGGCCTCTAAAGCTCGCTGGAGATTTGAGTCATTAAGTTCCTTTTGTAATTCAAACAGTCGAAGGGAGACCTTTGCAGCTCGGTCGGCAACAGCTAGACCATAGGCATCCTTGTTGGTTGCTTCGGCTGTCGCCCGAGTACTGAATTCTAGATCGGCAATCATTCCTGCCACAAAGAGAACCCTTAATTTTTCTTTCTTTTCGGGCGTCTTGTTGCTGGAGCCGTGCATGAAGTTATGTCGCACAACTCCTTGCGACCAAGCAACCAATTCAAAGTCAGCAGTCGCTACGTTGTGCCCCCCGACATTCACCAGTTTTTCATTGGGGACGGTGTGGCAGCCGAAACAACTTTGGGCGATTCGGTAAACGTTGGTCGTGTTGCGCATTCCCAACTCGACACTGCTCGCGAGTCGCTGTTGTCGATGCTCGGTAGTTTCTGATTCCCGCGTCGCCAAGGGTCCACCAAAATTGTTGTGCACATTTAACCATTCTCGCGACGCACCATGACACGATTCGCACGAGACGCCAGCAATGGGACGGGCTTTCCCGTCGACGGTTTGCACCGTGAAGTGACAAGCAATACAAAGATCGTTGCGTTTCACCGATGTGAGCCCCAGCTTGGAAGTAATTTCAGCAGCGCGGGGATTGCGGGCCAACGTTTCAAAGGTAGTGAAATGAGGTGTTTTTTTCCACTGTGCGACTTCATTGCCATGACAACGAACACAAGTTTCCGTCGTAAGTACCTTGCTCGGATCGCATTGGAAATTCTGTGCCGTGAGTGATTGGAGAAGGCAGCCGTTTACAAAAAGTAACGTCCAAAAGATGGTCGAAAGTAAGCGCATCGTTAAGCCTCAACCTCAACCTTGCCAACAGGTTTTGCGATGCAAGCCAGACAGTAGCCGGGGTCAACTTGTGGGGTCTCGCCGGGCGGATAGACGACACGGCCTTGCAAAAGCCGAATTGCACAAGTTCCACAATTGCCGGATCGACATCCGGAATTCAAATCCACGTTCAATTCCTCTGCGATTTCCAGTATGGTTGCCAAAACCGATTCTCCCTCGATTTCGCCTTCGTTAGTTCGAAAAACTACGGTCGCTGGAGTATCCAATGGGAGGTTGTTTTCCTTTCGCTTCGTCGACGCTTTTTCGGAAGCAATGGGATTTCGACCGAAGGCTTCAACGAGAATACGTGACTGAGGCACACCCCACTCAAGTAGATCTTCGTGAAGTTCCTCAATGAATTTGTTCGGCCCACACAGATAAAATTTGAATTGCTGATTCATTAAAACCGTTTTCAAGAAATCAACCGACATTCGACCTTTAATGTGGTAATCTCGGCCAACTACATCAGACTCAAGTGGTTCGGTGAAACAGTTGACCAGATGAAACGACTTGAAGGACTGCAGCGCGGCCAACTCCTTTGTGAAGATTGTGGTTGCCGTGTTTTTGTTACCATAAACCAGCAGTATCTCTCGCGCTGAGTTACTTTGCAGTAATGATTTTGCCATGCAGAAGAGAGGAGTGATGCCAACTCCCGCTGCCAATAGGACCAATGAACTTTCTTCGTCAGGATCGAGAATAAAATCGCCGGCAGGATGGCGCAAGTCCAAAACATCGCCGACCATCAGGCCACCCACTAAAAAACTTGACATGGAAAACGTTTGAGCCTCGACAGGCAGTGGCTTTCGTTTTACAGTAATTCGATAGTGGGTCGTCGAACTGACGTCGGACAGGCTGTAACAGCGCACCGTTGGCTTAACGGTTTTTGGCAACTGCAAGCCGAGGGTAATGAATTGCCCCGGATGGAATGGTGGCAATGGCCGGCCGTCCAGCGGTTGCAAATAGATCGATGCGGCATCGGCTCCTTCCCTCTCAATTCGGGCGACTTTGAAGCGTCGCCAACCTGACCAGTTCTGCCCATTGGCCTCAATCTGTTGTCCTTTTTTTGAGTGCGTTTGCCCGTCCAGCAGGCGGCGTTGTTGATGTTGCCACGCTCGAAATCGCTCGAAGTTTGCCCGGCGAAGGCCAATTCCCTGAAACGCAAAATACGTTAAATAGGCACCGACCATGGCGCAAAGCGCAAACCCCAAGATTGGAAAAACAGCTTCCATCTAGTGAATCGATTCCATTCGAACAAGCAGCGACCACTGCGCACCTCACGCACATCCCTTTCATCGACGTCCATTTGCGAGGCAGTTGATTGTCATCGTGCCTATGACGGTTGTAATGCTAGCAGGACAACCTTTTTGAGAGAGCGGGATAACAAAAAGGCAGAAGTGGTCAGCCAGACTTGTCTGTTAACTCACGCAACAATTCAAATGTAAAAATGCCGGAGTTGTGACCGTCAGAAAACTCGATGTTGTATGCGTAGTTGCCCACGGGTCGCATCGAAAGAATATCGAGGGGTCTAGCCTCGGCAGGCGACAACACAGGCAACATTCCCAAATGGGTTTTCGCTCCCTCTGCCTTGCCAGCATCCTTTTCCCGACAGGTCGCGCAGGGACATTCGGATCTCAGCAAACGAAACGATATCAATTGTCGAACCTTATCATCCCAGACAATTTCCAGTTCGCGACCAGCAGTTTTCCGAAGGGAAATGGGCACTGTCATCAGCTCAGACTTTCACAGCAAGGGTCGAGGAAACAACCGCCCGAAGTTCAATGAGAAAACGATCGACTTCGTCCACCGTATTGTAGTGGACCAAGCCAATCCGAATCATGCCTTCCGGTCCAAGTCCAAGTTGTTTTGCAAACTCGAGTGCGTAAAAGTTTCCACTCCACAGACAGATTCCTCGGTCAATCAAATCGTTCGCCAACTGTTTTGTACCGATGGCGCGATGAATGAAACCAATGGTCGAAAAGCGCTCGTAACGCCGTCCGCGATCCGTAACGCCGAAAATCTCAATACCAGGAATTGATAAGAGCCCCTCGACCAAACGCCATGCCAAATCCGCCTCGTATTCGCGAATTGCTTCGAAGGCGGCGACCAAGCCTTCGCGTAGTGAAAGTTCAGAATTCTCGCTTAAGGCCCGCCCGATGTCCGACAAATATTCGATCGCTGCGCGCCCGCCGCAAATCGCCTCATGGCTTTGCGTTCCAGGCATCCAATTCCAAGGTAGTTCATTTTTTGAGGGACGCACTTTCGTTGGCGTCAACGATTCCAATCGTGAACGCCGAGCCCAAATGGCACCCAAATGTGGTCCAAAAAACTTGTACGCGGAAAACCCGACGAAGTCGCATCCCCAATCTTGCACATCGATCAAACCGTGTGGTCCGTAATGAACTGCGTCCAAAAAAACGTCAGCACCAACTGCTTTTGCCCATGCCGTGATTTCGCGGACCGGATTGACTCCACCGGATGCGTTGCAAGCACATCCAACTGCGACCAAACGCGTGCGGCGATTCAATTTGCTTCGCAAAAAATCCAAATCCAGCAGGCAATCTTCGGGCAGGATTGGTACAAGGTGAACCTGCACGGCACGTTCCCTGGCAACGTTCATCCACGGAGTGATATTGGCATCGTGGTCGATCGCACTAACGATGACCTCGTCTCCGGCCTGCCACGATTCGGCCAGCGACCGTGCGAAGGCAAAGGTCAACGTCGTCATATTTTGACCAAAGATAATTTCTTGCGGATCATCCGCGCCGACGAACGTTGCGAAAGCGTTCAAGGCGGCTTGCATTTCAGCGTTGGTTTCCCGACTGGTTGCAAAGTCGCCGCCACGATTGGCGTTTTGATGCAACAGGTACCGTGACATGGCATCGGCAACACGTTGCGGCACTTGAGTACCCGCTGGACCGTCAAAAAAAATCGTCGGCGTCCCGTGATGCAACCGAGCCAAACCGGGAAATTGCTGGCGACAGGCCAGCGCCGTTTTTTGCGTAAACTTTTTCATCGTTTGTCGACGAACCGTCTCCCCTTGCCTTCGAATCGTGGCAATGAACCCATTGGTACGCAAGCCACCTCGACTCGCAATCCCAACCGCAATCGCAACTCCGTTTGGATTCGATCGGAGGATTCCAAACGATCTTCGACCTCGATCAGCAGGTGATCCATCGCCCCCTGTTTAAGGACCGTCATCCGATACTCGATCACCTCGGGGAAGCTTCGGAGAATCTGTTCAATCGAACTGGGGAAGACGTTGACACCGCGAATGACCATCATGTCATCCGTCCGGCCTAATACGCCTCCTTGCAGCAGCACGAATCGACAGGCTTGGTCGTCATTCCAAGTTGGACGAACAAGGTCGCCAGTGCGGTAACGAATCACGGGGCTTCCCCATCGACCAAGGCTCGTCAGCACAAGCTCGGACAATTCGCCTTCATCTGCCGGTTGCCCAGATTCGGCGGACAGAAACTCGGCAATGAATTCGCTTTCAATAATGTACAACCCTCGTTGAGCAGGATCGGCAAATCCCCATGGGCCGATTTCACTGGCACCGCCATGGTCGATCACTTTTGCGTTCCAAAACGACTCGATTTGACTTCGAATTGCGGGGATTGAACCACCCGGTTCTCCGGCAACAACGATTCGTCGCACCGCAAGATCGGAAACATCGATCTGATTGGCGGTCGCTACTTCCGCCAGATGCAAGGCATAGCTGGGAGTACAGAACATTGCTGTTGCGCGCGTCGAGCGCAACATTTCCAGTCGGGCGAGGGTGTTCATTCCTCCAGAAGGAATTGCCAAAGCGTTGCGAGCGACGATTGCGTCGAAGGCGCTCCAGAATCCAATAAACGGTCCGAAACTGAAAGCCAGGAGGCACCGGTCCGATCGTTCAATTTCAGCGGCGTCTAAAACGAACTGCCAAGTTTTTACCCACCAAGTCCAATCTTCATGGGTATCGAGAACTACCAAGGGACGCGCTCTCATTCCGCTCGTCCGATGCAAACGAACATAATGGTCGAGTGGAAACGTCAAATTCGTCGGGAATCCTCGCTGACGCTCATTTTCCATCAACTCATCTTTATAGGTAAACGGCAATTCGCGCAACTGGTCGAGAGACGTAATCTGCAAATCGCTGCCGCCCAGTTTTTCTCGGTAGAATTGATTTCGCGGCAGCACGAATGAAAGCATTCGGTTAAGCGGATCGAGCTGTCCCTGCACGAGGCTCGCATGGTCCGCTTGAGTCAGTCGACGACGTTCCTCCCGGAAGGAATAATCATCTCGGAAAAATTGTGGGTCATTCATGCCTTTGATCTTAGGCCCCGCGACAACTTCCGTAAATCGGCCAAATCGCATCAAAGCCCCCTCCAAACTACCACTGGCGGGAAAACCGAGATGCAGGAAAATAGTGGGCTTCCATAAAAGTCCTTGCGCAAGCCGTTACCCAACTCGATCGACCAGCCCAACGATGCCCTTTTTCGCTCAACACATTCGAGATGCGCAAACCCACCTGAAGCGGAAGGACCCTGTCATGCGCAATGTCATTCGCGAAATCGGTCCGTTCACGCTCAAGACACAAAAAAATTACTTTCAGCTGTTGATTCGTTCGATCATCTCCCAACAAATTTCCACCGCGGCCGCTGCGACAATCTTTGGACGTTTGACCGAGCGAGTCGGCAACCCGATTTTGCCGCAAGGAATGGCGGAATTAAATGTCGAGGAACTTCGGAGTCTCGGCGTCTCACAGCAGAAGGCCCAATATTGCATCGACCTGACGCAAAAGGTTTTTGGGGGACAAGTTCAATTGGCTTCGTTCGCACGTCGCTCGGATCAAGAAATCATTCAGGAATTGACGCAGGTAAAAGGAATTGGCGTGTGGACCGCACAGATGTTTTTGATTTTTGGCTTGGGGCGACTCGACGTCTTGCCCGCAAATGACCTCGGAATTCGAAACGCAATCTCACAGGCATACTCGCTTGAGAATTTGCCTGTCGAAAATGACATTCTCAGAATTGCTGAACCCTGGCGCCCATACGCATCGATTGCAAGCTGGTATCTCTGGCGTTCGCTCGACAACCAAAAGAATGTCTCGCCAACCAAAGAAAATCCCTCAAAATCGTAGGACATTCTTGTTCTATGCCGCATTCAGATTCGCTAGCAGATCGATTTACGGCTATTTCGAGAAATTGTGATTAGGTAGTTTGTGGGCAAGGATTCTTTCGCGTTAGGAAAGCTAAAGATTTGTCGCAAACTATCAAGAACAACAATCTCGCGACGGGCGCCGCCTCTCGGCCCAGATTAGGCAAGAGTGTACCGCCTACGACTACTGGATGTACGGCGACCAGCACTTCGACTGCTCCGTCGGCAGCAGTTCAGCCGTACGTAGCGACGCGACGTTCGCAAAGCTATTGGGCAACGAGACATCTACAATCTGGATTTGATCCTTCGATTACACCCGCTGAGCGACAGCAGGCGATGTTGCAATGGGGCGATTTTTCGTTGGCCTATTCGATCGCTAATCAACCGTGCCTGAAGTACTTTGGCGATGGCCGCGGTTTTTTGGCTTTTGGAACAAGATGCAATTTCAATTACGTGCTCGGCGATCCGCTTTGTGCGCCAGAACGCAAAAAACAACTGCTCTCGGATTTTCTCCAGCAATATCGCCGTGTCAGTTTTGTGCAAATCAGCGAGTCTACAGCAGAGATTCTCGAGGACCGTGGTTACCGGATCAATGAAATCGGAGTCGACACTCGATTAGACTTGGCGACGTACTCCTTTTCCGGAAAGGAAAAAGAATGGCTGCGGTACGCCGATAATTGGGTGTCCCGTCGAGGATATCGAATTGTAGAAGCAAACATCGCAGACCACGAACAGGAAATTGAATCGGTTTCAGAATCATGGCGAAAATCGCGAACCATCAAACGGAAGGAAGTTCGCTTTCTCAACCGGCCCATTCCGATGGTAGACGAGGCCGACGTGCGGCGGTTCTTCCTCTATTCGCCCGCTGGAAAAATAGAGGCCTTTGTATATTTCGATCCACTCTATTTTTCAGGGCATTTGTCAGGCTATGTGACGTGTGTCAAACGACGCGTGCCAGATTGTTCCACTTACGGCGAGCCAGCGATCATGAAAAGGGCGATCGAACAATTCCAACGAGAAGGAGTGGCCTCATTATGGCTGGGGCTCTCTCCACTGGCTCAAATCGATAATCGGCGGTTCCGCAACAATCGCTTCCTGCATTGGTCAAGTCGTTATCTATCCGATGCCGGATGGTTTAATCGGTGGTTTTATAACTTCAAGGGCCATTCGCAGTACAAACAACGTTTTCGCGGTGAAGAAAGCAAAGTTTATTTTGCGTCTAAGGCCCGTCTGAACGGCTTGCAGCTTGCAGCCTTTGCAAGTTTGTGCGGGGCGTTTTAAGACGACTATTCGTGTTGTAAGCTCGAACGCACCTCGCCGCACACAGTTTGCAAATTCTCGTTACCGACCGATTTCGGAATCCCGCTCTGCGCGATTAGACTGAAGGCCTTCAACATTGACTGCTTTATTTTCTGCGCACAAGAAACGACGAATTCTGTGGCCCGACTCTTAAATATCGATTGCCTTAAGTCGCCCTTGGCCTGGGTTGTCGCTGACCAAGCGATTATCAGCGGTGCACGATTACTTTCTCAAATTGCAGTCGCAAGATACGCGGCCGAGAATTCAACAGGCATCGGCTTTTATGTTTCCACGTTTGGATTTGTGGTTTTGGCCGTCATGATCGTTGAGTCGTTTGTAACAACGCCTATCAATGTGTTCTTGCCCAAGCAATCAAACGAGAGACTTCCGAAATTCTTTGCCGACAGCTTACGGTTGATGATTCAAATTATTTTGGTCCTCGTTTCCGGATGTCTGATGATGCTGACGATCTCCAGTTTCATGAATTGGGAAATAGGCCAACGGACTGCAACCGTTCTATTTTGGTATTTGCCACTTCACCTTGTGCGGGAGTACGGCCGGCGCTGGATGTTGGCAGTCAATCGAAACCTGTCCCTGTTAATTTTCGATGCCGTGACGTCAGCAGCCCTATTGGTTTCACTGGCCTTGGCCAGCCAATCGAGTTGGTTTGACGCCACTGTTGCGTTTCTCATAGCGACGGTAGCTAATTTGGGCTTCGTGATTTTATGGTGGACTCAATTTCGTACCGAGATTGCCTTTGCGGGAAGCTCTGGGGCAGACTTTCGTGATGCCGCCAAAGGTTACGGAAGATGGATCGCTGCGGAAGGCTTGTTCAGTATCCTTTTGGTGTACTTTACCCAATGGCAAATTACCTCAACTCTGGGCGAGGATGCAGCAGATCGTTACGGGGCCTGCTTAACGCTCGTTTTCTTGGCGAACCCTCTATTGCTAGGTGTCACCAGTTACTTTTCACCTCGAGCTGCGAGAACGTACTCGGAGCAAGGTAGCGCTGCGATGAAAGCGTCGACAAATCGAATCGCGGTCACTGTGGTTGGCCTGTTGATCGTTCTGGCCTTGGTAATTTCTTTGGCCGGTGATTCGTTGATGCAGGTCATTTTCGGCGAGCGTTTCAATGGCCTCGGCTCGACCGTCGCCGTGTTAAGCCTGGGGATGGTGATGCTGGGAATCAGCTACGTCTTTGCAACCGCATTGCAAGCAGCTCGCGCACCAAAACTGAATTTCATCGCTTCGATTTTGGCTGGGACATTGGTTGTGATCTTCAGCCTGACTCTGCTTGACCAGCATTTGCAGGGAGCCGCTTGGGCATTCTTTGTTTCCGCTAGCGCGGGAGCGCTCGCGCGCGTACTGTTTCTACAATGGCATTTGCGACGGGTTGAAGACAACGGATACTAAAACTTTTTACGTAACTCCAACCGCACGCCGGTCACGTCCGGGGATTCGTCAAAGAAGCCGTACATGGCATCCCCCCGTAACAAAACGGAATTTGTGAGCGGCCGTTGATAACGCATACCAACTCCATATTGAGAGCCGACCGCTATGCGATTCACGGAATCCTTCAGGACACCCAATCCGGCTGCTTCCAAGACCAATTGTTGAGAAAAATTCGCGGGCATCAAGTTGATTCCCAGCGCTCCACCAAAGGTGTTGTTTGCTGACGCATCTAATGTCGGGTAGCCGGTAAGGACATCAGTTTCAAACAGGATTCCAGTGTTCCGCAGAACACCGCCGGATTGCCCTGCGCGTGCCGCGGACTGCGGCCGATCGAAACCGGCAAACAGGTTCAAATAGGGAACACGGGTATACGGGTTTTGAGTGATCAAAGAATTTTCGGAAAGCAACAGTACACCGTCGGCTGTATTTCCACTCAACGAGTCTTGTCCTGCGTTGGCAATGACCCGAGCCGAGTTCGACAACCAACGACCATAGCGCCGTGTAAAACCCACGCCGATGTTGTGGTAACTTCGGTCGATGATATCTTGGCGATCATCGAGGAAGGCATAGTCCATTTCCAGATAGCCATCTAGTGCCTCCACAAAGGAAGCGATTCCGTAAATCCTACCGGCGTTGGCATCATTGCCAAACGCCGGACTATTGAGGTTGTCATATCCGGCGAAAAAGGTGACATCCATGTTGGCCACATTCCAGGCAGGAATGTTTCGCGCTGGTAACGTTGCCGCCACTCCCAAAATATTGTCTTCCATCCAGACCCCGTTTTGGAATACTAATGGCATGATACCGGCGGCGAACGGCAAATCGAATGGCATTGTTTGATTCGAAAGACCGCCCCAAATAGATCCGAGATCTCCTTCGAAAAAACCATTAATGACGTTGAAGTTGAATTCAGAGACGCCGCGGTCTTCATCAAATAAATACCGAGTACTGTCCAAACCGCGACTGGAAGGCGAAACAAACATCGCAAAGCGTTCGGTCCCCGTCAACTTCCAATTGAAAAACAAGTTTGTTTGCATGGCAACCAAAGTCGAACTGTTTGCGGCCTCTCGATTTGAGGCAACCCCAACGCGCGAGTCGCCGAAAACAACGAATTGGGAGTCGACCGGATTGTGCTGGCCCAGAAACGTTCGTGGTGGACACAACTGACCGAAGTCATACCAGGGCCTGCCAATTTCAACCGCCGGTCGCTGCGTCGGCGTGAGGTACTTCCCGGTGTAAACGTTGACCTGCGCATCGGAATCGTAACTTTCAGTGAAGCACGGCCCGGGTTGAAAATCACTTACGTTCGGCGGGACATTGGTCGCCAAGCAATCCGTCGAAGGTCGATGCGGGTCAAAAACTTCGCCAATTTTTGGCTGCCCAGCCAACTGGTAAACGCTTTGATCGCGCCCACCAATTTGCGGTGAGGAAATTGGTTGCCCGGCATTCACTGTCGCGGGCATAGGTGCCAAGATTGATTCCGGTTCATTTGGAATTGCGCGGACTGCAGGCGATTCAATCGTTTCCTTCAGCAGTTCAATGACAGCGATCGCAGTTTTCTTCTTGACGCCCTCGTTTTTCGTAACGCGCAGGAAACTGTCAGAAAATTCGTTGCGATTGAGCAGACTCTCATCTGACTCTGGGGGCATACCAAACACGCCTTCCGATGAAAGGCCAGTTTGCCCCTGTGTTGCACGCTTGATGCGGATGGGCGCGCAAACCGACTTGGAAGCGGTAATTTCTGCAACCGATTTTTGAGTTGCAGACGATTTCCCTTCCGCATCCTCACACCACGGGCTCGACAACCAACCGTCTTTAATGATGCGAGTTGATTGCGATGATGATTTCTCGGCAATATTTTTTTCGCGCGTGAGTATCGCCAGAATCCCGCTGGGGATCTGGAAGTTTTCGGAACGGTCGGGAATCACTTTGGTGGTTTTTTTCACCGGCGAGTAGTTTTTCGGACGACCTGCAGCCAACCGCTTCGCCGTCTGGGATGTTGGCCGAATTTCGGCAGAAAAGAAACCTGACCATTTTGCCACTGCAAACAGAATCATCGTCGCCGCGATCAGGGCAAATGCATTTCGGTTTTGGGCATCGCGAAGCAACATGTCAGGGGTTTACCGCACCTCGAAGATGCTGGATTGCACATGAAAATCGACGGCTTCTTGAACCATGGCCTTCATCATCTCTGGCGTCGCATTACAGAATTGCATGAAGTAAACCGGATGCGAACGACTTCTCATCCGCACCGTCAATCGGTAGGTCCCCGGCTGTTGCAGTAGATGGCCCGGAATCGTGTAACGAGCTTGCTTGGACGCTGTTGGGGGCAACGAATGTGCCTCCATTCGAATTAAGGGAGGGTGATTGATCGTCGTCACCGGTTGGGGCGCGGGGCGAAGAAACGGCAACTGGTCGATGTCGACGTTAATTGGCAAATACATCTCGCGATCCGTCCCTTTGACATTGGTCGTGAGAAATTTAGTTTGCAGATTGAACAGTTGATCGTCGAACGGTACCACTTTGTTGAGCACGTCGGGCGAATGGTAATCGGCCAGATCGCCTGCAGAATCGAGATAGCCTGATTCCCATAACCGACCTCCGTCAGGGCCAATCAAAACAACATTCATCCAGACTTGGGGTTGGGCCCCGAGTGAACCGCTGGGCAAGTTATGGCCGCGGTTAGTATTGGTAAGGCAATAGTGTAAACGTAAAGCCTGGCCGACATGCGGATCGTTATTGAAAAATGGTCCATCAAGCTGTGAGCCATTCTCGAGAACTTGTCGACGCAGATCTTTTTTATATTTAATGCGCGTGATGTTTTTGTCGACGATTTGCCGAGCGTCGAAACGATCATCGGCGACTTGCCAAACCGCCGGGAAGTACGGACGAATTTGACCGGCCGCAACTGCGTTTTCGAACGGCTCGGTTCCCCAGCCTGATTGCCAATCGAACTGGAGCCATTCATTCACCGCCCAGCGATCCGCTTCGGACGTGAAGGGAAAAATGCCGGGATGCGTGATCGGGTAGCCAGGACCATAAAACAAGTGGTTACTGTGTTTTCGTTCGGGATTCACGACCTTTTCGTTCACAACTGCCGCCGGACCGACGGTATATCCTTCCGCACGGCCCGGTACTTTTCCCATGTGACAATCTTGGCAACTCGTTCCCTCGCGCCTCGCCGGGGACGCTCGGTATTGATCCCAAACGACTTCTAATTTGATTCCTGGCTGGACCGCCACTTGATGACAAGACGCACAAAAAGTCGACTCGGAAATTTCTTCGAATTGAATTGCCTGGCGATGAATGGAGGTCGCAGCAGCAGACTCGTTTGATGATTTCACTTTGAAAAACTCGGCGTACTTTAAGGCGACTTCATTGCCCGCGCCGTCACTGCTGCCGTAGACCGGTTCGTGGATGTCACCGGGCTCGATCCGCCTCTCTCCGTTGGATTTCGTGTACGGCGACTTCACGCGATGGCAAGCGATACAAGTAACTCCCTCGCGAAAAACCTTGGGCCCCAAGACAATTGACTGATCGCGAGGAAGTCCCGCCGTCGTCGCGACAGGTGCATGACAGCGCAAGCAAAAATAGCCAACGGTTCCTTGCGACAGATCGTTAATCTTCTGCTCAAACACATGGAACATTGGCGAAATCGCAGCATAGGCATGACTTGACATGGCCCACTCTTCGTAGAGTTGCTTGTGACAAGTTGCGCAGTCCTGCGCTGAGGGAAATGCGTTCTTGGCGTAGAGTTCGGCATGGGGATCAATATCCCCGGTCGATGCAAGGACTTCGACTGCTTTCGCATGAGGGTTCAAAGATTCGAGGACAGGCGCCGCCGTCGTCAGCCGGGCAGAAGGCATCGGCTCTTGGCAGGCCGCCAAATTTACATTGGCGTCCGAGTTGGGCAGTCCCGGCAACTCCGAGAAACAAACTCCCGGTAATTGGGTTAGGAGTTTCACGTTTTCATGGGAAAGGTCGTTTTCTTGTTGGGCGTTCTCAAAAGAGGTTTTCGCCAACAAGGCTTTCACACGAACTTCGTTCAGCGATTGTGTTTTCGCATGCGCAGCGTTCGATGGTCGGGTAGAAATCAGAGTTTTTTGAATTTCCTGATGCGGATTCTGAACCGCAGGGGGCACGGATGGGCTTGAGGAAGCCTGAAATCGCGACACAAGAAATAATGTCGCGAGAATCAAGCTTACTGCCGAAACAGTAGACTTCGTCATCGGGTCTGGGCCTGGGTTGAGGGCGCAAGGATCAGGATGCGGAAAAATCCCTATTCTCGGTATCGACCCCCCAAGGCTTAAGGTTTACCAAAATGCTGTTTGCCAGCGTTTTTCGTCGGACAGTTAGCCGAAAACCGTCGGTCAGAAGTTGACGACGCGGTTTTCACCTGCGACGATCTGGCCGAGAAAAAATGGCTTTGGATCCCGTTTTTAGCGGTTTCTTTTTTCTCGAGAAACGTCAATCAGCCCTTGTGAAACCGGCCCCCTAGCCCTTATACTGTTCGGTTTCGAATTGCTACGATTGTTTGAAAGCGTTCCACGATGAAAGTCCGCGCCAGCGTTAAAAAAGTCTGCGAAAACTGCAAAGTTGTTCGACGAAAAGGTCGGGTGTATATCATTTGCACCAACCCTCGACACAAGCAGCGGCAAGGTTAAGCAGCGGCAAGGTTAGGCGGCGGCAAGGTTAACCAGCGAGAACGTCACGCAACGTAAAAGTAGGGCGAACATTGTAAAAGTTGGGCGATCATTGCACTCCTTCTACGTATGCATTCTGTCCCATCAGTTTTTTGATGTGGCTTTATTGGGCATTCGAACAAGTTGATTCAAATGAGCCGCGACTTTCAGTACGTGAATTTCGACGGCGGAATTCAGCAGCAACTACATTAGACACAGCAACACAATAGACATAGCCAATCCGGAAATCCGGTTGATCAAGGTTAGGGAGTTTTTAGATGCCTCGTATTTTAGGTGTTGACATTCCGAACGACAAAAAAACGTTCATTTCGTTGACCTATTTGTATGGTGTTGGACCGAATGTTGCTCGAGAGCTTTGCCAAAAGGCAGGCGTTAATGGCGAGACACGTGCCCGAGATCTGACGGATGAAGAAATCAGCCGCTTGGCGTCAATCCTCGAACGCGACTATGTGGTCGAGGGTCCCCTGCGACGGCAAATTGGCCAAAATATCAATCGCCTACGTGAAATCAAGTGCTATCGCGGTATTCGTCACCGATTGGGATTACCTGTCCGCGGTCAACGAACAAGAACCAACGCCCGTACTCGCAAGGGTCCTAAGAAGACGGTTGCCGGCAAGAAGGGCGTCAAAGACTTAAAGTAGTCTTACTCCAGCCAACGGCGTCGAAGTTTATCGATCCCGATTTTGTTGGCCTGAGGACGATAGGATCAAAAATTCTTTGTGGCAGTTTTCCGGTCGCAAACAAGCAAATCAATTCAAGACAAAAACCAAACAAGTTACGATTCTCGAGAGCATTCAATGACAACTCCAACGAAGGCCGCACCGAAACGCAAGGTCCGTCGCAACGTGACCTACGGCGTGGCCCATATCAACGCCTCGTTCAATAACATCATGGTTACCATCACGGACACGAAGGGTGAAACGTTGTGTTGGGCTTCGGCCGGTACCTGTGGTTTCAAGGGCAGCCGAAAAAGCACACCGTTTGCCGGTCAAATGGCGGCTACACAAGCCGCTGAGAAAGCCGTCAAATTCGGAATGAAAGAGGTTGATGTCCTTGTTCGAGGTCCGGGCAGTGGTCGCGAAAGTGCGATCACGGCTCTCCAAGCCGCCGGGCTAAATGTCAAATCAATTGAGGACTGCACGCCCATCCCTCACAACGGCTGTCGACCTCCGAAGAAACGTCGCGTTTAACAAATCAATTGGTGTGGCGCGTCTCCTTCGTTTGACGCCCAGTTGTTCACCCTCAATTTATGAATGGAGATTTTGAATGCACGTTCGATGGCGTGGATTAGAACTTCCCAGCACTGTCACATGCGATCGCCAATCGCTGACAGCAACTTATGGCAAATTTGTGGCTGAGCCGTTCGAACGAGGCTTTGGCTCGACGATCGGTAACAGCTTGCGCCGAGTGCTCCTGTCCAGCCTTGAAGGCAGCGCAGTCACTGAAATCAAAATTCGTGGTGCCAACCATGAATTCACCTCGATTCCAGGTGTGAAGGAAGATGCGACCGATATCGTCCTCAACGTCAAATCCTTGGTTGTCAAAAACAATAGCGATCAGATGAAAGTCATCACGATCGAGAAAAATACCGCTGGTCCTATCACAGGTCGCGATATTCAAACGGGTGGTGAAGTCCGCGTGGTCAATGAAGATCATGTAATTGCCAACCTCACCACAGACACACCTTTCATGATGGAAATGGTCGTGCAAAACGGACGCGGTTATGTTCCGGTTTCGGAACTGAAGAGCGGTCGTGATCAAGAAATCGGAATCGTTCTCTTGGACGCAATGTACAGCCCGGTAACAAGAGTTCGTTATGACGTGGAAGAAACACGCGTTGGCCAAAAAACGAATTATGACAAGCTGACTTTGGAAATCTGGACTGATGGTTCGGTTTCGCCCGAATTGGCATTGGTTGAGGCGTCCAAGATCCTTCGTAAACACTTGAATCCTTTCGTGCAATATACGGAATTGGGCCCCCAAGTGCATTCTCAACCCCGACCAACCGGCGGCATGGACGCGGTATTGGAATCCAAATTGAACGTGGCCATTCGAGATTTGCGTTTCGGTGTACGCGCAAACAACTGCTTGGAAAATGCAGGAATTGCCACAGTTCGAGACCTTGTTCAGTACACCGAAGACCAATTGATGGAACTGCGAAATTTTGGTGAAACCACCATGGTCGAGGTTCGCGAACGCCTTAACGAACTGGGACTCCATTTGGGCATGAAGGTCCCTCGGACTTCAATCGTTGGGTAATTTCGCGCTCGGCAAGGATCAAATCCGCGACGTCAATCGGAACATTTAGAGAAAACAATTTTTGAACTTCATTTGATAGTGGCAAACAGTCATGCGACATAAACGAAAAGGCCGCCGTCTCGGCCGCAGTTCACCCCATCGAAAAGCTATGTTTTCAAACATGGCCTGCGCTCTGTTCTTGACGGAACAAGACCCGGAATTCTTCGAGGGAATGGTGCAATCGGACGGAAAAACTCCTGTGCAACCACCTCGATTCAAGGGTCGTATCATCACCACTTTGGCGAAAGCCAAGGAGATCCGTCCCATCGTGGAACGATGTATCACACTGGCCAAAAAGGCTTTGCCTTACGAAGCGGCGGCGAAAGAGTTTGCGACGGACGCAAAACGAAATTCAGACGCTTGGAAAAAATGGCGGGAAAGCGATCAATGGAAAAAGTGGGCAGCGGCGAAAGCCCCTGCAATCGCCCTGCGTCGTCGTGCCTTCGCCATGCTTCGACAAAACGATGCGCTTCGTTTGTTGTTTGACGAGATCGCTCCACGAATGGTCGACCGAAATGGTGGCTACACGCGAATTTTGAAATTGGCCAAGCCCCGATTGGGCGATGCCGGTGATCGTGCTATCTTGGAACTAGTCGGACGATACGACCGCACAAGCAAGACCAGCGAAAAACCAACTTTCGAAAACGAATAAGTCTTCGGAAAACAGCAAACAATAAAACAGGTCTATTGCGACTTGTTTTTTTATGCGCTCATTGGAATGAAACTCCCCTTATGGCTTGACCCAAGCCCCGCTTCGAAAGACCGATTGCTGCGGGTCAATTCCGAATTCCCTTTTGATCGTGGGAAGCTCGGCATTGCCTCGAAATTCTGCAGCGCCACATGCCTGCCAATCCAGATTGGCTGGACGAGCGACCGCCAACGGAGTCCGCGCGCTGGCCAACTCAAATTCCAATTTCAATAGCTTTAGCAAAACAATTCGGGAAATCTGACGCATTTCGAACGCTGTTTCGATTTCCAGCCAAGTAATAATCTGTAACCAATTTTCGTGAGTTTGTCGGACGCGTGAATTTTCCAACAGCTGTCCAGCCGTTTCCCAAGACTCGCGCCGAATTGCCTGTACCAATTTTAGCAATTGATCGACGTCAGTTTGTGTAGCCGTGAATGGCAAAGCTCCTTTTTCGCCCTGCACTCTTTCCAACGAAGCCTCGACGATTTCATCCAGCCGTTTTCGATCTGCTTGATCGAATGACTCCTGCAGAGAAAGGTGGAAATCCCTCCGTAGGTTATGATCAGCCAGAGTCAATCCGATCAAACTCAGACGTCGCGCCAACTCACGAGCATGAGGATCGTGTGGAAACCGTGCCAGGTCTTCAACTAGTTCACGATAACTGTTTGGAGATTGCGGGTCGAGCATTTCCAGTTTCTTCAGGTCAATCGTTCTTAAAAAAGTATTCACCTCCGAGCGTGGAATTTCCGTCGTTTGTCGAATTGCTGACTCCAAATGATCAGCTATCGTAATGGATTCGTCGGTTTCCAATAAAACCACTCCATAAAGCACCTCTCCGCTTGTCAACCAAACGACATCGCTCCGACCACCAGTTGACACCGTCAAAACTAAGATGAATACCGTCAAAAATCTCCATCGTTGGATTCTTGAATTCTGAAGCCAATGCACGATCACCAACCACCTCCTTGCATTAAATCCTCGAATGCAGCCCGCCGAATGAGTACCAGAGATTTCAACAGCAATAATTCTTGATGAAAAAACATCATTGCGACAGTTTTATTACCTGAGCCAATCTCGAGAAGTTCGTCGCGTACCCGATCGGCAGACTGAACATCGTTTTGCCCAAAACGACGCGTGACTGCAATTAAGAATTCTCGTTGCAAGGGAATCGTCCGAGCAAATTCATCGGGATACAGTCGTTGAAGTGCAGCGGAAAGCACCTCATCCGAACCAGTTGTAAATTGTCCGCTAATCATCTGAGCCGCAATTCCAACGACCAGTGAAGACGACTCAACAGTCGGCACTTGGCCGGTCAACAACTCACAGCGGTAATTATACGATTGACCCACAAATCTCTGGAAATGCATCCAGCGTTGTTTCCGCAAACTAATTTCTTGCACTGTATCGTTTTCTAATTGAGCAAATACGAATTTCAATAGAGTTTGTTTAAGCTCAGATCTCCAAGAGTCAGGTTCTTTGAGCTGAAAATCTTGCGTTTGAATGAGCTGCGCTAGAGACAGCGCCTCCTCTTGATTAATTTTTGACAATTCCATTTCATCCGCCAACGCAAGGATGAACTGAGGCCATTTCCTGAAGGCCAGTACTGCCTGCTCGGCAGCGATCCGTTCCGATAACTCCAAGTCCCGAAGAAAATACTGCGCGAGCTGTCTGGCTTCCGAATGATTCAAATCCTCAATCGTCGCAGCCCTTTCAGCCAGTTGTTTCAATGCGGCGATTCGCAAACCTGTATTGTCGGGATCCGACTCCCCAATTTTCGCCAAGAGAGACTGCAGAGCACGCTTTTCGTCGGCGCGCATAACAACCGCCGCAGAATTGTCGCCGAGTACGCGAAGAGAAGGACCAAAAAATAACGGGGAAGAAATTTGCAACAGTTCACTTGCTGATTCACGGCTGGAGGATTCACGTCTGGCCGCAACCAGCGCCAGCAACGAAAGATTTGCGGCCCTCATCACAGCAGTGGTTTCTTCCGGCAGTTGGTCATGAGGCAGTTTTTCGACTTGCGTCTGCCGCAAGATCGTTAATACATCGTCCTCGGCAGTTGTCGCGATCTCATTGATGTGTACGACTGAATTGAGTCGTCGGCGTCGAAGCTCCGTTTTCCTATTTTCCATTGCATTTATCATGTCCTGTTCTGCGAGACCATTAGTGTTCACTGCGAGAAGCCGGGAAATGTGGCCGAAAATCGCTCTTTTTATCGAAGGGTCCGGCAATCGTGCTGCCACCTCCAGCCAACGCTCCAACTGCAATTCATCAATGTGTCCCAACAACACTGCAATGTCTTTAGCTATCACTTCAAAATTTGCGATTTTCGGATGACTCAGCAAAACATCCGTCGCCACACGGTTTGCTGATTCTAAGTAATGAGGCGTCAAAGTTTCAAATCCTGGGAGATGCAGCAATGTGCGAGTCAGGACCAGGGCCTGAGCCGGCTCCACGTCGGTCAAGCTCGCGAGACGGTTCCATTGCTGATCAAGCCAATATTGGTGCAGGCCTTGGGATTGGCTTGCGTCCCGATCGGAATCGGTTCGCAGCTCTAGTCGCTCATGAATTTCAACTTCAACTTCGGGGCTTAGATCCGGGCGTGCCTTCTTCCATTTTCCCAAAAGTCTCCAACCGTTGGCCTGAGCCAATAGCGTCCCTACACGCAGATCATTTTGAACTGGAACCACCAACGCCCGGACGGTCGGTCGATCCAGCCACCTATCAGCAGCATCCGGATCCTGCGCGATAATCTCAAGCAACAGGGTAGTTGCAGCGGTCGAATCGTCGTCCGAAAAAAGAGTAACGTTACCGGCCCATTCACGATAAAGTTGCAATCTAGTCTCGACGGGACTGCGTGCGGCCGTGGCCAAAGCACCCTGCATTTCCGGGTGCCTCGCCAAAACAGATTCTGCGGTTTCCAATAGTGTCTTTGGCCACCATTCGTGTTCCGAATTTCCAGAAGTTGACAACGGCACCGGAAGGGTTGGCTGAGGCGGCTCGTCGCGATTGAGATAGACTTGTACCGAGTATACCGTGATACCGACGATCAACAACGCAGTCGAACTCCAACAGACTCGACGAACAAAGTGCCGCCTTCGAATCAGCCGATTTAGCCGCCAATTGGCTGCCAACGTCACCTCAATCAGCTCATCCATTCGTTCATTTGAGATACCCCAACTTTTGGCGAGCAACTGAAGTCGTGCTGTTTGTTCGCTGGAGAGAAATACTTCCGTGCCTACCATTTCATTGAGAGCTTGCTCGATAAAACCCTCGGCATCCGAAACAGAAATTCGATGAATCCCTAACTCTTCGCAGGTTCCTTCCAGAAGTTGTCGAGCGCGAGCGAGCCCGATCTGGTACTTGCCGGTTGCCAACTCCAACGCTCGATTTTCGACGGGCAAAGTTAGAATATTTGAAGCTAACTTGGCAAATTCCCTCTTCAAGAAATTTACGTAGTGCAACTCATATCGCGACAACTCTTGAGTCAATGGAGGAATCGCTTGAAGCTCGGTCAAGGCATCAAGAAACTCCACATCGCTCATTCGCAAATGTTGGGCAACGCGACGGAGTTTGGCCTGACACTCAGAGCTTAATCCCCCCTCGGCCACCATAATCGCGGCAGCTTGGCGCGAGAAAGCTCTAATTCTTGGATCCAAAGCCTTTGACATTCTTGCTCGCAGGGAAGTCCAATCAGGTTCGCCAGTCGACAGCATTTATCGTAATGCATCTGCGACCGACTTATCGTCAATCAAAAAGCAAATCAAATTTTAGTTTCCACTCGTCCGCCAAATTGGGAGTCAATTCCAGGACCTGCTGGTGCACTTCCAGAGCCGCTTTCCGGTTTTCCAACCTCAAACACCTAACCACACCCAATTTTGCAAACAACCAATCTTCTGAACCGATGGGAACTCCAGAAGCCAGTGCACGGTAGGCCTCCAATGCAGCCTTCAGATCTCCGACTGTCGAAAATACCGCAGCCGCCGCCCTCAGCACAACACGATCATCTTTGGCTACCCGTAAAAGCTGCTGTACTACCGGCTTGGCCTCCCCAGCACGATTCAATTCCAACAAATACTTTACCAAATTTACTGCGGCAACCTGCAAATTCTTACGCTGCCGTAGCTGGCCGTCCGCAATCCCGTTGATCAATGCGAAATAATTCGCCACAGCAGACTCTACCAGTTCTTTTCGAATCGGCGTCGCCGTGGACTCAATCAAAAGTTCGTTTTCAATCCTCTGAGCAATTGCAACTCGGCCAATCTCTAACAAATCTGGTTGTGTCGTGACCCCAAGTAGGTTTTCGGCAGCCTCAGCGACCACTGAAGAATCGCGGCGTAGGCTCGCGCTCGTCACAATCAACGCCAGCGCCTCGGCAACAACTTGATTTTCTTCGGGGACGCCCACCAGTAACCGCTTTAATTCCAACTCGCCCCGGACCAAAGCTGCGGTGTTTGCTGGAGTTCCCAAAGAGACCCGATGCTGCAATATCGCCGCGCGGAGTCGCAACACAGCTGGCGTTTGAGGATGGGCAATTAGTTGATGGACGGCCTGTTCCAGATCGAACGCAGCAGATTGCTTATGCTCGGAATCTGCGGTTTGTATATCTGTCCAGTATCGAAAAAACTCCTCCACCAGTAAGTAACCCAACTGCCAGTTGTAGCCTTCTTTTTTGAGCTTATTCTGCAAACTCGCCAGCGATTCAGTTGGCGACAACCGGGACAGGATCAGCTGGGATCTCTCCCATTCAATGTTTCGAGTATTTCTATTGGCCGGAAAACGAACTCCAAACTGCTCCAATGCCGCGATCGCCTCCTGCTGCAACTCCGATTTTTTCTTTGCCAGTTCTAGCAGCGATGCAACCGCCAGCCATTCACATTTTTCATCGACAGGCAATTGCTTCTGCGCACGTAAATCGTTTGAAATTCGGGCTTTGGCCAAGCACTCGGAATAATCCTGTTGGGCAAACAGAATCTCAGCATGCAATGCATAAAATGCCGCGGTGAAACGCGGATCGAATTCGGAAAAGTCCAGCTTGCTCCCGAGCTCCGCCATTTTTTGGTGAGCAGCCGCTAGGTCTTTCGGATCTCGATACTTGGTATAGCGCTGGAAGGGCTCTACTGCCGCGAGCCATCCAGCCACAAAATCGGAGTTGGCAGCCAAAGTTTTGACGCGCTTAGGAATCAAGTCTAAATGGTGAAAGTCGGCAGATTGCAGCACTTGCGCAATGCCGAGCTGTGCAAGTCGAGTGGCTGCATCGTTCTCGCCTGTCGACGGCATTACATCAGCGCATTCGATCAATGCCCATTCGAGCTGCTTCCGTGCCGATTCGGACCGAACCAGTCCCAACAATTTAACTGCTTCGCCATCGACATCAGGCGACTGTCGAATAACTAGGCTTTTGATTCGCCAAGCCAGAATTTCGTCACTCAGTGGGGGCTCGTGGGTTGCTAAACGATCGAAGATCAAATTCGCATCATCATCCTTTTTTGTAAGCGAATACCCAAACGCCATCGCTAATAAACCATTTGCTTCAAGTGCATTCAGGGAGCTCTTTGATTTCAACCATTCTGCCGGCGCTACCGCCTGATCCATCCCAAGTGCGCGGCGAATGCAAAGGGCGGAAGCTTCCGCTTCTTCAGCATTTGAATGCAAAGCAACCGCGAGGGTCAGATGGAGCCAACCGCGCAACAAGGCAGAACGCAAAAGCATTTGGTCAAACGGGTAGGCTGGCTCCTTAAGACGAGCGATCTGCGAATCCTGCCAATCAATTTGAATTCGCCGCTCGACCATTTCAACTTCTCGAATTAATGATTGAATAGACTGTTGCTGGCTTGTCAGGAAATTCGGGTCGAGACTCAGCTTCCAAACGTAAAGCAACGACGAATAATTCTGGGTAAATTCGGTTTGTGCAAAAGCTAATCGTAAGGCAATTGAATTTAGATCGGGATACTCAATCAGCAAGTTTCTTAATCTCGCAAGATCCAGAGAAAGCTGACGGGAACTGGAGCGAAAAGCAAATTCCTCGAACTCTTTCAACAACGCTTGGGCCTTTCGCTGGCGGCGAATCGTGTTGGTTTCCTGATCCAATGTGTTCAGCTCGTGCTCGATCTGCAGCGAATTGAGTCCTAGTTCAGAAAGATAACGTTTTAGTTCTTCGATTGATGGAAGAGGTTCTTGGGCCCAAGCGGACACGGCCAGGACAAAAACCCCAAAGCCGCACATGACTCTCACTCGATATTCCGGCGCGGTCGGCGGCATTTTACTTTTCGCCTTCTTCCGGAACATAGGTAACCTGTTGGAAGCCTACAATCTTGCACAGGCTGATCAGCCTGGCAACAAATTCAAACGGAATGCCCACGCCAACCTTAATAAACGCCCCACCCGTCTTCAATCGAAATTGTTGTAATGCTTTTACAATTTCAGCTTCTTCAGTAGTTTTCAACACTCCGAAATGGTAGGTAACGACGCCGTCCACGCTGGCGAGGGTAACGACAGCCGGCTCGAGGTCGACCGCTTGGGCTGCGGCGGATTCGCTCTCTATGTTTATCCCCGAGGCAAGTTGCTTTTCGGATTTGATAAACGTCGTCGTGGCAAGAAAAAAAATCAAAAGCAAAAACACGATGTCGATCATGCTGGTCATTGAAAGTTCAATGCCGCCGAGAGACTTTGGTTTTCGACTGGTAAGTCGCATGGATAGGCCTACTGCTGGATTACCGAAATTCGGACGGAATGTACATCCAACCGTCTTAGTTCTGCTAACAGCCGATTCAGGGCTTCGGTCGACGTTCGCCGATCACATTTCAGATAGATGATCAGGTTATCGTTGTTCTTCAATTTGGATTTCTGTCTGGCCAAGTCTGCCAATAGCGCGGTTAGTGATTTAGACTCACCATCGATTTCATAATTCCCCAGTTGGTTGACGATCAAGGTGATGGCTCGGCTGGCTTCGGGGTCTTCCGACTTGGGAACTACTGGCAATTGTATCGCGTTTTGAGAAACGCGAGTAATTTGTGATACGGTCATGAAAAAAATGATCAGCAGGAATACGATGTCGATCATCGGCGTCATGTTGAATGCGATAGCCGATCGAGGTCGCACGTTGCTCAACCGCATGGATTATCTTTCTGCTTTTTTGAGAGAATGCTTGCGGCCCAGCGGCATCATGATCTGTTCGATTCGCTTGCCCCCTTCAGAAACAAGCGAATCGATGCGGGCACGAAAAAAACTAAGCGCGATCATCGTAGGAATCGCGACAAACAAACCCAGTAACGTCGTGATCAATGCCTCACCGATTCCACCGGCCAACTCTTGCGGCATCGCCATCCCTTCTTTTGCGGCAATCGTATTAAAGGCCTCAATCATTCCCAACACTGTACCTGTCAAACCCAACATGGGAGCAATCGACCCAATCACATTCAGCACCTCTGTCCGCCGATAAAGTCGACCTGTTTGATCCTCGCCCGCCTCCTCGCAAGCTGAGCGGTATTCGGCGAATCCGAACTCGTTATTATGAAAACGATTGAGTCCCGCCAAAATAATTTCGGTAGCCATCGAATAATTTTTTGGCTGCCGACATAAATCCGCCGCTCGCTGCGTTTCACCGTGCACGATGAGTCGCTCTAGTTCCTCCAACAGCGGCTTAGGCATAAGACGCCTGCGCGTGATCGTTAATGAATGATCGATGATGAAAAACAGACTGGCGACAGACAACAACAACAGAATGACGACCAGCAAATCGCCCAGCCAACTGCCGCCAAACAAAAGATTCATAATTGTGGAATTAACATCCTGAAACGGCTTCTTTTCCGTCTCGTCCAGGCCTACGTCGGAGGCCAAGCAATGGCTGCTGAAAAACGTGGGGCTTAGGAAGATCAACGAAGCAATCAACGCTCCGCTGTTTACCAGCCAGGGATTCATTTGCCGGGCGAGCCAACGTCCATTTGTTAACCAATTAATCATTTCGTTCCTTCAAAAGCTGGCGGCCATGATAGGTGTCAGCATGATTTTTCAGAAGCTCAGTCCTTAATCCCTCTCGCTCGAATTCCCAACCGCGATCCCTGGCGAGGACAATTGCCGCATTCAGTGCTGCAGCAGCCAAACCACTCTGGTGTTGACGGCTAATTGCCGCAATTTCGAGCCACCGCAAAAGTGCCTGACGGTGCTGACTTTCAGTTTTCGCTCGAGCCGTCAAGTCCTGGGCGAGACAATATTGTCCGCACAACTTTGCTGATCCGCTTAGCTGGGACAACTGGCTTTCCAATGCGATCGTGTGCTCACCAAAGCGCCCATGGGCAATCTCGATTTGGGCACCAAAAATCTGTTTCCACTCGCGAAGCTCTGGAGAATTCACAACGTCCCACTTGTCGATAAACGACTGGGCATTTTCCAATTCTTCAGCGGCCAGCAAAAGCGCCGCAAAGTACACCCGGGAGCCCCATGACCATTCAGATTGCTGCGCCAACCACTTTTCTTTATTCTTTGCAATCAGATTGCGAGCTACACCGCGATCAAAAAATCGTGGCAACAAATTTTCGCAAAACCCATTTCGCAACTCAGCAGGACTTATGATCGACTTCGGATATTCGTTTACGACTTCGAATTGTCCTGGAACACCCAGCAGATTCAGAAGCTCTGCCGCAGCCGCTTCATTCCGATGGGTGTGCAGCAAACCATGCAAAGCTGCGAGGCGGACTCGTGCCTGATTGCCCGATGTATCCGAAAAATTAACGGCTGCCAATCGTTCGGCGAGTTCGTCCAAGCCCGACCATTCCCCCGCCTTCAAGCGACGATCGATTCGAAAAAGAGGCTCGCCGACAGTTTCGCGAGCCTGCTGAAATGGTTCGCTTTGCTCGCCCAATAATTGCGCGTCGACTATGACTGGCCAATTGAAACACTTCCCATTGGCGTCCGTCACTCCATCGTTCGAAATGACAATCGGTTTGGCGATGGCTTCTTGGGTTGGTCCAACCAAAAATAGTTTTGCATCGTTGCTTTGTGCCCAGTTCATCAAAGAATGCGGAAACATCCCAAACACGAAAAATAACATCGAGATTTTCAGGATGTGCCACATAACTACGACAACTCCAGATCGATGGCCCATTCCAATTCTGCAGTCAAGTCGACGGGTTTGCATTCGGTGGCTAAGGCAAATCCCTTCCGTGTCAGCGAAAAATCGCGTTGCGAGTGATGCATGACTAACCCGCTTTGGCAAAGCTCGCGAAACGCATCAAGGTAGGCAACTGTTTTTTGGGGATTCGATTTCTGCCTAAAGATCTTCCAACGGCCTTCTTCAATTTCAACTGAAACCGCAAGTAGTCGTTCCGTCGAATCAAACGCGTCTGGACGTCCTCGAACCTCAAAAATCCCTCGGTCGCGAGCAATGTATAGCAGAACCAAAGCCTCGTTCGACAATGGGGCAGGAGAATCGGCGACACCCGCGATAGCACGGGACGCGAGTTGAGCAAGTCCCAAGACTGAAATAGAACCAGACCCCAAGTCTCCCCCAGTGGAAAGTGCAGGAATAGTCGATTGCTCTGAATTGCGAGGGATCAATGGAACTCAACGTGTTTAAGAGTTTGTCGACAAACATCGATTCAATGGTCAATATAACCGATTTTCAAGGCTTTTTTAGGGGTTTTTTGCCTAGTTCTCTGTTTTTCGCGTCAGGCACGACGACCGGGGAACTTCCTAGAGTCGCGAATCGTCTGAGAAACCGAAGCAACTTTGGTAAACCTTTGAATCCTTGCCCATAATAGACCTTGGGAAAACTTTCAGTCGACCTTTAGGAACTTGATCATGACGAGCGGAAAAATTGTACGCACTTTTGTTTGGTGCTTTTTTGTACTGGCAGGATCATCTTCAAGTTCCGTGGCTTACGCACAACGGATTGATTTCATTGAATCGTTCGTGCTGGCAGAAAACCGCGATTCCGCATTGGCAAAACTGGTTCCAGGTACCGACGACTATTATTTTTATCATGCCCTGAATTACCAACTCCAAGAAAAATTTGCGGACGTCGACAATCTCGTACGGACTTGGGTTGAGCGACTCGGTTTTACCGAGCGGGTCCATCAAATCATGCTGCGTCAGGCATTGTTGACTTATCCGCAAACGCCAAGAAAGTCGCTGAACTATTTGATTGAGAGATTGCAAATTCGCCTGAACCACGAGCGCCTGATCCCACCCGAGGAACAACGTCTGCGCAGTGAATTTGACACGTCGATTATTGGCGCCCAATCTTTGATTGCAAAGTCATTGTCCAATCGCGAATTGACCGACCTGATTGAAGACGTGGGCATTTTTGAACTGACCAAGATTTTTGACCAACTGAGTGAATCCCAGCGTCATCATTTGTTGCAACGATTGGTCTATCCTGATTCTCCGAAATTGGTGGAACAAATCGCCACCGACCTTCGCAGTCGATTTGCGACTCCATTTGGTTCGATGACGATTCATCAGCAATTGACGCGGTCACAAATGGATGAACTGGCGAAACTAGTCCCCAGTTTGCTTGAAAACGACGCCTTCATACAGCCCTATTGTCGCAAGCTACGACCGAATGACGACATCGAAATGGCCAACGACCCCAAGATATGGCACGACTATTTGTTGAAAGTTTGGAGCTTTTTGCAACCGTTATCGGTAAGTCAGAATTCCTTTAAAGCTGCGGTGCTCTATCAGTTACTGCAGGTGGAGCGACACTTAGACGTTCCCAATCGCGATCATTTCGTTGCCTATTTGAATTTGCCGCGCCAAGTCCATTATATCAGCCACTTGCTCTTGAATGACCGGACGGTGCCGGCAACGATCGCCAATTTGGCGGTCGACTTTTCGTCGGTGCTTCGGGTTCCAGGCATCGGTAAAGATGAACCTTTGGTCGTTGATTACCTGCATCATTTTTTACGAGACGCAAACTCTCCACAAGACTTTACAAAATATTTTAATGAGGAGTACCTGAACCGTCAGTTTGCCATAATCAAGATCTTGAACAATTTAGGCGACGTAGAAAAATGGGCAGCCCAATTACCGGCGAACGACTACAAGGCCCTTGTAGAGCGTGTGGACATTGATTTTGCACCCACCAATCCAGTCCGATTTAACCCGTCGGATCGAGTTAAGTTGGAGGTCGATCTCAAAAATGTGAATGAGCTGCTGATTAACATTTTTGAAATCAACGCGGAAAGCTATTACAGAAAATTTGGCTCGTCGATCGATACGAGCATCAAGCTAGATGGACTCATTCCCAATTGGCAACAGAAGCATTCGTTCGAATCTCCTCCTGCCCTTCGCCAACGACACGTCTTTGAATTCCCCGAACTGGATCGGCGTGGCGTTTTTGTGATCGACATGATCGGCAACGGCGAGAGCAGCCGGGTACTCTTGGTAAAGGGGCGACTGTCGGCGTTTGCAAAGACAACCTCTGCAGGGCAAGCCGTTACAGTTTTTGATGAAAGCGGACAGAAAATCAAGAATGCGAATTTGTGGATCGGACAGCGAAATTTCACGGCGGATGAAAATGGTTTGATTCTGGTTCCTTTCTCCAACCATCCAGAAAATTTGCGGGCTGTCGTCAACCACGAAGGCTTCGCCTCCTTGATGCCATTTACCCAAATGGCCGAGCAATACTCGCTTCAGGCAGCTTTTTTTGTCGATCGAGAAACACTACTGCGCTCGAGAGTTGCTAAAGTCCTCGTCCGACCTCACTTAAAAGTCAACGACGTCCCTATCGCCTTGAAGGGACACCTCACCAAGTTGAAATTGACGATCACCACTACCAGTCACGATGACACCATCTCAACCAAGGTAATCGAAGGCATCGAAATCGACGAGGCTGGCGAACTGATTTCCGAATTTCAAGTCCCACCTCGAATTCAAAAGGTGGCTTTTGCTCTGACGGCCGAGATTCAAAATCGTAGTCGCAATACAGCGGAGACTTTGGCGGCCTCCCGCGAATTCCTGATCAACCAAATTGATCGTACCGACTTTGTTCAGGACGTGCATCTTGTATTGGACAGCGACGAATTTGCGTTGGAAGTTCGCGGGCTAACCGGAGAGTTACGACCGAATCAAGTTGTTTTCGTAACTCTCAAGCATGAACTCGTACGCAATGAAGTCAACGCAACCCTGCAAACCAACGCCCAAGGCCGAGTTCTCTTGGGCAAACTGAGTGGCATTATTACCGTTCAGGCAAAATTGGCATCTGACCTGCAGAAATCGTGGAACATTCAAAGTTTGGAGAGACAAACCAACTATCGATCTTTTTCGGGACAAGTAGGAAAACCTGTCATTGTCAGGGCCCCGGCAAGTCTGCTGAAAATCAGCCGCGATGCCGTCGGCCTCTTTGAATTACGCCAGGGAACCATCAGTGCCGATCGTTTCGAAAACATGGAATTGTTGGACGGGATGTTAGTAATTCGCGGGCTGGAAGCGGGCGACTATCAGCTGATATACAAAGAATCCAACGAGGTTCTGGGAATCCGAGTTTCCGACGGCATTTTGGCAGAGACCAGGTTGACCGGACGTGACCGATCTCTGGAAATGCGAGAGGTCCTACCGTTGACGATTGCCGACCTCGAGTCGACTGAAAATTCAGTGAAAATCCACCTCGACAATACCCGCCCAAGTACGCGCGTGCACGTCATGGCAACTCGGTTTGTTCCGAGATTCAACGCATTTGAAATGTTGAACAATGCAAGCGACCTCGAACCGGCTGTTTATTCCCATGGCCCGATGGTCAATCTGTACTTGACTGGGCGAAAAATCGGCGACGAGTATCGATACGTTCTGGACCGGCAATCGTTGCCGAAATTTCCGGGAAACATGCTGATGCGTCCCTCGTTGCTTACCAATCCGTGGGCCCTCCAAGACACAGTGAATCGCGAAGCAATGATTGCCGGTGGCGAGTCATTTGACGCGAAGAACAATCCGAATGCAATTCCACCCTTGCGAACGACTGGAGAAACGACCGCGATCTCGAATCCCCAAGACTTTGCAAATTTGGATTTTCTCGACGGCGGCACAAGGCTGTTCACGAACTTGCGACCAGACAAAGATGGCTCAATCACCATTGACAAGCAGGAGCTAAAGGGCAAACAACATCTTACAATTGTCGCTGTCGATGTGTTTGATACGATACAACAAACAGCAGCATTGAAAGCGGTGAAGGCCGAAAGACGCGATTTGCGACTGCCCGCCTCAATCAATCCAGAGGATCACGTCTCTCAGCAAAAGCAAATTGAGTTATTGACGGCGAACACTCCCTTCGTAATCGAAGACATTCTGTCGGCAAAATTCCGCGTTTACGATTCGCTGGAAAGCGTTTTTCGCATTGCTCAATCGATGGGCAATTCCAGTTCTCTGGAACCTTGGCGATTCCTTTTGAAATGGAATACGGCGCAGGAATCCGAAAAAGAGGCGTGGTATTCGGAGTATGCTTGCCACGAGCTGAACTTTTACATTTGGCAGAAAGACCGTCCGTTTTTTGAGCGAGTCATTCGACCGTACTTGAAAAACAAATTCCAGAAAACGATGGTCGATCATTGGCTATTAGAGGCGGACTTAAGTCCCTATCGTCAGCCCAACGAATTTGAGAAACTCAATGTGTTTGAAAAGATTCTATTGCTGAAACGAGTGAATGAACCGGAACGCTCCAGTCTTCTGCGATTGTTGCGTGATGAATTTGCACTGCGTCCACTTGACCAAGATGAACGGGACGGGCTATTTGATCTGGCCGTACAGTCGTCAGTACTTGACGGCGATAATCGGCTGGCTGAGTCCCTTACAAGGAGTATTGAAGCAGCACGGAAACTCCCAAACGATCGCCCTTCGGCAGGAACTGGCGGACTTGATGATAACGAAAACGAAGCGGCGGCTGACAAGCCCTTTTCCGGACGCAGCTTGGTCGCTGAACGCGGGGAGCCCAAAAGTGACGAAGATGGCGATAAGTCAGGAGCAGGTCGTTCGCCGCGAGGTGGCGGATTCGGGCGGCGAGACGCTGCACGGGACGGGCTGGACCGCTTGGAAGCTTCGAAAAATAAAGATTTGAAAAAAGCATTTGGCAAGCAACTCCAAGATGCCGATCAGAGCTTGAAAGAACGCGGGGGCCTGGATGAACCCCTGGGGGTTGATCGGTATCTATTCCGTCAAGTCAAACCGACGCAGGAATGGATTGAAAACAACTATTATCGAATTCGACCTGAACAGTCTGACAAAAACTTGATCACGATGAATCGGTTTTGGATGGAGTGGGCCGAGCATTCGAACGCCGCTCCGTTCTTAAGCAAGAATTTTCTCGAGTCATTAGGAAACTTGAACGAAGTACTGTTGGCTTTGTCGATCCTCGACTTGCCGGCAACCGCACCAGACTTGGAAACCAAATTTGCCGAAACGTCGTTGACCATTAAACAAAAGTCGCCGAGTATTGTTTTCCATCAACAAATCCGGCCGGCAATTATTGATCAACGCAATACACGTGTATTGATTGGCGAAAACTTTTTCCTGAAGAACGATCGTTATCGCACGGAAGGCGGATTGCGGTTCGACAAGTACATCGACGGGAAATTTAATACCCACAGCCTGTATGGAGGCCAAGTGGTGGTAACCAACCCTACCTCAACGCCTCAAGTTGTCGAGTTGTTGGTCCAAATTCCGGAAGGTGCCGTAGCAACGAGCCTTTCGCAAGAAACACGATCGCTCCAAATTGCACTGGCTCCATTTAATTCTTTTAGCATGGAGTACTTCTTCTACTTCCCGGCCGCCGGTCAATTTAGACATTTTCCGGCTCACGTCACTTCTGCAAATTTGGTGCTGGCGAATGCAGCTGCCCGTTCAATGGAGGTAGTCGATTCACCGGCTCCCGTCGACGAACAATCATGGGCCTTTATCTCCCAAAACGGTAGTGAAGATGATGTCCTGAAAATGCTTCAGAAATCAAATCTGTTGGAGATCGATCTCGCCCAAATAGCCTTTCGAATGAAGGATCGTGAGTTCTTTCAGGCAACCATCGAACTCTTGCGCAGTCGTCACCTATTCGTTCCGACGCTTTGGTCATACGCTTTGGTGCACGAGGATACCGTAGCAATCAAGGAGTACCTTTCGTCCACGAACGTGGCCAACGGACTTGCCGGAGACTATCTAAAATCTCCAATCATAGACGTCGATTTTCTTTCCAACAAAAACTTGGAACACCATGAGTTTTGGCCGCTAGTGAACCAACGCGCCCATCCAATTCAGGGAAACCGCGTAATTACCAACCCACAAATTTATGCCCGATACCATCAGCTATTGCGTTATTTGAGTTACCGACCTGCATTCGAAGAACAGGACGAGTTGGCAATTGTCTATTTCCTGATTCTTCAAGATCGGATTGTTGAAGCGATCCAACGATTCCAAAAATTGAACAGCGAAAAGGCAACTTGTAAAATTCAATACGATTACCTGGATGCCTACCTGCAAATGTATCGATCCCAACCCGACGAAGCCGCGAAGATCGCAGAACGATACGTCAGTTACCCAGTTCTGCATTGGAAAAATCGGTTTGCCGAAATCGCCGCTCAAGTAGCAGAAATCCGCGGAGGCAAATCTGATTTGGTAGATGCTAAAAATGCTGCTGCTGCCCAAGCGGAACTGGCGAAAGAAGCGGCGACATTTCAATTCAAATTGGATGGTAATCGAGTCGTCGTCGATTACCAAAACCTCAATGAAGTTGTCATCAACTACTATTTGATGGACGCCGAGTTGTTGTTTAGCACCAACCCGTTTGCGTCAGTTGACCAGGACGCATTTTCATTGATTCGCCCAAATCTGACCAAGTCGCTGACGTTGCCGACAGACGCTAGACAGACGTCGTTTGAATTGCCCGACGAATTGAAAAACCGGAACTTGCTGGTTGAAATTCGTGGCAGCGACGTGGTCCGATCGATTCCCTATTTCGCCAACGGCATGAATGTCCAAATCGTCGAGAACTTTGGACAATTGAAAGTCACGGCGGAAGACGACGGACGTTTGCTGCCTCAAACTTATGTCAAAGTCTATGTGCAAAATGCAGATGGAAGTGCCTCGTTTTATAAGGATGGCTACACCGACTTGCGGGGCCGATTCGACTACGCCACCAACAGTAGCACGTCGCTCGAGGGGGCGACCAAGTTTTCGCTATTCATCCAAAACGAGAAACTGGGCACGACGATTCGCCAGGCCATCATTCCGCAACAGTAAGCAATTGGACGGACCGGATCGGTCCGAGTCTACCGCACAAAGACCTTGACGATCGCCTTGCGAATCAAACCTTGGCCGGCAAGGGGAGCGTGCGCGTCGGTTGGGAAGAAGATGGCAAAGCTTCCGGCGGGAACCTCGATCCAGCTTGCGGGCGAATCGGCGTAGAACCCAATATCCTTGTCCGACTCGTACGCGGAGCGAACATGGCGACAAGAGCCGAGATTCCGCCAGCCCATCACTTCGTTGCCGCTTAAGACCAATTGGATGTCGATAAACCGCCGGTGAATTTCCAGTGGCGATGCGGTCTTTCCTCGGCCAGCATCCGTGGACACAATGACAAAAGAATCGGAGTCCGCGAACGGGTATTTCCCGTCGTCAAGTTTCGAAAAATCAGTCTCCGACAAATACTCGAAGGCTCGCTGAAACTCCGGGTGCAGAGCCAGATAATAATTGCAAGTGTCCAGTTGGTCGAGAATCATGCTCTCGCTCCGCAAATCAAAATCGACATCATAGGAAAATGCTTCGGGATTGGCGACTGGGAATCTACTCAGCACGAAGTAGCAGCGGATCGCCGGGAAAAAGTTGCCAAATTTCAGCGGCCCTTGACCGACCGCGAATAATTACGCTGCGTTTTTTATTTCATACCCTTCCGCCTTCCGCCCCAAGGTCCGCAAAATGCAAGAACTGCTCTCTGGCCTCATGGAAGGAGCCACCGCTGCGGACCCTAATCTTGACATCCCATTCAGACCCAATTTGCCATTGTCGAAAATCATCCTTCGACAACGGACGGATATTTCTCTTGATGGCCAACCACAAACCCAATGGCTCATCGCTACCAACTCGCGATTCGTGGTTGCCCTCGCTCTCGGATTGGACGGGGAGTCCAACTTGACTGCCGGTAAGACGCTGGAGGAAATCGAGCCGCACTTGACGATTCTGCGTGCCGTCGAATTGGCCGATGTCGAAAACGTACGAACAGCAGCCGGAACAGGTTCCGGGCTTTTGCAAGCGAAAATCGATAATCGCTGGATAAATCTGGTCCGTTTTTCCAATTCGCTTGCTGACACGTTCCACCAAACGGGACGGGGATTAGAGGCCCTAAAGAAAGGAACTTCGACGCCGGAGTCGTGGCAAGTGGAGGAAGTCAAACGTTGTTCACAATGCCAACTACGGCTGGGGACAGCGACGGAAAATTGCCCCCGCTGCCTCCATCGGAGCAAGATTGCCAGTCGCGTTTGGGAACTGATCAAGCCACAAATCAACGGAACTGTTCTGTTGTGCGTTTTGACAGTCGTCGGCGTCGCACTCGAACTGGTTCCTCCGAAACTTCAGCAGATCATGGTTGATCAGATTCTGTCGGGGCATGGAGGTGTGAGCGACAAATCTCCTTTTTTTACGGCGTTACTCATTGTTGTGCTGTCGTTGGCCGCCTCGCGGATCATGCTTTCTTTCGTCGGCTGGGTTAAAGGCCGTTTGGCAACTCGCATTGGCTCGAAACTGACCTACAACTTGCGGGCTCAGATGGTTCGCCGACTCCAGCAGTTGGCGATCTCGTACTACGACCGTCACCAAGCCGGCTCGTTAATGAGCCGAGTTGCCTACGATAGCGAAGTCCTGCAAGGACTGCTTCATCAGCTGACCGGCGGTTTCCTCTTGCAAATCCTGCAATTGGTGGGAGTCGGTGCGATGCTTGTCTGGCTGAATCCAAAGCTGGCGTTTTATACGCTGATTCCCGTCCCGTTCGTAGTTCTCGGAACGGCGTATTTCTGGAAACGCGTTTATCCGAAGTACTATCGTCTTTGGGATTCTTCAGCGAAACAAATCGCCTCGTTGAGTGGCATGTTGTCCGGAATTCGGGTGGTCAAGTCCTTTGCCCAGGAAAACCGCGAGTTCGAGAAGTATGATCGTGCCAGCACCTACCTGCGCGATAGCCGGTTGTGGGTCGATTCGGCGACGAGTTTCTATTCGGCGACGATGCAACTCGTGTTTAGTCTCGGTGGCCTGATTGTCTGGTACGTTGGCGGTCGCGATGTAATCGGGCAAGAGATGACGTTAGGCGAGCTGATTGCTTTCCTGGCGTATCTGGCGATGTTTTATGCTCCACTCGCCACCCTCTCGACCTTTACCACCTGGCTGACGAGTTTTCTAACTGGGAGCAAGCGAATTCTAGAATTGCTAGATTCGCCAGTAACCATCGGCGAACCCGAAGTGCCACAGACAGCCGTTGACTTGAAAGGTGAGATTCGATTTGAAAACGTCTCTTTTGGATACGACCGAAATCAACCAGTCATCCAAAACGTTTCCTTTACTGTGCAACCGGGGGAAATGGTTGGCATTGTTGGCCGCAGTGGTTCAGGCAAAACCACGATGATCAACCTATTGGGTCGATTCTACGACGTACACGAGGGGCGAATTCTGGTCGATGGAGTCGACATCCGAGAATACTCATTGTCGTCGTATCGTCAGCAATTAGGGATTGTGTTCCAAGAATCGTTCATGTTCAGGGGCACAATTTGGGAAAACCTAACGTACGGCAACAGCGATGCGTCGCACCGACTGGCCCTGCAGGCGGCGAAGGCTGCGGGCGCTCACGACTTTATTTGTCGAAGCAATCTGGCCTATGAAACTCCGTTGGGCGAAAGCGGTGCGGGGCTCAGTGGCGGGGAAAAGCAACGGTTATCGATTGCCCGAACCCTGCTGTATGACCCACGAATCCTAGTGCTGGATGAGGCGACAAGCAACATTGATGCAGAAGCCGAGAAGGCCTTCCAGCAATCACTTGAGGTTTTGATTCGAGGCCGCACGACGATCGCTATTGCTCACCGACTCTCCACTCTCAGAAATGCCGATCGAATTATCGTATTTGATCGAGGTAAACTCATTGAACACGGATCTCATGCAGAACTGCTCAATCAAAACGGGACCTACGCGAAACTAGTCAAGTTGCAAACGCAGATCTCCAAGGACCCTAGCGTCGACAAACTTGTCGTTTTCGAATCTGAAATCCCAAATTCCGAGTTGCATTCAAAGTCCTCAGGTGCCGAAATCACGGAGGAACGTGAATCTAACGCTACAGAGCGGGTGGGACTCGCCAATGCCAATTTTTTGAATTGGTTGCGGCCAGATAACACCGTATTCCATCGGAACGAATTCGGGGGGCTGTGTGCCAAAACTCGCGACCCGCACGACTCCAAAGCTGAGATGGCACTTTACCCCACCCTATTCACCGTTTCCTGTTTCCCAGCCAGTGGCCACGAAAGCTATATCAGCGTGCGAACTTGGACGGAAAAAGACGAGGAAGTCGAAGTCGGCATCATTGAGAATCTAGCTGATTGGCCGAAAGAACAACAAGAGTGTATCCGAAAATCGCTGTCCGAACGGTATCTGTTACCGCGGATCCAATCGATCGAGTCGATTCAATTGAACGGAGGCTACTTGGACTTCAAAGTGCAAACGGATCGTGGTCCAAAATCTTTCGTGCTGCGATGGAGCCATAGTCAGGCCCAAGATTACGGGGAAAACGGGCGACTATTGATTGACACTGAAGACAACCTGTTTGTGGTCCCCGATTTGGCTAAACTCAACACTAGCCAGCGGGAACTGTTCCAAAGATTTATTTACTGGTAATCGTTTGGCCTCGGATTCAAGTTCAAGGGATTGTAAAGGCCTTGTTTCGACAACGCGCGCCCAACTCTAGAATGCACGTGTTCGATTCCTAACCACGCCGAGGAGCAACTCCATGAAAAATTCATCAGTCCTAAAATTTGCGGTGATATGCCTGTCAACTTTCGTCCCGGATCTTGCACCAGCACAAGAACAACGTGCCGACTACGTCTCAGATGCAAGTTTTGTGGTCGGAACCTATCAACGAAAGGATCAAGAGTCCACCCCCGAGTTGCGGGCAATTTCCGCCCGGGCTTTTTTGGACACGTTGTCCGACCAACAACGCCAAAAAGTCCTCTTGCCGCTGAATGATCCGGAACGTCAACAGTGGACAAATCTTCCGCCTAGTCCTGATGCGCGCGGGTTGCGATTAGGCGAACTCGACCAAACTCAAGTCACCAAAGCCTGTGACATGCTGGCGACGATGATTAGCAAATCCGGTTTTGAGAAAATGTGTCAAATCATGTTAGCTGATGATCAATTATTGCCTGGTGGAAAACCTCGAGGTGGATTGGGCACCGAAAATTTCGCTTTGGTCCTATTTGGCACTCCCTCTCCAGTAAATGAGTGGGCATTTCAACTTGACGGTCACCACATCGGAGTCAACCTGACCTTCCAAGGCAATTCGATTTCAATTTCTCCCAGCTTTATCGGAACACAACCCGAGGTCTTTCAAGTTGGTTCGCGGAAGATTCGACCATTGACCAAGGAAATCGATGACGCCTATCGGCTCGTAAACTTACTGAATGATGAGCAGCGGAAGGCTGCCGTGCTCGCGCCTAAGCGAGGCACCATTCTCACAGGTCCCGGCGCGGACGGAAAAATCCCACCCGCTAAAGGAGTTTCATGCAGCACTTTTTCTCAGGAACAAAAGTCTCTACTGATGGAATTGGCCGGCCAATGGATCAATGATCTGCCAGATCCACAGGCCAAAACCCTTCGTGAAAAATTCGCTGCTCAACTCGACGAAATGAAATTTTCGTGGAATGGAGCCCTTTCAGATCGAAGCGACATTTCCTACGCGATCATGAGCCCAGAATTCATAATTGAGTTTTCTTGCCAAGGCGCCAGCGACAAACCTTTGGATCATATCCACACGATGTTTCGCGTCCCGACAAATGAATACGGTGGTGGAACAAAACCTAAAAAATAGGCAGACAAGGCTTTTGAAGTAGCGAGAATTTTCAGACATTTGTCGCAGGCTAAAAAAAAGAACCCGCCTGTTTCCAAGCGGGTTCTCGTCGTTTTTGTCTAAATCGGTCGAAGGACTAGAAGTCGAGCTTCAGGTCAACCGAACCGTCGTTTTCGCCGAAGATCGCATACAAGGTTTCCCAAGCTGCTGTCTTTGGTACCAAGCGGGTTTGGCCGTCAGAGAACGTGAAGTTCACGCCTGTTGGGTGAGCCGAACCGAAGCCTACCCATGG
>WBZS01000186.1_pt1 | contig 109948 bp, 101 predicted proteins | sample 5204201 | NCBI WGS metagenome assembly WBZS01 (sample SAMN12344357, study PRJNA552823) | activated sludge metagenome | biome: Activated sludge suspended growth; feature: Nitrification reactor; material: Wastewater; isolation source: activated sludge from nitrification reactor of wastewater... | reverse complement strand
CGATCACCGCCTGCACCACTTGCGCCTTGAATTCAGGGCTGAACTTCTTCGGAGCCATCAATTCCCTTCCCAATCTCCAAGGAATCCTATCCTTGGGGTCTTGGTCCGGAATCAATCACTCACTCCATGCTTTCGTCCTCAAAGGCGGCATCCTGCTGGCCGTCTACGGAGCCCGACGCCCCACCAAAGACGTCGACTCCCAAGCCATCAACGCCACCGTCACCCCAGCCCACCTCGAGCACGTGGCCCGGGACATCGCAGCCGTCGACGCCGACGACGGGATCGAGTTCGACACCAACACCATCGACGTCCACCAGATCCGCGACGACGCCGACTACCCCGGCCTCCGGGTCCGCGTCCAGGCGAGACTTCACACTGCCCGAGGGACCATCGTCTGGGACGTCTCCACCGGTGACCCCATCGTGCCCGCCCCCCAAAGGGTTCGAGTGCCCCGCGCTCTCGGCGACGACATCGAAATCCTCGGCTACGCCCCCGAGACAGCCATCGCCGAGAAAGGCGTCACCATCCTCGAACGCGGCATCACCAGCACCCGCTGGCGCGACTACGTCGACATCGTGCAACTCAACCAAAGCCACCCCCTCGACCCGACCCGGCTACGCGCCGCCGCCGAAGCCGTCGCCACCCACCGCGGTGACCCTCCAACCCATCGCCCCCCACCAGACCGGCTACGGCGCCACCGCCCAACCCAAGTGGGCCGCCTGGCGCCGCAAGGAAGGATTCGAAGCCATCTCCCAAGAACACTCGACGACCAACTCCTGCTCGTCGCGCTCCTCGACCGCATCTTCGGCTGAAAAGCCACCGACGTACAACGGACCGATTCGTCCTACGGCGTCGCCTCACCGGATGGGTGTGCCGATTCCTCCCGTGCAGGCGCCACGGGGCTCCGGCGCGGAGGTGGCGTCCGCATACTTCGCGATGAAGCTCGCCAGCTCGGGGGCCACGGCGGATTGCAGGCGCAGTTGCGTGCCCCAGACGGTCGCGACGACCGGGGCCGGGAGATCGGGGAAGGGGCTCAGGAGCCCGTAGGGTTCGCCGCGCACCGCGTCCCGCAGGGCTGCGACCTGAGCCGCTGGCAGGTCCGGTCGATAGGTGACCCAGATCGCTCCGTGTTCCAGCGAGTGCACCGCAGCCTCGTTGGGGACGGCCTTATCGTAGATCCCGCAGTTCACCCACGCTGTCGCGTGGTTGCCGCCGGCGGGCGGTGTTTGCGCGTAGGTCACGGTTCCGGAGGCGTGTCCTCTGGCGAGGTTGCCGTAGGTGACCGGCGTGGCCACTGGCATGGCCGAGGAAGGGGCCGACGCCTCAGCGGATGCCGCAGCCGTGGAAGCTGGTGATGACGCGTTCGGATTCCTCCCTTGTCCCTGGAGGAGCCAGTTGCCGCCGACCAGGAGCGCGAGGGCAGCGGCCAAGGCTCCCCCACCGATGGCCAGCTTCCGTCGCCGCGCCTGCGTGGCTTGTCGATCCTGCTCGGCTCGCAGTGCTGCGATCCGTGGGCGTCCGGTCTCACGCCTGGTGTGCGACTCGGCATTCGCCGGCTGCGGGTCAGGGCCGGCCGCCCGACGATCGGCGTCTTGAGGTCGACGGCGGGGCTCTGCGGGAGTCATCAGACCGTTCCTTCTTGTCGTGGCGTTCAACGTCAAGCACTTCGCTCCGCCGGGCAGCCCCGGCTGTTCACGCCGCCCTGCGAGGGCGGCAATAGCCGCAGCGGCGCGGAGGCCACGTCGAGATTGGCGTGGTCGCACCGAGAGCCCGTCTGGAGTGGATGAAGATCCGGTCAAGAACTCGGGGATCGGCACTGAACGCCACCCGGACGACGAGCTGGACTCTGGCTCGACACGACACGAATGAAGGTGCCGGACGACCGGGTTACCGGTGTGGAGGAGATCTTTACTTCACCGGCACGAGGATCCTTACCTGTGGCGGTCACGCTGGTTCCATCGGGTGGTCACGTGACCACCCCACTCGATCCAGGAGGATGGACATGATGGGTTACGGCGGGTTTGGCGGTATGGGATGGGGCGGCATGGTCGGCATGGTCCTGCTCTGGGCGGTGTTGATCGGTCTGGTCGTGTGGGCGGTGACCAGGCTGCTGCCGGCGCGTCGCGAGGGTGGCGTCCAGCAGCCCGGGCAGGAGACGCCGGAGGAAATCCTCGATCGTCGGTTCGCCCGCGGCGAGGTCGACGTCGAGACGTACCAGGCGCAGCGGGCTGCGCTGGCCTCGGCCCGGGGTGAACGTCGATGACCAGCCGGGGTTTTGCGCAGGCCGGCCCACGCTGGCTGGCCTGGTTGGTGTTGGTGGTCGCGAGCGTGCTGCTCGTCGGGTCGCTGGTCTTCGCACTCTGGGGCGGGCGCCCCTATCCGGTCGGTGCGGGTGTCACGCCGAACTGGGCCGGGCCCGGGCCGATGATGGGCGCCGCCGGTCGCGGTTGGGGCGACCCACCGGGCGGCATGATGGGCGCCGGCGGCGCTCCCATGATGGGGGGCGGCTTGATGTCGGGGCGGGTGTGGCTGGCCGGCGACGGCGTCCGGGTCACCACCATCACCCAGGCCAGGGCTCGCGCCACGCAGGCTGCCGCGGTGAGCGGGCTCACGCCGGGCGAGGTGATGCAGTTCACCAACAACTTCTATGTCGAGTTGAAGGACGCCTCCGGTGCCGCCACCACCGAGGTGCTCGTGGACCCGGCCACCGGCGCAGTGTCGACCGAGTACGGGCCGGCCATGATGTGGAACACCGGCAACCGCACCGCGGCCATTTCCGCGGACGAGGCCGTGACGATCGCCAACCGTTGGCTGCAGGCGAACGCCGCCGGCCAGACGGCGGGCAAGGCTGAGGCGTATCCCGGCTACTACACGCTGGACACCACCTCGGGTGGCACGACGGCGGGCATGCTGTCGGTGAACGCCACCACCGGGGCAGTCTGGTACCACACGTGGCACGATCGGTTCGTCGCGGAGGAGGACGCCTGACGTGGGAGCCGACAAGCAGCCGAGTGTCCTGGTCGTCGACGACGAACCCAGCCTGGTCAGGGTGGTGGAGGGCTACCTGGCCAAGGACGGGTTCGCCGTTCGCACCGCCGGCGACGGCGAGACGGCGCTGGCACTCGTGCGGGAGTCCGAGCCCGACGTGGTCGTGCTCGACCTGGGCCTCCCCGGCATGGACGGCATCGAAGTGTGCAGGCAGCTGCGGACCTTCAGCAGCTGCTACGTGCTGATGTTGACCGCGCGTGCCGACGAGGTGGACATGCTCATCGGGCTGGCTGTGGGGGCCGACGACTACGTCACCAAACCCTTCTCCGCACGAGCCCTGGTGGCGCGGGTCAGGACGCTGCTGCGGCGTCCGCGCACGCCGGAGGGCGCCGCAGCGCCGGCCGGGCAGGAGGTCCGCGTCTTCGGGGACCTGACGGTGGACGTGCCGGCACGCGAGGTGCGGGTCGCCGGTTCCCTGGTCGCGCTGACCCGCACGGAGTACGACCTGCTAGAGACCTTGAGCGGCAGTCCGCGGGTGGTGTTCACCCGGCAGCAGTTGCTCGACCGCGTCTGGAGCGACGCGGTCGGGTCCGCCGCCGGCGATGAGCACCTCGTCGACATCCACGTCGGCCACCTGCGTCGCAAACTCGGCGATGACCCCCGCGACGCCCGCTACGTGTTGACCATCCGCGGGGTCGGCTACCGGATGGGCCCGGGATGACCGGCGCGCGAAGGGACTCGCGGCTGGCGCGCCTCGCGCTGGCCCCCCGGCTCTTGCTGAACAACGTGCTCGTCATCGTGGCCGGCGCCGGCACCGTGCTCGTGGTGGTGCTGCTCGTGGCCCCAGCGGTGTTCCAGCTCCACCTGGAGCGGGCGGGCCTCACCACCGACTCCGACGCCCTGCAACACATCCTGCTGGCGCTCGAGGACGCCGTCCTCGTGGCGGTGGGGATCGGCGTCGCCGCCGCGGCCATCGCGGCCGTGTCGATCAGCTGGGTGGTGGCGGGGCGGCTCGCCGCTCCCGTGTGGGACGCCGCCGACACCAGCCGCCGTCTGGCCGACGGGCACCTGGACGCCCGCGTCCTCGACCCCGGCATGGGCCCCGAGTTCGCCACCCTGGCCGCGTCGGTGAACGAGTTGGCCGAGCGACTCCAGGCCACCGAAGCGACCCGCCGCGCACTCACCGCAGACCTGGCCCACCAGCTCCGCACCCCCATCGCGTCCCTCGAAGCCACCATCGAGGCCGTCCGCGACGACGTGCTCCCTGCCGACGCGCAGACCTGGGACACCCTCGCCGCCCAGAGCACCCGTCTCCGACGCCTGGTCGCCGACCTTGAGGTGGTCTCCCGGGCTGAGGAACGTCAACTGCTCCTCAGCGCCGAACCCGTCCCCGTCCCTGCCCTGGTCGACTCGGCCGTCGCCGCGCACCGGGAGCGCTGCCGGGCCGCCGGCGTCCGGCTTGAGGCCTCCGTCGACGACCGCACCCCTCGCGTGGTGGTCGACCCCGAGCGAATCCAGGAGGTCCTCGGCAGCCTGCTCGACAACGCGCTCCGCTGCACCCCGGCCGGAGGCACCGTCACCGTGGTCGGTCGGCCCAGCGCGTCCGGGGATGGGGCGGTCATCACGGTGACCGACACCGGTGTCGGCCTCACCCCCACCGAAACGGGGCAGATCTTCCGACGCTTTGCGAAAGCGGCGGACAGCCCTGGCTCCGGGTTGGGGCTCACCATCGCCCGCGCCATCGTCGAGGCCCACCACGGGACCCTCACCGCCGACAGCGACGGCCCCGGCACCGGGGCCTGCTTCACGATCACCCTCCCAGCCAGCGGTTCTCGGCCAACGGCACGCTGACGATCCCGACGGGAGACCGACACCCACCCCCTGCAGGGCCGGCGCCATCAGTCATGCGTGGCGTGTTCGGAGTCGTTGTGGGTGGGGGGTTCGAGTTGGAAGGTGGAGTGTTCGACGCTGACGTCGAAGTGGTCGGCCACGCAGGCTTGCAGGTCGGCCAGCATGTGGGCGGCGTGGCCGTCGGTGAAGCAGGCCTCTTCGACGACGACGTGGGCGGTGAGGACCGGCAGGCCGGTGGCGATGGTGGAGGCGTGCAGGTCGTGCACCCCCACCACGTGCGGTACCTGGAGGATGTGTCGACGGACCTCGTCCAGGTCCAGCCCCTGGGGCGTGGATTCCAGGAGGATGCTTCCCGCCTCGCGGAGGATGGTGATCGCACGGGGGACGATCAGGGCGGCAATCAGCATGCCGGCGAGGGCGTCGATCCGGGTCCAGCCGGTCAGGGCGATCACGATCGCGCTGGCGATGACCGCGACCGAGCCGAGGGCGTCGTTGACCACCTCGAGGAAGGCGGCGCGCAGGTTGAGGTTGGCGCCACGGCTCGAGTTCAGCACCAGCATCGACACCAGGTTGCCGACCAGGCCGACGATGCCGAACACCAACAGCCCGGTCGCGGTGACCACGGGCGGATCGAACAGGCGTCGGACGCCTTCGATGAAGGCGTACACCCCCACTCCGAGCAGGACCGCGGCCTGGGCGCCGGCGGCGAGCACCTCGGCACGCCGGTACCCCCACGTCCGTTCGGGTGTGGGTGGCCGCAGGGCGAGGCTGGCGGCGATGAGGGCCATCAGCAGGCCGGAGGCGTCGGTGAGCATGTGGCCGGCGTCGACCAGCAGGGCGAGGCTGTTGGTCCACCAGGCGCCGATGACCTCGGCGACCAGGATCGTGGCGGTGATCCCGAACGCTATGGCCAGCTTCGTGCGGTGGGTGCCCTGCGGCGCGTGGTCGTGGTCGGCGCTCACGCGGCTACCCCTTCCAGTGCTGGGCGTGCTGCGGGGGCGGTGAGGGTGGGCAGGTGGGTGGTGCGGCCGGCGCGGACGCCGTTGGCGATCACGAACACCTCGGCCACCTCATGGACCAGGACCACGGCCGCCAACCCGAGGATCCCGAACACCGCCAGCGGGATCAGGACCGCGATCAGAGTGAGCGACAGGGCCACGTTCTGGAGCATGATCGCTCGGGTGTGGCGGGCATGGTCAAACGCGTGCGGCAGCAGGCGCAGGTCATCGCCCATCAGGGCCACATCAGCGGTTTCGAGGGCCACGGCGGTGCCCATCGCGCCCATCGCCACCCCAAGGTCCGCGGTGGCCAGCGCGGGGGCGTCGTTCACACCATCGCCGACCATGCCCGTCGCGCGGCCCTGCCTCTGGAGCCGGTCGATGATGGCGGACTTGTCCTCGGGTCGCAGATCGGCGTACACCTCGTCGATGCCCGCCTCGGCGGCGAGCGCCTGAGCGGTGGCCGGGTTGTCCCCGGTCAGCATCGCAATGGTGTACCCGTGGGAGCGGAGTTGGGCGACGACCTCGGCGGCCTCGGGCCGCAACTCGTCGCGCACCGCGACCGCCCCGACCGGCACGCCGTCCACCTCGACGAGGACCGCGGTCGCACCAGCCTGCTGCATGCGGGCCACGTCGCCGGCCAGCGGGCCGGCGTCGATCCAGCCCGGACGCCCCAGCCGCAGCCGGCGTCCGTCGAGGGTGCCGGTCAGGCCCGTACCCACCTCGGCGGTCACCTCCTCGGCCGACTGCACGGCGTCCGTCGCGGCCAGGATCGCCTTGGCCAGGGGGTGTTCGCTGCGGGCCTCCAAGGCGGCTGCCCACGTCAGCACCTGTCCGCGGGAATACCCGTCGGCGGGGGCGACGTCGATCACCTCCGGTTGGTTGCGGGTCAGGGTGCCGGTCTTGTCGAGGGCGATCGTGCCCACGCGACCGAGAGTCTCCAGGGCGGCGCCACCCTTGATCAGGATGCCGCGGCGGCTGGCCGCGCCGATCGACGCGACCGCGGTGACCGGCACCGAGATCGCCAACGCACACGGCGAGGCCGCCACCACCATCACCAGCGCCCGCTGCACCCACGTGCCCGGGTCCCCGACCAGGAACCCGACGACCACCGTGACGGCGGCGACGATCAGGATGCCGGGCACCAGCGGCCGGGCGATACGGTCCGCCAGTCGCTGGGTGGAGCCCTTGCGGGAGTGCTCGGCCTCCACGATGTGCACGATCCGCGCCAGCGAGTTGTCCTCCGCCGTGGCGGTGACCTCGACCTCCAGCGCGCCCGAGCCGTTGATGGAACCGGCGAACACCCGGTCCCCGGGGCCCGCCTCGATCGGCATCGACTCGCCGGTGATCGCCGAGGTGTCCAGCACTGTGCGCCCCGAACGCACCACCCCGTCGGTCGCCAGCCGTTCCCCCGGCCGCACTACCATCACCTCGCCCACGGCCAGGACCTCGGGGGCGACGACCACGTCCCGGCCGGCGCGGCGAACCGTCGCTTGCCGGGGGACCAGGTCGAGCAGCGCCCGCAGCCCGTGGCGGGTCCGGGTGATCGCGTAGTCCTCCAGGCCCTCACTCAACGAGAACAGGAAGGCCAGCGTCGCGGCCTCCTGCACCTGCCCCAGCAGGGTGGCGCCGACCGCGCCGATCGTCATCAGCAGGCCCACCCCGACCTTGCCCCGGGCGAGCTTGCGCAGGGCGCCGGGCACGAACGTCGACCCGCCGACCAGCAACGCCGCCGCGCTCAACCCGAGCTCGACGGACTCCCAGCCGGCCAGGCCGGCCAGGAACCCCGCCAGCAGCAGCGCGCCCGACACCAGCCCGAACTGGATGTCGCGGACCTGCCACCACCGTTCCACGGCCTCGTCGTCGTGGACGCGTGCGGTGCCGGCCGGCGCGTCGCAGCCGCACGCGGACCCGCCGTCGTCCCGCTGCTCGCAGCCGGGCCCGCTCACCGCTCCACCACCCCGGCCGAGTGGGCCTTCAGGTTCTCCGGCGCCGGGTTCCCCGTGGTACCCACCCCGTAGTTGGGGCACAACGCCACCCGCCGGCCGGTCGTCGCCAGCAGCTGCTCCGCCGCCGCCAGCACCGCCAGCAACTCCGGTGCGCTGGACAGCGCGAACACCGACGCCCGGCCCTGCGGACGCGACGCCACCAGGCCGCACTCCCGCAGGCACCCCAGATGGGCGCTCACCGTCGACTGCGCCAACCCCAGGTGCTCGGTCAGGTCCCGCACCCGATGCTCCCCGAACGTCAAATGCTGCAGGATCGCCAACCGCGACGGATCCGACAGACTGTGGAACAGCGCCGCCGCCACCGCGAGGTCAGCCGCATCGTCTGCGTGGTGCCGCACCTCAATTGAGATCGTCATACGGCGATGATATCGCCATCGCGCCGCCGCTGGTAGCTGTTGAGACCGACGTCACCGAGCCCTACTCGTGGTGACGGTGGTGGGCGTCCGGGTAGTGGTCGTGGGTGTGGGTCAGGGGCGCATGGTCGTGCTGGTGCCGGTGCCGCGTCCCGGAGGGCACGTCGGCGTCGTGGTGGTGCTGGTGGTGCTCGTCGTGGGTGTGCCAGTGGTCGTGGGTGATCGGTTCGTGCCGGTGGGGGTGGGCGTGTGTCTCGGTGAGGTGGAGCCACACCCCGAGCCCCATCAGCACGCCGGCGGCCACCAACGGCCAGGTGAGCGGCTCGCCCAGCGCGAGGGCGACCAGGGCGCCGAAGAAGGGGGCGATCGTGAAGTAGGCTCCGGCCCTGGCGGTGCCGACGTGCCGCATCCCGACGATGAACAGGGTGAGGCTGACGCCGTAGGCCAGGAATCCTACGGCCAGCGCCGCGGCGAGCGGCCCGGCCGGGGGCAGGGTGGCCCCGAGCGCGAACGCGAGCGCGAGGTTGACCGGCCCGGCGATGGTGCCCTTGACCGCGGCCAGCCAGGTCGCGTCGGTGAGGGCGACCTTCCGGGTCAGGTTGTTGTCCAGGCCCCAGGCCAGGCAGGCGCCGAGGATCGCCAGCGACGGCCACGCGCTGCCCAGGCTGGCGCCGGTCGGCACGCTGAGCACGACGGCGCCGGCCACGATCGCGACGATCCCGAGCAGGATCCGCCGGTCGACGTTCTCTTTGAACACGACCCAGGCGAGGGTGGCGGTGAACACGCCTTCGGCGTTGAGCAGCAGCGACGCCCCCGAGGCAGGCATCCCCGACAGCCCGACCATCAACAGCACGGGGGCGATCATCCCGCCGAACACCACGGCGCCGGCCAGCGGCAGCCAGTCGTGGCGGGCCAGTCGGACGCGGGGCGCCCGGCTGGCCAGTCGCCAGAGCGACAGCCCGATCCCCGACCCGCAGTACAAGAGGCCGGCCAGCAGCCACGGGCTGACGTCGCCGAGCAGCAGCTTCGCCAGCGGGGTCGCCGCCCCGAACAGGGCGGCCGACAGCAGGGCCGACTGCACCCCCCGATCGGCCAGCGCCCTCACCGCGCGCCCGCCACGGTCGGACGCCCGGCGTCGCGCCACTGCGGGTAACCGCCCTCCAGACGGACGGCATGAAGGCCGGCGTCACGCAGCCTGGTGACCGCCGTGGAGGCCATCACGCAGTAGGGGCCGCGGCAGTAGGCGACGACGGTGGCGTCATCAGGCAGGTCGGACAGGCGGCTGGCCAGGTCGGCCAGCGGGATGTTCAGAGCGCCGTCGACGTGGCCGGCCGCGTACTCGCTGGCGGGCCGGACGTCGACCAGGACCACCTCGCCGGAGCGGCTCAGTTGGTCGAGTTCATCGAACGCGATCGGGCGGGTGCCGTCAGCGTCGGCGAAGAACGCCTCGGCGAGGGCGGCGACTTCGGCGACGTGGTTCTCGGCGAGCGCGACCAGGGTGCGGTAGGCGGTCTCGACGCCGGGATCGGCCAGCCGGTACACCCGGGCGGTGCCCTCCACGCGGCGGCTCACCAGCCCGGCCGCGGACAGGATCTGCAGGTGCCGCGACGTGTTCGCGACACTCGCCGAGATCTGCTGGGCCAACGACTCCACGTTGCGTTCGCCCTGGGCCAGCACGTCGATGATCTCGACCCGCTTGGCGTGCCCGAACGCCGCCCCCATGCGAGCGAAGTGACCGAACACCTCGTCCTTGAACTGGCGACCGTCCACCACCCCACCTCCTCAACGATTCACGTGAATAGTAGTGGGCGAGGGGGCGGCGTGGTGCTACGCTCTCCCTGTTCAAGTAGAACGTTGAATAAGGAGTGCGTGTGAGACTGAACAACCTGGACCTGGGCGTCCTGGCCGGCGTGATGGAACGCGGCCGGGCCGATGCCTCGGTGTTCCGGCTGCACAAGCGCGTGGAAGGCCGGTGGAGCTTCACCCCGGGCGAGCCGGCCTACACCGCGTCCGTGCAACACGGAAGCACCGCCACCGACCTGCACGTCGACGTGGCGCCCGGCTTCGGCGGGCAAGGACTCGCCCCCGACCCGTTGCAGTACCTGCTGGCCGGGCTGGGCGCCTGCTACGCCGCCACCCTGGTCACCATCGCCGCCACCGAAGGCGTCACCCTGGACGCCGTCAGCGTGGTCGCCGAACAGGACGTGAACGTCGCCGCCGTGTACGACGCCGGCGACGCCCCACTGATGGAGCAGATCAGCGTCACCGTGCACGTGACCGCCGACGTCGACGACGCCACCCTGGACCGCTGGCAGGACGCCGCCCGCGCGAAGTGAGCCTTCGTCTACACGATCCTCCACCCGATCAGCCTCACCACCACCGTCGACCGCGCCTGACCCACCAACCCACGCACACTGAGAGGACATCAACTCATGAAGGCCCTGATGATCATCAACGGGTCCGCCTACGGGCTGGACTCCACCTACAACGCCATCCGCCTCGCGGCGTCCATGGCCAAACGCGACGGCGTCGAGATGACCGTCTTCCTGATGGGTGATGGTGTCACCGCCGCCATGGCCGGGCAGAAGACCGCCGACGGCTACTACAAACTCGACCGAATGCTCGGCTCCGTGACCCGCAGCGGCGGAGAGATCCTGTGCTGCGGCACCTGCATGGACGCCCGCGGCATCACCGCCGAGATGCTCATCCCCGGCGCCCGACGCTCCACCATGGAAGAACTCACCGACCACACCCTCGCCGCCGACAAGACCCTCGTCTTCTGACACCCAAAACCCCGCGGTGGACCGCCGGGCCGCAGACCCCGGCGTCCACCATCGGCCTACGCTGGCCGACACCACCCGCCGACGACAGGGAACCCCATGAACCCTCACCCTGGACTGGCCGGCGGCCCGGTCCTACCTGGAGGTCGAGTTCGGGAACCCGTCGAGCAGCCACCCCTACGACACCGCAGCCCGGGCAGCGGTCGACGTCGCCCGCCACCAAGTGGCTGACCTCATGGGCGGACAGCAGGGGCGGATCGTGTTCACCGGCAGCGGCTCCGAAGCGGACGCTCTCGCCCTCAAGGGCGCCGTGCTCGCCCACCGGCGACCCGGCCGACGACCCCACGTGATCACCCAGGCCACCGAACACCCCGCCGTGCTGGCCGCCTGCGCCGACCTCGCCGAACTCCACGACGTCGACGTCACCGTTCTTCCCGTGGACGTCCACGGGCTCGTCGACCCGGACGCGGTCGCCACCGCGATCACCGACGCCACCATCCTGGTCAGCGTCATGCACGCCAACAACGAGACCGGCACCCTCCAGCCCATCACCGCCATCACCCAAGCGGCGCACGCCCGCGGCGTCCTCGTCCACACCGACGCCGCCCAGTCCGTCGGCAAGATCCCCGTCGACGTCGAAGCACTCGGCGTCGACCTGCTCACCCTCGTCGGACACAAGATGTACGCCCCCAAGGGCATCGCCGCCCTCTGGATCCGCGACGGCGTCACCCTGCGACCGCTCATCGGCGGCGGCGGTCAGGAAGCCGGACTCCGCGCCGGCACCGAGAACGTCCCACACATCGTCGCCCTCGGTCACGCCGCACACCTCGCCGGCCGCGCCCTCGCCGACGGCGAAACGGCACGACTCACCACCCTCCGCGACCAACTCCACCACACCCTCGAACAACAACTCCCCGGACGGGTGCACCTCAGACACCCCACCCAGCGGCTGCCGAACACCCTCAACGTCAGCATCGACGACACCCGAGCCCCCACCCTCCTGGCAGAGCTCACCGGCGTCGCCGCCTCAGCCGGCTCCGCCTGCCACGCCGGACACGACGCACCCTCACCCGTCCTCACCGCCCTGGGCCTCCCCCCGGCCCGAGCCATGAGCGCCCTCCGCCTCTCCCTCGGCCGCTGGACCACCAGCCACGACATCGACCACGCCGCCACCTCGATCACCGCCACGGTCCATCAGCGCGACTGACCCGACACCGGGGCCGACGCTGGGCCGCCAAGCTGGGCATCCCGTTGAGAGCATCAAACATCGACATGACGGCGATCTGGAACGTACTGCCATGGTCCGACCCTGACCCCGTGTGGCCGAAACCTTCGATTGCACTGGCCACGGGTTCAGGTTCTTTGAAGATTCGACGCACTCCTCGGCCGGGGCGAACCGTCACACGTTCCCGTGGCAGACACTGGGCTGGTGAGATCAACAAGCACAGCCGCACCGACACGCGTGCTCGTGGTCGACGACGAGCCGGTACTCGTCGAGATGGTCGCGGCCTATCTCGCACGCGATGGGTATGAAGCCCTCACAGCGAACACAGGGCCGGACGCCGTCGCCTCCGTTCGCGTGAACACGCCCGACGTCGTGATCCTCGACCTCGGACTCCCCGGCCTGGACGGCATCGAGGTGTGTCGGCAGACCCGCACCTTCAGCGACTGCTACATCATCATGCTGACCGCCCGGACCGACGAAGTGGACAAGCTCATCGGCCTCAGCGTCGGCGCCGACGACTACCTCACCAAACCCTTCAGCGTTCGCGAGCTCATGGCCCGGGTGCAGTCGCTGCTGCGCCGTCCCCGGGCGGCCGACGGACGCGACCCGCACCAGCAGAAACCTGCTCGCCAGTTCGGGGACCTGCGCGTCGATCCCGCCGGGCGCGACGTGCACCTGGCCGGGACACCGATCCCCCTGACACGAACCGAGTTTGACATCCTCGCCACGCTCGCCACCCACCCGAGGCAGGCCTTCACCAGACAACAGATCCTTGACGAGGTCTGGGATGGGTCCAGGGCAGGCGATGGGCACGTCATCGACGTCCACGTCGCGCACCTGCGGCGGAAGCTCGGCGACGACCCTGCCGCCCCTCGCTATCTGCGCACCGTGCGTGGCGTCGGCTACCGCATGGGCCCGGGTTGAGCCTTCCGCCACCACTGCGGGTCAGTCAGTGGAATGCTCGCGACGCCTCACGACACGCCGGTCGTCGCTTCTTGCCCGGATCTTGACGGCACCCTGACCCGCCTCAACGGTCCCAGGCGCACCATCGACGTAGGCGGCACTGAGGGAGGCCTGACGATGGGAGGAATCAAGGCGTGTCAGGACGCTGGACTCAGGGGCCCCCGCCCCCACGTTCGGCATCGGGACGAACCCCGTGAGGCCACCCGAGGCCGCGCTGGGCGGAGCGCGTGACATGGCCATCGATCCCCTCCTGCTGGCGCGGCTGCTGGTGACGCGCGAAAGGGTCCGCCGACGGGACCGGTGGAGCCGTCCACAACTGCTGGCCTACCAGCAGTCCGCCCTCCGCCGCCTGCTGCGCCATGCCGCGTCCTCATCTGCGTACTACCGCTCTGTGCTCAGCCGCGGCGAGGACACCCCCCTGACCGACGTTCCCCTGCTCACCAAGAGCACCTTGATGGACCAATGGGATCAGGTCTGCACGGAGCGCGAGGTGCGTCTGGTGGACGTGGAAGGACGCCTGCAGGAGTTGGAGCAGACCGGCGGGGACCCCGGGCCCGCTTGGCGGGGCCGGTGGTGGCTGGCCGCCACCGGGGGAACGACAGGGCGTCGCGCCGTGTTCGCCTGGGATCGCCGGGAGTGGACGCAGGTGTTGGCGTCCTACTCGCGGGTGAACGACTGGGCCGGCGTGCACGTCGGCCTGGGCGACCCGTTGCGGACGGCGATCGTGAGCTCGCTGATGCCCACCCACCAGTCGGCGGTGGTCGGTGCGAGCCTTCGCTCCTCGCTGGTCCCGACCCTCCGACTGGACGCCCGCGAACCTGTTGCGCAGTTGGCCGCAGAGCTCGACCGCTTCAATCCTCGGCTGCTCGTCGCGTACGCGTCCCTGGTCGGAACGCTGGCGCACGCGCAACTCGACGGCACGCTGCACGTCCACCCGCAGAAGGTGGTCGCGGCGTCGGAGGTGCTCGGTGCGGACGCCCGGGCAGCCGCCCGTCTGGCGTGGGGGGAAGACGCTGTCGTGGACACGTACGCGGCGACCGAGACCGCCGGGATCGCGTCGACCTGCCCCCAGGGTGGCTGGCACGTGCACGAGGACTTCGTCATCGTCGAACCGGTGGACGACGCGGGCCGGCCCGTCCCCCCAGGGACCACCTCCGCGAAGGTGCTCGTCACCGTCCTGTTCTCCCGGACACTGCCCCTCATCCGCTACGAGTTGACCGATTCCATCCGGTTGGCCCCCGGACGATGCGCCTGCGGGTTGCCATTCGCACTGCTGGAGTCCGTCGAGGGACGCTCCGAGGACACGATCACGCTCGCCGGCACGGATGGGCCGGTCCGCATCCACCCCAACGTGTTCCACGCGGCACTGGAGACCGCTGCCCCGAACGGCTGGCAGGTCGAACAGCAACCCGACCGTCTCCTGATCCGAGTGGTCGAGCCCGGCGACACGGCCCGTGCCCAGGCCCAGGTGCGGCGCGCCCTGGAGGACCTCGCGGTCGTCGTCCCGGTGGTCGAGGTGGTCGGTGTTTCCGCGGCGGAACGGACCCAACTGGGGAAGATCCGTCTCGTCAAGGCGCTGGGCTCGTGACCTGCTGTGGGACGAAGGGAACCTGATGAGGGAGTGTGCGTGCACGGAGCGGCATGATGGCCATCGTGTGGTCCTGACCGGTGGGCCGGGGGCTGGGAAGACCGCGGTGCTGGAGTTGATCCGGCAGTCGTTCTGCGCCCACGTGTTGGTCCTCCCGGAGGCTGCCGGGATCCTCTTCGGTGGCGGCTTCCCCCGCGAGCCCGGTGTTGCTGTGCAGCGTGCGGCCCAGCGCGCCATCTTCTTCGTGCAGCGGGAACTGGAGTCGGCGGCCGACGCCTCGGATGCGGCCGTCGTCCTGTGCGATCGGGGGACGGTGGACGGAGCCGCCTACTGGCCCGGACCCGGTGACCTGTGGTCGTCGGTGGGCACCTCCCTGGACGAGCAGTTGGGTCGCTACTGGTGGTCAGCGTTAGTTCGTCGGGGGTTCAGGTCCAGGCGGTGGGGTCGCCGAGGTAGAGGCCGCAGGCTGTGTCGAGGGCGTCTTCGGCGGTGCCTCCCCTCGATCCGGTGGGGAGGTAGGAGTCTTCGTAGTCGTCGTGGCTGGCGCGGTAGATCGCGAAGCCCCATTGGTTGGCGTAGCCGGCGTAGCGGAGCCGGCACAGCTTGAGGACCGCCCCGTCGGCGAGGACACCGTCGACGTAGACGAACCCGGCCCGGAAGCGGGTGTTGATCCGGGTGAGGGGCGGCCAGCGTTCCCGAGCCCGGGCCGCCAGCCGGTACTCCACCGAGTCTTTCGTCGATTCGGGGATCTTCACCATGACCCCATCCTGACCCACCGGGGTGCCGGTCGGCGTGTCGCCACCACCGGGCGGACAAGGAGCGGGACAACAGGGGTTGTGGTGACCACTTCCCCGTTCATCTTCGTCCCTACCGCCGCCGACCTCATCGTCTTGACCCGTCGAGCCAACTCCGCCCGTGCCGAGCATCGGCAGGTCATCCGCACCAAGATCGTCCTCGCCGCCGCCGAAGGCCACACCAACGCCGCGATCGCCGCCGACCTGGGTGTGCATGTCGACACGGTCCGCAAGTGGCGCAAACGCTACGCCAGGAGCGGGTTGGCCGGGTTGAAGGACCTTCCCCGGTCCGGGCGGCCACCGGTGTTCACGCCGGTCCAGGTCGCCCAGGTCAAGGCGCTGGCCTGCACCCCACCAGCCGACACCGAGGTTCCGTTGGCCCGCTGGTCGGCCGCCGAGTTGGCCATCGAAGCAGTGACCCAAGGCGTGACCACATCGATCAGCCCGAGCACGATCAGCCGGTGGCTGGCCAAGGATGCGATCAAACCCTGGCAGCACCGGTCCTGGATCTTCCCCCGCGACCCACACTTCGCCACCAAAGCCGGTGTCGTGCTGGACCTGTACGACCGCCGCTGGCAAGGGGTTCAACTCGGCGAAGACGAGTACGTGATCAGCGCTGATGAGAAATCCCAACTGCAAGCCCTGCACCGTCGCCACCCCGACCTGCCCCCCGGACCGAGCCGGACCCGCAGAGTCGAGTTCGAGTACCGCCGCGGCGGCACCCTGGCCTACTTCGCCGCCTACGACGTCCACCACGCCCACGTGATCGGCACCATCGCCCCCAAAACCGGCATCGAACCCTTCACCGACCTCGTCCACCAGGTCATGACCACCGAGCCCTACGCCTCAGCCCGCCGCGTGTTCTGGGTCGTCGACAACGGCTCCTCCCACAACGGCGTCCGCTCCGTCGAACGGATGGAACAGGCCTGGCTCACCGCCACCCTGGTCCACCTGCCCGTGCACGCCTCCTGGCTGAACCAGGTCGAGATCTACTTCTCGATCCTGCAACGCAAAGCCATCGCCACCGGCGACTTCGCCGACCTCGACGACCTCGCCTCCCGGATCCTCGCCTTCCAACAGCGCTACAGCGCCACCGCCAACGTGTTCGACTGGAAATACACCCGACAAGACCTCAACGACTACCTCACCCGACTCCGCCGCCACGACACCACCGAGCAGCTCATCACCGATCAGGCAGCCTGACCCCCGACGAATAAACAAAGATGCCCACTACCACGCCGTCATCCACCTCCGTACCCCCGCCCCGGACCAGGGGTACGACCACTCGAACCCTCTCCGGACGGAGTCGGCGGCTCAGGCCCTGGCCATCGACGCGCTCATCGCCGCCGCGTGGAGCACACACCTCCGGCGCTTCACGATCGAGCCGGAACGGGCCTTCCTCGAGAAGGCCAGACGCACGCTGGCGGTCCTGCGGGGTCTGGTGCCTGAGTGCTGCCAGCGTCATCAGGTTCCGCCGCTCGATCTCACCCCCGGTGGGCCATCGGAAGGGTGAAGAGGTAGATGTTCAGCACGATTCGTGCTCGCCGTCGCGGCGTCGTGAGTTGCGGCGTCCCGGTGTTGGTGGTCGCTGTCGGCGTGGGCGAGGGTCGCGCCGCCGGCGGGTGATCGCGGGGCTGCGACAGGGCGATGGCTGTACCGTCAGCCCTTGTCCGTGGTTTTCGGTGGCCGCCTATCCGGGGGTTGGTCACGGCCGATCGGGGTGGGACTGGCTGCCTCGGTGGGGTCGGCGGTGGCTCCGGCGGGCGATGTAGTCGAAGCCGATCTCGTCCACCAGGGCGCGGACCTCGTCAGCGCTCACGGCGTCCGCTGGGGCGATGGTGAGCGAGGATTCGCCCGCAGGCTCGAGGTCGATGGTCACCTCCCGGACCCTGGGGAGGTGTCGGACGCGTTCCATGAGCAGGACCAGGCAGTCGGGGCAGGTCAGGCCCGCGACTCCGTAGGTCGCGACGGGTGTGGTGGTCGTGGCCATGGGGGCTCCTTGATGGTCGTGGCATGGACAGGGGCGGCGGGTCGGGCGTCCGCCTCCTCCCCTGAGGTTCAGCGCTGGTCGCTGAGGAGCCGTCGGCGTTCGTTGTAGTCGTCGGGCTCGATGTCGCCTCGGGCAAATCGTTCATCCAGGAGCTGAAGGGCGCTGGGCCGGTCGGGCTGATGCGGCGGCTTGGGTGTTTCGAGACGACCGACCTTCACGATGGCCCACACGAGCAGGCCGATCAGAATCAGAAGGATGAGCGTGCTGATGCCCATGCCGAGCCACATGCCCCACCCCATGTTGTAGCCCCACATCATGTTCGGTTCCTTTCCTGGGCGAGGTGCACGCCGGTCGGCGTCCCCTCACGGTGATGGTGCTGCGGTGACGTCGTGCATCGCCTCTGGGGTCGGTCAAGATCGAGCCACGTGCGCGAGAGCGGCGCCGAGGGCCGTTCACAGTCGGCTGGTTGCTTCTTGCAGGAGCTCGGCGGGGTCGAGCCACATGGAGGGGTAGTTGCCGGACCACAGTTGTGTGCCGGCGGCGTCGATCAGGACGAAACCGTGGCCGGGCAGGCCTGGGTGCATGCCCTTGTCGAGGGTGTCGTAGGCCTTGCTGACAGTGCCGTCGTCGAGCAGGTAGGGGGTGGTGATGCCGAAGCGGTCCATGTCGGGTCGGATCTGGGCGGCGGTGTTCATGACGATCGGCAGCACCGTGATGTCGGCTGCGGCGAACCCCGGTTCTTGTTCGATGAGGGCCATCTGTTGGGTGCAGGAGCCGCAGCCGGCGCCTTCGTTGAAGTAGAGGATGACGGGCTTGCCGCGGTAGTCGGCCAGGGACACGGTGGTGCCTGCGGTTGTCGGCAGGGTGAAAGCCGGTGCCTGGCCGGACGGTCCGCCCTCGACGGGGCGAGCGCTCCACAGGCCGAAGCCGATCAGGGCGACGATGAGCGTGGTCAGCAGGCCGGCGGTGACCCTGAACAGGCGGCGGCGCTTGGTCTCCTTGGCTGACTCGCGGGCTTGCTGGTCGTGAAGCTGCTGCCGCCGGCTGGTGGCGGGGGTGCGCTGGTTGGTGGGCATGGTCGTCAGTTCCTTGCGGTGTCGTGGGAGTCGGCAATGGGCTGGTCGGTGGCGGTCGTGCTGTGGCAGGGCGGCAGGCTCGCGGGATCGGCGTCGGGGAGTTCTCGGGTGTGGGCGCGGCGCCGGTCGGAGAGCGTGGTCCACACGAAGACGCCGGCCAGGGTGAGCAGGGCGAGGCCGAGGACGGGTTCGGGGACGGGAGCCAGCCAGCCGAGGACGGCCTGGGCGGCTCGGGTGACCCAGTCGCCGGCCGCGGTTTGGATCCAGGTGCCGGAGCCGGTCATGGTCCCCGAGCCTGCGAGGGTGATCACCCAGACGCCCATGATGACGAAGGCGACCGCGACCAGCAGGTTCACGGTGTTGGTGTGCAGGGTGCGGCCGGCGACGGTGATCCGGAGGGGCTTGGCCCGGACCCAGCGACGCTCGTTGAGACGGGCGGCGTCCCACACCAGCGCCATGACCAGCAGCGGGATGACCATCCCGAACACGAACGCCACGCCGAGCACGAGCCCACCCACCGGGTTGGCGGACAAGGCCGACAGAGTCATCACGCCGACGAGGACGGGGGCGCAGCAGCTGGACGCGATCCCCGAGAACACCCCGAGGCTGAAGAAGGTGGCCGTGTCGCCGCGGGTGGTGTCGGGGGCGCGCAAGACGGATGGCATTGACCACATCCGGCCGCTGAGGGCGAGCAGGCCGAGCCCGATCATGAGCAGGCCCCCGGCCCAGTACAAGATGACGTGGTATTTGGCGATCGCGCCAGCCAGCAGGCTGACCCCCAAGGTGATCGGCACCAGAACGAGCGCCAGGCCGGCGGCGAAGACGAAGGTGAGTGGCAGGAGCCGCCACCGGTTGTTCTTGACTGCGGCGGCCAGGTAGGAGGGTGCGAGGAAGACGATGCAGCAGGGCGCGAACAGGGCGACGGTGCCCGCGAAGAACGCGGCCAGGACGCTGCCGGTGGCCAACAGTTCCGAACCCATTACGAGGCCTTCGGTGAGGCGAGCGCGCGGTCGAGCTTGCGGCGCGGCAGGCGTCCGGCGCTGAAGAACTGCCCGTCGAGGAGCACCAGGGGAAACATGGCCGGTCGGTGGCGGGCCAGCAGCTCCTGACCCAGCGGCGATTCGGCGTCCACCTGGTCCAGCGAGAGCTGCCCCCGGGTCGCGCGGGACAGCAGTTCGCTGTGGGCGTCCTCGCACAGGTGGCAGGCCTGGGTGGAGACGAGGGAGACGCTCCGCAGGATGGGGTCCGCGCCCCCTCGGGGCAGTCGCAGGGCGGTGTCAGAATCGGTGTTCACGATGAACCATGCTCGCTGGTGGTCCCGTGGCGACCGGTCAAGGGGGACTCAAGATTTCGTGTGGACTGTCAGCCCACGACTGGCGGCCGCGCTGGATCGCCCGCCGCGGGCCGACGGCGTTGGACTGCGTCTCCTCGGGTGTGCGGTGGGCCCGTCCGCCGACTGCCGCCGCGCCAGCCACGGTGAGTGCGGCGACGCCGGAGGTGAGCGACGCCCAGCCACCTCGTGAGTCATCCGCGCCGGGGATCACGGCGGTTGGTAGCCGGCCGAGACCACGTCGTGCCGGCGCCCGCGAACCGGTAGGCCCAGACGTCGATCTCAGTCACCGTCGTGGCCCCACCGGCGCCCAGGTCCGCCCACGGTACTCAGTCATGGTGAAACAGCCATTGACATGCAGGTACGCCTGCACAAGGCCCACAGTGGCGTCCATGGCGCCTCAAGGACCCAGGTGTCGCCGACGCCAACCGGGATGCGATGGGGGTCGATCAAGAGATTCGCTGTCTGATCGGCGGACGTCGGGCGTCGCGGGAGCGGGCCAGCACCGAGCCGACCGGATCACGGATGATGGCCGGTGTGCTCGTCCGCCAGCGGTGTCGGGCCCTGGCCGGACGCCGCGGGCGAGGGCGCCACGGGTGCCGGGTTGAGGGCGGGCCCGATCACGAAGGCGGACAGGGCGAACAGGCTGGTGAAGGCCACCGCCCCGAGCACGGGCGCCTTCCAGGTGCCGAAGCGCTTGCCGAGGCGGGTCAGCATCGGGATGCTCAACATCATCCCGACCACGTAGAGCACCGCGTTGCCCACGACGCCGGTGAGAAGGGCGGCGCCGGCGAGGAACCCCACGTGGTGCAAGACATGCGGCGCCAGCCCCAGCAAGGCCCCGAACGTGGCCCGGGTAGCCGCCCAGAACCCGGCTGCGCGGGTGCGCCACCCCGGGGGCGCAGTCGGGCTGTCGGGGACTGCAGCTGCTGCGGGAGGATCGGTCACTGGGGCATCCATACCGTCGAGGGTGCGCGCGCTCGGTGTGCGGTCGGCTCGGCTCCGGTCAAGATCCGCCCAAGAGCCTCATGGTCGTTCGCTCCGGGTCCGAACGGGGAGCGCAAGGAGCCCAGCACCACAGCACTGCTTGCGGCAGCCGTCAGGGGGGCGGGGATCCAGCTGGCAGGGATGGCGGCGACGGGGAGCGGGACGGTGACTATCCCGGACGTGCGTCGGGGGGCGGTGACCTCCAATGTGGCCCGTCCGTTGGGGTCGATGGAGGCCGCTGATTCCGCTGGGGGTGACGACGAGGATGTCGCGACGCAGTTCGGCGGCGCGCCCGACCGGCCACACGTCGGCCGGCCGCACGTCGAGCAGGCCTGGGTCGACCCGGCCGACGTCTTGAGCCCGGACGCTGGGCTGCGCGGACGCTCACACGCGGGCGGTTTCGACCGGGATGGGGGCGTCCGCCCGAGGCGTCGCTCCCCGCCTCTGTTCGACCACGATCAGTGTGAGGCCGGCGAGGATGCTGAGCAGGCCGAACAGTTGTGCCTCGGTGAGGCCCAGCAGGACGCGGTCGTTGACCCGCACCATTTCGACCAGGAGTCGGGCGAAGCCGCTGAGGGCGAGGTAGCCGCCGAACACCGACAGCGGCAACCAGCGGCGGCGGGCCAGCAGCCAGAGCACGCCAGCGATCGCGAACGCGCCGGCGGCCTCGTACAGCTGAGCCGGGTGGACGGGGACGGTCACCGGCACGACGCCGTTCGGGAACGCCATCCCCCATGGCAGGTCGGTCGGCCTGCCGTAGGTGCCGTCGCCGGCCAGGAAGCAACCGATCCTGCCGATCCCGTACGCGACCGACAGCGGGACCGCGACCGCGCCGGCCACGGTGGCCAGCGGCAGCTGGTAGCGGCGAGTCAGGACGACCACGGCGATGACGCCGCCGATCAGTCCGCCGTACCAGACGAACCCCGAGCTACCGAGCAGGTGCCAGCTGAACTGGGCCCGGTTGTCGATCAGGAAGTAGACCTTGGCGGCCGCGAACCCCCACACTGCCGCCCACAGGACCAGCGAGTGCGCCTGCTCGACCGGGAAGCCGAGCCGGCGAAAGGCCCGGCCCAGCAACCACGCGGCGACCAGCGCCGCGAGGGCCTTGCTCGCCCCGTACGACTGGATCTGGATCCCGAACACTGAGAACAACACCGGCCACACGGCGAGACTCCTCCATCAAGCGACGCACCCGCGTGGCACGCCGGCTCCCACTCTTCCGGGCCGGGATCAAGGAGCCCCCGAGCGGCAGCCAAGATCACGTCAAGATGCGCTCCGGGGACCTGGACGGCGAAGGGTTCGAGGTGGTTTCTTCGGTCGATGATCCGCCCTCACGGAGGTGCGATCCGGGAGGCCGACGAGTGTCTGGCGAACGCCGAGGACGACGAGCAGGTCAACTGTCAGGTGCGTAGCAGCCGTTCGATGGCCCGGATCGCTTGGTCGACCTGGACGGCCTGTTCGGCAGGGAGGGCGGCGTCCGCCCCGCGCTGCACGCAGTCGCGCAGGTGTTGGTCGACCAGGATCAGGGCTGCGGCTTCCAGGGCGTGGGTGACGGCGGCCACCTGAGTGAGGATCGCCAGGCAGTCGGCGTCGCCGTCGACCATCCGGGCGATCTCCCGGACCTGTCCCTCGATGCGCCGCAGCCGGCCCAGCAGGGCGCGTCGGGTCTGTCGGGCCGACGCGCTCCCGTGGGCTGCAGGGTCTGAGAGGCCCGGGTCAGTGGTGGCCGGCGCCCGATGGTCCATGCGCGTAGCGGTGCGGGTCGGTGTCGAACGCGGCAGCGCAGTGGGTGGAGCAGAAGTAGATCGTGGTGCCGTCGTGGTCGCGGGTGGCGGCCGCGGTGGCGGGGTCGATCTTCATGCCGCAGACGGGGTCGACGACCTTGGCGGGGGCGTCCTTCTTCTTGCCGAACAGTCCGAACATGGTGGGTTCCTTTCGTTGGGTGTGGTGAGAGGCTTCGCTACTGCCGCCGACCTCGACGAGCGGGTCGACGTTCGCCACCTGGGTGACGGCGGGCAGCGGTCGGGGGGTGAACCGGCGGAGCCGGTTCGCGTTGGCGACCACCGACAGCGACGACAGGGCCATCGCGGCGGCGGCGATGATCGGGCTGAGGGTGATCCCGAACGCCGGGTACAGCACGCCGGCGGCGATCGGGATACCCAGGATGTTGTACAGGAACGCGAACACCAGGTTCTGCTTGATGTTGCGCATGGTGGCCCGGGACAGGTCGACGGCGGTCACGATCCCCGCCAGCGCCCCCGAGACGAGCGTGATGTCGGAGGATTCGATGGCGACGTCGGTGCCGGTGCCGATCGCCGACCCGACGTCGGCCTGGGCGAGGGCAGGGGCGTCGTTGATACCGTCGCCCACCATGCCGACGACCTTGCCGTCGGCCTGCAGACGCCGGACCTCGGCGGCCTTGTGGTCGGGCATGACCTCGGCGACGACGCGGGTGATGCCGACCTGGCGGGCGATCGCCGCAGCGGTCTGCCGGTTGTCGCCGGTCATCATCACGACCTCGATGCCGCGGGCCTGGAGGGCGGCGACCGCCGCCGGGGCACCCTCCTTGAGGGTGTCGGCCACGGCGACCACCCCGGCGGGGCGCCCGTCGACGGCGACCAGCATCGCGGTCTTGCCCTGGGCGGCCAGTCGGTCGTGGGCCGCGAGCAGGGCACTGGCGTCCACCCCGAACGCGTCCAGCAGTCGGCGGTTGCCGACCAGCACGCTTCGGCCGTCCACGCGCGCCATCACTCCTTGGCCGGTCACGGACTCGAACCCGTCAACCGCAGGCAGGGCCAGCCCGCGCTCGGCGGCCCCCGTCACGATCGCGGCCGCCAGCGGGTGCTCGGAGGCGCGTTCGACCGCCGCCACCGCGGCGAGGAGAAGGTCCTCGCCGCCGTCGGTGAGCGGGACGACGTCGGTGAGGGCCGGGACGCCGCGGGTGAGGGTGCCGGTCTTGTCGAGGATGATCGTCTGCAGCTTGTGCGCGGTCTCCAGGGCTTCGGCCGACCGGATCAGGATGCCGTGCGCGGCCCCCTTCCCGGTGCCGACCGTGATCGACATCGGCGTGGCCAACCCCAGGGCGCACGGGCAGGCGATGATCAACACCGACACGGCAGCCACCAGCGCAAAGATGAACACCGGCGGCGGGCCGACCAGCACCCACGCCACGAACGTCCACACCGCGATCACGATCACCGCGGGCACGAAGAAGCTCGACACCTGGTCGGCGAGGCGTTGGATGGGCGCCTTCGAGCCTTGGGCTTCCCGGACCAGCTTGATGATCTGGGCCAGCATCGTGTCGGCGCCGACCTTGGTGGCCCGGTAGCGAAGGGCGCCGGTGCTGTTGATGGTGGCGCCGATCACGGTGTCCCCCACCGACTTGGTCACCGGCATGGATTCGCCGGTCACCATCGATTCATCCACGGAGGAGGAGCCGCCGGTCACCTCGCCGTCGACCGGGAGTTTCTCCCCGGGACGGATCAGCACGATGTCACCGACCCGCACCTCATCGACGCCGACCTCGAGTTCCGCACCGTCGCGCTCGATCCGGGCGGTGCGCGGCTGCAGCCCGATCAGCGCACGGATCGCCTCACCGGTGCCGGCCTTCGCCTTCGTCTCCAGCAGCCGTCCCAGCAGGATCAGGGTGATGATCACCCCGACTGCCTCGTAGTACACGTGCCGCAGCGCGTCGGGCAGCAACCAGGGCAGGAACGTGACCACCAGGCTGTAGCCGAAGGCGGCGAAGGTGCCGAGCGTGATCAGCGAGTTCATGTCGGCGGTCCGGTGCGACAACGCCTTCCAGCCGGTCCGGTGGATCGGCCAACCCGTGTAGGCCATCACCGGAGCGATCAACGCCAGCTGCAGCCACGGGTTCATCAGGAACTCGGGAATCCACATCGCCCGGAACAGCTCCACCGCCATCACCGCGACCAGCACCGGCGCCGACAGCACCGCACCCACCAGCAGGCGGCGGGTCAAGTCGCGGATTTCGGCGGCGCGTTCCGCCTCCTCCGCCTCCGCGTCGGGGGCGATCGCTACGGTAGCCGCGACGGGTCCGTCCACCTGCTGGGAGGCCTGCTCCACGACGGTCCCACCGTCCTGGGTGTCGGACGGGGGGTTCCCGCTGACACGGATCACCCCGGTGACCATGTTCATGCCGCACGCGAACCGGTACTCCCCGGTCTCGGTGGGAAGGAACTCGACCGCCGTCGTCCGGAACGCCGGCAAGGCGGCATTCACCTTGAAGTCGGGCATGACCACCCGCGAGGTGCACTCCCCGCTCTCCTGCCGGTCGAACAGCAGCCGGACCGGCACCCCGGCCTGGACCCCTTCGATCAGGTCGGGGCTGTAGCCGCCGTCCACCCGGACGTGCACCACCTGGAAGCCGTCCTCCCACGTCACCTGCCCCGCCCGCTTCGGACCGAAGAAGAACCACCACAACAACCCGGTGACGACCACCGCGCCACCGATGACGAGCCAACTCATCCCAACCACCTCACCCTGTCCTGATACCCCCCAGGGGTACCGCTTCGGATGTCAGGCTAGGCCGGTCTCGTGTCCGGATCGGCAGGGTCGGATCAAGGTCGCGTCAAGATCCTGATGCAAACGCCGCCGCGGGGGTGGCCCGTCGATGCTGGGACTCGTCGGGGAGCCGCAACCGCTTCAGCAGCAGGGCGTTGACGGCGACGATCAGGCTGGAACCGGACATCGACAAGGCGGCGATCTCCGGCCGGAGGGTGAGTCCGACGCCGGCGAACACGCCGGCAGCGATCGGCAGGGCAATGACGTTGTAGCCGACCGCCCAGCCCAGGTTCTGCCGCATCTTGCGCAGGGTGCCGCGGCCGATCGTCAGCGCGGTGGGGACGTCGAGGGGGTCCGAGCGCATCAGGACCAGGTCGGCGGTCTCGATGGCGACATCGGTGCCCGCGCCGATCGCGACCCCCACGTCGGCCTGCGCCAGCGCGGGGGCGTCGTTGACGCCGTCGCCGACCATCGCGACCACCCGGCCCTGTCGCTGCAGGTCGGCGACGTGGGCGGCCTTGTCGCCGGGCAGGACGTCGGCGATCACCGTGTCGATCCCCAGGTGGGCGGCGATCCGGTCCGCGGTCGCCTGGTTGTCACCGGTCAGCATCACCACCTGCACCCCTTGGTCGTGCAGCGCCGAGACGGCCCGGGCCGAGGTGTCCCGGGGGGCGTCCGCCAACCCGATGACGGCGACGACGTGGCGGTCCACCGCTCCGAACACGGCGGTCTGCCCCTGGGCGGCGACCCGGTCGCGGATCGGGCCGGCCGCCGACAGGTCGACGCCCAGGGACTCCATCAGCCGCCGGTTGCCGACCGCGACCTCCTGCCCGTCCACGACGGCGGTCGCCCCGTGGCCAGGCACGTTGCGGAACTCGGCAGCCTTCAGGGGCGGCACGCCGAGGGTCTCGGCGTGGGCGACCACGGCGGCCGCGAGCGGGTGTTCGGATTCGCGTTCCACCGCGGCGATCAGGTCCAGCCGCGGGGCTCCGCCCACGGCGATGACCTGGGTCACCTCGGGTTCGCCGCGGGTGAGGGTGCCCGTCTTGTCCATCACCACGGTGTTGACCTTGGCGGAGGTTTCCAGGGCGGTGGCGTTCTTGAACAACACCCCCCGCTTGGCTCCCAGGCCGGTGCCGACCATGATCGCGGTCGGCGTCGCCAGGCCGAGGGCGTCGGGGCAGGTGATCACCACCACCGTGATCGCGAACAGCATCGCCGTCTGCACCGACGCGCCAGTCAGGAGCCAGGCTGCGAAGGTGGCCGCGCCGCCGACGATGGCGACCAGCACCAGCCAGAACGCCGCCCGGTCGGCGAGCCGCTGCCCGGGCGCCTTCGAGTTCTGCGCCTGCTGCACCAGCGCGACGATCTGCGCCAGCGCACTGTCGGCGCCCACCTTGGTGGCCTCCACCCGCAACGTGCCGGTGGTGTTGATCGACGCGCCGATCACCGGGGAGCCGACCGTCTTGTCGACCGGCAGCGACTCGCCGGTCACCATCGACTCGTCCACCTCGGAGCGGCCCTCACGGACGACGCCGTCGACGGGCACCTTCGCGCCGGGACGCACCAGCACCAGGTCGCCGACCAGCACCTCACTGGTGGGCACGTCGGCCTCCAGCCCGTCGCGGAGGACCGTGGCCATCGGTGGTGCCAGGTCCAACAGCGCGCGGATGGCGTCGTTGGCGCCGCCACGGGCGCGCATCTCGAACCAGTGCCCCAATAACACGAACGTGGTCAACACCGCCGCCGCCTCGTAGAACACCTCACCGCCACCGGTGAAGGAGACGTTCACGCTGTACAGCCAGCCGGCGCCGATCGCGATCGCAACCAGCACCATCATGTCCAGCGTCCGGTTCCGCAGGGCTCGGTAGGCGCCGTCGAAGAAGATCCACCCCGAGTAGGTCACCACGGGGAACGACAGCGCGAGCGCGACGATGTCGTCCCGCAGCCCGAACGGTGCCGGCAACCCGAAGCCGAGCATGTCCCGGCCCATCGGGGAGTACAGGGTGATGGGTACCGACAGCACCGCTGCCACCAGGAACCGGTTGCGCATGTCGGCGACCATGGCGTCCATCGACACCCCCGCGTGACCGCCATGACCCATCGCGTCATGCGGTGACACGAGCACGGCCCCACCCCCCTGGGGGTGCTTCTGCTCGGCGAGGCCATGCTGCACCTGCGCGTGGGTGGCAGCACCGTGTTGGGCGTGGGTGGCTGTTCCCCCGTGCTGGCCGGGCCGAAGGTCCGCACCATGAGGGGTGTCGGGGGCGCACACGTGGGTGGGCAGCGACACACCAGCGCAGTGGTAGCCGCACTCCCGCACCCAGCCCTCCAGTTCGGCCACGTCGGTCTGCGCCGGGTCGAACGTCACCGTCGCCGTCTGCGACACCGCGTTCGCGTCCACCTCCAGCACGCCGGGCCGGGTCAGCAGGGTCTGTTCGACGCCGTAGGCGGTGGTGGCCCAGTGCAGGCCACCCACGTGCAGCACGACCGACTCGGCGGTGGAGTTCAGGTTCATCACATTCTCCTGTCAGGGCGGACGGCCCATCGCCGAGCCACTCGGGGGATAGGGGTGGCTCGGCGATGGGGTTCGTGGGGTGTCGGGTCAATGCTTGTGGCCGCCGGCGGAACCCTGGTTCATGAACAGCATCATCGCCCCCATCATCGCCATGCAGGCCAGGGCGTAGCCGATGGCGCCGCCGCCCGCCGCCCCGGTCGCGACCAGGAACGCGACTACGGCCAGCATCGGGGCGCACATCAACAGGTGCATCCACCACCGGTGCCGCACCGGCCGTGCCGGCTGCCCCACGGGAGATGCCGGGGTGGTCGGCGCGAACGGGTCGGCGGCGAACCGGTCGAACGGATCGGGGCCGGCCTGCGGGGCGATGCGGTGGTCGGTATGGTCGTGGTTCATGGCTGGGCTCCTAGGCTGAGGTCGGATCGTGACACCAGCAAGGCTGGTCGCCGAAGGTCGGGGTCTGCTTGTGGGAACCGTCAAGGTCGCGTCAACGAACCGGTCAGCCGCGGTAGAGCAGGCCGATCATCATGCCCGCTTCGGCGTGGTAGATGTTGTGGCAGTGCACCATCCAGTCGCCGACGTTGTCGGCGTCCAGATCAAGCGCCATCGACTGCATCGGCGCCAGCAGCACGGTGTCCTTCCGCAGTCCCGTCGGCAGCGCGAACGTGTGGCCGTGCAGGTGCAGCGGGTGGGTCATCATCGTCATGTTCATCACGTTCAGCCGCAGCCGTTGGCCCTCACGGACCGTCAACGGCTGGTTCTGCCCGAACGGGGCGCCGTTGATGCCCCACCGGTACGGGCTCATCGACCCCTCCAGCGAGATCTGCGCGGTGGCGTCCGGGGATCGCGACGGCAGCCGCACCGACTCGTGCGGCCGCAGGTCCGTGGCCAACAGGATCCGACCGTCCAGCTCGGCGGGCGACACGCCGGGCGGTGGCACCTGACCGGCCCCGGTGCGGACCAGCGCCAGTCCTTGGCCGCCCTCGGCCTTCCCGAACGGCCGGGCCACCAGGGGGAACACGCCGTCACCGAGGGTGACGAGGGCGTCGTAGCGCTCTCCCATGCCGATGTAGAGGGCGTCGACCTCCTGCGGCTCGACCGGGAAGCCGTCGCTGTGGGTCACCGTCAGGCGGTGGCCGCCGAGGGCGACCGTGAAGATCGTGTCGGACGCCGCATTGATCAGCCTCAGCCGGACGCGCTGGCCCGGCTTCGCCTCGAACGACGCCGGCGCGGTGGGGACGCGCCCGTTGATCAGGAAGTACGGGTAGACCACGTCGCCGGCGTCACCCCACGGCTGGGACGCGTTGCCGCCGTGGCCGCCGTGGTCCATGCCACCCATCCCACCCATGCCGCCCATCCCGCCGCTCGGGGCAGGGCCGCCGTCGGCAATCAGCTTCCTGAGGACGTCGTCGGGGGTGCGTCCCGTGCCGTCGACCCAGTCGTCCAGCACGACGATCCACTCGGCGTCGTAGGCGCCCGGCTCGTCCGGATCGTCGATGATCAGCGGGGCGTACAGGCCGCGGTCCAACTGGACGCCGACGTGCGGGTGGAAGAAGTAGGTCCCCGGATCCGGGGCGGTGAACTCGTAGGTGAACGAACCCCCCGCCGGAACCGGGTCCTGGGTCATGCCCGGTACGCCGTCGGCCTTGTTGTGCAACCTGATGCCGTGCCAGTGGACGGTCGTGTCGGCGGGCAGCTGGTTGGCCAGTCGCACCCGCAGGAAGTCACCGGCGGTCGCGCGCACCACGGCTCCGGGCGCGGTGTCGCCGTAGGCCCACGTGGACACGGTCGGCCCGCCGAGGTCGAGGGTCACCGGCCTCGCGGTGAGGACCTGCTCGACGATCCGTTGCCCGGGGCTCGGGGTCACCGGCGGGAGCGTCGGCATCGGGCCAGGCGTGGACGGTCGGGGGCCGGCGGCCGGAGCGACCGTGCAGCCCGTCAAGGCGGCGGCGCCGAGGCCGAGTCCGCCCAACAGGAGCGAGCGTCGTGACATGCCAGTCATGGGTGCCTTTCGTGGGGTTCTTCTCGGGACAGGGAGGGGGAATCGGTCCGGGTCGGTGGGTCGGAGGCGGTCGGAGCCGGCGAGGGCACGCGGGTGGCGTCGTTCGCGAGCGTGTCGCGCCGGCCGTGCTCGACTGTGCTCTCCCCGGTCCAGAAGAGGGCACGGATGCCCATCAGGACGGCCACCCAGAAGGCGGTCGTACCGACGAGCATGAGGACCCACATACCCCAGCCCACAGCGATCCCCTCTCCTGGCGTCCTGCCACAGTGACCGCTGGTTCTCGAGTCGCCGTATGGCCCGGGTTCAGGTTCGGTCAAGATCGCCGCTACTTCGTGGACGTAGGCGAGCGGGCTGCCCGCGCCGTTCTCGCACAGGCTGAGATCGAACTGGCGGGCCGTCGACAAGCCCGTCGAGCCCACCGTGCCCAACCGACTTCTCGGAGTGGAAGACCCCGTGCGGTTCCACGCCGAGGCCCCGGTTCGACGAGGACGGTGGCACGCCCAGCCTTCCGGTCGAACACGGGCGTGATTCACCATCCCGGGGTTGCCTCACCGTTCGACCGGGATCGTCTCAAGATCGCGTCAAGACCCGCCCGGGAGACCGACCCCGACCACCAGCGCCGTACGGGCTGCGGCCATACTGGCTGGCATGAACAGCGAAGGTGGATCGCCGACCAAGGTGCTGGTCGTCGACGATGAACGGGCGCTCGCCGCCGTCATCGCGTCCTACCTCACCCGCGCCGGCCACCAGGTCACCCAGGCCCACACCGGCCCCGACGCCGTCGCCCAGGCGAAGGCCGAGGACCCCGACGTGATCGTGCTCGACCTCGGCCTACCCGGGCTCGACGGCATCGAAGTATGCCGCCAGATCCGCACCTTCTCCGACTGCTACATCCTCATCCTGACCGCCCGCGGCGACGAAGTCGACCGGCTCATCGGGCTGTCCGTCGGCGCCGACGACTACCTCACCAAGCCGTTCAGCAACCGAGAACTCGTCGCCCGCGTCCAGACTGTGCTGCGACGCCCCCGCCGCCCAGCCGCCGCCCCCTCGGTCGAGGAGCACCGCGTGTTCGGGGACCTGCGCATCGACGCCGCCGGCCACGAAGTCTGGATCGCCGACCACCCCGTCGCGCTCACCCGCACCGAGTTCGACATCCTCGACGTCCTGTCCGCCCAACCCCGCGTCGCGTTGAGCCGCCGCCAACTCATCGACGCCGTCTGGGACACCGCCTGGGTCGGCGACGAACACGTCGTCGACGTCCACGTCGCCAACCTCCGCAAGAAACTCGACGACGACCCAGGCGAACCGCGCTACATCACCACCATCCGCGGCGTCGGCTACCGGATGGGACGAGGGTGACCCGCCTGGTCCACGCGATCGGAGCCTGGCGGCTCGGCACCCGGCTGTTTGCCGCCCAAGCCATCGTGCTGCTCGCCATCGTGGCCAGCGCCGGCCTGACCGCCGCCCTCATCGGCCCCCCGCTGTTCCACGCCCACCTCATCGACACCGGACACCCGCCCGACTCCCCCGAGCTCATCCACATCGAACGCGCGTTCGCCGACGCCAGCATGATCTCCGTCACCGTCGGACTGCTCGTCGCGCTGGCCGCCTCGCTGGGGATCTCCTGGTACCTGACCCGCCGCATCGGCCAACCCGTCGAACACCTCACCCAAGCGGCCGACCGCCTCAGCCAGGGCGACTACGACGCCCGCGTCACCGTCAACGGCGGAGGCCCCGAACTCAGCACCCTCGCCGACACCTTCAACACCATGGCCGACCGCCTCGGCGACGTCGAAAACACCCGCCGACGCCTCCTCTCCGACCTGGCCCACGAGATGCGCACCCCTATCGCCACCCTCAACGCCCACCTCGAGGGCATCGCCGACGGCGTCCTCACCTGGGACGACAACACCCAAGCCATCGTCGAGCAACAGGCCCAACGCCTCACCCGCCTCGCACGCGACCTCGACGAGGTGTCCCGAGCAGAAGAAGGACGCATCGAACTCCAGACGACAGCCCAGCCGCTCACCGAGTTCGTCGAGCCGGCGATCCGGCAAGCCAGACACGCCTACGAAGGCAAGGGCGTCACCCTCACCGCCCGGGTCGACGACCTCCCGGTCGTCGCCGACGCCCAGCGAGTCGCCCAGATCCTCGGCAACCTGCTCACCAACGCCCTCCGACACACCCCCGAAGGCGGACGCGTCGACGTCACGTCGACCACCACACCGGACGCCGTGACCATCACCGTCGCCGACACGGGGCAGGGTATGACCGGCGAGCAACTCGCTCACATCTTCGAGCGCTTCTACCGCGGAGACGCCGCCAGGGAGTCCGACAAGGGTGGGTCCGGCATCGGCCTCACCATCGCCAAGGCGCTGGCCGAGGCCCACGGGGGCAGCCTCACCGCCACCAGCGAAGGGGAGGGCGCCGGCGCCACCCTGCGCCTCACCCTCCCGAGAGGAACTCCCCCGTCCGGGCCGTGAGGCCAGCACCTTCGCCCGCCGGCGCCGGCGCCCTCGCCGAGTGGGCTGCGCGCGCAGGGCACGATCAGTGCAGTCCGGGTTGTCCGAATGGGGGGCAGGAGCCAGAAGGCGCCGCTCCGTATGGTTGGGGTCAAGATCGCGTCAAGGCTCACCGGACCCGGCCGCTCGGGGGTTCTCTTCCAGTCGGGACCAGGGGTAGCGTCCCCGCAGCGCGGTCATCGAGACGGCGAGAACGGGGTGCATGTCATGTCAATCCTTTCCCGAGTTCTGGTGTCGCTGGTGAGCGCCGGAGCGATGCTGCTCGTCGCCACACCGGCCCATGCAGCGAACGTGAATGCCGATTACGGTCAACACGTCCGCCATTGCACCCAGCACATGGGCTTCAGCGGCGATCACAATCCCGGCATGCATCAGGGCAAATCCGGTTGGGATCCCACGCACATGTGCCCGCACACCATGTGATTCCTCAAGTCGGCTTGATTGCAGGGCCTCCCGCGCCGGCACGTTGCCGGTGACGCCGTGGCCAGCCACGGGGTGTCTTGGCGGTTGTCGACGGCGTCGGGGTCGGCACCCAGCGGACCACGAGCCGGAGGAGGTCGACCCTGTCCGGCAGGATCTGCCCGAAGGAGCGGCGTCCGGCCCTGGCCTCGCCTGGTAACCGATCCGGTTGACGTGGTCGAGATCGACGCCGGCGCGCAGGAGGCGGCCGAAGGTCCACGGCTGTCCGCGATCGGCGGCGCAGATCAGGGCGGTCCCGCTCCAGGAGTCCTCGTCGTTGACGTCGGCATCCGCGGCCAGGGTCGCCCCCAGGGTGTCTGGGGCCCCCTTACTTGCGGCGAGCAGGCAAGCCGATCCCTGCCCGCCGTCGTTGCGTTCACGTCGACGCCAGCCCTGATGACTGGGGCGGTGCCCCAACACCCCACGACAGCCAAGCGCAACGGCTCCCTCCGGCGAAAGAATTTGGAGCAACCTCCTGCGATGCACATCGGCTGACGTCGCGTCAAGCGTTTCGTCGACCAATGAACCACTTTGTTGGGGCCTATTTGGGGCACCAGAAGTCCACGACTGACCACGTGGTGCCCCATGGGACGGATGCAGGTTGTCACCAAACCACCTAGCCATCCCCACTTTGGGCATCCAGGGGCGACAGGGTTCGCTTCCGGAGCTTTCTGGGCATAATGCCTAGTCAACGGCACATTGCGGTCGGGGCGACAGGACTCGAACCTGCGGTCTCCTGCTCCCAAAGCAGGCGCGCTAGCCACTACGCTACGCCCCGCCGCGCTGATGCGGCCCGGCCACTCTACCGTGGCGGGCGAGGTTGGTTGTACGCACCGATCGTGGGCGGTGAGCACGCCAGGCGGGCGGACCACTCGACCGTGACGACGGCGCACGGAGGTGCGACCACGTTCACCGACGCAGGCCTCCATGACCTCACGTTAGGGTCGGCCCGTGCCCGTACCCTCACTCCTCCTGTGTGCTCATGGCACAGACGACCCCGACGGGCAGCAGATCATCCTCGATCTTGCACACGCTGTCGCGAAGCGACTCCCGGCGGTCGACGTCACGTGCGTCTATGTCGACGTCCAGGAACCTCGCGTGCGGAACGCCGTCGACGACGCGATCCGCACCGGCCGGCGGGTCGTCGTCGTACCTACATTGCTGACAGCTGGTTTCCACCTCGACGTAGACGTAGCCCAGGCCGTCGAGCAACACCCCGGCGAGGCAGTGCACACCGGCCCACTGGGCCCAGATCCCTTGCTCGCGGAGGTGCTCGTCGATCGGCTCCACGAGGCCGGGGTCAGCACGGGCCCAGTGGTGCTGGCCATCGCAGGCTCGAGCAGACCCGACGAGGCCAGCATCGAGACGATGCGGGCCCTCCTCCAACACCGATGGCCCGGACCGGTGACCGTCGGCTACCTCGCCGCCCAGGATCCGTCACTCGCCGACGCCGTCGCCGCTGCCGACCACCCGGCTGTGGCGCCGTACCTCGTCGGACCAGGGTTCTTCTCCAGGCGCGCTCAGGCGGCCGGTGCTCGGACGACCAGCGCCCCCCTCGGCGCGCACCCGAACCTGGTCGACCTGATCGTGCGTCGGTACACGGCGGCCGCCTCCTGAAACCTGCCCCGTCGGCCAGGCTCAACCTCGATTCGGTCCGCTGCCCGGCACGAACGACGGCAGAAATGGCCGTCACTGCGATTATTCGCAGCTCGGCCCGATTTTGCCGTCGTTCGTGCCACCAAGGCCAAAAACCCAGGGCTCGGGAGCCGCTACCCAGACGCCCCCGCCACGTGCGCAGCCACCTCAGCCGCACGGATGACCTCGTCGCACACGTCGTCGTCGTGGGTGGCCGACACGAACCAGGCCTCGAAGCCCGACGGCGGCAGGTACACCCCCTCGTCGAGCATCGCGTGGAAGAACCTCGCGAACAGCTTGGAATCCTGGCGCTGGGCGTCGGCGAACGTCCGGACCGCCCCATCCACGCCGAGAAAGAACGAGAACAACGACCCAGCCGACTGGGCACGGTGCACGACGCCGGCGGCCCTGAGCGCGAGCGAAACGCCGTCGCGAATTCGCACTGACGCATGGTCGACGGCCTGATAGACCTCGCCATCGGCGAGCCGTAACGTCGTCAATCCAGCGGCGGTCGCCACGGGATTCCCCGACAACGTCCCCGCCTGGTACACCGGCCCCAGCGGAGCGAGCAGTTCCATCACGGCACGCGCGCCGGCGACGGCGGCGATGGGCATGCCGCCGCCCAGGACCTTGCCGAACGTGTACAGATCGGCGGGTTCGATCCCCTCACGCACCCACCAACCGCCCGGCCCCACCCGGAATCCGGTCAGCACCTCGTCGGCGATCAGCTGAGCCCCATGGGCTCTGGTCAGGTCTCGCAACCCTGCGTTGAACCCGGGCTCGGGTGGCACTACGCCCATGTTCGCCGGCGCTGCCTCGGTGATCACCGCGGCAATCCGGTCGCCCAGCCGAGCGAACACCTCGACCACAGCCGACAAATCGTTGTACGGCACCACCACGGTGTCGCGGGCGGCGCCCTCGGTCACTCCGGCCGAACCTGGCCGGCCGAGTGTCGCCACGCCTGATCCCGCTTCGGCGAGCAAGGCGTCGGAGTGTCCGTGATAGCAGCCGGAGAACTTCACGATCAGGTCCCGGCCGGTGGCCGCGCGGGCCAACCGAATCGCCGTCATCGTCGCCTCAGTGCCCGTGGAGACGAACCTCACCCGCTCACAGGCGGGCACCCGACGCCGTACCTCCTCGGCCAACTCGACCTCGGCTACCGTCGGTGCGCCGAACGACAGTCCCGACTGCGCCGCCCGCGCCACGGCAGCCACCACGGCCGGATGGGCATGGCCTAACAAGGCCGGCCCCCAGGATCCGACCAGGTCCACGTACCGACGCCCGTTCTCGTCCCACACGTACGGCCCCTCGGCCCGCGTCACGAAGACCGGCGTACCGCCGACCGCCCGGAAGGCCCGCACTGGACTGCTGACCCCGCCGGGGATCACGTCGCAGGCCCGGTCGAATGTCCCGTTCACCGCTCGGCCTCGACCAGCCAGCCAGCCAGGTCCAGGGCCGCGTACGTGATCACGATGTCTGCGCCCGCCCTCACGATCCCGGCGGCTGTCTCCAGGTGCGCGGCTCGCCGGTCGAGCCACCTGCGGTCGGCGGCGGCCTCGATCATCGCGTATTCGCCCGACACGTGGTACGCCGCGACCGGCACCTGGGAGCGCGCTGCCACGGCCGCGACGATGTCGAGGTACGCAGCAGCCGGCTTCACCATCACCATGTCGGCGGCTTCGGCTTCGTCGAGGGCTGCTTCCCGTACGGCCTCGCGCGCGTTCGCCGGGTCGACTTGATAGGTACGGCGATGCCCGGCAAAGCTCGACCCGACCGCGTCGCGGAAGGGGCCGTACAGGGAACTCGCGAATTTCGCTGCGTAGGCAAGGATTCCGGTGTCGCTGAACCCTGCCACGTCGAGCGCCCGACGGATGGCGCGAACCTGGCCGTCCATCATCCCGCTCGGAGCCACCAGATGGGCCCCGGCTCTGGCCTGGGCGACGGCGACCCGTCCGTACACCTCCAGCGTCGCGTCGTTGTCGACGCCGCCGGCGGCGTCCAGCACCCCACAATGACCGTGGCTCGTGAACTCGTCGAGGCAGGTGTCGGCGATCACCACCAGATCATCGCCGACGGTCTCGACGATCGCCTTGATCCCCCGTTGCTGGATGCCGTCGGGGTCCCAGGCCGCCGAGCCGGTGTCGTCCTTGTCGGTGTCGGCGGGTACCCCGAAGACCAGAACTCCCCCGAGACCGGCTCGGTGCGCTTCGGCTGCGAGTGCCGCGGCAGTCGCAGGCGTGTGCTGGAGGACACCGGGCAAGGACGGCACCGGCGCCGGCCGATCGATCCCGTCGGCCACGAACAGCGGCAGCACCAACTGGGCCGGGTGAACCCGGGTCTGGCGCACCAGCCTTCTGACCCCCGCCGTCGCTCGGAGTCGTCGTGGTCGAATCCTCACAAGCCCTCCAACACCGCGATCAGCCCCGGGCCGTCGGACGTTTCTGCCACGAACGGTTCGATCCCCCACGCCCGCACGGTCGCTGCCGTCGCTTCGCCGAACACGACGAGTGGGGTCGGGCTGACGCCAGCCTGGTCGAGCCAGGCTTGGGCGTTGGAACTGGACGTGACCACGACCGCGTCGAATCCGCCCTGGCGGTAGCGCTCGACGGCTTCTGCGTCGACCCAGTCGACCGGCACCGTCGTGTACAGGTCGACGCGACTCGGCTCGTACCCGAGCGCCGTCAGCCCGTCGGCCAACGCCGTCGTACGCCTCGCCGAACCCGGCAGGACGACCCTGCCCGAGCCGGGCGGGATTGATGCCAGGAGACCAGGGGTCCCCGCGTCGGTGCCCACGATGACCGGGTCGTACCCGGCACTGCGCAACGCGGCGGCTGTCGCCGGACCGATCGCGACCACGGGCGGTTCCAACGGCAGGGGGAGGTACGGCACGGTCACGACCGACGTCACCACGACCCAGGCGGAAGGCTCGTCCAGCGCAACAGCCAATCCGTCGGCCGCGTCGAGGTCGACGACCCGGGTCGCGTAGGCGACGCTCACTTCGGCCCCCGCCTGCACCAGGGCATCGGTCACCCCGTCGAAGCCGAGCTCTCCGCGGTCCGTTCGTACGAGCAGGATGCGCCGTCCGACGATCGCACCGCCCCAGAGATGGGCGATGTCGTGGTCGAAGCGGCTTTCGCCGACCAACCCCGCCGCCCCTTCGGCGGCGGCCAACTCGGCCACGGCTCGACCGACACGTTCGGGATCCTCGGCTGCGCTCGCGAACTCGCGGCACACAATCTTCTTCGCACCGTCGGGGGAGAACGCGGCGACCGTGATCCGATACCCGTCTGCCACAGGTTCGCAGAGGGCGCCGACGGCTGCCGAACACCCTCCTTCGAGCCGGGCCAACGCGGTCTTCTCGGCGATCGCGGCGAACCTGACCTGCGGATCGTCGATCGCTGCGAGCACTTCACCGAGCGGGCCGTCCAGATCGGAGGTACGGCATTCGACCGCGATGATCCCCTGGCCGGGAGCCGGGACCATCTCCTCGGTGGAGAACCACTCGCGCATGACCGACAACTCGAGGCGCTCGAGCCCGGCAGAGGCCACGATGACGGCATCCAGATCTCGGCCGACCCGCGACAACCTCGTCGGCACGTTGCCCCTGATTTGGACGATCGTCAGGTCGGGTCTCAGCGCGCTCAGCATCGCGGCTCGACGCGGAGAACCGGTACCGATTCGTGCACCGGTCGGCAGTTCGGCGAGCGTCAGTCCGTCACGCGCGACGAGCACGTCGGAGGCGTCGGATCGCACCGGGAATGCGCCGATGGCAAGGCCCTCGGGGTTGCTGGTCGGCAGGTCCTTGTACGAGTGGACGGCCGCGTCGACAATCCGGGATGTCAAGGCCGTACGCAACGCCCCCGCGAAAGCACCCATGCCGCCGAGGGATGCCAAAGGGCCGGTCTGCTGGTCTCCGTGCGTGCTGATCCGCACGATCTCGACTCCGTGTCCGCAGGACCTCAGCAGCCCCGCCACCTCGTCGGCCTGGGCGCGTGCCAGATCGGAGCCCCGCGTGCCCAGACGAATCCTCACGCCTCCGATTCTGGCTTGCCTCGGCGAGGTGTCCGGCGCAATGCCCACCAGGTGGGTCCCGCACCGGCCGAGTCATCCCTCGTGCCACGAAGTGGCAGCCTCGCAGTACCCCCCGGTAGTCTGTCCAGGCGCACAGCGCGCGGACGTAGCTCAATGGCAGAGCCCCAGCCTTCCAAGCTGGCCATGCGGGTTCGATTCCCGTCGTCCGCTCTGACCGTGACGTTGGCGTCACTGCCGACATGCAGTGGGGGTCCCGCGCATTTCCATATAGATCTGGACTCCGCCTTGCTCAAGCAACCTGAAGTCCACTCCCTGCGCGTCGCGGCTCGTGATGTACAGGCTGCCGACGTCGCTGCGACCCAACGTCGCGGGGGGGAAGCCGTTGGCCGCGAGGGCGGCATTCACCCGCTCCAGCAAGGCCTCGCCCTGTGGCATCTTCGGCATCGGCTCTCCCTGGAGAGGGTTGAGACGGATGCGACAGCCGTACCACGTGTTCTCGCGTTGGGCGATGGTCGTCGAAGGCCCCCAGCTGAGGTGACCGTACGTGGATTCCACGGCGGCCTGGACAGCCACGACGAGAGGGCCGTACGTTTGCGACGCTGCGTCGCGATCCCAGGACTTCACCGTGCACCCCGAGAGGCCGAGCACCATCGCCACCGAGCTGGCGGTCAAGGCTCGTCCCCACCGCGACCCGCCCGCTCTCATGCGCGGAGGATACGCCGCAAGACTGGGGCGGCGGCTCGAATCCGTCGACTCGACAGGGAGTTTCACCGTCCTCCAAGGCGTGGACAGGCTGCACCACGTGGGTACGGCCGTCACTACCGTCGGCGACGTGAACGTCCTGACTCTCGGCACCGAACACGCTGCGGCCGCCGTCGCGCTGTGGCAGGAGTGCGGTCTGACCAGGCCTTGGAACGACCCGTCAGCCGATTTCCACCGGGCGGTCGACTCGCCGAACGCGGCGGTGCTCGGTGTGTTCGACGGCCGGCGGCTCGTGGGTACGGCGATGGTCGGTGGCGACGGCCACCGCGGATGGGTCTACTACGTCGCCACCTCTCCGGACCATCGAGGTCAAAGGATCGGTCGCCGACTGATGTCGGCTGCCGAGGAGTGGCTCGTCGAGCGCGGTCTGCCGAAGATCCAGTTCATGGTCCGCTCCGGCAACACGTCCGTGCTCGACTTCTACGCGCATCTGGGCTACGAGGAACAGGACTGTGTCGTACTGGGCCGCCGCCTCGACGGCGCGGTCGGTATGGATCGAGGTCAGTCGTCAGTACGGGCCAAGGCCAACAACGCCACCACCTGAGGATCGGTGCTGGACCGCAGTCGCGCCGACACGTCGTCGAGTGCCCGTTTCAGGAGCTTCACCGTCTCGCTCTCGAACGGGATCAGTGATCCGATCGCCACAGCCTGCGCCAGTTCAACATCTGAGCGCCTGGGCAGCTGAGCGCCGGGCAGCCCGCCGCCGACCATCGCGGTCAGCGCCTGGACAGCTTCGTCTTCTCGTCCAGGGGTGAGGACGGCTGCCTCGAGGCTGGCGAGCCCGCCGGCTGGTGCCATGGCCACGATCATGCGCAACGCCGATTCGATCGGCGCGATGTCGGCGCCTCTGGCCCAGGCCGAGGCCCACGCCCGGGAGAGGGCCACGGTCATGCCGACGGCGGGCCGCACTCGGCCCACAGCCTGATCCAGCAGGGGTACGGCACGACCCGGTTCCCGATCCGCGAGCACGACGAGTGCAGCCATGGCGAGCGTTCCGATCGAGGCCGCGTCAAGGGTCTCCTCCACCTCGTCGAGGAAGAGGTCGACCACATCGGGGGGCGTTTCAGTCCCGTTGCTGGCCCACAGGAGCATCCAGGCTCCCAACTCCTCGAGCGGGTGGTGTCCGGCTCGCGGCGCCTCCACGTGGGTCTTGCTCAACAGTCGGCTCGCATGCGCGTCGGTCAGGCGGTCCACCACGACCTCCCACGACGGCGGGAAATCCAGGTCGAGGTCGACCCGGCCGAAGGCACCGTGCACCTCGGCGAGGGCCCGCCTTGTGCCGGCGATCGTGGTCACGCCGTCTGAGGTCGTCACGTCACAGTCCGGCGCGCTCACAACGGCATCGGGCAGGTTCACGGTCACGACCCGCTCCAGCGGGTCGGCGGTCAAGGACGGCAGCCAGGCCGGCAGCAGACCTTCGCACTCCGCCCACGACGCTTGACGACCACCATCCATCTCGAACACGTACCGGTCGGCGACCCCCACCACGATGCCCGGCGCCAGCCACCTCACCTCGTCACCGAGGCGCTCCAACGAGCCCCTGGTCAGGCGCCAGGCCCACGGCGAGCCCAGTTCTTCGTCGGTGGCCAGCGCCACCAGTCCCGCATTGCCCGCAGCCCAGACCCACGCGTGCCCGCCCACGAGCCCGAGCAGCCCGGCTGTCAACGACGCGTCGTCTGCTCCCAGATTTCGAATGACGATCCGGAGGCGCCAGCGCTCCTGGTCGAACCCGTGGCGGATGATGGCCCGTAGCGCCCCGGCGTGGAACTCCACCTCGATCGTGTCGGGGTCGACGTCCACATGGGTGCGGACCCAATCCAAGACCTGGGCACCGCGCTCGGTGATCGCGACGGCGGGAAGCATCGGCACCAGTTGCAGCCCGGCGTCGCCGAACGCGCAAGATCCGTCGACGCCGATCGTGATCCCACCGGCCCGTTCGTACCCGTCCACCACTCACCCCCGAGGATGGACAGGTTACGCACCGTAAGGCACAGCCCCCGACCCGGGGACCCGGGCGGGGGCTGTGTCGACGAACCTTCGGCTACCGGATCTGGGCCTTCGCCTCGTCGTACAGCTTCTTGGCCGCGTCGGCCGAGGTGAGTCGGCCGAACTGCACGTCTTGGATGTACCGGTTGAGGATCGTCTGGAACGTCGCGATGCCGGGTGGCGGGGGCACCGGCGCCTTCCGCAGGTCGGGCTCGATGGCCTTCATGTACGCCGCGGCCCGCTGGTCGGCGGGGCCAAGCAGGCTCTGGATGCCGTTGAGCACGTCGGTGTTCGGCGGCAACCCACGCTCGGCCAAGAGGACCTTGCCTGCGTCCATGGAGTTGAAGTAGTAGTCGAGGAACTTGGCTGCTTGCTGCTGGTACTTCGACGTCGACGAGATCGACTGGTACTGGCCTGACTTGTACCAGAGGTTCGCACCCTTGGCCGTACCGTCGAGCGACGGCAGCCGCAGGATCTTCAGTTCCGCGCTGCCGACCGCCTGCTGCATGGCATTGACCTGGTTCGACCACAGCAACGTCATGCCGAGCTTGCCGAGGGCGAACATGTTCTGCGCGATCGGCTTGTTGAGATCCTCGGCGTTCTCGGCCGGGGTCGGGATTGCCTTCGCCTGGAGGTAGGTCATCATCATGTCGAAGAACGACTGCATGTCCGCCGGTTCGAAGCCGAGGCTGGTCTCGGTGAACAACGCCTTGCCGTGCTGGAACATCCAGGCCCGGGCGACCGAATCGCCGAAGAAGGCGCCGTTGATGCCGTACAGGCCAGGCTTATTCGTCGCGAACTCGGCCGCGGTCGATCGCAGTGTCTCCCACGTCCAGGTCTTGTCGTCGGGGATGGCGACGCCCGCGTCGCTGAAGACCTTCGTGTTGGCGAGGATCGACAGGGCGTTCATGCCGGCGCACAAGGCGGTGACCTTACCGTCGATGGTGCCGGTGTCGACGAGGCCCGTCGCGAACTTCGACGTATCGACCGGCAGCTTGCTCAGATCGGCCAGGGCCCCGCGCTTGGAGTAGTCACGAATGTACTGCTCGTCCATCTGGATGATGTCGGGAGCATCCTTGCCGGCGACCTGCGTCGCGAGCTTGTCCCAGTAGCCGGCCCACTCCCCCGGTTCGGCCGTGATCGTGATCCCCGGGTTGGCCTTCATGTAATCGGCGATGACCTGGTTGGTCATCTTGTTCCGCACCTCGTTGCCCCACCAGGCAAAACGTAAAGTTGCGGGTCCGGTCGATTGCTGTGTTGCCGTTCCGCTCGTGCCGCCGCCACAGGCGGCCAAACCGGCTGTCGCCGCTACACCAGCCACCCCGGCCAGGAACGTTCTACGGGTCGCCATTGATCCTCCAAGAGTGCGTTGCTGAACCCCTCGGAAAGGAGCCTAAGGTCAGGGCCCCCGACGGTGGAAGACCCTGACCTGACCCGTTGTTGAAACGTTATATTTTCCGGCTCTGTCGCGACACCTGAGGTCAGGCGGCTCCGAGTGACAGGGTGTAGCCGAGCGTGTGGGACTCCCCGGGGGCGAGCACCACGGCGTGGTCGAGCGCGTTGGCGCCCTCGACGCAGATCATCGTCTTCCATTCGTCGTCACCGAAATCTGGCATCGCAGCCGACTTGGCGATCCACGGATTCCAGACCACCTTCTGCGCCGAACCGGAGGTGGAGACGACCAGGCTGCGACCGAGGACGGGATCCACGACCGTGACATCGGCCGTGGTCTGGTAGACCCGGTCGGTCTCACCGGTGATCGTCAGATCGCCCTCCTGGACTGCATCCGCGCCGCCAGGCGCCTTGTCGAGGTACGACGAACCGGCGAGTCCGCTCACGACGACCTGCGTGATGTCGCCGACCGTGAGGTAGGTGTGCAGGGCCTCCTCGTAGGAGAACTCGGTGCTCCCGGTGTTCTCCACCGTGAGCGACAGCTGCAACGCGGCCCCGAACGAGACCACGTAGGTAGCCTTCCAGGACCCGTCGAGGGCGTCGGGAACATCGGCATCGGTCAGGGTGTAGGTCGCGGTCGCGGCATCGTCGCTGTGCGTCTGTCCCTCGAGGTGCCATTCGGCGAGGCGGGCGACGCCGTGAGCGGGAGCCATGCTCTTGGTGCGGCCGGCGCCGAACCACGGCCAGCAGATCGGCACGCCGCCACGGATCGGCTTGCCGGCTTCGAAGTCGGATTTCTGGCTCATCCACAGCACGGGTGTCGCGCCCGCGGGGGTCCAGGACACGACGTGCGCGCCATAGTCGTAAACGGCGCCCGTGGCGGCCGGGCAGGTGAGGGTACGGGGATCGGGCAACTGCGTCATGACCGAAACCTAGGCGCGACCACGGCGTGGCCGGGCGTTTGTCAGGAGTTGTCTTGCCCGCCGACCGAGCCCGCCGGTTGGCAGGTACGGCACCAGTACAGGTTGCGGTTGGCGTGTTCGACCTTGTCGACGAGGGTTCCGCAGACCAGGCAGGGCTGACCGTGGCGGCGGTAGACGTACACCTCACCGCCGTGCCGGTCGACCCGCGGCTCGCGACCCTGCGCCTCGGGGCCATGTTCGTCGGCGACGGTGTCGATCCGGTCGTCGAGCACACCTTGCGGCATCAGCCGTACCAAGTCGTCCCAGATCTCGTCGAAGGCGGCGCGCGGCAGGGTCTTGGCCGGTACGAACGGATCGACCCCGGCCCGGAACAGCACCTCCGCGCGGTAGATGTTGCCGACTCCGGCGAACAGGGACTGATCCATGAGCAGGGCGGCCACCGTCCGGCCGGAGCGATGCAGCCTGACCCACGCGCGCTCCCGGTCAGCCGCCGGGTCGAGCGGATCGGGACCTGAGCGTACGGCGACGGCCTCAGCTTCGCCCGGTGTCAGGAGGGCGCAGGTCTGCGGGCCGGCCAGGTCGTAGACGCCTCGAGCCTCGGTGCCGACCCTCAACCGCACCTCGCCCGGCCCCCCAGGCCAGCCGAACCATCTGAGTTTCCCGATCAACCCGAGATGGATGTAGACGATCCGGTCCGCCTGGAATCTGACGAACAGGTGTTTCCCGACGGCCCAAGACTTCTCCAGCACCGTCCCGTCGAGGATCGCCGCAGCCTCGGCGAAGCGTCCCTGCGGGCTCGAGACCCGCACGACCCTCCCGCCGTACAGCCGGGTCAGATCGCGCGCCAAGCGGTGGATGTGATGACCTTCGGGCACGCTGGCCAGGATCCCACGTCGACGGAGTCGGGTGCACGGCCGAAATCCGCATCCCATCGGGCGGGGCTGTGGGCTCTGTAGGCTGGTGGACACGCAAAGGAGCGGACATGGACACCACCCAGTTGGAACACATCCGTACCGGCCACGGTTTCGTCGCGGCCCTCGACCAAAGCGGCGGCAGCACACCGAAAGCGCTGAGGGCGTACGGCATTGCCGACGACCAGTACTCCACGCCAGAACAGATGTTCGACCTCGTCCACGCAATGCGGTCGAGGGTGATGCAGAGCCGGGCCTTCGATCGGCGGATCCTGGCGGCGATCCTCTTCGAGCAGACGATGGATCGCACCGTCGACGGGCTCGACACGGGTGACTACTTGTGGCAGCGCAAGGGCATCGTGCCGATCGTCAAGGTCGACCAGGGCCTCGAGTCGGAGTCCAACGGCGTCCAGATGATGAAGGAGATGACCCAGCTCGACTCCCTCTTGGAGCGAGCCACGGCCAAGAAGATGTTCGGTACCAAGATGCGGTCGGTGATCCTGTCCGCGGACCCGGTGGGCGTCTCGAACATCGTGGCCCAGCAATTCGCGGAGGCGAAGCGCATCGCCGACGCCGACCTGGTGCCGATCCTCGAACCGGAGGTCGACATCAAGGCAGCGGACAAGGTCCACGTCGAGCATCTGCTGAAGCAGGAGTTGATCAGGAACCTCGAGGTCTGGGGCGACCAGCCGATCATGTTCAAGCTCACGATCCCGAGCGAGGACGGCTTCTATGCCGATCTGATGGCCGAACCGGCGGTGGTGCGGGTGGTCGCGTTGTCGGGTGGCTACAGCCGCGACGAGGCATCCGCCGGCCTGGCCAGGAACCCAGGCCTCATCGCGAGTTTCTCCCGCGCCCTGCTCGACGGCCTCAGCGCCCAGCAGAGCGACGAGGAGTTCGACACGATGCTCGACGCGAGCGTGCAACAGATCTACGAGGCGTCGAACACGTGACCCGCCCGCGCACCAACGACGCCGCCGAACCGCCCCGCGACTTCGGTCGCGACGGCGTGAGCGGCCTAGTCACCACGGAACGGGCGCTGCGGGCCAGGGACGTGTCGAGGCCGCAGCCTCCGGATTACGTCGCGGCGGAGGAAGCCGTACGCACGGCGCTGGAGCGCGTCACCCGTCGGCGGTAAGACTCCACAGAGTCCGGCTCACGCGGTGGTCACCGGCGCTGACGAACGTCGGCGGGTAGTCGGGCCTGTGGGGGCCGTCGGGGAAATGTTGGGTCTCGAGGGCAACGCCGGCGAAGGGACGGTACGGACCGGCAGGACCCACGACCGACTCGTCGAGTCCACCTCCGGTGTAGACCTGCAGACCGGGCTGGTCCGTCGAGATCCGCAGCTGTCGGCCCGACTCGGGGTCGGCTAGTACTGCGACCTCCCTCAGCCCTGCGCCGCCGAGCACGTAGCAATGGTCGAGGCCTCCGGTGGCGATCACGTCGCCCAGTCGACGGCCCCGGCGCAGGTCGAAGCGATCGTGCACTTCGGCGGGAGATTCAGGCAGAGGGATCAGATCGTCGTCGACCGGGAGGTAGGCATCGGCCGCGACGGACAACTCGTGGTCGGCGACAGTCGCGGTGCCGGCGAGATTGACATACGGGTGCCAGACGACGTTGAGGTACGTATCGGCCTCCGCCCACGCGTCGACGACCACCGAGAACGTCGCCTCGTCGACCTGATATGTCACGGTCGTGTGGACGGGACCCGGATGGTCGGCCTCGCGATCGGTCCAGGTCAGCCCGAGCGTGACGTGCGCAGGGCTTGAGTCGAGGACAGCCCAGTCCTGGCGGTGGAACGCGTCCGGACCGGAATGCAACGTGTGACGTCCGAGCCAATTCACCGGTAGACGGCACGACCGTCCGGTCACCTCGAACGACGCCCCGGCGATCCGGTTACCGTACGGGCCGACGATCTCACCGAGGTACGCCTCACCCACCCGACGGGCCGCCTCGTCAGCATGCCCGAGTACGACGGACGCGCGGTTGCCGTCGCGGTCGGGTGCCTCCAGGGCGTTGACCGCGGCGCCCAGCGTCCAGATCTCAGCCGAGACGGAGCTTGAAGCGATCCGGACGACCCGCATCAGTCGAAGATCGGGCCGACGGTCCTGGTGCGCTTCAACTCGAAGAAGCCGGGGTAGGCGGTCATCCGTACGTACCCGTCGAACAGTTGGCCTGCCTCTTCACCCTTCGGCGCCGGGGAGATCACAGGACCGAACAGGGCCATGCCGTTGACCTGGACCACCGGCGTACCGACGTCCTCACCGACCAGGTCGATGCCTGTTTGATGCGAGGCGCGGAGGGCTTCGTCGTAGTCGTCGGTGGCGACCCGGTCGGCGATCGACTCGTCGAAACCGAGATCCGCCAGCGTCGCCCGCACCGTGTCTTGGCTCTTCGGCTCACCCCCGGGGTGGTAGCGCGTGCCCAGCGCCGTGTAGAAGTCGCGCAGTCCTTCCTGGCCGTACTTCTCCTCGACCGCGATCGCCGCCCGGGCCCCCCACCACGACTCGGTGTCGAGGAACTCCCGATAGTCGGGCGGAACGTCTCGGCCCTCGTTCAGCACCCCCAGGCTCATGACGTGGAACACGGTCTGGACGTCCCGGACTTTCTCGACCTCCAGCATCCAGCGGGAGGTCATCCAAGCCCACGGGCAGGCGGGATCGAACCAGAAGTCGACTTGAGTGGTCACGCATTGACCTTTCGGAGTGCTGAAGGTGCGAACGACGTCGCTGTCATCGCCGACAACCACGACGGGAGGACGGACATTCCGAGGAGGGTTACACCCCGCCCCGGTCCGGGGTGCCCTGGGCGATGCTGCGGCGCAGCGACGGGGTGAATCCGATGAGCGTGATGATCGCTCCGACCGCCAGCGGCAGGAACAGGATGATCGTCAGGAGGTGGACCAGGGTCGGCTGTTCGACCGGCGGCCAGCCAGGCATGCCGAACGGGATCAGGAATCCAAGCAATCCGCTCATCGTCTCTCCCTCGTCGGGCGGCCAGTACGGTCGAGCCTAGCTGGTTCGCTCGGCCAGAGCCGCGAGCCGGTCGATCGACGCGGCCAGATTGGCCGAGGTCGTCTGGCGGTGGCGAGGCCACCGGCTCTCGTCGGCGACGCCCCGCCAGTCGTAGGTGTGGGTGACCAGCGTGCTGCCGTCGGGCAGTGGGGTCAGATCCCACCGCCAGATGTGACCGGGCGCTTGCTGCCCGGCGTCGGCGGTCAGCCAGGCAATGACCCGCCCTTCTTCGAAGGCGACGATCTGGTTGTCCTTCAGTTTTTCTTTGTTGGTTCGCATTCCGAACACGTCACCCACGCCGGTCACTCGTTGGTGGGTGGCGGCACCGGCCAGATTGTCGTTTCCGTCCCATTCGGGCTGGCGCGTGGGATCGGCGATCAGCTCGAAGATCTCTGCGGCAGGGGCCAGGATGATCCTCTCGGCCTTGACGATGCGCGACTCACCAGGGAACTCGGTCATGGACGCCAGCCAATCACGAGCAAGCCAGTTCTGTCGCTCCCTCCTGCCTCGTCGCCAGGCCGGGCCAGTGCGCTAGATTGCCGCGTGCGGGCGCTTCTCGCGCCGTGCGATCGGCCGGCTGGACCGGCACCGCGACCCACCAGGAGTGCAACGGTGAGCGCTGACGAGCGGACCATCCTCGACGCCGCCGACGTTGCTCGGGCCGTCACCCGAATGGCAGCCGAGATCCTGGAAGCCAACCAAGGCGCCGACGATCTGGTGCTGCTCGGCATCCCCACCCGCGGCGTGCCGCTATCGGCACGCCTCGCCGAGGCCCTGGCCGCGCAGGGCGCCACGGTGCCTGTCGGCGAGTTGGACATCACGATGTACCGGGACGACCTTCTCTCGCGGCACACCCTGACTCCGATCGGCCGTACCCGCATCCCCGGCTCGATCACCGACCAGGTGGTCGTGCTGGTCGACGACGTGCTCTACTCCGGGCGAACCGTCGCCGCAGCGCTCGATGCGCTCAACGACCTCGGCCGGCCCCGTGCCGTACGCCTCGCCGTGCTCGTCGACCGAGGCCATCGGGAGTTGCCGATCCGGGCCGACTTCGTGGGACGAGCGTTGGACACGCGCAGTTCGGAACGCGTGAGGGTACGGCTCGAGGAGTCGGATGGCATGACCCACGTGACGATCGGGGCGGCTCGGTGAAACACCTCCTCAGCGCCCGCGACCTCAGCCAGACCCAGGTCAACGAACTGCTCGACACCGCCGAGGAGATGGCTGCGGTGTTGGCGCGGCCCGTACCCAAGCTGCCGACGCTGCGCGGCCGTACGATCGTCAACCTGTTTTTCGAGGACTCGACTCGCACCCGCGGCTCGTTCGAACTGGCGGAAAAGCGCCTGTCGGCCGACTCGATGAACGTGTCGGCGAAGGGGTCGTCGGTCTCGAAGGGCGAGTCGATGCGCGACACGGTGCGCACGCTGGAGGCGATGGGGGTCGACGCGTTCGTGATCCGTCATGCCGGGTCCGGATCGGTCGCCCAGGTGGCCGGTTGGGTCGCGTCGAGCGTGGTCAATGCGGGCGACGGCTGGCACGAACACCCCACCCAGGCCCTACTCGACGCGTTCGCGATCCGGCGGCAACGGCGGGAGCTGGGCCTGACCGGCTGGCCTGGGGTACGAATCGCGATCGTGGGCGACATCCTGCACAGCCGCGTGGCCCGGTCGAACGTGTGGCTGCAGCACACGCTGGGGTCAACGGTTACCTTGGTCGCCCCTCCGACGCTGCTGCCGCCCGGCGTCCGCGAGTGGCCCGTGGAGGTCAGCCACGATCTCGACGCCACGCTGGAGGGCGCCGACGTCGTCATGATGTTGCGGGTGCAGCGGGAACGCATGGAGGGTGGATTCTTCGGTTCCACCAGGGAATATGCGCAGGCGTACGGCCTCACTCCCGAACGCGTCGCGCGTCTCAAGCCGACGGCGGCGATCTGCCACCCGGGTCCCATGAACCGAGGTGTCGAGATCTCCGCCCAGGCGGCCGACGCGGTGAATTCGCTGGTCTTGGACCAGGTGGCCGCGGGCGTGGCCGTACGGATGAGCGTGCTCTATCACCTGCTCGGCGGAGCACAGGAGGGGGCGGCATGAGTCTGCTCGTCACTGGAGCGCAGCTGCCCGACGGGTCGCGCGCGGACCTGTACGTCGACGGCTCCGGCCGGTTCGCTGATTCCACGGACGCGACTGCGGGCGTACGGCGGATCGACGCGGACGGGCTGGTCGCCCTGCCGGGCCTGGTCGACCTGCACGCCCATCTGCGGGAGCCCGGGTTCGAGGACGCGGAAACCCTCGCCAGTGGTACGGCCGCTGCCGCACGCGGCGGGTACACCGCGGTGTTCGCGATGGCCGACACCTCCCCGGTGACCGATACGGCCGAGGCGGCTCAGCACGTCCGGAACCTCGCCGTCGGCGCTTCGGCTCTCGTCACCCCGGTAGGGGCGGTCACGCGACAGCGAGCGGGTACGGAGTTGGCCGAGCTGGGCCTGATGGCCCGCGTCGCGGGCGTGCGGTTCTTTTCCGATGCCTGCCGGTGCATCTCTGACGCCGGGGTGCTCAGACGTGCCATGGAGTACGGCACTGCCTTCGACGCGGTCGTGGCCCAGCACGCGCAGGATCCTCATCTGGCCGGCGCCAGCGCCTGCTGCCACGAGTCGGAGATCTCGGGTCGCCTGGGGCTGCCCGGCTGGCCGGCTGTCGCCGAGTCGGTGATCGTCGCCCGGGACGTGCAGATCGCAGGTCTGACCGGCGCCAGGTTGCACGTCTGCCACGTGTCGACCGCCGAGTCCGTCGAGGTCATCCGGTGGGCGAAACGGCGGGGCATCCGGGTCACGGCAGAAGTCGCGCCACACCACCTGTACTTCACGACCCGAGAGGTCGAGTCGTACGATCCGACGTTCAAGGTCAACCCTCCGTTGCGCACGTCAGAGCACGTCGCAGCGCTCGTCGACGCCCTCGTGGACGGCACGATCGACGCGGTCGCCACCGACCACGACCCGTACGAGGCTCAGGACGCCGACCACGCCTTCTCCGACGCCCGTGGCGGCATGCTCGGCCTTGAACAAGCGCTCGCGGTCGTCACGGAGGTGGCGCTGAACCGAATGGGCTGGAGCGGGATCGCCGACCGGATGTCGCAAGCCCCGGCCCGGATCGGCGGGGTCGACACCGTGCAGGGTCGGCCGTTGGCCGTCGGCGAGCCGGCGACGTTCGTGCTCGTGGATCCTGCCGCCCGAGCGGTCGTCGACCGAGATCGCTCGGCGTCACGGAGCAGGAACAACCCCTACCACGGTCGCGACCTGCCCGAACCCGTCGTCTGCACGGTCTGGAACGGTCGGGTCACCTTCGACAAGTAGGGCCGACCGGTCGATGGGCCGGGGAATACCTCCCGGCGTCGGTCGGTTGTCGGCCACAGAGCGCCGGCGCGGTCGCCAGGGGCAGCTCCGTCTCGCCGCTGCCGGACATCGAGGAGAGTCACATGGCTACGACCAACACCGCTTTCACCCACTGGGAAGGCACCTTGACCGAAGGGTCCGGCACCACCGAGCTGCAGACATCCGGGGTCGCTACGTTCGACGTTCGCTGGGCAGCCAGGGCAGAGGCGGGGAAGGGTACGACCAACCCCGAAGAGCTCATCGCCGCCGCGTTGTCGACCTGCTACTCGATGGCTCTGTCTCACGGCCTCACGGGCAACGGCACTCCTCCGACCAGCCTGGATACGACCGCGCAGGTCAGCTTCCAGCCCGGTGTCGGTATCACCGGCGCGCACGTCAAGGTCGTGGGGACCGTGCCCGGCATCGACGCCGCCACCTTCGAGAAGTTCGCGCAGGACACCGTGCAGAACTGCCCGGTGTCGCAGGCCCTGTCAGGAGTCGAGAAGACCTTGGACGCCACCTTCAACAGCTAAGGAAGCGCTACGGCCAGCGAGTCCACCGGCTGGTTCGCCGCCGCTTGGCGCGTCGATTACCCGCTGTCTGGGAGGGCGATCGACGCGCTAAGGAAGCGCTGCTTCGCTCGGCACAGCATTGATCGGCGCATCCCTATGATCCCAAGGGGCATCGGGCCCCTGATCACGCAGTCGAGCCCGCCACCTCAGGTGGCGGGCTCGACTGCGTGAGTGTGTTACTGGGCGGCGGCGAGGATCTCGCCCATCTGCCGCAGCACGGTGGCCGCCACATCGTCGTTGTCCACCCCGAGGAAGGCCAGCACCTTGGCGACAGATTCGGCGTCGTCGTCGGACACCAGGGCCAGGACTTCGTCGGAACGAGCGTCGTTGACGGCGACCGGCGACTTGCCCTGCAGATGCAGAATCCAGGCGGCGATCGGGCGGGTGGCTCCTTCGGGTACGACACCGTTGGCCAGCTCGGCCTTCAGGGTCGGCACGAAGCGGATCGGCACCTTCTGGGAACCGTCGGCTGCGATCTGGCTCAGGAGGTGCTTGATGGACGGGTTCTCGAACCTGTCGACCAGGGCGGCCCGGTAGGCAGCCACGACGTCGGCCGGAAGCGGCAGGTGCTTGACTGCCGTGTCCCACCACTCGTCGACCCAACCGCGGAGGGTGGGATCGGTGACGGCCTCGTACACGGTCGTCTTGCCCAGGTTGGGGCCCGCGTAGGCCATCAACGAATGCGACCCGTTGAGCAGCCACAGCTTGCGGTGCTCGAACGGAACGATGTCGTCGACGAAGTTGGCTCCGGCGGCCTCCCACTGCGGGCGCTCGCCGGCGAACTCGCCTTCGAGGACCCACTCCTTGAACGGCTCGGTCACCACGGGCGCAGCGTCGTCGACACCAGTCAGTTCCTTGACCAACTCGAGGTCGGCCGCTGTCGGCCGGGGCGTGATCCGATCGACCATGGTGGTCACGTAGCCCACGTTGGCATCGATCCATTCCTGCAGGCCAGGATCGACCTGGGCGACCAGATCGGCGATGACGCGCTTGGTCATCGGGCCGTTGTCGACCACGTTGTCGCAGGGGACGAACGTGATCTTGCCGGCGTCGGCGGCGCGACGCGCCAGCAAGCCCATGACGAACTTGCCGGGAGCCGTCGAGACCTTCGCGTTGGCACCGTCGGCCTTGAGCGCCTCGATGTCGGCCTGCACGTTGGCATTGTTCAGGTCGAGCCCACCGGCGGAATTGCGCACGTAGCCTGCCTCCGTGATCGTCGAGGTGACGATCTGGACCTCGGGAGAGGCGAAGTAGGCCCGCAGGGCGTCAAGGTCGTTGCCCACGTGGGCGGCCACGATCGAGCTGATGATCTCGCTCGTCGTGTCGGCAGCCTGGAACACGAGGGTGTACAGGCCCCCTTGGCTGTTCAGTTCCTTGACGTGAGTGTCGCTGCGACCCGAGAACGAGGCGATGCCCCACGCGTCGGCGTCTGCTGCGTGCTCGGTGTACCAGCACTGGTGGGCCCGGTGGAAGTTGCCGAGACCGAGATGGATGATCCTGACCGGGGCGGCTGGACGGCCGTCGGTCGCCCGGGACAGGTGGCGGAGCTCAGTCAATGTTGAAGACCTTTCTGGGCGGCTCGGCGACGAGCACGTGGGTGACTTCAGTGGCTTCGACTGCCGACCCCTGCTAGGCACTGCCTCCTGACAGCACACGGCAACGGGGCCAGTGAAGCCATGCCACCATCCTTGACTGGCGGGGCCGTACCTGGTGCCGTTGCCAAGGGTTTCCGCCTTCGGGGACACCCCGCGGAGACGGAAACACGGGGCAAACTCCGGACGAAACCAAAGCCCTGGATAGAGTCCGCGACGAAGAGAAAGGCGCTTCATGACCACACCCATTCCCGTCGAAACCATCGGCGGTCCGCACGCACACGTGAGTGATGAGAACCTCGAGGCTTTCATCAATTCGAACCTCGCCCGGGTCCCGCTGGATGGCAAGAATGTCGTACTCGTCGTGCCTGACGGCACACGCAGCATGCCGTTGCCGCTCGTCATGGGGATCGTGCACAAGGCCTTGATCGACCGGGCGGGTAGTTTGACTGCGATCATCGCTCTCGGCACGCATTCCTACATGGAGATCGACGAGATCGAGCGCATGTTCGGCGCCGAGCCGGGCGGCCTCGAGGCTCTGTACCCCGGCATGGACATCCGTAACCACGAGTGGCTCGACCACGACAAGATCGTGACGGTCGGCACGCTGAGCGAAGACCAGATCTTCGAGTTGTCCAACGGCAGCATGCGCGAGAAGGTCGACGTCGAGATCAACCGCTACGTGGTCGAGGCCGACTACAACATCGTGATCGGACCCGTCTTCCCCCACGAGGTGATCGGGATCTCCGGCGGCAACAAGTACTTCATCCCCGGCTGCGCCACGCACGAGGCCATCGATCTGTCGCACTGGGTCGGCGCCCTGATCGGTGTCGAGTCGATGATCGGCGTCGAGGGTGTCACGCCGGTCCGCGCGATCGTCAACGCCGGCTCCGATCTCATCGACAACGAGAAGCTGGCCTTGTGCCTGGTCGTGCAGTCGGGGACCGGGCTGATCGAGGCCGCCGCGTTCGGCACCACCGAGGATGCATGGGCGGCCACCGCGGCCGTGGCGGCGGAGAGCCACATCGTCTACACGGACCAGCCGTACACCAAGATGCTCGCGATGATGCCGACGCGATACGACGACATCTGGACCGCGGCCAAGGGTTGCTACAAGGCTCAGCCCGCGATGGCCGACGACGGCGAGGTCGTCATCTACGCCCCGCACGTCACCGAGGTGTCCGAGACTCACCACGAGATCTACGACATCGGCTACCATTGCATCGAGTACTTCACCAAGCAGTGGGACAAGTTCAAGGACGTACCCAAGGGAGTCCTGGCACATTCCACGCACGTGCGTGGCGTCGGCACCTACGATCCCGAGACCGGCATCGAGAAGAACCGGATCAAGGTCACGCTGGCCACCCAGATCCCGCCGGAGGTGTGCGCGCAGGTCAACCTCGGCTACCTCGACCCCGACACGATCGACGTCGAGGCGTGGAAGGCGGACCCTGCCATCACCGTCGTCGAGAACGCCGGCGAGGTGCTGTTCCGCTACCGCGCCTGATCACCCACCTGGCCCGACGCCAGACTCCCCGCCGCTCTTCGGCGATCACGAGTCTGACGTCGGGCTTCGTGCGTCCCGAGAGCGAGACCGGGGTAGGTCAGCCGTACCCCGGTCGAAAGCTCTGATCAGGCAGCCTTCTTTGCCTTGGCGGCCTGCTGGAAGTTCCCGGGCAGGGCGGCTGCCACCGCAGTCAGGTAGGCCTGTTGGCCGGCGGCGTTGGGGTGGAGCGGCATGTCGGTGTCACCCAGCCAGGGGTTGTTCAACCACCGGTCCGCAGACAGCACGTCGTGCCCCATGAAGGCCGGGACCACGTCGACGAACGTGACGTCCTGCGCCATGGCCGCGGCCGCCATCGCCCGATTGAGCCCGACGTTCAGAGGCGTCAGCGGGTTGGTGGTCGGGAACAGCAACGGGTACCCGGTGACGACGATGCGGGCGCTCGGGGTCCGACGCTTGATCGCCCGGATCGTCGCCTCTACCTTCGGCTTCAGCCCCGCGATCGCCGTCTGCGACTGGGCGACGGCGGTCTGGCACCCTGCCGAGGTCGGGTCGCCGGCCACGCAGGCCGCCACCACGTTGACCCAGCCGACGTCGTTTCCACCCACCGTGAGGGTGACGAGCTTGGCACTTCGGTTCACCTGGGGCACCTGGTCCGCAATCACGCTGTCGGTGGTGCCGCCGTACGGCTCGGCGAGCTTGGCTCCGTACTGCACGTACCCGCGTGTCACCAGCAGGTCCGCGTACGACGTCAGGCCCGCGGCGGTGGTATTGCCCAGACCGGCGGCGTACGAGTCTCCCAGCGCGAAGTACAGCGGGGCCGCGGGTGCGGCCTGGGCGGCCGAGGGGAACAGACCCACAAGGCCGAGCGAGGTGAGCACACTCAGAACAGCAACGACGACCTTCTTCACGACGGACCCCCCGTGATCGGCGATAGCGATGGCACAAAGTACCTGCCCGCGCGACCGGCGTCTAGAAACCTCGAACGGCGACTTCGAGTCCAGCACCGACGGACTGCCGCAGATGACGTACGGCTCAACCGTGGTGCGCGGCTGCGGTGGGCAGCGGTACGGGAGTGCCGCCCGCCTTCACGGCCGTGGATCCTCTGACGATCAGCCGGACCGGAACGATCGTGGGCACGTCGCCACGCGGTCTGGCGCCGCCGACCATGGCGACCACCTGCCGTACGGCCGTCTCACCGATGGTCGTCAACGGCGCCGCGACGGTCGTCAACCGTGGTGTGACCAGGTCTGACGCGAAGGTGTTGTCGAAACCGAGCACGCTGACGTCCTCGGGGACCTTGACCCCCAGGCTGGCCAGCCCGCGCATCAGACCCATCGCCATCACGTCGTTGTAGCAGATCACCGCGGTGGCGCCCTTGGCGACCACCTGGGTAGCGGCATGATGGCCGCCTTCGACCGTGGGTGCCGTCGGGCCGAGCCGGGACTCGCTGACGCCCAGTTCGTACGCGGCCTCCCGGAGTGCGAGCCACCGCATCCCGTTGATCCAGGCCGCGTCGGGGCCGGACAGGTAATGGATGTGGCTGTGCCCCAGCATCGCGAGGTGTTCGACCGCGCGGCGCATGCCGCGGTGGGAGTCCGGCACGACACACGCGAGCCCGCCGACGTGGCGGTTCAACACGACGACGGGGGTGCTCTTGGAAATGCTGCGCAGCACCGTGTCGGACGTGCGGGTCGAGCCGACCACCAGACCCGACACCATCGGCAGTACCCGGTTGAGGTTCTCCCGCTCGATGACGTCGGATTCCTGCGCGTCGATCAGGAGCAGCGTGTACCCGGCACGCCCCGCGGCCCACTCGGCCCCCCGGAGGATGCCGAAATAGAAGGGGTTCGTGACGTCAGAGACAGCCATGCCGATGATCTTCGACTTGACCGGAGACGTGGGTCGGAAAACGCCGTCGACCCGGTACCCGAGGCGTGCCGCCACTTCCCGGACGTGATCGGCCGTACGTACGGAGACCCGGCCTGGCCGGGAGAACGTACGGGAAACAGTCGACGGGCTGACCCCGGCTGCCTCGGCCACCTCGTAGATCGTCGCTGGCCGTTCCAGATGCGTTGACTCGACTTCACTGTCCACGAGGCGGAGTCTAACTATGACGACAACACATGACAACAATGCTTGTGAGATCGATTTTTCACGCAGCCGCCCAGGTTGGCCTGCCCACTGTCCTCCCTTCGTTTCAGCCTGGATCGAAGGCCCCGGCCAACCGCCAACTTGTGGAAACCAAGTCACGTGGGAGGGGCGGATTGTTGGATGGAGATCGACGACCCCACGAGGCGCGCTCTCCGGCCACGGTCGAGCAAACAAGTCAGCCACCACGAAGTGACTCAACAAAGTAAGGAAGAGGAACACATGAGCGAGAAAACTGGCACCGCGCAGATCGGCGTCGTCGGCATGGCCGTCATGGGCTCGAACCTGGCCCGGAACTTCGCTAGCAAGGGCTTCAAGACGGCGATCTTCAACCGGTCGTACGTCAAGACCGCGGCTGTGCTCGATGCTCACCCCGAGGCCGAGTTCATCGCGTCCGAGAGCGTCGAGGAGTTCGTCGACTCCCTGGAGAAGCCGCGCCGGATCATCATGATGGTCAAGGCCGGCGGCCCCACCGACGCGACGATTGACTCCCTCATCCCCTACCTGGAGCAGGGCGACATCGTCATCGACGGTGGCAACACCTACTTCCCCGACACCCGTCGTCGCGAGAAGAAGATGGCCGACCTCGGCTTCAACTTCATCGGCTGTGGGATCTCCGGTGGCGAGACCGGCGCCCTCCTCGGCCCGTCGATGATGCCCGGTGGCCCCAAGGAGTCCTACGCCCACGTCGGCCCGATCCTCGAGAAGATCGCGGCCCAGTACGACGGCGAGCCTTGCTGCACCTGGATCGGCACCGACGGTGCCGGCCACTTCGTCAAGATGGTGCACAACGGCATCGAGTACGCCGACATGCAGTTCATCGGTGAGGCGTACGACCTGCTCAAGGGCGTCGGCCTTTCGGCAACCGAGGCCGCGGACGTCTTCGCCCAGTGGAACACCGGCGACCTCGACTCCTTCCTGATCGAGATCACCTCCGAAGTGCTGCGCCAGGTCGACGCCGAAACCGGCAAGCCGCTCGTCGACGTCATCTACGACGCCGCCGGCATGAAGGGCACCGGCACCTGGACGGTCCAGGAAGCACTGAACCTCGGTGTTCCCGCCGCCGCCATCGCCGAGTCCGTCTTCGCTCGCGCCGCCTCCAGCAGCGCCGACCTGCGCAAGGCCGCCCGTGCCGCGCTCACCGGCCCCGACGGCAAGATCGACGTGGCAGACCGCGACGCCTTCGTCGAGGACGTTCGCCAGGCACTCTGGTGCGCCAAGGTCATCGCGTACGCCCAGGGCCTGCACATCATCAAGGTGGCCGGCCACGAGTACGGCTGGGACATCGACGTCGCCGCCTGCGCACGCATCTGGCGGGCCGGCTGCATCATCCGCGCCAAGCTGCTCGACCGCATCTCGAACGAGTACGCGGCCGGCAACCTGGAGACCCTGCTCGAGGCTCCCTCGATCGCCCAGGGCCTCGGCGACAGCAACCCGTCGTGGCGTCGCGTGGCCGCCAAGGCCTCCGAGGCGGGAGTTCCGATCCCCGGCTTCAGCTCGGCGCTGTCGTACTACGACCTCGTTCGTGCCGAGCGCACGAATGCGGCCATGACCCAGGGTCTGCGCGACTTCTTCGGGTCGCACACCTACAAGCGCATCGACAAGGAAGGCACCTTCCACACTCTGTGGTCCGGTGACCGTTCCGAGATCGAGGCTGTCGACGCTCACTGAGATCGCTCCGGGCGTCTGACTGATGCTCCAGCGAAAGGCGAGGGGTTCGCACCGACGGGTGCGAACCCCTCGCCTTTCGCGTGTGGATATGAACGATCCAGACACCGTCGGAGGCCTCCCGTAGAGTGTTCCCGCTCGGCTCGGGGGGAAGGCGCACGATGGCTCAAGAATCGATGCACAGGTTGGAAAATCGCGACTGGTGGCGCAGTTCGGTGGTCTACCAGGTCTACCCACGCTCGTTCGCGGACTCCGTCGGGGACGGCCTCGGCGACGTTCCCGGCATCACGGCGAAGCTGCCGTACCTCGCAGACCTCGGGGTCGACGCCGTCTGGGTGAGCCCGTGGTATCCCTCGCCGATGGCAGACGGGGGGTACGACGTGAGCGACTATTGCGATATCGACCCCCGATTCGGAACGTTGGCCGATGCGGAGACGTTCATCGCCGAAGCTCACCAACTGGGCCTGCGGGTGCTGATCGACCTGGTCCCCAACCACTGCAGCGACCAGCACCCGCTCTTCCAGGCGGCGCTGGCGGCCCCTCCCGGGTCGGCCGAACGGGAGATGTTCATCTTCCGCAACGGTCGCGGCGACGGTGGTGACCTACCGCCGAACAACTGGGGTGCTCTGTTCGGCGGTTCGGCGTGGGAGCGGGTGGTGGACGCCGAAGGCCGACCGGAGCAGTGGTACTGCCACATGTTCTCCCCCGAACAACCCGACTGGAACTGGGAAAACCCTGCTGTCGTGGCCATGTTCGACGACGTGATCCGGTTCTGGTTCGACCGTGACGTCGACGGCTTCCGGATCGACGTGGCCGATTCCATGGCGAAGGACCAGGCCTTCCCCGACAACCCGGTCGACCCGCGCACCGGACTGGGCACCGTGCGCAAGTTCATCGGCGCCCCGTTCTGGGATCAGCCGGGCGTGGCCGTCATCCACCGGCGGTGGCGGGCGATTGCCGATTCGTACGCCGATACCCCGCTTGGCCCCCGGGTCTTCGTCTCCGAGGCCCACCTCACCCCCACGGAACGGCTCGTGTCGTACGTCACCGACGGCCGTCTGCACACGACGTTCAACTTCGACCACCTGTGGTGCGAGTGGACGGCTGCGTCGTACCGTCACATGATCGACCTCACCATCGCCGCTCATGCGGCGGTCGGCGCACCGGCGACGTGGGTCATCGGCAATCACGACGTCACCAGACCGGTGACGAGGTACGGCAAACCAGAGACCGGGTGGCGGTTCACCGACGAGGGACCCCACCCCGAAGACCTGGCCAAGTTCGCCGAGCACTACGCGGCCCTGCCCACCGACCAGGACCTCGGCCGCAGGCGGGCCAGAGCCGCAGCGCTGCTCGCCTTCGCCCTGCCCGGGGTGCCGTACCTCTACCAAGGCGAAGAACTTGGGCTCGAGGAGGTCGAGGATCTCCCCGACCACGTGCTGGCGGACCCGACCTGGCTGCGATCGGGCAAGACGATCAAGGGTCGTGACGGGTGCCGTGTTCCGCTGCCGTGGGGCGGCACCACACCGCCGTTCGGTTTCGGTCCGGCGGAGGGAGATCCGTGGCTGCCGCAGCCCGATCATTGGGCCTCGATGACCGCCGAGGCGCAGTCCGACGACCCGACGAGCCACTTGGAGTTGTACCGAGCCGCATTGGCCGAACGCCATCGCAACCCGGCGCTCGGCGGCACCTTCGCCTGGGACGAGACCGCCGACCCCGACGTGCTCTCGTTCACCCGGACCCCGGGCTTCCGGTGCCTCGTGAACTTCGGAGACGCCGTGGTCCCGCTGCCGGCTGGGGCTCGAGTGCTGGTGGCGTCGAACGATGTGAGCCAAGGCCTCGGTCGGGACACCGCGGTCTGGCTGAGCCTGTGATACTTCCGCTGTGACACTCCCCTTCGAGATCACGACCTGGACGATCGTGCTCGCGCTGGTGAGCGCCCTCGTGATCGGGATCTCGAAGACGTCGGTCGGCGGCATCGCGGCCGTTGCGGTAGCCGCGTTCGCCCACGTGATGCCCGCCAAGGAATCGACCGCCGCCGTTCTGTTGCTGCTCATCATCGGTGACCTGGTGGCCGTACGGATCTACCACAAGCACGCCGATTGGGGCATGTTGAAACGCCTACTGCCGTCCGTGCTGCCCGGCATCGCGCTGGGGGCGCTGTTCCTCAAGTTCGTCTCGGACTCGGTCATGAAGACGTCGCTCGGGGTGATGCTGCTGGGCATGGTCGCGCTGCAGTTGTGGCAACGGCGTCGGCGCCCGGATCGGGAGGATCGGCCGCTGGCCCATGGCTATGCCATCGCGACCGGCGTCGCCGCCGGGTTCACGACGATGACCGCCAACGCGGCAGGCGCTGTGATGGCCTTGTACCTGCTGGCTGCGCGGGTCGACAAGGCCCGGTTCATCGGCACCAACGCGTGGTTCTTCCTGCTCGTCAACGTGTCGAAGGTGCCGTTCTCGGCCGCGCTGGGCCTCTTTCCGCCGTCGACGCTCTGGCTCACGCTGGTCTTGCTCCCCGCCGTGCTTGTCGGCACCTGGCTTGGCCGCTTCGTGCTTCGCAAGCTCAGCCAGGCCACGTTCGAAACCTTCACCCTGGTCGCCTCTGCCTTCGGGGCGGTGTCGCTGTTGATCCGCTGACGCCTCAGCCGAGTTGGTACGGCCTCAGGGCCTCTTTCCACTCCTGCGGGATCGGCGTCGGGTGCCCCGTACGGTCGGCGCATACGACGACGGTGGCGGCAGTGGCGTACACGGTGCCGGACCCAGCGTCGATCAGGTCGGAGCAGAACGTGAGCGAACTCGTACCCGGAGACGCCAAGCCCGTTCGTACGGTGTAAGGCTCACGTCTGAACCCCAACTGGTGCCGGTATTCCACGTCTTGCCGGACCACCAGCCACATGGTCTCGACCACCCCACCGCTCGCGCGTTTCATGGCGCTCGACGCCGCCTGCGACATGGCGACGCGGCCCTCCTGCACGTAGTCGAAGAAGCACACGTTGTTCACGTGTCCGTACGAATCGAGGTCCGACCAGCGCACCCGCAGCGGCCAACGGGCAGCCCGGTCGTCCACCCTGTACCTCCGAAGCTCGCGTAACCGCTCAGCCGGCTCCACCTGACCCGCGAAGAATGCCCTCTCCTCGGCCGTCAACCGACGCGGATGTTCGACGGTGAAGTCGTAGGGACAAAGCCGAGTGCGTGCCCGCGCGGCCACCCGCCCGCGGTGACGAATGTCGTACCCCAGCACGAATTGTGCCCCTCGCACCTCCACCACGGAGACGTCGACGACGACAGGTTCGGTGCCGTACTCGATCGGCGCGAGGTACTCGATCTGGTGGCTGACCACCACGACTCCGCCCCCCAACAAGTGGGGCACAGGACTGGCCAACAGGAAGTCCGCCCGCGCCTCTTGCAGATAATCGACGAAGCCGGCGTTGTTGACGTGGCCTTGGGCGTCCATGTCCCCCCACCTGAGGGGGACCTCGATGGATTGGGCCACTACTCGGCTGTTGCGTCGAACAGCGAGTCGACGAGCACCTGGTGGTCGGCGACGACGGCGGCCCTTCGGATCTTCATGTTCGGGGTGACCGCGCCGTCTTCGACCAGCAGTTCGTGGTCGAGGATGGCGTACTTCTTCACCGTCTCCCAGCGTTCCAGCTTGGAGTTGGCCCTGGCCATGAACCGGTCGATCGACGTGCGGATCTCGGGCCGCTGGGACAGTTCGGCGTACGTGGCATCCGCATGCCCGTGCCGGTCGCCCCACTTCTTGAGGTTGTCCGGGTCGAGCACCAGCAGTGCGGCAATGTACTTCCGGCCGTCGCCGACCGCGATCGCCTGAGACACGTACGGCACGTTGGCGATGATCGCGCCCTCGACCTTCTGCGGCGCGACGTACTTGCCGCCGCTGGTCTTCATCAGGTCCTTCTTGCGGTCGGTGATCCGCAGGTAGCCGTCGGCGTCGAGTTCTCCGATGTCGCCGGTGTGGAACCAGCCCTCGGCGTCGATCGCCTCGGCGGTCTGCTCGGGATCGTCGTGGTATCCGCGCATGACGAGCGGCCCGCGCACCAACACCTCACCGTCGTCGGCGATCATCCGGTCCAGGCCCGGGGTCGCCGGACCGACCGTGCCGAGCCGGGGCGTGCTCCAGTGATTGACGAACGCCACCGCGCTCGTCTCGGTCAAGCCGTACCCCTCGACGATCAGCAGACCGGCGCCGTAGAACCACTCCTGAACCTGCTTCGACAGCTTCGCCGATCCCGAGACCATGAACTTCATCCGGCCACCCAGCCGGTCGCGGAGTTTGGAGAAGACGAGCTTGTCGGCCACGGCGTACTTTGCCTTCAACGAGGCTGGCATGGGCTTGCCTTCGAGGCGGTACGGCAGAGATTCCCGACCCTGGTGGAACGCCCAGCGGGCGATCTTGCCCTTGACTCCCTTGGAGGAATCGCCGGTCAGGACGGCCGCGCGGACCTTTTCGAAGATGCGGGGGGCGCCGCACATGAACGTGGGTTTGACCGTGCCCAGGTTCGAGACAATCTTGTCGATCCGGCCGTCGACGGCCGAGGTGAACCCGATCCAGATCTGAATGGCGATGAGGCAGTTGCCGAACACGTGGGACAGCGGCAACCACAGGAACTGGAGGTCGTCGACCTCGACGAACCCCATCGAGTCGACGGCCACCGACAGGAAGGTCCAGCACTCGTGAGTCAGCTCGACACCCTTGGGGCGACCCGTCGTGCCCGAGGTATAGATCAGCGTGGCCAGGGTGTCGGGATGGGTCGAGTCGACCGCCGCCTGCACGGCGTCGGGGTGCTCGGCGTTGTACGCACGCCCCCGGTCGAGGAACTTCGACCACCCGAGCAGCCGGCCGCCGTCGCCTTCGCCGTCGAAGAGCACGATGGTCCGGTCGTCGAGATGGGAGTGCTTGGTGATCTTCGCAGCTTGCTCGGCGTTCTCGGCGAACACGATGACCGAGTTCGAATGAGACAGGATGTACGAAACTTCGTCGTCGTTGGTGTTCGGGTAGATCGTGGTCACCGCCCCGGCCGCGGAGTTGATGCCGTAGCTCGCGAGAATCCACTCGATGCGGGTGTTCGAGGCGATGGCGACGCGCTGCTCGTACTGGAGGCCGAGGCTCAACAGTCCGCCGGCGATCGCGGTCACCTGGTCGTCCAACTGCGACCACGTGAGGGATTGCCACTGTTCGTTAGCGTCCGGGTATCGAAAGGCCTCCCTCGCCGGCGTCAGCTTGACGCGCCGGCGGAGCATCGCTCCCACCGACGGTGACGTCTGCGAAAGAATGGTGTCTCGAACGCTCACGGTGGTGCCTCCCCCAGATGATGTTCGGTCGATCCTAGTGGAGCCACCCTCACCCCGGCGACGATTGAAGGATCAACCTCGGTAGTGTGGGGCCATGCAGGCCGTGTCCCCCCGCTGGCTCGACGACGAGCAACAGGTCGTGTGGCGCGCGTGGCTGCTCGGGGTGGCGAAGATCAACAAGGTGCTCGACGACTGGCTTCGGCCCCACGGTCTCGACCTGGCCGAGTACGAGATCCTCGTGACCCTGTCGGAGGCCGCAAACCTCAGGCTGCGCATGAGCGAGCTGGCCGACAGAGTTCACCAATCCCGATCCCGGCTGACCCACACGGTGAGTCGCATGGAACAGCGCAGCCTCGTGACCCGGTGCCGCTCGTCGCGCGACGGCCGGGGGGTCGTGGCCCAGTTGACACCCGCGGGGATGGAGCTTCTGAGGCGCGCCGCCCCCGAGCACGTCGAATCCGTCCGGCAGGTGTTCGTCGACGTCGTCGATCCTGCCGATTTCGAGGCGATCGGCCGCGCCATGGGCGCCGTCAACGACCACCAGATCTGACGCTCTGAACGGGATCCGCCCTGCAGCCGTAGGGTGGTGCGACGTGAACGACGAACTGCGGGCGTTGCGATCTGAACTGGGTGACTCGGCCGCCTGCGTCAGTTCGACCACGCTGAGCAGGGCCCTCTATTCCAGCGACGGGTCGATCTACCGGGTCGTACCCCAAGCGGTCGCCCGGCCTCGGGACGTCGCCGAGTTGCTGGCCGTGTTGGCCGCGGCACGGCAGGTCGGGATCCCCGTCACCGGTCGAGGTGCGGGTACGACGTGCGCCGGCAACGCGGTCGGCCCCGGGCTGGTCGTCGACCTCGGCAGGCACCTGACGCGGATCGTCGACATCGACCCGGACGCGGGTACGGCGGTCGTCGAACCGGGCGTCGTGGCCGCATCCCTGCAGCGCGCGGCGCTGACGAACGACCTCCGGTTCGGGCCTGACCCGTCGACGACCAGCCGGTGCACGATCGGCGGGATGGTCGGCAACAACGCGTGCGGGCCGCGCGCCTTGGGGTACGGCACGACCGCCGCCAACCTCGTGGACGCGGTCGTCGTGACCGGGTCGGGCGAACACCTGCGCCTGTCGACGGCGGGCTCGTCGGGTACGGGTGCTCGGTTGGTCGAGCGGGTGACACGCAGCGAGTCGGTGGTCACAGCCGAGTTCGGACGGTTCGGGCGACAGGTCTCTGGGTACGGCCTGGAGCACGTGCTGGCCGGCGACCTGCCGCGCTTCTTCGCCGGGTCCGAGGGCACGCTGGGTCTGGCCACCGAGCTGACGGTCCGGCTGGTCCACGAGCCCGCGCATCGCGCGATGGTGGCCCTGGGATACGCCTCGATGGCCGAGGCCGCCGACGCGATGGGCGTGGTTCTGCCGTACCACCCGACGGCGGTGGAAGGGCTCGATCGGCGGATCGTCGACGTCGTCAGGCGCCGGTTCGGCGACCCTGCCGTACCTCCCCTGCCGCGCGGAGACGGGTGGCTGTTCGTAGAGGTAGCGGGCGACGACCTGGCCGAGGTCGGCGCACGTGCCGCGGCGCTGGCGGCCGGGTCGGGAGCTGTGGAGGCAGTCGTACCCGATGCCGCAGCAACGGCCGCCTTGTGGAAGATCCGATCCGACGGAGCCGGGCTGGCCGGCGTCTCGTTGGTCAAACCCGCGCATGCCGGCTGGGAGGACGCCGCCGTACCTCCCGACCGGCTGGGGGCCTACCTGCGCGACTTCGACGCGCTGCTGACCGCCCACGACCTACAGGGCTTGCCGTACGGACACTTCGGTGACGGATGCGTGCACTGCCGGATCGACTTTCCGCTGCTGGCGGCCGGCGGCCCGACCAGGTACCGACGGTTCGTGACCGAAGCCGCCCAGCTGGTGGCGTCGTACGGAGGTTCGCTGTCGGGCGAACACGGCGACGGCCGGGCCCGGTCGGCGTTGCTGGGCGAGATGTACTCGCCGGCGGCGATCGCGTTGTTCCGCGACGTCAAGGCGCTCTTCGACCCCGCTGGCCTGATGAATCCTGGGATCCTGGTCGATCCGGCCCCGGTCGAGGCGGACATTCGGGATTCGGTACGGCGCACGTCACCGATCACCCTGGCCGAGCCGGAGTTCGCGGCAGACGTCCACCGTTGCACGGGTGTCGGCAAGTGCGTCGCCGTCGATTCGGGGGGCGGGGTGATGTGTCCCAGCTACCAGGCGACCCGGGACGAGGTGGTCTCCACCCGGGGCCGGGCCCGAGTGCTGCAAGAGATGGTCAACGGCACGCTCGTCACCGACGGCTGGCGGGCCCCCGAAGTGCACGAGGCACTCGATCTGTGCTTGTCCTGCAAGGGATGTTCGCGTGACTGTCCGACGGGTACGGACATGGCTCGCTACAAGTCGCACGTGCTCGACCGGGCCTATCGTGGCCGGCTGCGTCCCCGTACCCACTACTCGCTGGGCTGGCTGCCCCGCTGGGAACGGCTGATCGCACGGGTGCCTGGGCTGGCCACCCTCGCGAACCGGCTGCTTGCCGTACCCGGAATCGTGCACCTGGCCCGGTGGGTCGCCGGTGTCGACCAGCGCAGACCGCTCCCCCGGTTCGCGCGTCGACCGCAGCACACGACCGTGGCCGTGGACGACGCGTCGGCCGGACGGCCCGTGGTGGTGTGGGTCGACTCGTTCAGCGACGGGTTCGAAGGAAACCAGGTCGAGGCGTTGGTCGAGGTGCTGCGCCAGGCCGGGTACGCGCCGAGATTCCTCGACCAGCAGGTCTGTTGCGGACTCACGTGGATCACGACCGGCCAACTCGACGGGGCCCGGCACCACCTGCGCCGGGCCGTCGACGTGCTGCACCCGTTCGTCGCGGGCGGAACGCCGGTCGTGGGGCTGGAACCGTCGTGCACGGCGGTGTGGCGCAGCGACGCTCCCGAACTGTTGCCCGACGATCCGCGGGTGGCCGAGGTCGCGACCGGCGTGACGACACTGGCGGAACTGTTGACGGCGACCGAAGGATGGGTGCCCCCCGATCTCACCGGGACGACCCTCGTGGCCCAGCCGCACTGTCACCATGCGTCGGTGCTGGGCTGGGACGCCGACGCGGCCCTCCTGCGCTCGACCGGGGCCGACGTCGTGACCCTGGGCGGGTGTTGCGGGTTGGCGGGCAACTTCGGCGTCGAAGCCGGGCACTACGAGATGTCGGTCGCGGTGGCCGAGAACGAGCTGCTCCCAGCGCTCAGAGCGGCGGGGCCCGACGCGATCGTGCTGGCCGACGGGTTCTCGTGCCGCAAACAGGTGAGCGACCTGACGAGCCACCGTGCCGTGACCTTGGCCGAGCTGCTGGTGACGGCGGGTTCCGTCACTGTGGTGGCGTCGGCGTCGCCGGGGTGAGAATGGCTCATGGACGACGCGATGATCGCTGCCCTCTCACGATGGGAGGCGAACGGGGGCCACTGGGAACTGGAGGACGTACGGCAGGGGCGCGCGTTCGTCGTGCTCCTCACGTGCGATCGCGGTGAAGCCATGGACCGGCTGAGTACGGCCGATCCGGACACCGTCCGATTCCTCGTCACACACGCGACCGACGAGGAACTCGAAGACTGAAGGGGTCAGCCCACGATCCGGTCGGCGTGGGTGTAGACGACCAGGGAACCGCCCCTCACGAATCCGACGAGCGTCAAGCCGAGGGAATCGGCGGTTTCCGCGGCCAGCGAGCTCGGCGCCGACACCGCGCTCAGGATCGGGATCCCGGCGAGGTACGCCTTCTGCACCAGTTCGAACGACGCCCGGCCGCTCACCTGGAGCACCGATCCAGACACGTCCGCGTCGGCCAGCAGCGCCCAGCCGATCACCTTGTCGACGGCATTGTGACGGCCCACGTCTTCGCGGACACAGCGCAGGTCGCCGCTCGGGGTGAACAGACCGGCGGCGTGCACGCCAGCGGTCTGGGCGAACACGGCCTGATGTTCGCGTAGGACATCCGGCAGGCGCGTCAGAACCGTCGCCGAGACAGCAGCTCGGTCGGCCGTCAGGTCGTGGCACCCGCGCACCCGGAGGGCGTCGATGGTGTCGGTGCCACACACACCACAGGCGCTGGTGACTTCGCGAGCCCGGTGCCGCGTCGGCAGGTCGACCCCTGCAGTGAGGTCGAGGTCGAGCACGTTGTAGGTGTTCTGCGTCTCGCGACGGCCGGGCAGGGTGACCGCGCCGGCGCAGTACCGGGCCGTCGACACGTCGTCCCGACCGCCGATCACTCCTTCGGCGTGCAGGAATCCGTGCGCCAGTTCGATGTCGTGGCCCGGGGTCCGCATCGTCGTGGCGTACGGCACGCCCCCGACCCGGATCTCCAACGGCTCTTCGACCGCGAGCAGGTCGGGACCTTCGCTGCGAGTGCCCTGTGAGCCGTACCTGGTGACGCGCCAGCGCTGAGTCAGGCGTCCCATGTCACCCGACCGCGTTCGCGAACTGTGTCCATACGGCCACCTTCCTCCAGGCCGCTCAAGTATGGCCGACCGGACTCGTGAGGCGACAAGGATCGATACGGTGACGGGCATGTCGTTGGAACGCGCGCGCCGGCACCTGGCGAGGTACGGACTGGCCGAGGCGATCATCGAGACCAGTGCCTCGAGCGCGACCGTCGAACTGGCGGCACGGGCGGTGGGTACGGAGCCCGCCCGGATCGCGAAGACCTTGTCGTTCCTGCTGCCGGGAGACCTGCCGATCCTGATCGTGGTGGCCGGCGACGCGCGCCTGGACAATCGCAAGTACAAGGACGAATTCGCGACCAAGGCGCGGATGATCCCCGGCGAACGCGTGGAGCAGTTGGTCGGGCACGCAGTCGGTGGCGTGTGCCCGTTCGGTGTGACGCCCGGCGTCGCGGTCTACCTGGACGAGTCGCTGCGCCGGTTCGACGTGGTGTTCCCGGCGTGCGGGAACTCGAACAGTGCGGTACGGCTGACGCTCGCCGAACTCGAACGGGCCGCCGATCCAGTCTCGTGGGTGGACGTGTCGACGGTCTGAGGCCGTGCCGTACCCCTGCCTGCTCGGCTACTCGCCGGGGGCCGGGGACTCGAGCACGCGCAGCGCCGCGACGATCCGCTCGTTGCAGGCAGCCAGGTGCGCGTATTCGGGCGGAGGTGCGCCTCGATACAGAGGTCGTACGGTCGAGATCAACTCGTACAACCCTTCCTTGGTGACCGCCTTCGCCTCCAGCAGCAGGCGCGTGCTGCCGAGCGTGTACGAGAAGTCACGGGCCCGGCCACGCCAACCGGGATTGTCGACGGGAGCGTCGGGCGCGTCCATGAGCCGGACCAGGTCCGCCAGGGCAGATTCCAGTTCGGCGAGCTGACCGCGACGCACGTCCTGGTTGAGAAGCTTGTCAGGAACGGGTTCGTCGTCAGGGTCACCACCGCCGCCGAACAGCCGACTCAACCAGCCCATGGCACCTCCCTGTGTGACGCCGTTCAGCCTAGTCAGCGGGTGAGCTTGCGGTGGGTGGCGCGGTGAGGCCGGGCCGCCTCGACACCGAGGCGAGAGACCTTGTTCTCCTCGTAGTCGGCGAAGTTGCCCTCGTACCAGAACCAGTTGGCGGCCTCGTCGTGGTCACCCTCCCACGCCAGGATGTGCGTGGCGACGCGGTCGAGGAACCACCGGTCGTGGGAGATCACCACGGCGCAGCCGGGGAATTCCAGCAGGGCGTCTTCCAACGACTGCAGGGTTTCGACGTCGAGGTCGTTGGTCGGCTCGTCGAGCAGGATCACGTTGCCGCCCTGCTTGAGCGTGAGCGCCAGGTTCAGCCTGTTGCGCTCCCCACCCGACAGCACGCCGGCCAGTTTCTGCTGATCGGGGCCCTTGAACCCGAACGAGGCGACGTAGGCGCGCGACGGCATCTCGAACGAGCCGACCTTGATGTGGTCGAGACCGTCGGAGACGACTTCCCAGACGTTCTGGCTGGCGGCGAGCCCTGACCGGCCCTGGTCGACGTACGAGAACTGCACCGTCTGACCGACCTTCAACGCTCCGGAGTCGGGCTTCTCCTCCCCCACGATCATCTTGAACAGGGTGGTCTTGCCGACGCCGTTGGGCCCGATGACGCCCACGATCCCGGCGCGCGGCAGGGTGAACGACAGATCGTCGATGAGAATCCGGTCCCCGAACCCCTTGGTGAGCTTGACGGCTTCGAGGACGTCGGAGCCGAGGCGAGGGCCGGCGGGGATGTTGATCTCGGCGAGGTCGACCGCGCGGTTGCGTTCGGCTTCGGCGGCGAGTTCCTCGTACCGGGCCAGTCGGGCCTTGTTCTTGGCCTGCCGGGCCTTGGGGTTGGCCCGGACCCACTCGAGTTCGCGCTCGAGAATGCGGGCTCGCTTGGCATCCTTCTTGCCCTCGATCTGCAGTCGGGAGCGCTTGGTTTCGAGGTACGTCGAATAGTTGCCTTCGTACGGGTGCAGGCGCGACCGGTCGATCTCGCAGATCCAACCGGCCACGTTGTCGAGGAAGTACCGATCGTGGGTCACGGCGAGCACGGCGCCGGGGTAGCTCTTGAGGTGCCCCTCGAGCCAGTTCACACTCTCGGCGTCGAGGTGGTTGGTGGGCTCGTCGAGCAGCAGCAAGTCAGGCTGCTGGAGGAGGAGTTTGCACAGCGCCACGCGGCGGCGCTCGCCACCGGACAGTACGTCGACCAGCATGTCGGGCTCGGGGCACCGAAGCGCATCCATGGCCTGTTCCAATTGGGCGTCGAGATCCCAGGCGTTGCGGTGGTCCAACTGCTCCTGGAGTTCGCCCGCTTCGGCCATCAGGGCGGCGTCGTCGTCGCCGCCCATCAGCCCCCAGATCTCGTTGAAGCGCTCGATCATCGCCTTGGTGTCGGCCACCGCTTCTTCGACGTTCTCGAGCACGGTCTTGCCCTCGGTGAGCGGAGGCTCCTGCAAGAGGATGCCCACGGTGGCGCCCTTGGCGAGCATGACGTCACCGTTGTTCGGCTTCTCCAGCCCGGCCATGATCTTGAGCAGGGTCGACTTCCCGGCGCCGTTCGGGCCGACGACACCGATCTTGGCGTCGGGGAAGAACGACATGGTGACGTTGTCGAGGATCAGCTTGTCGCCGAGGGTCTTGCGGACGTTGTGCATCGTGAAGATGAACTCGGGCATGGGACTTCCTGTTCGAGAATCGAGAGCGCGGGGCCGCGGGGTTGTCGCCGGGCCGGGACCGCAGAACATCCTAGTCGCGGGTCGGGGGTGCGCTACACCGACAGCCAGAGGGCCAGCAGATAGAAGGCCGCGGCAGCGGCGAGGCCGACGACGAGCCGTACCGAACGACGGCCGGTACGGCCGCGCAGCCGGTCAGCAGCCTCGAGCGTCCCCCAGAAGACCAGCGCGGTGGCCAGGCTCCAGACCCAGATGGGCAGTTCGTGCCAGGGACCAAATCTCAACAGCAACACGAGGGAGGCCTGCGCGACCAGGCCGGCGGCGGTCAGGGCCCACCAGGTGCGGAAGAGCCGTACCGCGACAACACAGCCCACCACCAGCGCCAGGCAGAGAGCAGCCAGGGCCCGCTCGGGCCACGGGTCCGCCTCGGGCAGGTCGGCCGCCGGATCGAGCAACCGGAATGCCACGTCGTCGACGGGCTTCTCGCTGTTGCCGAGGACAGCGATCATCCGGCGATGGGTCGGGTCGACCACCAACACGCTGCTGAAACCCGGAACGCCACCGTTGTGCCAGGCGATGTCGGTCCCGTTCACCGTGGTCACCATCCAGACCAGCCCGATCAGGTCCGTCTCGTCGATCCCGTAGCGGGGAATCATCGACGCGGTGCCGATGGCCGACCCCGACAGCAACCATTGGCCGTACGCGCCGAGATCGTGCGTCGTCGTGAGCGTGGCGGTACCGGCGGGCTGGTAGGCGGGGCCGACGGAGTACGGCAGTGGCGCGCCCCCCGCGTTCACGCCGATCGCCGACCCGACCGGGATCTGGTCCGGATGGCTGGCGAAGATGGTCGAGGTCATCCCGGCGGGTCCGAGAACTCGGCTTTCGACGAGGGCGTTCCAGGTCACTGAGTGCGTGGCGCGGGCGAGAGCGTAGCCGAGCAGGGAGACTCCGAGATTGGAGTACTGGTGGGTGCCGCGGCCGTCGAGAGACAGACCTCGCGTCTGCTCGATCAGGGTCTCGGGTGTGAGTTGCTCGACGTCGCTGTTGCCGAAACCTTCGTAGGTCGCTCCGCTGATCGGGTCGCCGTACGACGGAAGTCCGGAACGATGAGTGGCGAGCTCCTCCAACGTGACGTCGCCGGAAGGACTGCTGCGGAGCTCGGGGAGGTACGTCGCGAGGCGATCGTCGAGCCGTACCTCGCCTCGGGCAACGGCGTCGGCCAGCATCAATGCCGTGAACGTTTTGGTGATCGACGCCAGTTCGTAGGCAGTGGTCGGGGCCGGGGGTTGACCGTCCCCACGGTTGCCGATGCCGGCGTAGGAAACCTGGTCCCCGTCCACTTCGACGACCGACAGGCTGCGGTACCCGTCGGTGCCGGCGTCGGGTTCGCCTGAGGCTGCGATCGCAATCCGGGTGCGTGCCAGGAGGGCCGCGTCGCCGACCGCCTGCGGAGCGAGGCTGAGCGGCCGAGGCCCGATCCACACGCCCAACCCGATCGCGGCCAGGACGGCGAGCAGCGCGTGAAGCAGGGGACGGCCGCGCCAGGCAGGAGGCTGCTGGCTCGGCATGGGCTCCCTCCGATCGGGTCCGGTCACTGTATCGACGGCACCTGTGGGCGGAACCCGTGACGGCTTCGAGCTGAAGCTTTGCGTACCCTTTTCTGCCTCTCACTTGAGGTCGAACCGAATATGAACGATCAAGTCGGCGTTTCGCGGGCAGTTTGGGTACGCACATCGCCCCGGGCCGTAGGTTGCGCGCATGAACGACGCAGTTCACGGCCAGAACCGGGGCTGGCGTCGCTGGTTGCCCGGGGTCGCGGTGCTGCGGGGGTACGACAAGGCGTGGCTGCGCGGCGACGTGCTGGCAGGGGTCACGGTGTCGGCGTACCTCGTGCCGCAGGTCATGGCCTACGCCGCCGTGGCCGGTCTGCCGCCGAACGTCGGCTTGATCGCGTGTATCGGACCGTTTCTCGTCTACGCCCTGGTCGGATCGTCGCGGCAGCTGTCGGTGGGCCCCGAATCCACCACCGCGCTGATGACAGCGGCTGCGGTGGGCGGGCTGGTCGGTACGGTCGGGCAGGGGAGGTACGGCGAGCTGGCCGCCCTGCTCGCGCTGACGGTCGGAGTGATCTGCGTCGTCGCCAGGTTCGCCCGCTTGGGCTTTCTGTCGGAGTTCCTGTCACGGCCCGTGCTGATCGGCTACATGGCGGGAGTGGCGGTGCTGATGATGATCAGCCAGCTCGGTCGCGTCCTGGGGATCTCTGTGTCGGGCGACCGGACAGACCAGGAGCTGGTGTCGGTGTGGAGGCAGTTGGGGTCCATCCACGTCGCGACGGTGACGGTGGCGGGTACGGTGCTCTTCGCCCTGATGCTGATGCGACGATTCGCGCCGAAGTGGCCTGGGCCTCTGATCGTGATCGCGGCGGCCGCCGTCGTCGTGTGGTGGGCGGACGGGCAGCGGTGGGGTCTCAAGCTGGTCGGGCCGCTCCCGCCGGGCGTGCCGATGCCGCGCCTTCCGGACCCGACAGGCGTGCCGGTGGTCGAACTGCTCCTGGCGGCAGTGGGAATCGTCCTGGTGGGGTACTCCGACAACGTGCTGACCGGGCGGGCCTTTGCCAGCAAGAGACGTGAGCCTCTCGACGCCGACCAGGAGTTCCTCGCGTTGGGCCTGGTGAACGTGGCAGCGAGCGTCACACAAGGATTCCCGGTGAGTTCCAGCGGCTCGAGAACGGCGCTCGGGGATTCGATGGGGAGCCGTACGCAGCTGTACTCGCTCGTCGCGGTGATCTGCATCGTCGCGACGCTTCTCTTCCTCGGGCCCGCGCTGGCTCAGTTCCCGATGGCGGCGTTGGGTGCCGTAGTGGTCTATGCGGCGCTGAGACTGATCGACCTTTCGGAGTGGAAGCGCTTGGCTCGATTCAGGACGAGCGAGTTGATTCTGGCCGCTGCCACCGCCGTCACCGTGATCTTCGTGGGCGTGCTGCCCGGCATCGGAATTGCCATCGGCTTGAGCATCTTGGACTTGCTTCGGCGGCTCGCGTCACCGCACGACGCGATTCTCGGGTACGTACCGCAGCTGGCGGGGATGCACGACGTGGACGACTACAAGACCGCCGAGCAGGTGCCGGGAATCCTGGTGTACCGGTACGACTCGCCTCTCTTCTTCGCCAACGCCGAGGACTTCGTCGACCGGGCGCTCGCCTCGGTCGACCAATCGGCAGGACCTGTCTCCTGGTTCCTGCTCAATGCCGAGGCCAACACCGAGGTGGACCTGACGGCCATCGACGCCCTCGACAGCCTGCGGGAGCTCCTTCTGGCGCGCGGGATCACGTTCGCCATGGCTCGAGTGAAGCAGGATCTGCGTGACCAGTTGCGAGTTGCGGGTTTTCTCGACAAGGTCGGCGAGGACCGGGTGTTCCCCACCCTGCCGTCGGGCATGTGGGCCTTTGCAGATTGGTACGAGGAACAGACCGGCACCCGCGTGACCCTGCCTGTGCCTCGCCCGAGCTCGAACGGCGGATCGACGGGCCCGTCGTAGGTCGCGCACGGGCTCGGACTGCCTTGTCCACAGCGACGATTCAGCATCCGACGTTGTCCACAGCTGGGCCGGATCCGTGGCAGCGGATTCGCCATCCGGCCCATGGTCTTGGCCGATAGTCCACTTCGAGAAAGGAAGACCTATGGAAACAATCGTGCGCATGAACGGCTTCGTCGGCAGCGACGTGGATGTGCAGACCACCCGGACCGGACGTGCCCGCGCCAGGTTCCGACTCGCCTCCACACCGCGATTCCGCCGCGACGACGGTCAGTGGGCGGAGCAGCCGACCACGTGGTTGAGCGTGAGCTGCTGGCGGACTCTGGCCGAGAACGTAGGGCGAAGCATCCGCAAAGGCGAACCGGTCTTCGTCGAGGGACGTCTGCGCACGGAGGAGTGGACCGACGCCGAAGGTGAGCGACATGAGAACCTCGTGCTCGAGGCCTTCTCTGTCGGCCACGATCTCTCCCTCGGAACGTCGGTGTTCCAGCGTCAGCGGCATCAGACGTCAGAAGCCGAGGCCGATGTCGCACCCGAGGCCGAGGTCGCCTGATCCGACACCAGCCGCAGCGCCAGGTCAGATCTTGGCCAGGGCCTCGCGGGCGCGTTCACGCCGGTCGAGCTCCGCCTCGATCGGCGTGACGACGTACTGGCGGGTGACCTGGCCGATCGCTCTCGTCAGAACGGCCTCGGCCCGGCGGGCCTTGGCCCGCGCACCGATCTCGACTCCAGCACGGCTGAAGAGTGCGATCAGCAGCCCGGCGGCAAGACCGCCGAGGGCGAGTACGGTCGGCAGTCCGATCTTGCCGACCATCGGTACGGGCAGTGCCGGAAGGGCCAAGTAGCTGACCAGCACGAAGTTGAGGGCCAACCACCCGGCGCCCACCAGCATCGCGATCATGACGAGCCACTGCAGCACACGCACGACGGTCCACCACCCCGTACCCGCATCCGTCGCCAAATCGGCCTGCGCGATCGCCTTGTCCAAGTGATCGGGCAAGAGCTTCTCCTCCGACCGGGCGGCGCGCATGACGGCGTCCTGCCATCCCCGGGGAAGGGCCGCCGCCGTGTCCGTCGCCAAACCTCTGACCGCGCTGTCCACGCGGGCCTTCGCGACCCCCTGGGCGACGGGCAAGGAGGTCCGGTTCACATGCCCCGGCTCCAACGCCTTCTTCTTCGCCGACGACACCACGTCGAGATGAAGGGCACGCAGCGGGTCCGGGCGGAACTTCGCCAGCCACGCCAGCACCGGCCAGCCGGTCGCCAACCCGCCCCGATGACGCCATGCCTTCTTGACGGCTTCGACGACCACCGGCACCCCGGCCGCGACCGCCACCGTCGAATCCAACTGGCTGATGCGTTTCTTCGGCACGTCTTCGAGTACGGCATCGCCCACCTGAGGTCGAAGCGCGGCCGCGGCATCGCTGACATCACCCGCCAAACGCTTCGCCGAGGCCTGTTTACCCTTGATCAACTCGACGATCCGTGTCTTCAGGTCCCCGATGCCGTACCCGGTCACCGCCGAGACGGCCACCACCGGTGCCTTCTTCAGGCCTTCGCTGTCGAGCAGTCGGCGGAGGTCGGCGACCATGCGGTTCCGCTCGTCTTCACCCAACCGATCGACCTGGTTGAGCGCGATCACCATGACGTCGGCATGCGCGGCCAGCGGCTTGAGGTACCTGTTGTGCAGGGCGGCGTCGGCGTACTTCTGCGGATCGACCACCCAGACGAACTGGTCGACGAGCTTGACCAGGGCATCGACGATGTCCCGGTGCTTCTGCTGCGTCGAGTCGTGATCCGGAAGATCGAGCAACACCAAGCCGTCGAGTTCAGGCGCGCCGGTCACGAGGTGCCGCCTCGGCACGTCCAGCCAGTCGAGCAGCCCCTCCTGATCCTGGCCGAAACTCGCGGCCATCGCCGAACTCGTGGTGGGACGCCGTACCCCCGGTTCGGCCAGCTTCGTGCCCGACAGCGCGTTGAACAGGCTCGACTTTCCTGACCCGGTCGCCCCGGCCAGGGCCACCACGGTGACGTCACCGGAGAAGGCGAGTCGACCGTCCACGCGGGCCAGGATCTCCCTCGCCGCAGTCTCCACCTCAGGGTCGACGCGCCCACTCGCCGCGTCGAGGGCCTCACGGAGCGCTGAGAGCCGCTCCGGGAGCGGTTTCGCCGTACCTCGCCCGAACACCGCTAACCCCGTCGCTCTTCGAGGAACTGAGGCTCCACGACCTCGGCGTCGACGACTTCCGCCGACGGCGCGTCGACGCGTTTCAAGTCCACGATCTGGGGTGGCTGGACCGGCTCGATCGCGGGCTGCTCCTGCCGTACCTCCGCTGCCTTCAGTCCGAGAGCCGTCATCTCGTCGACCCGTGTCCGCTCGACATCGCCCACAGCCGCCCGGATCTTGCCCGCCTGGTCGCCCGACAGCCCGACCGAGTCGAGAGCAGCGTGGAATCGGGCCAACTCCCCCGCGAGCAGTCCTTCGACGCGTGCGTCCAGGTCGTCCTTGGCTTTCTTGGCCATGCGCCGTACGGCATCCTCGCCGAACACCGCCTCCAGCACTCTCTGAGCGAGGATCGCCGTACCCCCGGCAACCCCGACTTCGGCTCCCACCAAGCCGCCGGTGTGGACGAACACGACCAGCATGAGCGCGACGCCGACCCCGTTGACGCCGAAGGCGGCGATCCGGGCTTTGGTACGGCGCCCCGTACCTTCGCTCGACACGAGGTCGAGAACGTCGCCTTGCCAGTCACGGATCGTGCGAGCCGCGCGAGCCGGGTACTGTTCCGACACTCGCCGGAGGTCGTCACCGGCCCGATCCAACAGTTCCCGCCCGGCTGGGTTGCTGCGCCAGGCGATCTCGGCGCGTTCCGCCGCCTTCTCCCCCTCCTCGCGCAGCAGTGCCTCGAGACCGGACTCGACCGCGACGGTCACGTCCTTGGCGCCCTTCGGTTCGCCCTTCAGTGCCGCCCACAGACGGTCGCGCCACCATCCGATCTTCTGTTCCAGGGCACGGAAGAACTCTCCCGTACCCACGAAGTCGTGCCAGCGCGCCAACACCTCTCCGCGCAACAGGGTGCCGTCTGCCGTCTGGACCCCGACCGTACGGACGGCTTCGGCGTACGACGCATCCGCGTCTGCCCGCAACTGAGACACGGCCTCCACCTGGTCGTCGACCCCTGCCGCCACCAACGGGGCTTGGCGTTCGAGCGAGCCGATCGCTCCGTCGAGGGTCTGCATGACGACCTTGGCCCGGGTCTTCTGGTCGGCGGCCAAGGCCGCCAACCACCCGCGGATCGGCGACACCGCCGCGTCGGGCAGCAGGCCGTCGGCGTCGACGGTCGTCTCGGGTACGGCGAACAAGGGCGAGTCGGCCAGGCCGCGTTCGGTCATCATCTGTCCCAGATGAGGGGGGACGTCGTGCATGGCCGCCGGCGGCACCCGGTCGACGACCACGGCCACGGCGGCGCTCCGGTCGACCGCCTGTTGGAGGTATTCCCACGGAACCGCGTCGGCGTACCGTGCCGCCGACGTCACGAAGAGCCACAAGTCCGCGGCGGCCAGCAGTTGTCCCGCGAGGCGACGGTTCTCCTCCACCACCGAGTCGATGTCGGGCGCATCCAAGATGGCCAGCCCGCGCGGCAAGGTCGGCTCGGCGACCAACTGCAGCGAGCGGGTGTCGTTGCTCGACACGGTTGACCGGATCAGCCCGGGCAAAATCCGGTCGTCGTCGAACCATCGGGCGTCGTCGGGGTGGAAGACGAGCACGGGCGACTTCGTCGTCGGCCGAATCACCCCCGGCCTGGTCACGACGCGCCCGATCAGCGAATTCACGAGGGTCGACTTACCAGCCCCCGTCGATCCGCCGACCACGGCCAGCAACGGAGCTTCGATGCGACTGAGCCGAGGCAGCACGTAGTCGTCCAACTGCTTGGACAGTTCTCGCGAGATCCCGGCTTGCTCGGCGGCACCCGCGAGCGGCAGGGGAAAACGGACCTCGTTGAGCGAATCGCGCAACTGCGTCAGTGCCGTCGCCAGCGGACTCGCCATGCGCTTTCCCCCTAAGGCTTGGGTGGCCCCCACGTCGGGTTGACGGTCGAGTAGGTGGGCGCGCCCGATCCTACTGGCGGAGCGCCGGTCGCGGGGCCAGGCGCGGGCCAGTTCCCACCCAAACCGGAGGGGCCCGGGTAGGCCGGCGGGGCGTACGACACCGGTTGCGGCCTGCTCCTGAGGTACGGCTTCAGGCCCGTCGTGTCGTCCAGCGCTCCCGCAGCCCGCAGAGACCTGATCTGGGCCAGAAGCTCCCGTTCACGCCACAGCCCGGAGGCGTCGACGATGCCACGGGCGATGGCGTCACGCAGATAGGCCAGGGTCGTCACGGCCCGCACCAACTGGAAGGTGGGGATCGGTTTGCCCCACCACGGCGATAGGAACAGCACCCACACGCGCCAGCGCAGCTTCGCGAACTTTTCCGGGTACGACGCGGGTAGCCAGCCCATCCGTACGTAGTCCCCCAACCGCTGACGAATCAACCGTCCTTCTCGCAACACCTGCGACAGCGCGAAACCCGCCACGCCGAACACGAGTGGCAAGGCCACCAGGAAGTACAGGAACTTCTGCTGACTCTCTCCGGCGATGCTGGCCGTCGTGTTGAAGGTCATGTGCAGCAGGGCGGCGAACAGGTACCCGGCCAGCGGACCCACGACCCGGACCACCTTGCTCCGCGACCTGAGCCCGATCGCCAGACCGAGCCCGGTCATCGCGCAGAACAGCGGATGCCCGAAGCTGGTCAGGAATCCGCGCAGGTAGACCAACTGCTCGACGGCCGCTGTGACGTCGCCCGTGCCGGCCGTGTGACTGCCGTACACGATCGCCCGCGCGTAGTAGACGATGTTCTCGGTGAAGGCGAAGCCGATGCCCGACAGGCCCGCCAGGCTGAGCATGCTGAGTTTGCTCGTCAACCGTTGCCGGTCCAGGAATGCCACGAGCAACAGTCCTGTGCCCTTGAAGAACTCCTCCACGAAGGGGGCGATGTAGATCGCCGCCCGAGCCCCTGCCAACTGGTTGCCGTTGTCGTCGATCGAGAGGCGATCTGCGGCCCACGAGTTCACGACCAGTGAGCCGTACGTCGCGATCGACCCGCCCCAGACCAGCACGAGCACCCACAGCAGCAGTCGTTGCGGGCGCCAGCGGTCGACCAACAGGAAGACGAGCGACCAGATGAGCAGGGTGGGCAAGGCGTACGACGCCGCCTGCCACAGCGCGTCGTTGTTGAGGCCCGGGATCACGCCACCCTCGACCTGACGGTCGGGATTCATGATCACGTACGTGCGCACCAGCGCAGCGATCGCCATCAACCCCACGACGACCGACGTCCACAGCCACCGGCTCCTCACGAACCGGTCGGCCGGGCCCAGCGACGGGTCCATGACGTCCACACCGGAAAGCCGCCGGTACCGGTCGATGCCCGGCAGATCCGTGCGCAGCGCGTCAGCCATGGCCACCAGAGTAGTGAGTTGCGCCGACGATTCCGCGGGCCTCGTCGGGGCTGAGCACCCGACCACGCCTCACGCCGTAGGGAAACACTGCGCCCCCGGGAGGACTCGAACCTCCGACCCGCGGATTAGAAGGCCGCCGCTCTATCCATCTGAGCTACGGGGGCAGTGCCACACCAGCGTATCGATCTCCGCCGCAGGTGCCCGATCGCCCGGCCACTCCACCACGGCCGCCGGTGTCCCCTTCGTGAGCAGTGAATCCGTTCCGCGGAGGCGCGAGTAGGCTGCCGCCGGTGACCAACGCCTCCGCACCCCCGAAGTGGGGGCGGATTGCGCTTGCCGCGTACGGCCCAACCCTCCTCAGCTCGGTGGGATTCGGGGCGGTGGCGCCGCTGGTCGCGCTGAGCGCCCGCGACATGGGCGCCAGTGTCGGCCTCGCCGCGTTCATCACCGGACTCGTCGCGATCGGCCAATTGGTCGGCGACCTGCCCGCCGGCTGGGCGGCCGAGCGGCTGGGCGAGAAGCGGGCGCTCGTTCTGGCCTGCCTGGTCAACGCCGGCGCGCTGATGCTGGCGTACGTCTCCACCAACCTGTGGCTGCTGTCGCTGGCGGTGTTTCTGTGCGGACCCGCCGGATCGATGATGGGCCTCGCCAGGCAGACGTACCTGACCGAGGCCATCCCGCTCCGCGCCCGGGCTCGCGCCCTGTCAACGCTCGGCGGCGTCTTCAGGATCGGCGGGTTCTTGGGCCCACTCCTGGGTGCGGCTGCGATCGTGTGGCGGGGCCTGTCGACCGCCTACCTGCTCGGCAGCCTCATGTGCCTGTTGGCGGCCGTCGTCACCCTGGCGCTGCCTGACCTGCCGGGAGAGAACCGCGGCGTTCGCCGTACCCCCGGCCACCTCACGATGTCGACGGTCGTGCGTGCCAACGCCAAGGCCCTCGCCACGCTGGGTACGGGGGCCCTGGCGATCATGCTCGTACGGGCCGCTCGGCAGGCGATCCTCCCCTTGTGGTGTGAGGCGCACGGGTTGAGCGCCGACGCCACGAGCCTGGTGTTCGCGGTCTCGATGGGTTTCGACGTGACCCTGTTCTTCCTGGGCGGGTCGCTCATGGATCGGTTCGGACGGATCTGGGTGGCCGGGCCGGCCATGCTGGTGATGGGAGCCGGATTGCTGCTGCTGCCGTTGGCCACGACCACGAAGTTGATCATCGTCGTGGCGGCGGTGCTCGGCCTCGGGAACGGCATCTCGTCCGGGGTGGTCATGACTCTGGGATCCGATGCGTCGCCCAGCGAGGCTCGCACCAAGTTCCTCGCGGCATGGCGTCTGGTGTCCGACACCGGAAACATGTTGGGACCCTTGGCGATCTCCGCGATCTCCTTGGTGGCCCCGCTCGCCGCAGCGTCCGTCGTACTCGGTCTGTTCGCCTGGGCCGGAGCCGCCTGGCTGTGGAAATGGGTCCCGGGACGGTCAGTCCTCGAACTCCGCCGGCGACGAAACATCGATTAGTCGTCGTAGCTGAGCCGGGTCCTCGCACACGCTGACCAGGAGCGCGCTGAGTCGCTCGAGCGGGGCCTTGGCCGGCCCTTCGGCGGCGAAGTTCTCGAAGTCGGAGTCGTACGTGAAGTCGTCGGCCAAGTCCGGGGCCTTCTTCGCCACGAGCTGGCGAGCGATTCCCTCCCAGAAGAAGCCGTCAGGGTCGATTCCGCGTTCGGCGGCTGCTCCGTCGACGTCACCGGCCGGGACCGACAGGACCCATCCGTCACCGTCACGCGCAAGGAGTGGTTGCATGCCCCCCAGGGTAGGGACGCTTTCTGGGTACGGCTCGGCCACCCCCTGGGTACGGCTGACGTGCCGCCCCCCGGGGGTCCGGCCCCTTGGGCGCTCGACGTGTTCGGGCGGCCAGCCCAGTAGTCTGCCGGGGTGGAAAACCTGGTCTGGGTCGATTGTGAGATGACCGGCCTCAACCTCGAGACCGACGCGTTGGTCGAGGTGGCGGTCCTCGTCACAGACGGCGACCTGAACGTGTTGGGCGACGGCTTCGACGTCGTGATTCGCCCGCCAGCAGAAGCCCTGGAGGCGATGGGCGAGTTCGTGACCGCGATGCACAGAACCTCGGGATTGCTGGCGTTGCTCGATTCCGGCTGCTCGCTCTCCGAGGCTGAAGGGCGGGTGCTCGACTATGTACGGCAGTACGTACCTGACGCGCGCAAAGCTCCCCTCGCGGGAAACACGATCGGGACGGATCGGGCCTTCCTGGCCCGCGACATGCCTGAGTTCGAAGCCCATGTCCACTACCGCAACGTCGACGTGTCGAGCTTGAAGGAACTCGCGAAGCGCTGGTACCCGCGGATCTACTTCGGGTCTCCCGCCAAGAGCGGCAACCACCGCGCCCTCGCCGACATCCGCGAGTCGATCGAGGAACTGCGGTACTACCGCGAGGCGATGCTCGTCGCCCCTCCCGGTCCTGACAAGGCGACCCTGGCCGACATCGCCGCCCGTCACCAGGGAGCATTGCAGCCGCCCGTCGGGGGTTGAGATCTGCTCGACGCAGCCGCTAGACCTGGGGTTTCGCGCCACGTGCCCGCCGAGGCATCTGGTTGGCGCACCGCGAATCTGGTGAGATACGATGACCCACGGCCTTCGGGCCGAACGCACACGCGTGCGTGGTGGGTATAGCTCAGTTGGTAGAGCGTCTGGTTGTGGTCCAGGATGTCGCGGGTTCGAGTCCCGTTACTCACCCCAAACGGGTCAGGTGTGAACTTGGCCTCGCCCCAGGGGTCGGCGGTCGCGCTTCGTGGAGCGGCATCTACTACGCCACCCCCGCCGACGCCGGACTCCACGCCCGCGACATCACCATCACAACCTCCGCAGCATCATGCCGTCCTGGCGCATCGACGGCGACCCCGCCACCTGGGCGATCCACATCCGCGGCCTCGGCAGCACCCGCGCCGGCACCCTCCGCGGCCTCCTCGCCGCAACCGACCTCGGCTACACCTCGCTCGTCGTCAGCTTCCGCAACACCACCGAAGGGCCGCGAGTCGGCACCGGCCGCTCAACCCTCGGCGACACCGAGACGAGCGCCGTTGACGAAGCCATCGGATACGCCGTCCGCCGCGGCACCCGCCAGATCGTGATCTTCGGCTGGTCGATGGGTGCCGCGATCGCCCTTCAACTCGCCGACCGGCCTCGACACCAGGGGCTGATCGCCGCGCTCGTCCTCGACTCACCAGTCCTCGGCTGGACCGAAGTCATCAAGACCAACTGCACCCGCAGCGGACTGCCCGCACCATCCGCGCGCCTCGCGACCCCGTGGCTCACCACTAGCCCACTGGCACGCACCGTCGGCTTGCCGGGGCACATCCCAGTCCGCTCATTCGACTGGACCGCACGATCAGCAGACCTCACGACGCCGACCCTGATCCTCCACGGCACCCGAGACGACTCCGTTCCGATCCGGCTCTCACAAGCACTCCGCGACGCGCGACCGGACCTCGTCGAGGTGGGAGCCTTCGACGCCGGCCACACCCTCTGCTGGAAGACCGATCCGGACCGCTGGCAGAAGTCGGTCGTCTCCTGGCTCCATTCGCGTGTCGCACGCTGATCGGCCGACCGGGGCCAGTGCTCTCGGCACCCATCTCGTTCGGCCACGCCCGGAGAAACCCAACTCAAGCCGTACCTCCGCCGGTATCATCGTGAGTGTTGGCCTGCCTGGGCCATAGAGCGAGGGAGGACCAACGTGGCTGAGCCGTGGCTGTCCGCAGACGACATCGCCGCCCACCTCGGGGTCACCAAAGACACCGTCTACACCTGGATCGCCGAGAAGGCCATGCCCGCCCACAAGGTCGGACGCCTCTGGAAGTTCCAAGCCAGCGAGATCGACGACTGGGTGCGACGAGGTGGTGCTGCGGCCGACTCCGAGCCCTCCCCGCCGGGGTGAGCGCGTCGCTCGCTTCGCGCCGCCGCTGACAATTTGTCGGTGGTACCCCATATCCTGATCCACTGCCCAAAATCGGAAGGAGGCACCTCGTGACAGAAGCGACGACAGACGCAACGTTGACGCTTGCGACGCTGCGTGCGGGCCAGCGCCTCCGTGGCTTGGTGCCGGGGCAGACGGTCACTCTGATCGCTATCGACCCTATCGATGCCGAGTTGTTCGAGGTCTTCTACCGTGATGACTCTGGGCGCAGCGGTGCTCGTGCGATCACCGACGCCGACGCGGCACGGTTCGAGGTCGCGGGTGATTTCGACTCCGCTCCCGCTTACGATGCCGATCCGGACGAGTTCCGGCTCGCAGCCGAGGCGCTGCGGATCAAGTACGCGGCGCTGTATGACCCGATGGTCGCGGTCAACAGCTCGGACGTTGATCCGCTGCCGCACCAGATTCGCGCCGTCTATGAGGAGCTGCTGCCGCGTATCCCGCTGCGGTTCCTGCTGGCCGACGATCCCGGCGCGGGCAAGACGATCATGGCCGGGCTGTATCTGAAGGAGCTGATCCTGCGCTCGGACTGCGAGCGAGCGATCATCGTCGCCCCGGGTGGGCTCGTGGAGCAGTGGCGCGAGGAACTCAGTCAGAAGTTCGACCTGCGCTTCGAAATCTTCAGTCGCCAGATGGTCGATGACGCCCAGGGTCGCAACGTCTTCGCCGAGCACCCGTTCTTGATCGCCCGCATGGACCAGCTCTCCCGCAGCGAAGACCTGAGCGAGCAGCTCAGCGAGGTCACCTGGGATGTCGTGGTCGTTGACGAGGCCCACCGCATGTCTGCCCACTACTCGTCCTGGGCGGGCGAGGTCGATGAGACCAAGCGATTCAAGCTCGGGCGGCTGCTGTCGGAGACCGCGCACAACTTCCTGCTGATGACCGCGACGCCGCACGCGGGCAAGGAGGAGGACTTCCAGCTGTTCATGTCGCTGCTGGATCGCGACCGCTTCGAGGGCCAGTATCGGCAAGGCGTGCATCGCACCGACACCGACGGTCTGATGCGCCGCATGGTGAAGGAAGACCTGCTCACCTTCGAGGGCAAGCCGCTGTTCCCTGAACGCAAGGCGTACACCGTTGAGTACGAGCTGAGTCCGGCCGAGCGAGACCTCTACGAACAGGTCACCGACTACGTGCGCACTGAGATGGGACGGGCCGAGCGGATCGCCCAGGCCGGGGACAAGAAGCGCGGCAACAACGTCGGGTTCGCGCTCACCGTGCTGCAACGCCGCCTGGCCTCCAGCCCCGAAGCGATCCTGCGCTCTCTGGAACGACGCCAGCAGCGCCTCGACACGAAACTGCGCGACATGCAGCGCATCACCGACGACGCACGCTTCGGCACCTCCATCGCCTCCCACGTCGACGAATGGACCACGGGCAAGACCACGCTCGATTTCGGAAGCGACGCGCTGCCCGCGTTCTCGGTCGATGACTTCGAGGACTTCGACGAGGAAACGACCGACGAGGAACGCGCCCAGTTCGAGGAACAGGCAGACCAGGTCGTCGATCTGGCCACGGCCGCGCAGACCATCCCGGAGCTGCGGGCTGAGATCGCGATCCTCGAAGACCTCATCAAGGTCGCCCGCCGCGTCCGGCTGCAAGACGATGACAAGAAGTGGGTGCAGCTGCGCACCATTCTCGACGAGCAGCTCCTGACCCACGACGGCTCCGGCGATGCTCGCAAGATCATCATCTTCACCGAGCACCGCGACACCCTCGACTACCTGCAAGCCAAGATCACAGCCCAGTTCGGCCGCGCCGATTCGGTCATCACGATCCACGGCGGCACCCGCCGCGAAGACCGCAAGCTCGCCCGCGAACGCTTCACCCACAACCCCGACACCGTGGTCCTCCTCGCCACGGACGCCGCCGGAGAAGGTCTGAACCTTCAGCGCGCGCACCTGATGGTGAACTACGACCTGCCCTGGAACCCGAACCGCATCGAGCAGCGCTTCGGCCGCATCCACCGCATCGGCCAGCGCGAGGTCTGCCACCTCTGGAACATGGTCGCCCGCGACACCCGCGAGGGCGACGTGTTCACACGCCTGCTCGCGAAGATCGACCAGATGTCAATCGCCTACAACGGCAACCTGTTCAACGTGCTCGGCGACGCCGACGCCTTCCAAGAGCGATCGCTACGCGACCTGCTCATCGAGGCAATCCGCTACGGCGACCAGCCCCAGATCAAGGCCAAACTCGACCGCATCATCGACGCCGGCGTCTCCCACGGCCTCGACGAGATGCTCGCCGAGCGCGCGCTCCACCCCGAGATGTTCTCCGCCCTCAACCTCGACGAGGTGCGGGCACGCATGGAGAAGGCCCGCGAACGCCGCCTTCAGCCTGGTTACATCGCCGCCTTCTTCCTCCCCGCGCTCACACGGCTCGGCGGACGCATCCGCAAGCGCGAGAACGGACGCTACGAGATCACCCGCGTTCCGGCCCGCGTCATCGACACGGCCAGACGCCTCAACCGATGGGCACCCGTCGCCGAGCAGTACGAGCGCATCACCTTCGAACTCTCACGCATGCACCCCGACGGGCTCACCGACGCCTCCCTCATCGCACCCGGCCACCCGCTACTGCATGCCGTCATCGAGGCAACCATCGACGACCTCGGCCCCACCCTCAAGCAAGGCACGGTGCTGGTCGACCGGCGCACCAAGCAGACCGACGCGCCGATGCTGATGTTCAGCGTCGAGCAGCGCATCGAGAACACCGCAGCCGACGCGGACACCGTCTCTCACCACTTCGACTACCCACTCCTCGAACAAGACGGCACCGTCACCGTCTCCGCCGCGCCGCCGTACCTCGATTACGACCGACCTGGCTCGACCGAGACCGAAGCCGTGGCTGAGATCGCGAGCAGCGACTGGGCGCGGCAGAACCACGAGAAGCTCGTGCGCGCCTGGGCCTACCGTGAAGGGCTCCAGCCCCGGATGGACGAGATCAAGACCCGCCTCGACATCGAGACCGCACGGACCCGAGCGCAGGTGAAGGATCGCCTGCTCGCCGAGATCAACCACTGGGATCGCGAACACAATCGCCTCGAAGCACTCGAACGCGGAGGCACCGTCGGCAGGCTCCGCGCCGAGACCGCACTCGTACGCGCCCGACAGCTCGATGACCGCCTGAACCACCGGCTCGAACAGCTCGACGAGGCCACCAACCTTGTCGCCGTACCTGCCGTCATCCGCGGCGCCGCCCTCGTCATCCCCAGCGATCTGCTCGCGACCGCCGCCGAGCCCGAAGCGCAGACCTTCGCCCGCCAGACCGAGGAAGTCGAGCGACGGGCAGTCGACGCAGTGCTCGCCGCCGAGCGAGCACTCGGACGCGAACCTGTCGAGATGCCGCGCAACAACCCCGGTTACGACATCCAGTCCACCGACCAGAGCGGCTTCGTCCACTACATCGAGGTCAAGGGCCGCATCGAAGGTTCCGACACCTTCACCATCACCACGAACGAGATCACCTTCGCCCAGACCCAAGGCGACCGTCACCGTCTCGCCTTGGTCGAGGTCTCAAGTAGCGGTGCCGCCAACGACCAGTTGCGCTACGTGAGCGACGCCTTCACCCACCTGGAGCCGTCCGCGACTACCCGTTCCTACAACGAGGTCTGGCGCGACTACTGGGAACGCGGAGGACCACCGCGATGACCCATCCACCGACAGCAACCAGACCTACGCCAGCGAGAGAAGCACTGTGACCAACGCACCCAAGAAGAAGCTCATCGAAGTCTCGCTGCCACTCGAAGCCATCAACGCGGAGGCATCGCGCGAGAAGTCGATCCGGCACGGCCACCCCTCGACGCTGCACCTCTACTGGGCACGCCGACCACTCGCTGCCGCGCGCGCAGTCCTCTTCGCACAACTCGTCGACGACCCGTCATCCCGCCCAGAAGAGTTCCCCACGATCGAAGAACAGGACGCTGAGCGGGCTCGGCTTCATGCGCTATTGGAACAGCTGGTGGTCTGGGAGAACAGCAACGACGAACGGTTGCTGCGCCAGGCGCGTGACGAGATTCGCAAAAGCAACAACGGCGAGTTGCCTGCTGTGCTCGACCCCTTCGCTGGAGGCGGCGCAATCCCGCTGGAAGCGCAGCGGCTCGGCCTGGAAGCCCACGCCAGCGACCTGAACCCGTTGGCCGTTCTCATCAACAAGGCACTCATCGAGATTCCGCCAAAGTTCGTCGACCGCCCGCCGGTCTTTCCTGGCGCAGCTGAGACTCGCAATGGTTGGTCACGGACGGAAGGGCTCGCTGAGGATGTCCGTCAATATGGTGACTGGATGCGCGGCCTCGCCCAAGAACGGATCGGTCGTCTGTACCCAAAGGTGACGACACCTGACGGGAGTGAGCACACGGTCATTGCCTGGGTTTGGGCTCGCACCGTCAAGAGCCCAAACCCAGCCAACCCTATTGAGGTACCTCTGGTCCGATCTTGGTGGCTCGGCAAGAAGAAGGGGAAAGAAGCCTGGATCGACGCGCGCGTTGTCGATGGAGAGGTTCGCTACACGGTGCGACATGATGCTGACGGACCCAGTGGCGACGAGGATGGGACTGTAGGCCGGAAGGGTGCCTACGCGGTCGGCGATGGAACACCAATCTCACTGAACTACATACGTGCCGAGGGTCGCGCTGGACGCATGGGTACTCACCTGATGGCAGTTGTCGCTGAGGGTGAGCGCGGTCGTCTCTATCTCTCTCCCACCGCTCTTCAAGCCGAAGCGGCGCGCACTGAACGCCCTTCGGATGTTCCTGAGGGGGACTTGCCGAAGAACCCGAGAGACTTTAAGACGCCAAACTATGGCCTGACTACGTGGGCTGACCTGTTCACAAACCGGCAACTCGTTGCGCTGACGACGCTGAGCGACCTCGTGGCCGAGGTTCGTGAGCGTGCGCTAGACGATGCTCTTGCATCAGGCATGGAGCCTGGCGCACGTCTCGAAGATGGTGGGGCGAGCGCCCAAGCCTATGCCGACTCGATCGCAACCTACGTTGCCTTCGGGGTAAGCCGCCTGACTGACTACTCCTCGAACATCTGCAGTTGGCATAGCACTCGCGAGACGATTCGAAACGTGTTCGGCAGGCAAGCAATCCCGATGGTCTGGGACTACGTCGAAAGCAATCCCTTCTCAACTTCTTCGGGGAACTTCCTTGGACAGGTCAACTGGGTGTCAAAGGCTATCGAGCGTGTCCCCGCCGCCCCACCCGCTTCCGTCACTCAATCTGATGCCGCCGGCCGCAACTACGGCGAACTTGTAGTGTCCACCGACCCTCCCTACTACGACAACATCGGGTACTCGGACCTGTCCGACTTCTTCTACGTGTGGCTACGTCGTTCGTTGGGAGGCATTCAGTCGAAGGCCGTCAGCACTATGCAGACGCCGAAGTTTGAGGAGCTTGTGGCCAACCCGTACCGACATGATGGGAAGTCGGGCGCAGAGAGATACTTCATTTCTGGCTTCAATGCTGTCTTCACGCGTGTTCGCGCTGTGGCAAATCGAGATGTGCCACTGACGGTCTACTACGCGTACAAGCAGCAGGACACGCGTGATTCGGGCACGAGTTCCACCGGGTGGCACACCTTGCTCGACGGTCTCATTGATTCTGGCTGGGAAGTCACGGCTACGTGGCCAATGCGTACCGAGGGGAAGGTCCGGTTGATCTCATCCGGCACCAACGCCTTGGCCTCCTCGATCGTGCTCGCGTGCCGCCCACGACCGACGGATGCCCCTGCGACGACCAGACGTGCGTTCGTCGCCGCCTTGAAGGCGGAACTTCCTGAAGCGTTGCGGACTCTGATCCAGGGTTCGATCGCTCCGGTGGATCTGGCTCAGGCCGCAATCGGGCCGGGCATCGCGGTGTTCTCGCGTTATTCACGGGTCCGCGAGGCGGATGGATCGGACATGAGTGTGAAGGACGCGTTGCTGCTCATCAACTCCACCCTTGACGAGGTGATTGGTGAGCAGGAGTCGGACTTTGACCCAGACACGCGGTTCGCGGTGAAGTGGTACCGACAGTACGGCTGGGTGCAGGAGAGTTCCGGCATCGCGGACCAACTTGCGCGATCTTCCGATACTTCGATTGGCGCGCTCGAACGGGGAGGCATCTTCGAGGCGAAGGGCGGCAAGGCGCGCTTGCTTGCTCCCGGTCACCTCGAAGGAGCCTGGGATGCGGCAGCCGACGAGCGGGTCAGTGTGTGGGAGGCGACGGTTCGCCTCGCGGCTGTGATGGCGAAGGATGGTGCCGACAAGGTGGCGGAGTTGCTGCCGTCGGTGCAGACGCGCGTGAACCTGGATGCGGTGAAGGAGCTGGGCTTCCTGCTGTTCCATGAGGCGGAGAAGAAGAAGGACACGAAGGACGCGATCCTCTTCAACGGTCTGGTGAGCGCCTGGGGTGACGTGAATGAGCAGGCGCGCAAGTACGCCTCGACGCCGCGCTCGTCACAGCAGGCGTTCGACTTTGACGAGGACGAGGACTAGGTCGTGCCGGGCAGTCGAGATCGAGCCCAGAGCGGTGACGCGTCGGCGCGCCGCTCTGGCGCTGACCTGACTCCGTTCCGTGCTTTCGCGGAGTCGGTTAGCGCCGAGGGGGGCGAACTCGTAGAGCAGGTGTCGGCTCTGATCGACCAGGCGCAGGCGTTCGCGGCCACGCAGGTGAACGCGACCTTGACGCTGCGGAACTGGTACATCGGACGCTTGATCGATGTGGCCGTGCTGCGCGAGGGGCGCGCTGGGCACGATCAGGAACTTGTTGCGTCGCTGGCGCAACAACTGACCTCACGGTACGGCCGAGGCTACGACCGGACGAACCTGTATCGGATGGTGCGGTTCTCCCAGCAGTTCACCGAGCCTGAACTTGTTGCGTCGCTGGCGCAACAAGTTAGCTGGACCCACTTTCGCGAGCTGTTTCCGCTCGCAACCGACGACGCACGAGCCTTCTACGTGAGGGAGATCATCGACCGCCATCTCAGCGTTCGTGAGCTGCGGCACGCCGTCTCCCGCAAGGCGTTCGAGCGTCGTGAGATCGCGGACTCCCAGATTCCCGAGGGCTCGGCGGTCCCGCTGGATGCTTTCCGTGACCCGGTGTTGCTGGACATGCTGGGGCTGGCCGACACCTTCTTGGAGCGCGACCTTGAAGCGGCTCTGCGGCACGACATGGAGGCGTTCCTGTTGGAGGTCGGTCGTGGGTGGACGTTCGTCGAGCGCCAGAAGCGCATGACCTTCGATGGAGACGACTACTACCTGGACCTGCTGTTCTACTCCCGTCCGCTGCGTCGGTTAATCGCGGTGGAGTTGAAGGTTGGGAAGTTCAAGCCGAGCTATCAGGGGCAGATGAACTTCTATCTGAAGTGGCTGGACCGGCACGAACGCCAGGCAGATGAGAACCCGCCCATCGGTCTCATCCTGTGTACCGAGGCGAGTCGTGACCAGATCGAGCTGCTCGAACTGCACAAGGACGGCATCGTCGTCGCGGAGTATTGGACGACCCTGCCACCGAAGGCGGAGCTCCAGGCCCGTATCCAGGCGGTCTACCGGGCGGCGCAGGAGCGGATCGCCCGGAGGCAGCTCACCGCAGCGGCGGAAGAAGACTTTGATGAGTAGGGATTGGTCGGCGCCGGATGCAGCCTCGTCGGCAGCAAGTAGTGGGTTCTAGGAGATAACGATGGCGATGAACAACCGAGATCGAGTGGGCAAGGCATTCGACCTGCTCTCCGAGGGGCTCCTGGACGAGGTCGATGAGGTCATGACGCGGGCCTACAAGACCGCCGACTGGCCGGCCGCGTGGGCGAAGGAGGATGCCCAGCGCCGGGGTGGGCCGTTGCGCACGCTGACCAAGCACGATGTGCAGGTACAGCTTCGTGCCATCACCGAGCAGGGCTACCACTTCAAGGACGTGCTCTCCCGCGCCCAGCAGGGCTTCGCGTCCGAGCTGCGCGAGACCCGGAACCTGTGGGCGCACAACGAACCCTTCAGCTCCGACGACGCTTCGCGTGCGCTCGACACGATTGAGCGGCTGCTGCACGCGGTCGGTGCGGTCGATTCCGCCGAGGACGTGCGGAAGCTACGCGTTGATCTGCAGCGGACGGTGTTCGAGGATCAGACCCGCAAGCAGGTGAAGCGTACGAAGGTGTCGCTCGAACCCGGTTCCGGTCTGCGCCCGTGGCGTGAGGTGATCCGGCCCCATGATGACGTGGCGCGCGGCGCGTTCACCGCGTCGGAGTTCGCGGCTGACCTGCACCTGGTTCACACCGGGCAGGCGACGAGCCCCGAGTACGGCGATCCGGTCGAGTTCTTCACCCGCACCTATCTCACCGAGGGTTTGCGTGACCTGTTGTCACGTGCGCTCCGTCGCCTGAACGGTGAGGCGGGGGCGAGTCCGGTGGTGAATCTTCAGACCAACTTCGGTGGCGGTAAGACCCACTCGATGCTGGCGCTCTATCACCTGTTCAGTGGCACTCCGGCCAAGGATTTCCCGCAGGAGCTTCAGGAACTCATTGCCACGAACGGCAACCCCGATCTCGGCGCACTTGATGTCCGACGGGTGGCGCTCGTTGGCACGTACCTGAAGGCCGGGTCGCCGATCATCAAGGACGATGGCACCGAGGTTCGCACGCTCTGGGGCGAACTCGCGTGGCAGCTCGGTGGACGTGAAGCCTACGACCTGATCGCCGAGGATGACCGTGCGGGCACCAACCCCGGTGAGGCGCTGCGCACTCTGATCGTGCGTTATTCGCCGTCGCTGATCCTGATCGACGAGTGGGTGGCGTACGCGCGACAGCTCGTCACGGACAAGGAACTCCCGTCCGGTTCGTTCGAGACCCAGTTCACCTTCGCTCAGTCTCTGACTGAGATCGTGCGCTCCGTGCCGGGTGTGATGCTCGTGGTCTCGATCCCGGCATCCGACATCGGCACCGAGGGACGTGGTAGCGACATCGAGATTGGTGGCGCAAACGGCCAGCTCGCGCTCGAACGCCTCCAGAACGTGATCCGTCGCGTCGCGGACCAGTGGCGGCCATCGAGCAAGGATGAGTCGTTCGAGATCGTCCGGCGCCGACTGTTCCAGGCCCCGAACGCCGAAGGCCTCACGACGATCTCGGCCGTGGCGCGCAGTTTCGCGAACCTGTACCGCAACAACACCGCGCTGTTCCCGCGTGATGCGGCGTCGCCGAACGACGACTACGAGAAGCGCATCCGCGCTTCCTACCCGCTGCACCCCGAGCTACTGGATCGTCTGTATGAGGACTGGTCGACGCTGGAGCGGTTCCAGCGCACCCGCGGCGTGCTGAAGCTCGTCTCTTCGATCGTGCACGAGCTGTGGGCATCGAACGATGCCTCGCCACTTATCCTGCCCGGCAACGTGCCGCTGGATGCGACGACCGTGAACACGGACCTGACGCAGTACCTCGAAGACCAGTGGAAGCCAATCATCGACTCCGACATCGACGGCCCTGGATCGACCGCGCAGCAGATCGACCTCGACCGCCCCAACCTCGGCCAACGGTTCGTCACCCAGCGCATCGCGCGCACGATCTTCATGGGTGCGGCACCCAGGATCAAAAGCAGCCGCAAGGGTCTCGACAAGCAGTACCTCTGGCTCGGCACCGCGGTTCCCGGTGACACGCTTGGGAACTTCGGTAGCGCCGTCGAGTTGCTTGCGCAGCGCTCGACCTACTTCTACGAGGAGCAGGGCCATTACTGGTTCGACACCCAGCCCTCGGTCACGAAGACCGCGAACGACTATGCCGAGCGTCTCCGCGAGGATGTCGAGACGGTGTGGAACGAGATCACCCGCCGCCTCCAAGGAGAAGAGCGCGTGCGTGGGGTATTCGACCGGGTCCACATCGCGCCATCATCGTCCGCCGACGTCCCCGACCTTGAGGACACGCGCCTGGTAATCGCCCACCCGCGACACGCACGTCGCAAGCAGGACGGTGCCGACTCGGCCGCGCATGCGTGGGTCCGTGACGCTATCGAGAGCAAGGGCGCCAGCCAGCGCATTCACCGCAACACGCTGATCTTCCTGCTCGCCGACAAGAGCGAATTGGAGAGCCTTGAAGCCGCCACCCGCAGCTACCTCGGTTGGAAGCGAGTCCAGGCCACCAGCGACAGCCTCAACCTGTCGGCGCAACAGCGCAAGCAGACTGACGACTGGGTGTCCCGGCTCGATCAGACCGTCTCCGACCGCATCCGCGACACATTTGTCTGGGCGGTCTACCCCGAGCAGTTCGAGCCGACCAAGCCGTTCGAGCTGGTCGCCGACCGGGTCCCCGACTCCGGCGGACGATCCCTGGCCGAGCGCGTCAGCGCAAAACTTGGGCGCGAGGATCAACTCGTCACCGACTTCGGCGCGCCGATCCTCGGAGCCACCCTGCACCACGAACTCGGCGCCCTGTGGCGCGACGCTGGCGAGATCACCGTCGGCGAGTTGTGGGGCTACTTCACCCGCTACACCTACCTGCCTCGCCTCGTCCGACGCGAGGTACTCGACAGCGCCATCGAACAGTCACTCTCGGCAGTGCTCGTCGACAACGAACGGTTCGCGATCGCATCAGGCAAGGACGCCGAGACTGGCCGCTACCGCAGTCTCCTCGTGTCACCGAACCCGAACACCCGGATTCAGGTCACCGACAGCACTCTGCTCATCGAAACCGAGCGCGCCAAGAAGCAGGCCGATGCTGACCGGATCGCAGCTATACGTGAGGCTGCGATGAACGCCTCCACAACCGACGGCGACTCCGCTGCCGTTGAGCCGGTTGACTTCGTGTGGACGGGCAGTTCGGCAGCCGATGGCGATGAGCCGTCCGAGGCCGAGTCTGCGCTGGAGGCAGTCCTTGCCCGGTTCTTCGGATCGGTGAAGATCGACTCCGACCGTTACGCCCGCGACATCGGCAACGTGACCCGCGAGGTGATCGACCGCCTTGCTGGGGCAGGCGCGCGGCTCGACATCACCATCGACATTCAGGCCACCAAGCCCGGGGGGTTCGACGAGTCCGAGGTCCGCACCATCGGCGAGAACGCCCGCGTCCTCAAGTTCGATCCCAGCTCCGGCTTCGAGAAGGGCTGAGGGTAGCGGTGGCTCGATTCGGAAACGACAAGGCGATGGTTGATCACTTCCTCTTGTCTGTGACGCCATCGACCGAGGAGGACTGACCAGGATGGCGCGGCCACCCGCATGGAGGCACACTCTGGATGAGGCGCGGCGACAGGCGCTTGTGGCGATCGACTTCTACAACCGTCCCGGTGATCGGCGCAGCTTCAGCGACTTCATCGTCCACATCCACCTCGCATGGCAGAACCTGCTGCACGCCGACCGGATGCGCCGCAAGGCGGAAATTCTCTACCGTGAGTCAGGCGGGCGGCGGCTCTTCAAACGAAACCCGGATGGCTCGAAGAAGACCTGGGACCTGACCCAGTGCCTCAGGCATGAGTTCAAGGACAACGACCCGATCAGGGCCAACGTCGAGTTCTTCGTCGGGCTGCGGAATCACGTAGAGCACCGATTCCAGGACTCGGTCTTGGTCGCCACAGCCGCAGAGGCGCACGCCTGCATCATCAACTTCGAGGCGGAACTCGTACGTAGGTTCGGCTCCCGCGAGACGCTGGGTTCGGAGCTGAAGTTCCCCGTCTTCGTGCAGTCCCTCAGCCCTTCGAGGTATGAGGAACAACGCAACCTCCGACGCGGCCTGCCCGCGGCCGTCTCAAGCTTCATCACCGAGTTCCAAGTCGGTCTTCCCGACGAGGTGCGCAGTGACGAGCGATTCGCCTACCGCCTCCTGCTGCTTCCGATGAAGGGACCGAAGACGGAGGCGGACCTCGCGCTCAACTTCGTGCGACAGGAAGACCTCAGCGAGGAGGAACTTCAGGCGCTCCTTGGGCAGGAAGGCAGCGTGATCGTTGCCGAGAAGTACCGCGAAGCAGTGCACGGCGATGAGATGCTGCCCAAGGCGGCTGCGGCTGTGGTGGAGCAGCGCATTCCATTCAAGTTCAGAGTCAACGACTTCACCGCCATCCGCAAGGCGTGGCAGATCGGCCCGGCCAAGAGCGGTGACAAGGAGCAGTTGTCGAAGTCAGACGGCTACTGCGTCTACTCGCCGGCGTTCAAGCAGTTCGTATACCGGCCGAAACTCGTCGACCGGATAGTCGGAGCGGTCGATACTCCCGAGAAGTACCAAGCGCTACTTGGCCGCGCACCGACCATGAAGGCTTTGGACGGAACCTGAGCCGACTTCCAAACGGCGCCTTCTGTGAAGAGCCTCCAAACGATCGAGTGCCTGCGCAGCCTGTAGCGGCAGGACTCCGTTGCCGAGTGCGGTGATCTGCTGGTTCTGCGTCAGGTCGTCGGTGTCGGTGACCCAGCCTGCGGGCAAGCCCATGAGCCATTCGACGAATGCTGGTGCTGGCCGTGGGCCGTCGGCGTCGTTCAGGAGTGCTGGCGCTGGCGCAGGCCGTCCGGTGATGTGTTCCCAGCGGGCGATGGCGTCGGCGTAGCGTCCCCAGCGCTGAACTGTCCGTCGATCAGGGACCACAGCGTCTCCGAGTCGGCTCTCCTGTTCGGTGAGCCAGCCGGTCCGTGGAGTGCGAAGTCGATGATCTGATGCGACAGCGCGATCGTCCCACGCCTTGCGCGCACCTGACCGAGCGTTTCCCCTGCGCGCGAGGAGTCCGTCGCCAGCGGGGTGCGGAACAGTGCGCCGGGCGAGGGCGAAGATGCGGAAGCGTTGGTGAGGAGCGCCGACAAGGGGAGCCGGTAGGCCGACCCATCGCGCATCCAGCCGCAGGTCGGCCAGATCGCTGAGAACGGCGCCGAGAGCCCGTAGGGGTCGAGCTGCGTTGTCTCCCAGGTGCCACGGGTCGGGTTCCAGGCCGCGAAGGGTTGCGCCTTCGGGGGTTGCATCGCCCGGATTGCGTCGGTCATGGACTTCCCCTTCTGCGGGTGGCCGCGTCGCGGGTGAAGACAGCAGCCCGCGGACGTTCGCGATGACGACCCATTCGGGCTGGAGCACGCCAGAGACCTGACGCCATCGAGGCCTACGACTCGTCCGGAGGATCACCGCCCGGGGCCGAGGTCGCACTCTTCTGTGTCTCGGCGACCCAGTTCAGGGCGTTCGCCTGCACCTCGGGATCGCACAGTGCGTCGTACGGCTGCTGGTAAGTGACCTGCGGTTCGGTGTCGTCATCGAGGTCGATCGCGGCGAAGAACGCTTGGTTACCGAACCGGCGGTTGGCGTCGTCGCAGCGGCGATCAATGCCGGCGACATTCGCCAGCAGACGATCGAGTCTTCCAGGGTCGCCCGTGCGGCGGCGAACTCGTCATGATGAGCAGCATCCGGTTGTGGGTCTCACGTTGGCTTTCGAATGTCCTCGCTGCGCAGTCACCGTTCGGCGGTTCTGATGTCGAGGATGAGGCGTGGTGTGCGGCGTCCGACGTTGCCGGCCAGCCACGTCGTGACGGGGTAGGAGAGGCGGACGACGAAGTAGTTCAGGTACTCGACCGCGCCGAAGGTCCAGACCGCGATGGTGAGGGCGCCGGCGAGGGGGTTGGTCGGGAACCAGGTGATGAGCCCGCCGAGTCCTGCGAGCAGGAGCACGGGGTCGAGCACTCGGAAGGCGCCGTACGTGCGGGCAGTCCGGGTGGGCATGGTGGAGCGAAGGACCCAGCGCCGTGCCAGCAGCCAGTAGGTGCCGGATTGGAGCAGGATCACGAGTAAGGGCAGGAGCGCGCTCCACAGCGCGAGATTCTCGAGTGGGTTGCCGAAGAGGCGGGCCGCCGCGATCGCGAACACGAGGACGGCAGCGCACTCGCCGACTCCGAGGCTCAGGTACTTGCCCTGGAGCCGCTTCCGCTCGGGGCTGTCCTGCATCAGACGTCCCGGTGGTTCGTGACGGCGTAGCCGCCGGCGGCGGCCAGAGCGGTCCAGAACGCGAGCACACCCAGTCCGTTCCAGGGGCCTAGCAGTCCCTGCCCGGTGTTCCGTTGGGTGACATGGCCGCCAGCGATGTCAGGCAGGAACTGGTCGAAGTCGGCGACGGCGACGGCGGGGATGTTGCCGAGGATGGTCGAGCCCATGAAGATCAGGGGAAGGAGGACCGACAGTGTTGTGGCGGTCGACCAGAGCAGGGTGGCGATCTCAACGGAGAACAACACGATCAGCACCATACAGAACACCGCGGCTGCCAACCTTGGGTTGGAGGTGCTCGACCCGGTGACCGACGATCCCAGCCCCGGCCGGCAGTGATCTAGCAGCCACGTTTCGGTCATGCTTGGTTGCTGCCGGTGACCGCGTGAATCGAGTTGCACACGCTGCCGCGCACGACTTCCGATTTCCCGGTTTCAGGTCAACCCCGAGTACCGATCGAAGAACGTGAGCAGCTTGGCCAACACTGCCCTTTTCTTCACTGCGTGGCCATTGCCCCCGGCCGAATCGGGAGGTGGGCGGAAGGATGTTCGCAAGGTCGGTTCCCGATTCGGTGATACCGCCCTGCCGGAACGCGTTGTCGACGAAGACGCGCGTTTCGGTGGGCTTGAGGCCTTCGGTCGCGATGATCTCGTCAAGTTCGACCGCTCGTCGGGCGGAGACGAAGGCCTTCCATTCCTGGTCGCCCGGACGTTCGCGAACAGGACGGAGCGAAAGATGAAGAAAACCTTCTCCTTCACGACATCTTCCATAGCGCCGACGACGTCGCCGTCCTGCTCCTGGGCAAAGTCGAAGTCGGAAACCCCGGCCCGGTGCTCGTGAGCGTTGAGGAACTCGGTCAGGTTCTCGGATATGAATCGGTAGAAGAGCATGCCGAGCACGTAGCCTTGAAGTCCCAGCCGTCCACGCTGCCACGCAGGTCGTTCGCGATCCGCCAAATCGTCTTGTGCAGTTCTGCGCGCTGGGTTTCCTTGGTCATCACGCGGGGCCAGTCTGCCAGGTTCGGGCGAGGCAAACTTGACGGGTAAGGAGTGGTGACGTGGACGGTCTCGAGATGACAACAGCAGAGCGCACTGACCTCGCCGAGTTCCTGGCGACTCTGACGCCGGACCAATGGGAGACGCCGTCGCTGTGCGAGGGCTGGCGGGTCCGAGACGTCGTCGCGCACGTGATGAGTTTCGACGACGTCACGCTGCTCGGCATGCTGCGCCGCGCGGTCAACGCTCGGTTCACGGACGTCAACCAGGAGGGCGTACGCGAGCTTGCCGCGGTGTCACCCGACCAGCTGCTCGACCACCTGCGGGCCCGACTTCGGCCGCGAGGCCTGGCCACCCTCCTGGGCGGCAGGCTGGCGTTGCTCGATGTCACCATCCACCACCAAGACATCCGCCGCCCCCTGGGCCGGCTGCGCGTCATTCCGCCCGATCGCCTGCGCCTCGTCTTGACGGACGCCGTACGCAGCCCTGAACTACCGGCTTGGCACCTCTCCCGGGGAGTTCGGCTGGCGCCGAATGACTTGGACTGGCGTCACGGTCGGGGTCCGGAGGTCACTGGCCCTGCTGAGTCACTCCTGATGGCGATCACTGGCCGTAGAAATGCCCTCGAGGAGTTGGCCGGTCCAGGACTGTCTGTCGTGGCCGCCCGGCTCAATCGTCGTCGGCTCCGGTCAGGCCGGACCACCGGTGCGTAATTCGGCCCCGAGTCCCCGACCCAGCACGATCCTCACAGAATCCTCATGGCGTACGGACAGCAAATCCGCGAGCGGTCACCGCAGAATGGACATGATGGCGGTGGATCCGGAGGGAGCACGTAATGTCTCGCACACTGTCGATCGTCTTGTTCGTCGCTGCCCTGTCGACGGTGGTGGTCGGCGTCGACATCCTCTTCTTCAGAGACCACCCGTGGCAGCGGTTGCTGGTCAACATCGGGATCGTCATGGTGTTCGCAGCGTTCTACTGGCGGTTCACCGGCACGATCGCCGGCAGCACGTAGTTCTCAGCGAGACAACCGCCCGAGCAGCGAACTGGCCACGACCATGCCCACCACGGCGGCGCCGACCAAGACCAGGCAGTCCGTGAGGTAGTTGGTGGGCTGTCCGAGCAGCAGTCCTCTCAGCATCGACACCTCGTAACTCAGCGGATTTCCCAACGCGAGCACTTGGATCCAACTCGGCATCATCTCGATCGGGTACAAGGCGTTGGATGCGAAGAACAACGGCATCGTCATCGCCTGCCCGATTCCCATGAGTCGGTCCCGATTCATGACGATTCCGGCGATCGTCAAGGACATGCAGCAGAAGAACACCGATCCCACCATGACAACGGCGAACGCGGCCAGCCACTTGAGGGGGTTCAGCGTCATCTGCACGCGCATGACAATGACGATCACGATCACCACCAGGGCGATCGCCACCGACCGAATCCCGGCTGCAAACGCCTTCCCGGCCACCAAGGCGATCCTGGGCGTCGGGGTCGCGAGCAGCTTCGCCAGGATTCCGGCGTCACGCTCCCAGATGATCTGGATGCCGTAGAAGATCGCGACGAACAACGCCGACTGGGCGATCACTCCCGGTGCCATATAGGCCAGATACGACAGATTTCCGGTCGGGATGGCCCTAATGCGGCTGAACGTCGTGCCGAAGATCACGATCCACAGAACCGGCTGGATCGCGCGCGTGAACAGCTCCGTGCGATCGTGCTTTAGCTTCTGCAGTTCGACCAGACAGAACGTGCCGATCCGCGACGACGTCGTCCGGACGTCGTCGAACCATCGAGCGCTAGCCGACGCGACGGGCAGTCCTGCGTGACGTACGGACACTGCGCAACCCTCCCTGTTCGTCATCCAAACTTGCCCCGGCATAGAAGCGAAAGACGTCTTCGAGGGTCGCGTTCGGCCCCACCAGAGCCTTCAACGCTTCCGAGCTCCCGACCGCCGACAGCTTTCCGCGATTCATCATTCCGACTCGGTCGCAGAGTTCGTCTGCTTCCTCCATGTAGTGCGTCGTGAGGATGACGGTCATCCCGTACGCACGCTGCATGCCTCGCACCCGTTCCCACACGCTGTCGCGCGCCACCGGGTCGAGGCCGACCGTCGGTTCGTCGAGGACCAGGAGCGCCGGCCGGTTCACGAGCGCTTGCGCGAGTTCGAGGCGGCGCACCATGCCGCCCGAATACGTCGACGCCAGCCGGTCCGCGGCGTCCAGGAGATCGACCATGTCCAGGGACGATTCCACGCGGGCCCGGCGCTCTGCCCGCGGTACGTCGAACAACCGTGCGAACCAGTCGACGTTCTCCCGCCCGGTCAGGGCACCTTCGATCGACAGCTGTTGAGGGACGTACCCGAGCAGTTTCCGTACGGCCATCGCGTCGCGCGAGACGTCGTACCCGCAGATCCTCACGCGACCGTGCTGAACCGGGAGCAGCGTGTTCATGAGCCGGATCGTCGTGGTCTTGCCGGCGCCGTTCGGCCCCAGCAGCCCGAAACACTCCCCCGGCTCGACGGTGAAGCTGACGTCGTCGACAGCCGTGTGGTCTGGAGCTTTGCGGACCTTGAACACATGCGTCAGGTGTTCGATCTCGATCGCATGAGTCATGAGCCGTCGCCTACCAACGTCGTGATCCTCTCCAACACCGGGAGCGCCTGAACGAGTGCTTCCAGCTCCGCGGTCGACAAGCCCTCCAGGGCCCGCATCGTCGCTTCTGCTCTCGCGTCCCGCCACCTGTCGATGGCCCCCCGGGCCTCGGGCGTGAGCGTCAGCCGTACGACCCGACGGTCACTGGTGTCCGCAGTCCTGGTGAGCCGGCCCGCGCTCGACAACATCGTCACCAACGTGGAGGTGGTATTGACCGCGATCCCCAGCGTTTCGGCTGCCTCGGTCACCGTGAGACCCGGGTTCCGGCGAACACAACGCATGAGCTCGGCTTCCGCGCGAGTGTGGCCGGCCAACCCTTCGGGTCCGCCGCTGATGCGGCGCATTCGCCGTCGGAACTGGCCGACCGCCTCCAACAACTGTTCCGCCGTCTGTCGTACTAGCTCTGTCACAGAACTATCTTGCACCCGGGGGAAACGACGGGACAAAGCGGGGTGAACGGAAGGAGTCCGCAAGAATGGCAGCCATGTCCGTCGACCTGACCGTTCCTCGCCCCGCGCCGCGGCTTCCGCTGTCCACACGGCTGCGACTCGGAGCAGCGCGGGCAGCAGGTTCGGCCGCCGGGCTGGCCTCACGTCTCGCGCGGCGCGGGTCAGGCGCGTCGATCAGGGGCAAACTGCTCCTTCGCCTGGCCCCGACCGCGCTGGCTGATCTGCTCGAGGGCCGCACCATCGCCAGCGTCTCGGGCACCAACGGAAAGACCACGACGACCCACTTGCTCACGGCGGCGGTGAAGGCATCGCTGGCCGACCCGGGCCGGGTGGTCACGAACGCCGACGGCGCGAACCTTCACCACGGCATCGCATCAGCCCTGGCCATGGCGCCATCGGCAGACGTGGCGATCCTGGAGACCGACGAACGCGTCGTCCCCGACGTCATCCGCCTCGGGCACCCCGCCGTGCTCGTCCTCCTCAACTTCTCCCGCGACCAGATGGACCGGCACCACGAGATCAAGGCCCTCGGCCGAGGCTGGCGCAACGCGCTCGAGGCCGCCGGTGACCGGGGCCCCGTCGTGGTCGCGAACGCGAGCGACCCGCTGGTGACCTGGGCCGCCCAGACCGCCCGTCGGGTCGTCTGGGTCGACACCGCCCAGAAGTGGACGCAAGACGCGACGCTCTGCCCGGCCTGCGGCGCGGTGCTGCAACGAACCGAGGCGGGCAACGGCCGTACCTCCTGGGCTTGCCCCACCGGCGACCTCGCCGAGCCCGCCGCCGACTATCGCGTCGACGGCACCGGCGCGGTCGTCCCTGACGGGCGACGGTTCGAATTCAACCTGCGTGTCCCGGGCTCCTTCAACATCGCCAACGCCACTTGCGCGCTCGCCGCGGCCGGCGAACTGGGTATCGCCCCCGAGACCGCGATCGGCGGCATGCGTACGGTCACCTCTCCCGCTGGGCGGTATGCCACGGCGAATTTCGGTACGACCCGAGCTCGCCTCCTGCTCGCCAAGAACCCCGCCGGCTGGGCCGAATCCCTGCCGCTGGCTTCCACCGACACCGTCGTCCTGGCCATCGATTCTGCCGCCGCCGACGGCCGCGACGTGTCGTGGTTGTGGGACGTCGACTACGAGCAACTAGCCGGGCGCCACGTCATCGCGACCGGCCCCCGAGCGCAGGACTTGTCGGTACGGCTTCTCTACGCCGAAGTCGACCACACCGTCATCCCCGACCTCGCCGCCGCACTCGACGGTCACGACCAGCCTGTCGACGTGGTCGCCACGTACACGCCGTTCCAGCGGCTTCGCAAACTCGGAGGCCTCGCATGAGCGTCACGATCGTGCTGGTCTACCAGTCCCTGCTCGGAATTTACGGCGACCGGGGCAACGCCGCCGTCCTGCGCAAGCGTCTCGAATGGCGAGGCATCGACGCCCGGCTGGTGATCGTCGAACCCGGCGAGACGCTCCCCGACGATGCCCAGGTCTACCTGCTGGGCGGCGGGGAGGACCTGGCGCAAGTCTCGGCGGTGACCGAGCTCAAGAAGGACGGCAACCTGTTCCGCGCTCTCGACCGCGGGGCCGCGCTGTTCGCCGTCTGCGCCGGCTACCAGATCTGCGGCACCACCTTCACCATCGGCGAGCGCGACGAGGTCGTCGAGGGTCTCGGCCTGCTCGACGTCGAGACCCGACGAGGTCCACAACGGGCGGTCGGGGAGATCCTGACCCGCTGGGTACGGCCAGACGGCACGACCTCCGTGGTCACCGGCTTCGAGAACCATGGCGGCTTCACCCGCCTCGGCCCCGGCGTGACACCCCTGGCCACGGTGGAAAAGGGAGTCGGCAACGGCTACGACGGCACCGAAGGAGCCCAGTCCGGCAAGGTCATCGGCACCTACCCCCACGGACCCGTTCTCGCCCGCAATCCCGACCTGGCCGATCACGTGCTGGAACTGGCGCTCGGGTACGGGCTGGACCCGCTCCCCCGCCCTGCCATCGACGAACTCCGCGCTCAGCGACTCACGGCCGCCCGGGCCTGACGGCCGCCTCCAGCAGCGCCACACTGCCCGACCAAGGCGAGCCTCGGTCGGGCAGTTCTCGGCGCTCACCCGAACCTGTACGCCTCGCGCGACACTTCCAAGCCCCCGCCGGTCTTGGAGTTCTTGCAGCTGACGTTCTTCTGGCTGACGAGGCAGGTGTAAGCCCCGGCGACGAAGGTCGTGCCGTACTTCGCGACGACCGCCTGCAGCCCGGATGGGACCTGAGCCGTCGGCTGGCTGGCGTCCCACCACGATTGGATAGCGCTGGGTCCGGCGCCTTCCAGCGATGCTTGGTCGGCCATCGAGTCACTCGCGCAGACGAAGCTCCCGTGGTCGGTCAGGACTGCGCGGGCCGGCCAGTCGAAGTGGCAGTCGGCGGGCCTCGGCGGAGGGCTGTACGTGGGGTTGATCACCACACACACCACGCCCGTGCGCCCATCGACATAGCACACGACGTTCCCGGTGGGAGTGGCGAAGGCGGCCGTCGACGTGGCGACCGTCTGGGTCCCGTCAGCCCGGCGCAACGTGAGGTGTTCGTTCGACACTCTGAACGCGGAGCCATCGGCCCTGCTACAGGTGAGTCCGGCGGAGTCCATGACGCAGATCGTGTCGCCCACTCGAGCGGCCATGCCGTACCCCAACACAGGAGCGGTCCCACCCGGCACCCCGACGGACTGGTCGGCGGGAGTCTTCCAGCTGGTGTACGGCGAACCCGGCCCGAACTCGGTGAACCCTTGACTGTTGCACCAGGTGTCGGGGCCCTTGGAGGTCAGCAAGACGCTGCCCGCGGCCGCGCTCCACGCGGTGACCTCGCCCGGCGCTCCGACGGTCGGGCAGTTCGTGAACGACGAGGCCCAGACCGGTTCGCTGACGAGGTGGCACTCCACACCGTCGGGGCTGCGGTCCCCGCCCATGACGCACACGATGTTGCCGCTCGGGGAGGCAAATCCGATCTTGGCGCCAGACACAGTCCGAGTGACCGGGGTCGGCGTTACCTGGGGGGCGGTCGTCCGAGCTGGGGCGGACGCCTCCGATCCGGTACGGCTTGCGCTCGCCGACGGAGCTGGGTTGCCCACTGACGGACCCCGATCCGTGCCCAGGACCCGCACCCCGACGCCGATCAACAGCACCAGGACGGCCGCAGCGGCACCAGCGACCAGCCAACGGCGGCCAACCCGGAGACCCCCCCGCGCGGAGGTTCGAAGTTCTCTGAGGCGATTCGGAATCGGCACCGCGTCGGCCTCGTCTTTCAGACCCTGCCGCAGAAGGCGCGTCACCTCGTCGTCCGGTTCCATCGGGTTCTGGTAGTCATCGCTCATCGGAGGCTCTCCTCGCTCAACGTCGCGCGGAGGGCGGCCACGGCGCGGTGACCGTGAGATTTCACGGCTCCCGCGCTGATGCCAAGTGCCTGCGCGATCTCGGATTCGGACAAGTCGCTGTAGTACCGAAGGATCAGGACTTCCTGCTGCCGTTGAGAAAGCGTCCGCATGGCCCGCACGACGCGTTCGGCGGTGAGCGCCGTCATGGCCTGTTCCTCCGGGCCCGGGGCGGGCACGAGCCTCAGTCGCTCGGTGCGAACGACCACGGCCCGGTGCCGCAGGACCGACCGACAGCCATTGACCACCGACTGCCTGAGATAGGCGATCGGCGACCCCTCCAGGCGCCCGCGACGCCGGTAGGTGGCGAGGATTGCATCCTGCACCACCTCGTCGGCCCGGTCACTCGAGCCCAGCAGAAGAGCTGCCAGGCGCACCAACGCTGCCCACTGTGTCTGGTACACGTCACGTAGCCACTCGTCGGCTTCGGTCGTCTCTTCAGCCGCCCGAGACCGCTCCATCATCAGTGCTGTCACACCCTCTTCACGCGCCGAGGGCACGATTGGTTGTCACTCGGCCCGGAATGTTCTTGCAGGTGGCCGCCATCGGCCGCGATAGATCCGATTCGAGCGCCCACCCGCCCACGCTAGTGGTCCCCTGCCGGACAGAAACACGCCATCAACGCTGCGTACCGACTCGAACTTGGTGTGTCGCGGGTGTGGGGGAGCGATGGTCTCGCCCCCGCAGACGCGTTCGGCGCGCAGACCGGCGCGTTCGTCGCGAGGGGCAGCCATGCGCTAGAGTTGTCCCTCGGCACGCACCACTAGCTCAACTGGCAGAGCAGCTGACTCTTAATCAGCGGGTTCAGGGTTCAAGTCCCTGGTGGTGTACTTTCAAGGGCTTCCGCAGCGTCGGGGGCCCTTGTTTTTTCCCTGTGGGGCCTTACAACGCTCGAGGGGCCCCGCCTTCCGGCGAAGCCCCTCGGGATCTGACACGGACTACTTGACGCCACCTGCTGTCAGACCGGCCACGATGCGGCGCTGGAAGAGCAGCACCATGATCAGCAGCGGAATCGTCGTGATGACGCCGGCGGCCATGATCGAGCCGTACGGAATATTGAATCCGAGGTTGCCGGTGAACTGGCTCAAGGCCACGGTCGCCGTCTTCATGTCCTTCGACTGACCGAAGGTCAAGGCGATCATGTACTCGTTCCACACCGCGATGAAGGTGAGGATCGCGGTGGTGAACACACCCGGGGCGGCGAGCGGCAGGATCACCTTGCGGAATGCCTCACCAGGGGTGCAGCCGTCCACCATGGCAGCCTGCTCCAATTCGACCGGCAACTGGCGGAAGAACGCAGTCAGGTTCCACACGCAGAGCGGGAGACCGAACGACAGTGACGGGATGATCAGTGCCTGATAGGTGTTCATCCAGTTCGGGAACCAGTCGTACGTACCGGTGAACATCTTGAACAACGGCACCAGCAGCGTCACGCCCGGGAACATCGAGCAACCGATGATGATGCTGAGCACCAGACCCTTCGCGGTAAACCGGAGACGGGCCAGCGCGTACGCCGCGATGATTCCGAAGACCAGCGTGAGGACCGTCGTGGTCACGGACACGATCACAGAATTGAGGATCGCCCTGCCGAAGTTGTTCTGATCGCTGAAGACGCCCACGTAGTTCTCGACCGAGGCCGGGTTGGGCCAATAGTCGGTGCTCTGGCCGTCGGTGGGCTGCCGGAACGACGAGATGATCATCCAGTAGAACGGGATGATGCAGTAGAGCACGATGAACGCCATTCCTGCGATCGAGCCGATCGTGCCCAGCCAATAGCGGCTGTCACGCCGTGGCTTGTTGAGCTTGGCCAGTTCGTCGGCCGACGTGCGATTGTCAGCCACGACGGTCGCGAGCGAATCCCGCTTCATGGTCGCGTTCTCGTGCACGTCCTTGAGGGCCTCGGGAGGCAAGGACACATTGCTGGAGGTGTTGCTCATGCTGCGGCACTCCCACTCGTGACCGTGCTGCGCTTCGAGGCGGCAGCTTGCTTCTTCTGCAGGTCGCGCATCCGCTTGCGCTGCGCCGCGACCGCCTTCAGTTCCTCGTCACCCACGACGTCGGCACCAAGCAGCTTGACGAACAGGAAGGCAACCAACGTGATGTACAGGAACAGCAGAATCGAATAGGCCGCGGCTTGGCCGTACCTCGTCTGAGCGGCCTCGAAATAGGCGAACATCGACAGGGTCTCGACCGAGTACTTGCCGGCGCCGATCATGCCGTACGGCAGATCGAACATTCTCAGCGTGTCAAGGGTCCGGAACAGAACAGCCACGACCAGGGCCGGTTTGACCATGGGCAAGGTGATCCGTGTGAACTGCTGCCACGCATTCGCGCCGTCGACCTTAGCGGCCTCGTAGACCTCGGCCGGGATGGTCTGCAACCCCGCCAAGGTCAGCAGCCCGATGAACGGTGCCGTCTTCCAGATGTCGGCGACCATGATCGCCCACTGCGAGTACTTGTTGTCGCCCAGCCACAAGATCGGGTCAGATGCGAGACCGAGGACCTTGTTGGCCACGCCGGAGGTGTTGAAGATCAGCTTCCACATCATCGCCGACACGATGGTGGGAATAGCCCACGGGATCAGGATCGCAGCGCGCACGATGCCCCGACCCCGGAAGGCCTTGGCCATGATGAGGGCCATCGCCACGCCGAGCACGGTCTCGAACACCACGCAGACGATCGTGAACACCGTCGTGTTGATGAATGCGTTGATCAGTCGATCCATCGAGCCGAAGACGCCGACCACGGCCTGCGGCTTGTTGAAGATGTCGGTGTAGTTCTGCATGCCGACGAACTCGGTCCCCGACTTCACCATGCCTGTGGTCGGATCGACCCCGCCACCACTACGGAAGAAGGACTCCGTGATGCTCATCACGATCGGAATCCCGGCCACGATGAACAAGACGATCAGCGTGGGAGCAAGCAAGATGGCCGCCAACGTTCCCTGCCCGTCGGAGAAGGCATTCTTCTTCCGGTTGACTGGGGGCGGCGACGCTGTGGCTGTTGCCATGGGCACCTCCTGGGCCTCTGACGCGACTGGCGTGGCCCCCACGACGGTGGTTCGAGGGGCCACGCCAGTGCGGTTTACATGCGGATGGTTACTTGACGAGACCTTCGAGCTTGGTCTGCAACTCGTCCATGGCGGCCTTGGGCTGCTTCTGGCCGTTCAGTGCGCCGTACGCCGCATCCTGGATCGCCAGGGTGACGTCGCCGTACTTGACAGCCTTGGGGCGAGCCTTGGCATTGGCGATCGACTTCTGCAGCACCGGCAGGTAGGCGAACTTGCCGGTCAGTTCGGTGTCGGTGTACAGGGCCTCCCACGTCGGGGCCTGCGAGGTCGCGATCGTGTTGGACTTCTGGTTCTCAGCGCTGTTGTACCACTTGATGAAATCGACCGCGGTGCCCTTGTTCTTGGCGAAGGCGGAGATGCCCATGTTGTGGCCGCCCAGCGTCGACACGCCCTGACCCGTCGCGCCCGGGATCGGGGCTACGCCGAACTTGCCGGAGACCGTGGACGAACCGTCGGTCTTGTTGCCCAGCGAGAACGCGTACGGCCACTGGCGGTAGAAGACCAGCTTGCCGTCCTGGAACGCCTTGCGGGATTCCTCTTCCTTCCAGGTCAGAGCGGCCTTCGGGATGGTGCCGTCGGTGAAGGCGCCCACGAGGGCGGTCACGCCTGCCACGGCCTTGTCCGTGTTCACCGAAGGCTTTCCGTCAGCGGTCAGGAAGTCACCGCCGGCGCTGTTGACCCACTCGGCGAAGTTGCAGGTGAGGCCTTCGTACTTCTGGAACTGACCGCCGTAGCAGTCGATGCCGGGCACCGAACCCTTGATCTTGGCGCAGGCCGACTTCATCTCGTCCCACGTCGTGGGGGCCTTCAGGCCAGCGGCGTCGAGCAGATCCTTGCGGTAATACAGCATCGCGCCGTCGGACGTGCTCGGGAAGGCGTAAAGCTTGTTGAAGTAGGTGCCGGAGTCGACGGCCGGCTTGAGGTAGCCGGTGGTGTCGAGCTTGTCCTTCGGCAACTCGGCGAGGTAGCCGTTGGCCGCGAACTCGGCCGTCCAGACGACGTCGACGCTCAAGACGGTGTAGTTCGACGCACCCTTGGAGGTTGCGTTGTTGATCATCATCTGGCGCTGCTCGTCGGCACTCTCCGACAGCTCGACCAGCGTGACTTTCTCGTTGGGATGAGTGGAGTTCCACTTGTCGAGGATCGACGCCACGTGTCCGGACGTGTCCTTGCCCTGGACATAGGTGATCGGGCCCTTTTCGTTCCAGTCGCCGCCGGAAGCCGCAGACCCGGACGCGGTCGAGCCCGCGGTCGTGGACGAGCTGCCGCCACAGGCAGCCGTCGCCAGGACCGCGGCCAGGGACACGCCGGTCAGCACCAAGCGGCTGAGCTTTCGTGTGGTTGCCATGCAGTTGACCTCACTTCGTCGTAAGTACATGCTCCGGGCGGGGGCCGGAGCCGTTTGTCGGCGGCCACGAGAAACTGCCCAGTGACGGTCATGTAGGTGCCCGCTGGCGGTCATGAGAACTGCCCGGTGGCGGCCATGGGATCTGCCCGACACGACCATCTGTTGCCTGACCGCGTCCGCG
>WBZS01000185.1_pt1 | contig 110025 bp, 100 predicted proteins | sample 5204201 | NCBI WGS metagenome assembly WBZS01 (sample SAMN12344357, study PRJNA552823) | activated sludge metagenome | biome: Activated sludge suspended growth; feature: Nitrification reactor; material: Wastewater; isolation source: activated sludge from nitrification reactor of wastewater... | reverse complement strand
CGACACGCCCCGCTCGCGTACGAGCCGAACGGCCTCGACCTTGAACTCCCGACTGAAACTCCGCCTCGTCATAAGCCACCTCCAGCTTCACTATCGCACCCAAACCGGGTGTCCGTGAGGCCGGCAGCAGGTCATCACGCTCGAAACCTGATCCGCGGCCAAGACTGCAAAAGCTTAATCGGGCCCCCGCAACCACCTTTCCCCAATGACAAATCGAAGGCTTCGCTCCTTATCGGATCGGAGCCTTGATCGTTCTAGCCGCCCGCGAGTACTTGAGCGCCGAGATGTGGTGAGCCACCCGTCCGTGGTGGGCGGGCGATGAGCGGCGTTGCCCAGGCTATTTCGGGACCAGCTCCAGCTGGTGCCACTTGAAGTCCGTCTTGGCCCATGCCCTGGACGTCGCCTCCCTCTCGATCCTGTCAGTGAAGAACGGTACTGGCCATGATCGCTAGGCCCCGCGCGTGCATCCCCAGCGCTGAGAGCAAGGTCCGCGACGGGGTGGTACGGGCAGAGGCTACCGCCAGAGCCAGGCGGCGCCGCGCACGCCGCCGGCGTCGCCCCAGCGTGGCGGCAAGATGCGTACGCTCGTGGTGTCGGAAAAGATGTGCGGCGCCATGAGGCCGGGTAACCTCGCGTAGAGATGCGGCAGGCGCGACAGCCCGCCGCCGAGCACCACGACGTCCGGGTCGATGACGTTGACGACCGCGGCCAGCGCCCGGGCGAGGCGCGAGGCATGGCGGTCGAGCGTGGCGCGCGCTGCCGCGTCGCCGGCCGTTGCGGCGGCGACAATGGCCTCGGGCGCGAGGTGTGTGCCGGTGATGCGTGCGTGATCGGCGGCGAGGCCCGGCCCTGAGGCCCAGGCCTCGATGCAGCCGATGCGCCCGCACCAGCAGCGGGGTGCGGCCCGCGTCTCGTCCTCGCTCATCCACGGCAGCGGGTTGTGGCCCCATTCGCCGCCCGTGGCGCGCGGACCGTCGAGGATGCGGCCGCCGACCACGATGCCGCCGCCGATGCCGGTGCCGAGGATCAGGCCGAGCACCGTGCGTGCGCCGGCCCCCGCACCGTCCACGGCTTCGGAGAGGGCAAAGCAGTTGGCGTCGTTGGCGAGCCGCACCGGCCGCCCGAGGCGCTGCTCGAGGTCGCGATCGAAGGCGCGGCCGTTGAGCCAGGTGGAGTTGGCGTTTTGCACCAGCCCGGTGGCGCGGGAGAGGGAGCCCGGCATGCCGATGCCGACTGTCGCCCCGGAGACCGCTCGAGCGTCGCCGCCGGACCTCTCGCCGCTGAGCTGTGCCGAGCCGCAGCGCCCCTGCTGGCTGCTGCCCCCGGGTTCGCCGCTCTCCTCGCGCGTAACGGAGGCAGCGGTTGCGCCTGTGGCCGTGGCAGCTTCGAGATGGGCGACCAGATCGGCGATGGCCTCGAGCGTCGCGGCATAGTCGTTACGCGGCGCTGGAATGCGGTGGCGCGCCAACTCGTGGCCGCCGACGTCCAGCAGTACGCCCTCGATCTTGGTGCCGCCGAGGTCGATGCCGATGGCGGCGGCGGCCAATGCTGAGGGTTCTGTCGGCTGGGACATGCAACGCACATCGTCTGTTGCGGAGGGATCGGGGCGCCGACGAGGGCAGGGACGAGGGCCGATGTCAACGGGCGCCACGGCTCGGACACCGTGTGCGCGGGCCTCCTGCGTCACGGGCCCCCGCGTCGCGGCTCGTACGGGCATCAGCTCCGGCTGGCGCTGGCGGCCTCGTAGACGAGCGCGTCCCAGGCGGGCACGACGCTGTCGGGCGCGATGCCGTGGTTGGCGGCGAAAGCTAGCAGCAGCGCCTCGTCGCCCAGCATGTGCTCCAGCACGGCGGCGAGCATGCGCGGGGAACCGGCCTCCGCCATCAGCTCCGCCGGGCCGAGGCCGGTCAAGGCCAGGAAGTGGCCGAGCCGCGACGCGTCCTCGGCCAGGAAGCCGAGTGCGGCGATGCCCATGCGCTCGGCGGCGTCGAGATCGCAACGACCGCCGCCTTTGTCGATGCCCTTGCCGCCGGGGCCCTTGCCGCCGGGGCCCTTGCCGCCGGGGCCCTTGCCGCCGGGGCCCTTGCCGCCGGGACCCGTGCCGCCGGGACCCGTGCCGCCGGGACCCGTGCCGCCGGGACCCGTGCCGGCCGCGGCCCTGTTCATCGTTCCCTTGGTCAAGCCCGGCTCCTTTTCACTGCCCGCCCTTGCGCCGGCAACGGTTCGGACAGCTGTTGCAGCCGCATGCTTAAAGGGTTGGTAGGGGTTTGACGTGCAAAGTCATCCCCGCCGCGCGACAGAATCGGCGCATGAAAGCGGAGGGGGCTGTCAGCCGCCAGTCATGACTTATCAGGAGACCGGTACGTCCGTCGAGAGCCGCGGCCGTCCGGTGAGGCAAATGGCCAAGACTGTGCTGATCGTGGAAGACAACGAGCTCAACATGAAGCTCTTCCACGACCTGCTCGATGCGCACGGCTACCGGACCGTCCAGACCCGCAACGGCCTGGAGGTGCTGGAGCTCGCGCGCCGGCATCAGCCGAGCCTGATCCTGATGGATATCCAGTTGCCCGAGGTTTCCGGCCTCGACGTCACCAAATGGCTGAAGGAGGACGACGACCTCCGCCACATCCCCGTCATCGCCGTAACCGCCTTCGCCATGAAGGGGGACGAGGAGCGGATCCGTCGCGGCGGCTGCGAAGCCTACATTTCCAAGCCGATCTCGGTGGCGATGTTCCTCGACACCGTGCGTCGTTTCATCGGACCTGCCTGACCGGACCTGCCTCGAGCGCTTGGCATCCTGGGACACATGAAAGCTGGACGGACCCTATGACTGCCCGTGTCCTCGTCGTCGACGACATCCCTGCCAACGTCAAACTTCTCGAAGCGCGGCTGTCGGCCGAGTACTTCGAGGTGCTGACCGCCAACAGCGGCCAGGCGGCGCTCGACGTCTGCGCCCGCGAGCGCGTCGACGTGGTGCTGCTCGATGTCATGATGCCGGGCATGGACGGCTTCGAGGCCTGCCGCCGCATCAAGTCCAATCCGCTCACCTCGCACGTGCCGGTGGTGATGGTGACGGCGCTCGACCAGCCCTCCGACAAGGTGCAGGGCCTCGAGAACGGCGCCGACGATTTCCTGACCAAGCCGGTCGACGACATCGCCCTCATCACGCGCGTCAAGAACCTGGCGCGCCTCAAGATGCTCAACGACGAGATGCTGATGCGGGCCTCGACCGGCCGGCAGATGGGTCTTGCCGACAGCGCCGCGCTGGAGAAGGCGCTGTCGGGCCGCGCCGGCCGCATTCTGGTCGTCGACGATCATCCCCGCTCCGCCGCCCGTCTGCTGGAAGCGCTGGCCAAGACGCACGACGCCTTCGCCGAGCGCGACTGCGTGGCGGCGCTGGCCAAGGTCAGCGAGCACAATTTCGACCTGATGATCGTCAGCCTCAGCCTCGCCAACGCCGACGGCTTGCGCCTATGCAGCCAGGTGCGCTCGCAGGACAAGACGCGCCACCTGCCGATGATCATGCTGGTCGAGCCCGGTGATGAGGCGCGCCTGCTGCGCGGCCTCGACATGGGCGTCAACGACTACGTCATGCGCCCCGTCGACCGGCATGAGTTGCTGGCCCGCGTGCGGACCCAGATCAAGCGCAAGCGCCACTCGGATTACCTGCGCTCGCGCATCGAGGAGAGCGTGGAAGCGGCGATCATCGATCCGCTGACCGGGCTGCACAACCGCCGCTACATGGAAGGCCATCTGCGCACGCTGGTGCAGGATTCGCTGCAAAGCGGGCGCGCTCTGTCGGTGATGTTGGCCGATATCGATCACTTCAAGAGCGTCAACGACACCTGGGGTCACGATGGCGGCGACGTTGTGCTGAAGGAGTTCGCGGCCCGCATGCGGCGCAACACGCGCGGCATCGATCTCGCCTGCCGGCTCGGCGGCGAGGAGTTCCTCATCATCATGCCGGACACCGAACTCGCCCGCGCCTACCAGGTTGCCGAGCGGTTGCGGGCCTGCATCGCGGCCGAGATGTTCCAGGTCAACCCCGACAAGGCCATCCGCGTCACCGCCAGCGTGGGGCTCGCGACCCTGGAGCGCGCCGACGACACGCCGGATACGCTACTCAAGCGGTCGGATAACGCGCTGTATGCCGCCAAGCGTGGCGGGCGCAACCGGGTCGTGGTGGCAGAGGCCGCCTGAACGGGCCTCTGTAGGGCCCGAAGGCCGCTCGAAGGCCGTAGGATCCGCAACCCTCGCCACGCCGAATTTCCGATCCTCCGCTATCTACTTTAGTTGCAGCAGGCGGCCGCCGTTATCGCCGTTGAGTTGACGTAAACGCCAGATGATTGCAGCCGCGGCGCGGCGGGAAAATGGCATGAATTCAATATGCTCTGCTGGGAGATAAATCACCCCCTGACGAAATGTTGGGGGTGAGGTGGCGAATCAGCTGGTTTACGACTTGTCAAGCCCGGACTTGAAATGCTGTCGTGATTCTGCCACCTTGGAATTGTAGGAAGATCAGAACTCGAAATTCCCGTGGGCCGTCGGGTCCGCCGCATCACTCGAAGGAACGCGGGAACGCTCGTGGTCGAAACGAAGTGGCCGGAAGGCTGCAGCGATCGCCACGCGCCAAGTGGATATCAACGCCCTCTTTGATATCCCTTTGGCTAACAGACCAGGATCCGTAGCGAAATCGGAATCTTACCCCGCTGCCGAGGCGCTGGGGATCCTGGTCGAGTTGCCCGCTCCGCTGCAAAGCTTCCAGCATTTCAGGCGCAGTACAACCTCGGGCGCCGCAGTGTGCTGCCCTAGGCGGTTGCGGCGGGATCATGCTGCATCGCGCCGAGTTCTGCGCGTCAAGCGCCAGCCCAACTGACGAGGCACCTCTCCCGCTACGCTCGCGGGGCGCGCGGCCCTGCGTGGGCCATCGGAGTTGCGCTTGGGGGCATGAAGGGTGCCGCGCCACCGGGCGATTGTCGCCTCGAGGCCGAGGGCCTCCGGCACTGAAACAGCGCCGCCGGGGCCGGTCCGCCTGCTGCGGGCCCCGGACGGGGCCAGCGCCTTTACTTGATCTTGGTTTCCTTGAACTCGACGTGCTTGCGCGCGACGGGGTCATACTTGTTGAACACAAGCTTCTCGGTCGACGTGCGCGGGTTCTTCTTGGTGACGTAGAAGAAGCCGGTGCCGGCGGTCGACAGGAGCTTGATCTTCTGAGTTGCGGGCTTGGCCATGACGATCCAGTGACGATTTTCTGGCTGCGTTTTGAGCGAAGCGCGCACCATAGCCGCAGCGCCCGATCTGTCAAGCGCATCCAGCACGTTGCCCGCGCGCGAACTCGGGCCGAGGTGGTGCTGCCCGGGCATCGGCCAGCTCGTCGAGCGCCGGCCCGCCTCAGCGCCGCCAGACCTCGGACGGCGCGCGGGCTCCGTCGGGCGCCAGCCGCTCGCGCCGGAAGGCGCCGGCCTGGAAATAGTAGAACGGGATGGCGCCATCGCTGCTCGGTCCGTCGGACAGACGCTGCGCCACGTCCTCGACGATGGCGCGCGTGATGCCCGGCAGATCGAGCGCGCGGACTTCGTCGAGGGTGAACCAGTCGATGTGCGACAGCTCGTCGTCGCGATGGGGCGTCTGCAGCGCGATCGCCGCGGCCGGGGCCAGGAAGAAGCGCGTGTCGTAGCGACGGGCGCGGCCGGGCGGCGTGATGGCGCGGGCGACGAGGCTGAGCCGCGCCAGGGCCGGCAGGTGTCCGGTGGCGAGAAACGGCTGCCACGCGGGACCGGGGGAGGCGGGGCGGTCGCCGGACATGTCGGCGCTGGCGCGGCCGATGACGATGCCGGCTTCCTCGAAGGCTTCGCGCACGGCGGCGAGTGCCAGGCCGCGGGCCCGTGTCGGCGAGGGCCGGCCCTGCATGCGCTGCATCAGCAGCGTGGTCTCGGCTGCTCCGAGTTCGTCGGCGGCCGCCTGCGTGCGGTCGGCCCGGTCGACGCGGCCGCCGGGGAACACGTATTTGCCCGGCATGAAAACGAGATCGGCGCGGCGGCGGCCCATCAGCAGGCGCGGCTCCGGCCCGTCGCTATCGACGAGCACGAGCGTCGCCGCATCCTTGGGCCGCAGGGCCGGCTGGCGGCTGTCGGGGCGTTCGTCGGCGGAGGGGCTGTCGGTCACGGGCGCGCGGCACCGGGTTGGCGAGGGACGCGACTTCTGTAGCGCAAACGCACGGCTCGCGCATCCCGCCCTGCCGGCGTGGGTGCAAATATCTGGCGAAGTGGTCGCCGGGTCCTCGTCGAAAGGCAACGACGACAGAGGGCTGTGGCGCAATCCCAATTGCCAAGGATCGGATCGGCGCCCTGGCCCCTCGGCGCCCTGGCCCCTCGGCGCCCTGGCCCCTCGGCTCTCGGCTCTCAGCTCCGCTTCGGCTGCGGCGCCGTGTCGACGATGTCCGCGTTCTCCGGCCCGCCGAAGCCATGCATGCGCAGCGCCCACTGCAGGCCGACCAGCGCGCCCTTGATGCGCGGCAGCAGCCACAGGCTGAGCAGCATCAGCACCGGAAACCAGACCGCGACGTGCACCCACAGTGGCGGCTCATAGGCCTGCTCCAGCGCCATGACGCCGGCAATGACGATGTGGCCGGTGACGATCATGGTGAAATAGGGCGGTGCGTCATCGGCGCGCTGATGATGCAGCTCGGTGCCGCAGCTGTCACAGGTGTCGGCGACCTTCAGATACTTGACATAGAGGTGCCCCTGGCCGCAGGCGGGGCAATGCTGGCCGGCGCCGCGCAGCATGGCCTGCGCCACGTCGCGCGGCTGGTTTGACGGAGGGGTGGTCTGCGACTTGATCTCGATCATGCCGTATTGGTCGGCGTTGTGGCGGCCGGCGTCAAGGGGCCACGTCGGGGGTGCGACAGGGCGGCAAGGGTCCGCCCTCCCGGACGTCGACCGGTGGGTGGACGGAACGAGCCATCGCCCTGGTTCGGCGGGCCGGCTGATGTCGCGAGCATGACGTCGACGAGGGCATCGTTCGACCAACGGGGATTGCCGAGATCGAGGTCCTCGACGCCCAGCAGACGCAGCAGCTCGAGCAGTTGGCGCTGTGAGTTCCGCGCCGGCGCTAGGACGGCGCGGCGGCGGCGGGCTTCGGCGGATAGGTGAAGGTGACCCAGCCGGGCAGCGGAGCGACGCGCAGCGGCACGTCCGCGGCCGTCAGGCGCGCGCCCTTGACCTCCAGTTCCGCGGCGCGGTCGAGACGCAGCAGCGCGAGGCCGCGCGTGCCGTCGGTGGAACCGAGTGTGCCGATAAGCTGCGGGCCGTTGACGGGATCGAGGGCGCGCACCTCGGTGCCGGACGCCGGCAGCTGCATGTCTGCCTGCACCGGCACGACGCGCTTGCGCGCCGTGCCGCGATGCTCCATGCGGCTGACGATCTCCTGGCCGACGTAGCAGCCCTTGGAGAAGGAGACGCCATTCAACTGGTCGAGCAGCGCCTCGTGCGGGAAGGTGTCGCCGAAGGCGTAGTCGCGGCCGCCTTCCGGCACGCCGAGTGCGATCCGATGAGCGTGGTAGTCACTCGCCTGCGTCAAATGCGGCGCCACCCATCCACCCAAACGGTCGCATCCTGCGAGTGGTGACGGATCGTCGTTGGGCTGGCCGATTGCCATTTGACGCGCGGCAACGACGTCGGCTGACACGGGTTGGCGCCACGCAAAGCGATGGCCAAGGGCGGCGAGACGAGGATCTGCAAAAAGGTTCCAGTGGCCAAGGCGTGCGGCATCGCCACCCCACAGCGCGTACACCGCGAAGTGTGCGCTCGCGTCCTCGATCGTCACCTTGGCCCGCAGCTTGTACAAGTTCAGCCGCTTCGCCAGTTCGGGTGCCAGGTGCCGGGGAACATCGAGCAGATATCCTTTTTCCGGGTCCGCAGCATCCACCGGCGTCGCGATCATATCGACAAGGATTTTCCCCTGTGGCGACAGTAGGGCTGCGTAGCGCGCCGTTGCGATGGTGAGCCCGCCCCGTTCCGGAGCCGTTGCCAGTGAGCGCCAGAGGTCCACATCGTTGGTGAGCATGCCCTGCAGCAGCTTGCCCGCGTCCGGGCCGGTGACGGCGACGACGCCGCGGTCGGGCAGCAGGGCGAGGTTGGCCGTGGTCATGGTTGCGCTTCCATTGCTCGGGACTGGCGTTTAGGTATGCCGCCTGGGGGCTGCTTCGCAAGCGGGGCCGCCGATCACGATGGGCGGCGGGTTCGGCGACGCACGCAGGGCTGGTATGGCGGCTGCGCGCAAAGAGCGAATCAGTCCTCCCGAATGGGTGCGGGCGATAGCCCGCTCGCGCAGCGAGAGAGACGGCGGATGTCCGACACCTACGACCTGATCCTGAAGGGCGGCGAGATCGTCAACGCCGACGGCCGCTGGCACGGCGACCTCGCCATCACAGCCGGCCGCATCGCGGCGCTGGGCAGCCTCGGCGGCGCCAAGGCCGCAGAGACGATCGATGCCAAGGGCCTCACCATCCTGCCCGGCGTCATCGACAGCCAGGTGCATTTCCGCGAGCCGGGCCTCACGCACAAGGAGGACCTGGAGACGGGGAGCCGCGCGGCGGTGCTGGGCGGCGTCACGCTGGTGTTCGAGATGCCGAACACGAAGCCGCTGACGACGAGCGCGGAGACGCTGGCCGAGAAGGTGCGCCTCGCCCGTCACCGCATGTTCTGCGATTTCGCCTTCTACGTCGGCGGCACGCGCGAGAACATCGACGACATCCCGCGCCTGGAGCGCCTCGAGGGTTCGGCCGGCATCAAGGTGTTCATGGGCTCGTCGACGGGCAACCTGCTGGTCGACGACGAAAGCTCGCTCGACCGCATCATTGCCAGGATCAGCCGCCGCGCCGCCTTCCACGCCGAGGACGAGGCGCGGCTGATCGCGCGGCAGGGCGTGCGCCGGCCGGGCGATGCCTCTTCGCATCCGGAGTGGCGCGACGAGGAAGCGGCGCTGCTCGCCACGACGCGGCTGGTGCGCCTCGCCGAGAAGCATCGCCGCCGCGTGCATGTGCTGCATGTCTCGAGCGCGGCCGAGATGGCGTTTCTCGCCCGGCATCGCGACTGGGCGAGCGTGGAGGCGACGCCGCATCATCTGACGCTGGCCGCGCCCGAGTGCTACGAGCGGCTCGGCACGTACGCGCAGATGAACCCGCCGGTGCGCGATGCGCGCCATCGCGAGTCGATCTGGGCGGCGCTGCGCGCGGGCGTCGTCGATGTGCTGGGCTCCGACCACGCGCCGCATACGCGCGAGGAGAAGGACCACGCCTATCCGGGCTCGCATTCCGGCATGACCGGGGTGCAGACGCTGGTGCCGGTGATGCTCGACCATGTCAACGCGGGCAAGCTGACGCTGGAGCGCTTCGTCGATCTGACCAGCGCCGGGCCGCAGCGGTTGTTCGGGCTGGCCGGCAAGGGTCGCATCGCGGTCGGCTACCAGGCTGATCTCACCATCGTCGATATGAAGCGCAGCGAGACCATTCGCAACGATTGGATCGCCAGCCGCTGCGGCTGGACGCCCTATGACGGCAAGCGTGTCACGGGCTGGCCGGTCGGCACCTTCGTGCGCGGATCGCGCGTGATGTGGCAGGGCGAAATCCTGGGCCGCGCGGTGGGCGAGCCGGCGCGCTTCCACGAGGCGGGATGAGCGGGGCGTCGACGGACCGCGGCGTGTCTGGGTCTCAGCATGTCTGCGCCGCGGTGTGTGCGGGAGGGGCGCGCAAAGGGGAGTGGGGGTGGCATGACGCGGAACGGAGGCGCAGGATCGAAGGCGGCCGGGGGCGTGACGGCAGTCGAGGGCGCGCATTGGCGGGATGCTTGGTGGCAGCACCCCCGGTGGGTCGCGGCGCTCGTGATGCTCGCAGCCGTGCCGCTGCTCTGGCCGTCGGTCCCGGCTCTCGTCGACCTGCCGGGACATATCGGTCGCTTCCGCGTGCAACTCGATATCGGCAGCGATCCGGCGCTGCGCGACTTCTACGCCTTCAATTGGCAGCTCGTCGGCAATCTCGGCGTCGACTTGCTCGTCGTGCCGCTGTCGAAGCTGTTCGGTTTGGAACTCGCCACCAAGCTCATCGTGCTCACCATCCCGCCGCTCACGGTGCTTGGTTTCCTGCTGGTGGCGCGCGAGGCCCACGGCGTGGTGCCGCCGACGGCGCTGTTCGCGCTGCCTTTCGCCTATGCTCAGCCCTTTATTTTCGGGTTTGTCAATTTCGCCCTCGCCATGGCCTTGGGGCTGATCGCCCTGGCGCTATGGATGCGGCTCGGAAGGGCGGGGCGGACGCACCTGCGCGCCGCGCTTTTCTTTCCGCTGTCGTTCGTGCTGTGGCTGGTGCACACGTTCGGCTGGTGCGTGCTGGGCATGCTGGCATTCGGCTCCGAATTGTTCCGGCTGCGCGCCGCCGGTGCGAACTGGATCCGGTGTGGTGTGATGGCCGGGCTGGCCATGGTTCCGCTCGCTGGCCCCATGGTGCTGATGGTGTCGTGGCGCGCCGGGCAGGCGGCCGGCCAGAGCGATTGGTTCAATTGGGGCTCCAAGGCGCTGTGGCTGCTGTCGTCGCTGCGTGATCGCTGGGACGGCCTTGATCTCGTCTCGCTGCTCGTCGTGGTCGCGCTGCTGGCGTGGGGGCTGGCATCGCGGCGCATGGCGCTCGATCGTTCGCTGGCACTCGGCGCGGCAATGCTGCTCGCGATGTTCATCATCCTGCCGCGCATCGTGTTCGGCTCGCACTACGCCGATATGCGGCTCATTCCGTACGCTCTGGCGCTGGGCATTCTGATGTTGCGGCCGTCGCCGGCCATGTCGGCCCGCGCCGCGGGCGCGCTGGCACTCGCCGGCCTGGCATTTTTCGGCATGCGCATCGCCGCGCACACGGCAAGCTTTGCCCTCTATCACCATGCCTACACGCACGAGCTGGCAGCGCTCGCGCATATTCCCGAGCGCGCGCGCCTCGTCAGCTTCACGGCCATCGATTGCGGGTTTTCCTGGTACACCTCGCGGCTTGGACATCTGCCGGCGCTGGCATTGTCGCGCAAGCGCGCCTATGCCAACGACCAGTGGATGCTGGCCGGCGGGCAATTGATATCGAGCCGCATCGAGGCGCCAGGCTTCGAGCAGGACCCCTCGCAGCTGGTGCTGGACCGCCCGTGCCCTTGGGAACGTTGGCGCACGCTGGATCAGGCCTTGCGCGAGTTGCCGCGCGATCGCTTCGACTACGTTTGGCTCATCGCACCGCCGACCTTCGATCGGCGCAATCTGGCCGGAATGGTGCCGGTTTGGAGTCAGGGTACGAGCGCCGTTTATCGCATCGATGTCCGAGGCCCCGCGGAAGACCGCGTGCCGCGCTGATGACGTTCGGCGACTTGGCAGCCTGGTCTGTGCCGCGAGCGGTGGGGCATGCTGGCTTGGTTATCCCCGCTGCCGCGCGGTGAGGCATGCTGTTGGGTTTGCTCCGCTGTCGCGAGAAATAGCAATAAAAAACAATACGTTACGGCATATTTCCATTGACAGCGCGACGGTGGTTCTGTAGTCTTTGTGTATAACGGATTTCGTGTGTCGAGGTGCCGCGCCGGTCCCGGCGGCTTTGCTGCTGGCGGGCGCCTGTGATACCGGCCGGCGAAAATCTTGACCTTCCCTTGCGCCGGCCCAGGGGCCAAGGGCCCCCGCCGCGAGCGGCGGAACCGCGCGAATTCCTGATGCGCGGAGCGTCAGGAATTCGTGCGCAGGGTATGAGTGAGCAGGGCGCCACTGACCTGGACGCCGAGCCTTTGCCATCCTCTCGGTCGCGCCGTCCTGCCATCCGACGTCCAGTCGGACATCTCGCCGCCCGCACGCGCTGGCCGCGCCGCTGATCCCAGCAGCGCTCCGTATCGCGCACCCGATGCAACGCGCACCTGGAACAATTTGATCGCAGGAGGTTGCCGCATGGCGCTCGATGCCGCCGCATGGGCCGAGATCGAGCGCCTGTATCGCACGGGCGTCGAGCCGATCTCGAACATCGCCATACGGTTCGGCATCGGCGTTCGCAGCATCCATGCCATGCGCAAGGCACGCGGCTGGCCACCACGTTGCGGCAAGGCTGCCGCCGGCGCCAGGCGAAAGCGCATGGTATCGGAGCCGAAGCGCACGAGATGTCGCGGGGAGAAGGCCGCGAACCCCGGCCGAGCGCCCGCGGGCGACGCCGCGGAACCTGGGCCCGTGGTCGTGGGCGTAACGGTCGATGCCGCCGCGCGGGAGACATCGACACCGCCCGTCAATGCATCGCCGCCACCCGCCGCCAAGCCGGCTACGCGCAAGGCGCTGGTGCGGCGCCTCTACCGCGCCATCGACGTCAAGCTGCAACGACTGGAGAGACGCATGACTTCCGGCGAGGAGCCGACGATTGCCGACAGCGAGCGTGAAACGCGCGAGCTGGCGCACATGATCCGCAGTTTCGAGAAGGTCACGGAGGTCGCCGCTGACATCGCCCAGGACACCGGCAGGCACGCCAGCAAGCCCGCCGGCGGATCGGCTCGCGCCGCCGCTCGCAAGCAACCCGCCGAAGCCTACGTCTCCGCCGACGCCGAGCGCATGCGTCACGAGATTGCGCAACGCCTTGAGCGCCTGCATCGCGCAAGGGCAGCTGGAAAATGATCTCGCCGGCCTCAGTGCGGCCGAGCTGGCGTTTCTGCTCAACGACTGGGCCAGCTGGGCGCGTCCGGATCAATTGCCGCCAACCTCGACCAGCGACGGCGCGGCCTGGCGCACCTGGCTCGTGCTCGGCGGGCGCGGTGCAGGCAAGACGCGCAGCGGTGCCGAGTGGGTGCGGGCGCAGGCGCTCGGCATCGCGCCGGCGGGAAGCGCGCCGGTCGGGCGCATCGCGCTCGTCGGCGAGACCTACAACGATTGCCGCCGCGTCATGATCGAAGGCGTGTCGGGCCTGCTGGCTGTGCACGCCGACGACGAGCGGCCAAAGTTCGAGCCCTCCAAGCGGGCGCTGGTGTGGCCGTCGGGCGCGCGGGCGCAGATGTTCTCGGCCGAGGACCCTGATGCCTTGCGCGGCCCGCAGTTCGAGGTCGCCTGGGTGGACGAACTGGCCAAGTGGCGCGAGCCGGAGCGGGCCTGGGACATGCTGCAATTCGCGCTGCGGCTCGGCGCCAATCCGCGCGCAGTGGTGACGACGACACCACGGCCGATCGCGCTGCTGCAACGGTTGCTCGACGACCCCACCACGGTGGTGACGCGCGCGGCGACGGCGCTCAACGCGCCCAACCTGGCGCCGGGCTTCCTGGCCGAAATCGAGCGCCGCTACGCCGGCACCGCGCTGCTGCGCCAGGAACTGCACGGCGAGATGATCAGCGATGCGGCCGGCAGCCTGTGGCGGCGCGACTGGATCGAGGATGCGCGGGTCTCGCGTGTGCCGGAGCTGCGCTCGGTGGTTGTGGCCGTCGATCCGCCGGTGACGGCGACGGCGGCGTCTGATGCGTGCGGCATCGTCGTTGCCGCGCTCGGCGAGGACGGGCGCGGTTACGTGCTCGACGATCGCAGCCTGCAGGGTCGTGCGCCGGAGGTGTGGGCCGAGGCGGTGATCGCCGCCTGGCGCGATCATCGGGCCGACCGCGTGGTGGCCGAGGTCAACCAGGGCGGCGATCTCGTCACCACGCTGCTGGCGCAATTCGATGCCGGCTGCCCGGTGCGCAAGGTGCGGGCGACGCGCGGCAAGTGGCTGCGCGCCGAGCCGATCGCGGCCTTGTATGCGCAGGGGCGCGTGGCGCATGTCGGCGTGCACACCACGCTGGAAGCTCAGATGTGCGCGCTGACGGCGGATGGGCTGAGTGCCGGCAGAAGCCCGGACCGGGTCGATGCGCTGGTTTGGGCCTTGACGGATCTGATGCTCGATCGCCCGGCGCGCCCAAGCATTCGCGAGCTTTGACGTTCGCGCGACTTCGCGTGCCGCGAGCGGGGCTAGCCCCGCACCCCATTTGGCGGGACATCCGCCAAGCCACCCGTCCTTTGTCATGTCGAAAAATGGCGGGGGCTCGGGGGTGTCCCCCGAATGGGGCGTGGGGCGATAGCCCCATTCGCGGCACGCGACTATCCGCGATCCACACATCGACAAGGAGACACCGATGCCGCGCATTGCCGATGCGATCGCCAAGCTTTGGCCACGCGCCGCCGCGAGTCCCACCGAGGCCAAGGCCAGCGCCACGGCGGCGCTGATCGCCTTCGAGCGTCTCGGCGAGCCGGTGTGGAGCCCGCGCGACGTGACCGCCTTCGCCCGCGAAGGCTTCATGCAGAACGCCATCGTCTATCGCTGCGTGCGAATGATCTCGGAAGCCTCCGCCTCCATTCCGCTGCTGCTCTACGAGGACGGCACCGAGATCGAGCGGCACCCCTTCCTCGATCTGATGCGGCAGCCGAGCTACGACCACACCACGGCGGACTTCCTCGAGAGCTGGTACGGGCATCTGCTCGTTGCCGGCAACGCCTATGTCGAGGCAGTTGGGCTCGACGGCGCGGTGCGCGAGCTGCATGTGCTGCGGCCGGATCGCATGAAGGTGGTGGCGGGCGCGCAAGGGTGGCCGGAAGCGTTCGAATACACGCTCGACGGCGCCACGCATCGCTTCGACAGCGAGCCGGTGGCGGGCGTCAGGCCGATCCTGCACATGCGGCTGTTCCACCCGCTCAACGATTATTACGGCATGAGCCCGATCGAGGCTGCGGCGGTGGCCATCGACATCCACAACGCGGCGGCGAAGTGGAACAAGGCGCTGCTCGACAATGCGGCGCGGCCTTCGGGGGCGCTGGTCTATGCGAGCCGCGAGGGCAAGCTGACGGATGAGCAGTTCGCGCGGCTGAAATCCGAACTGGAGACGAGCTTCCAGGGTGCGCGCAACGCCGGCCGGCCGATGCTTCTGGAAGGCGGGCTCGACTGGAAAGCGCTGTCGATGAGCCCGAAGGACATGGATTTCATCGAGGCGAAAAACGCGGCGGCGCGCGAGATCGCGCTGGCCATGGGTGTGCCGCCGATGCTGCTCGGCATCCCTGGCGACAACACCTATTCCAACTACCAGGAGGCGAGCCGCGCCTTCTGGCGCCAGACGGTGCTGCCGCTGGTGCACCGCACGGCGCGCGCGTTCTCGACCTGGCTGTCGCCAGCGTGGAGCGGGCAGGGCGGCGGCGCGGGCGGCCTGGAGCTGCGCGCCGATCTCGACCAGGTGGATGCGCTGGCCTCGGAGCGCGATGCGCTGTGGACGCGGCTGGAGAAGGCGACGTTCGTCACAGCGAACGAGAAGCGAGCGGCCGCCGGCTACCCTGAGCACGCGGGCGGCGATGATCTGGCCGCCAAGTACAACCCCTACCACGACGGTGCCGGGAGGTTTACCTTCGGACCCGATGGAGTGCGTGCGCCGGACGGCACACCGGTCGACTACGTTCAGGCCAAGCCGCCTACGCCAACCGGTCCACCGTCTCCGTCGCGGCCACAGAAGTCGCCAATTCCTGGCCTGAGCGGCAAGGAGGCGGCAAGCGATGTGCCGTCCTGGGCTCGCGGTGAACGCCCGTATGTGGGGGAAGACGGAAATGCCTTCGCCAAGCGCCTGATGGACGCCAAGTACGGAGCGGGCAACTATGATACGCGCACAAATACTGAATATAGCAAGATAAAGAAGCACGGTGAGCGAGGATACAAGTAGATGGCGGACCGTGCCAGAACGAGGAGTGCCCAATGACACACGGAAACGACTACGTATTCATGCTGCACCACACGATCACTCGTGGCGATGCGGAGGACGATAAGATCATAGGGGTGTATTCCACGCGGGCCGAGGCGGAGGCCGCAATTGAGCGTCTTAAGAATAAGCCGGGCTTTCGCGATCCAAGGGGCGAATTTGGAATTGGTCCTTACAAGCTGAATAGGGATCATTTTGGAGATGGATTTGGTCCAGGATGAAGCCGGCGGCGGCCAGTCGGTTGGTGGCGACCAATACATTTCGGATTGCGTTAGGGAACGTACCTACAGACTATTGGGGTTTAGGGCGGGCTTGGCGGAGTGCCGGATCGAATTACTGCTTTGAAGACGCTGACGTGCTCGTCTTCCTGACGACGCTGCAACGGGCATTGGTCGGTTCGTGACGCGCGCGGCGAGTTCAGTGTCGGACCCTGTGTCCTCAATATGGACTGTTGGGCCGACGGTTTCGGGCCGGAGTGATGGTGGATGCGCTGGCCTCGGAGCGCGACGCGCTGTGGACGCGGCTCGACAAGGCGACGTTTCTCACCTCGAACGAGAAGCGGCTCGCCGCCGGCTACCCGGAGCACGCGGGCGGCGATGATCTGGCCGCCAAGTACAACCCCTACCACGACGATGCCGGGAGGTTTACCTTCGGACCCGATGGAGCGCGTGCGCCTGACGGCACACCGGTCGTGCTGGCGCAGGCGAAGACGCCGACACCTAAGCCGCAGCGTGCTGACTACGGTTCGACGCCGAAGGGGTTGCGTCATACGGAGCATAGTCGCGAACGGTTGATGGAGCGTGGCTTCACAGACGAGAGGATTGACGCAATCGTCGACAATAATCGAGGAAGCCGGGTTGGCAAGATCGATGCAAGTGGGCAAAAGACCTGGGAATACAGTGATGTGCGCGGAAACACGGTTGTTGTGAATGAACATGGCGCCATCGTAACTGTGTTCTCTCCCGCACCAGATCGAAACTACATTCCAAAGCGTTGAGGTGGACATGAATCCGGATATCGCTCAGGGCGTCGCTTATGAATTGAACGGGGCGCTGTTGCCCGGTTGGCGCTTGCGGCAATTGGACGGCCGATTTGTGGTTAGTCCTTCCCCGATTGATGCGGTTGTTTTGCGCGATGAGGTCTGGCGCCTGGCGCGGTTGATCGCCTATGACAACTTCGTAAGTATCGCAAAAACGGCTGGGGGCGGGTACGAGGTCGCGTCGCGCATGGCGAGCGGGAGTGGCTTCGTGGTCCAGTTCGATCCGCGTTGATTATGCCGTGGAGCATCGGGAAGGCGAGCGGGCTGGAGCTGCGCGCCGATCTCGACCAGGTGGATGCATTGGCCTCGGAGCGCGACGCGCTGTGGACGCGGCTCGACAAGGCGACGTTCGTCACAGCGAACGAGAAGCGCGACATCGCCTAGCGATGCTCCGCATTATTGATTTGCGATGCGCCGCATCGACGCTTTGCGATGCTCCGCATTATTGCTTTGCGATGCTCCGCATCGACGGCGCCGGCTACCCGGAGCACGCGGGGCAGCGATGATCTGGCCGCCCTCCCATGACGCCGTGACCGTGCCCGGCGGACATCGGCCGGCCTGACGACGGCTCTGCCGGCGATTTTCGTCAGCTGATCCAACATCGCGTGAGGACGACACTGCGTGGCATCACGGCCGCGCGGCAATGACTGCGCCTGCCTGTCAGCACGAGCAGCGAGGATACCCCCATGTTGCTGGACGACATGACGACTGCCGCAGCCGCGGCAGCGAGCGAGAGCGGCGTGTTCGAGGGCTACGCCAGCCTGTTCGATGTCGAGGATACGGGCCGCGACATCGTGCTGCCCGGCGCCTTCCGCGACACGCTGCGGGCGCGCGGCGCGGCTGGCGTCAAGCTGCTCTATCAGCACGACGCGGGCCAGCCGATCGGCGTCTGGCAGTCGATCAGCGAGGATGCGCGCGGCCTGAAGGTTCGCGGCCGGCTGATGCTCGAGGTGGCCCGCGCCCGCGAGGTCTGGGCCCTGATGCGGGGCGGCGCGCTCGACGGTCTCTCCATCGGCTTCCGCGCCGTGAAGGGGCGGAGAGAAGCGCGCTCCGGCCTGCGCCGGCTGGCGGCGGTCGACCTGTGGGAAATCTCGCTCGTCACCTTTCCGATGCAGCCCGGCGCGCGCGTCACGCGACTGCTGCCGGCGAGTTATCCCCGCCCGCTAACCAGCTCCGCCGAGACGCGCGGCAGCACCGCTGCCGACTTATCCCCGCAGGCCCGGCTCGCCCGCATTATTGCGCAAGCGACCAGGCTCGTCACCGAAGCAACGACCCTCTGACAGCCTCCCGAACCCAACGTCAAGAAAGGCTTCCCATGCTGGAAACGCACTCTCCTTCCGATGCCCTGGCGCGCGAGATCAAGTCGCTCGAGGCGCAGGCCGGCGCTGCGCCATCCCTCGAGCTGAAGACCACGAGCGGCGATGTCGCCGCCGAGTTCGAGGGCTTCATGCGCGCCTTCGAGACCTACAAGGCGACCAACGAGCAGCGTCTCGGCGAGATCGAGCGTCGCGGCAGCGCCGATGCCGTCACCGCCGACAAGCTCGCCCGCCTCGACCGCGAGCTGGACGAGGCGCGCCGCCGCGTCGACGACCTCACCCTGAAGAACGCCCGCACGCCGCTCGGTGGCCGCGAGACCGGGGTCGTCTCGGCGGCGGTGCTGCAGCACAAGACGGCCTTCGACGGCTATGTGCGCAAGGGCGAGGTCGGCGCGCTGCGCGGCCTGGAGGCCAAGGCGATGTCGGTCGGCTCCGATCCGGACGGTGGCTACCTGGTGCCGGCGGAGCTGGAACGCTCGATCAACCGCGCGCTCGGCAACATCTCGCCCCTCCGCGCCATCGCCGGCGTGCAGGAGGTGTCGGCGTCCGTCTACAAGCGGCCGTTCGCCATCACCGGGGCCGATACCGGCTGGGTCGGCGAGGCGGCGGCGCGCCCGCAGACGACGACGCCGACGCTGGCCGAACTCGCCTTCCCGACCATGGAACTCTATGCCATGCCGGCCGCCACCTCGAGCCTGCTCGACGACGGCGCCGTCAACATGGACCAGTGGCTCGCCGACGAGGTGCGCCTCGCCTTCGCCGAGCAGGAGGGCGCGGCCTTCGTCACCGGCGACGGTGTCAACAAGCCGAAGGGTTTCCTCGCCTACACGCAGGTGGCCAATGCCTCCTGGACCTGGGGCAGCATCGGCACCATCGCCACCGGCGTCTCCGGCGGCCTGCCGGCGACGGCGCCGTCCGACAAGCTGATCGATCTCGTCTACGCGGTGAAGTCGGGCTATCGCGCCAACGGCAGCTTCGTCATGAACCGCGCCACGCAGAGCGTGCTGCGCAAGCTGAAGGACGGCCAGGGCAACTACATCTGGCAGCCGTCGGCCAAACCCGGCGAGGCGCCGAGCCTGATGGGCTACCCCGTCGCCGAGAGCGAGGACATGCCGGACATCGGCGCCGGCTCCACGGCCATCGCCTTCGGTGATTTCAAGCGCGGCTACCTGATCGTCGATCGCATCGGCATCCGCGTGCTGCGCGATCCCTACAGCGCCAAGCCCTACGTGCTGTTCTACACCACCAAGCGCGTGGGCGGCGGCGTGCAGGACTTCGACGCCATCAAGCTCCTGAAGTTCGCCTGACGCGCGGGCCGTGCGTGTGTCGGGCGGGGTGCCCTCCCGTGCGCCGGCCGCGTGCCACCCGACGACATTCCCGCGCCGGGGTGCCTCCTCCCCGCTCCGGCCCGGGCAACTGCGGGATCTGCCCGCTTCGCCCTCGCGCTCGTCCCCCGTCGCAGGGTGGGCGCGGCGGATCCCGCCTCCTTCGTCCTCGTCCGGCTCCGCTCCGCTGTCGCGGCGTGGCGCGCCAACATCCAATAGAGCGGAGTGTGCCTATGGGCCTCGTGCTGACGAGTGCGCCCGCGATGGAGCCTGTCTCGCTCGCGGACGTAAAAGCGCATCTCAACATCGACGCTTCGAGCGACGACGTGCTGTTGCAGAGCCTCATTCTCACCTCGCGGCTGCACATCGAGACGGCGCTGGGGCTGGCCTTGATCGAGCAGGGCTGGACACTGAGCCTCGATCGCTGGCCGCCCGCTGGCGTCGTGCATCTGCCGCTGCGGCCTTTGTTGTCGGTCGGCGCCATACGCGTGTTGCCGTCCAGTGGCGCGCCCGCCCTGCTGCATCCCTCGACCTACATCATCGATCACACCGGCTGGCGCGGGCGCCTCGTGCGTGCGTTCGGCGCCGAATGGCCCATCCCGGGCAAGGCGGCGAACGGCATCGAGATCGATCTCGTGGCGGGGTTCGGCGCGGCGCCAGGCGACGTGCCGGCGCCGATCCGGCAGGCGCTGCTGATGCTGGCCGCGCACTGGTACGAGCATCGCGATCCGGCCGAGATCGGCAGCGCGCAGGCGGCCATACCGACGGCTGTATCGGGGCTGCTGTCACCGTTCGTGGAGAAGCGGATATGAGCGGGCCTGCGATCGCGGAGCTGCGTCACGTCGTTTCGCTGGAGGCGCCCGGCAGCAGCCCGGATGGCGCCGGAGGCGTGGTGACGAGCTGGGAGCCGGTGGCGATCCTGCATGCGGCGCTGCGCCCGTCTTCAGGAAGCGAGCGGTTGCTGGCGGATGGCATCGAGCCGCGCATCACGGGGGAAATCTGGCTGCGCCACCGGGACGATGTTCGGCCGGAGATGCGCTTCGTGCTGGGCAGCCGCGTGTTTGACATCCACGCGGTCATCGACCCCGACGAGCGGCGGCGCTGGCTGAGGTGTCTCGTCGCGGAGCGACGGCACTAGAGGACGCGCGGAGCGACGGCACTAGAGGACGCGCGGAGCGACGGCACTAGAGGACGCGCGGAGCGACGGCACTAGAGGACGCGCGGAGCGACGGCACTAGAGGACGCGCGGAACGACGGCACTAGAGGACGCGCGGAACGACGGCACTAGAGGCCGCGGAGCGACGGTAAGCGCGCTTGGCGAGGCGAGGAGGCAGGGAGAGCAGTCATGAACATCGTGGTGCGCATTGATGGCCTTGGGCGCGGCGGCGCGAGTGGAAAGCTCGAGGAATTGCAGCGACGCGTCGGTGTGGCGGCGGCGGACCGCGCCAGTCGCTCGGCTCAGTCCGCGGCCCCCCGGACGCGGCGCGAGAGCGCTGGCAAGCCGAGCAAGGAGTGAGCCGATGCCGACATCCGGGAACAGCTTGCAGCGTGCCGTGTATCAGGCCTTGTCCAGCAACGCGGGGCTGGTCGCCAGCCTCGGCGGCGCGCGCATCTACGATGCCCCGCCCCCCGGTGCGCCGTTCCCCTATGTCACCTTCGGCCAGTCGACCGAGCGCGACTGGAGTACCGGCAGCGAGGAGGGGCGCGAGCATATTCTGACGCTGCACGTTTGGTCGCAGGCGCACGGACGCAGCGAGGTGCACGAGATCATGGGGTATCTGCGCGCGGTGCTGCACGAGGCGCCGCTCGCGCTCGATGGCTGGACCCTCGTCGGCCTGCGCCACGAGTACTCCGAGCTTCGGCGCGATGCCGACGGCGAAAGCTGGCGCGGTCTGGTGCGGCTGCGCGCCGTCACCGAGCCGGAGTGAGACGCGTGCGAGACACGAGACAGGCCGCGCGTTTTGCCGGCGACGCAAGGAGCGCACGGCATCCCACGTCTGCCTTGGCGAAGCGCGCGGCCGATGGGCCGATCCCGAATTCAGGCATTCAAATTCTGGCATTCAACGGTTGAGAGCGGAACATGGCAGCACAGAAGGGCAAGGACCTGCTCCTGAAGGTCGACAGCGACGGAGCGGGCGCATTCACGACGGTCGGCGGCCTGCGTTCGCGCAGCATCACCATCAACGCCGAGACGGTCGATGTCACGCACGCGGAATCGGCCGGGCAGTGGCGCGAGCTGCTGGAAGGCGCCGGTGCCCGGCACGCGCGCGTTGCGGGCGCCGGCATCTTCAAGGACCAGGCGTCCGATGCGCTGATCCGCGCCTACGTCTTCAACGGCACCATCCGCGCCTGGCAGATCGTGGTGCCGAGCTTCGGCGTCATCGCCGGGCCGTTCCAGATCGCCAGCTTCGAGCTGACCGGCAAGCACGACGGCGAGGTGGCCTTCGATGTCACGCTGGAATCCGCCGGCGAGCTGACGTTCACAGCCATCTAAGCCAGTCGCAAGACGAAGGCGCTCGGCGCGCGAGGAGACACCATGGCCAACAGGCATCGCGGCGAGATCGAGGCCGTGCTCGACGGACGATCGCACCGGTTGGTGTTGACGCTCGGAGCGCTGGCGGACCTCGAGGCCGCATTCGGCGACGACGACATGCTGGCGCTGGCGATGCGGTTCGAGAAGGGCCGGCTGTCGGCGCGAGACTGCATTCGCATCATTGCCGCGGGTTTGCGCGGGGGCGGTGCCGATGTCGGCGACGAACAGGTGGCGGCGATGCGCTGTGACGACGGCGCGGCCGGCTATGTCGGCATCGTCGGCCGGTTGCTCAGCGCCACCTTCGGAGGCACGGCGCCTGCTGCCGCCCCCCGCGCGATGCCGGACGTGATCCACGGCAGCCCCGCGGCCGAGATGGCTCCGGCGGAGGCCGGGGCGCGTGGCCCTTTCCCTGGCAGCGCGTGATGGAGCTGGGGCTCGGCGTGCTGGGGCTGGCCCCGGCGTCGTTCTGGACGCTGACGCCACGCGAGCTGGAAGCAGCGCTGGCCGGGCGCGGTCTGCTGGCCGGCGACGGCGGCCCCATGCCGAGCCGGGGCGACCTCGCCGACCTGATGGCGCGCTTCCCCGACCGCACGCGCTGAAACAAGGTTTTGTTCGCAACTTCGAGGTGACAGTCGATGTCGGAAACGTCATTCCCCGGTGGGGTTGGATCGCAGCCGCTGGAGACTTGGACGGTCGTCGTCGATGCCGATACGACGCCGCTGCAATCCGAGCTGAAGGCGGTGCAAGGCCTCGGCCGGCAGTTCTCCGCGTCGCTGGTCACGGCCTTCGACGGGCTCACCGTCAAGGGCAAGAGCTTCGGCGACGTGCTGCGCTCGCTGGCGCTGTCGCTCTCCGACATGGTGCTGAAGGCGGCATTGCGGCCGCTCGACCAGGCCTTCTCCGGCTTGCTTTCGGGGCTGCTGTCGCCGTCGGCCGGCACGTTCGGCTTCGCCAGCGGTGGCGTGTTCAGCGGCGGCTTGCCGGTGCCGTTCGCCAGCGGCGGGGTGATCCAGAGCCCGATCGCCTTTCCGCTCGCCGGCAGCCGCACCGGCATCGCCGGCGAGGCCGGCCCCGAGGCCATCATGCCTCTCGCCCGTGGTCCCGATGGCCGGCTCGGCGTCGCCGCGACGGGGGGGCTCGGCAGCGGCCTGAACGTTACGTTCAACGTCAATGCCACCGACGCCGCCAGCTTCGTGCGCTCGGAGGCGCAGGTGTCGGCCATGCTGGCGCGCGCGGTCAGCCTGGGCCAGCGCAATCTGTGAGGCGTGGCGAGCAGCCGTCTGGAGGTGAAGCATGAGCTTTCACGAGGTCCGCTTTCCGACCGACATCTCGCGCAATGCGCACGGCGGACCGGAGCGGCGCACGGATGTCGTCGTGCTCGGTTCGGGCTTCGAGGAGCGCAACAGCCGCTGGGCGGACTCGCGACGCTCGTACAATGCCGGCTATGGCGTCAAGTCGATCGACGACCTGCATGCGGTGATCGCCTTCTTCGAGGAGCGCCGTGGCCGGCTGCACGCCTTCCGCTGGAAGGACCACGCCGACTGCAAGAGCTGCGCGCCGGGGCAGGCGCCGTCCGCGCTCGATCAGGTGCTGGGCAGCGGCACCGGAACGCGGGCGACTTTTCAGCTCGTCAAGCAGTACGGCAGCGGCACCACGGCTTGGAGCCGTAGCATCCGCAAGCCGGTGGCGGGGACGGTGCTGGTCGCGGTGGCGGGGACGCCGAAGACGTTCGGCGTCGACTACACCGTCGATGCGACGACCGGCGTGGTGACGTTCCTCGCCGGCCACCTGCCGCCGGCGGGAGCGAGCGTCACGGCCGGCTTCGAGTTCGACGTACCGGTGCGTTTCGATACCGACAAGCTCGAGGTCAACCTGCAGGGCTTCCGCCACGGCGCGATCCCCGCCATCGCCATCATCGAGGTGCGGCTGTGAAAAGGCTATCGGCCGAGCTGTCGGCGCATCTGGCCAGCGGCACCACCACACTGGCATGGTGCTGGCGCTTGACGCGGCGCGACGGCGCCAGGCTCGGCTTCACCGATCACGACCGCGACATCGTCTTCGACGGCACCACGTTCGAGGCGGCGGCCGGCTTCGAGGCGAGCGAGGTCAAGGATGCGCTCGGCCTCGCGGTGGCCAACCTCGAGGTGCAGGGCGCCCTGTCCTCTGGGCGCCTGGAGGAGGGCGATCTGGCGGCCGGCGTCTACGACGATGCCAGGGTCGAGATCTTTCGCGTCAACTGGGCCGCGCCCGGGCAACGCGTGCTGATGCGCGCGGGGAGCCTCGGCGAGGTGCGGCGCGCCGGCTCCGCCTTCAGCGCCGAGGTACGCGGGCTGGCGCACTACCTGCAGCAGCCCAAGGGGCGGCTGTTCCAGTACACCTGCGACGCCGATCTCGGTGACGCGCGCTGCGGCGTGTCATTGTCGTCACCGCTGTACCACGGGACCGGCGCCGTGCTCGCTGCAGTGAGCGAGCGGCGCTTCACGGCGAGCGCGCTGGCAGGGTTCGCGGACGGCTGGTTCACGCGCGGGCTGCTGCGTTTCACATCCGGCGCGGCGAACGGCCAGGCGATCGAGGTCAAACGCCACGGCGTGAGTGCGGCGGGTGTCGAGCTCGAGCTGTGGGCGCCGGCCCGCGGGCCGCTGTCGGCGGGACAGACCTTCACGGTGACCGCCGGCTGCGACCGGCACATCGAGACCTGCCGCGCGCGCTTCGCCAATGCCGTCAACTTTCGCGGCTTCCCCGGCATGCCCGGCAACGATTTCGTCACCCGGCGCGCCACGAGCGCGAAGTAGAGACCATCCGCGAGGTCGTCATGGCCGCTATCGATGCACCCGCCTGCGTGGTGACGCCGCCGCGCCGGAGCAACATCGTCGACGCCGCGCGGAGCTGGCTCGGCACGCCCTATCACCACCAGGCCGCGCTCAAAGGCATCGGGGCCGATTGCCTTGGGCTCGTGCGCGGCGTCTGGCGTGACGTCTACGGCACCGAGCCCGAGCATCCGCCGCCGTACTCGCGCGATTGGGCCGAGGCGAGTGGCATCGAGACCATGATCGCCGCCGCCGAGCGGCATTTCGAGGCGCGCGCCCCAGGTGATGCGCGGCCCGGCGACGTGCTGCTGTTCCGGCTGCGCGCCGGGGCGGTGGCCAAGCATGCGGGGCTGTTGGCGACGCCTTCGACCTTCGTGCACGCCATGGAGGGGGGAGGAGCCGCAGAGGTGGCGCTGTCGCCGTGGTGGCGACGCCGCATCGTGCGTGTGTTTGCATTTCCCGGAGTGATCGACTGATGGCGACGCTTGCGCTTGCTGCTGCCGGAGCCTTTGCCGGCAGCGCCCTGCTGCCGTCCGGCCTCACCCTGCTCGGTGCGACCCTGAGCGGTGCCGCCATCGGCAGCCAGATCGGTGCCTTTGCCGGGCGCTACATCGATCAGACGCTGTTCGCGTCGTCGGGTCAGGGGCGTACGCTGGACGGGCCGCGGCTCGCCAGCCTGCACGTCACCGCGTCGACCGAGGGCGCGCCCATTCCGCGCCTCTATGGCACCGCGCGCATCGGTGGGCAGGTGATCTGGGCCAGCGACCTCGAGGAAGAGGTCGTCACCGGTTCGGCCGGCGGCGGCTCCAAGGGCGGATCGGGTGGCGGCGGCGCGGTGCAGACGGTGGAATACCGCTACTACGCAAGCTTCGCGGTCGCGCTGGCCGAAGGCGAGATCGCGGGCATCGGCCGCATCTGGGCCGATGGCGACGAACTCGATCAGACACGTGTGACGTATCGCCTCTACACCGGCAGCGAGACGCAAGCCGTCGACAGCCTGATCGCGGCCAAGGAAGGGGCCGGGCGGGCGCCGGCCTTTCGCGGCACGGCCTATATCGTGTTCGAGCGTCTTGCGCTGGCGACATACGGCAACCGCTTGCCGCAGCTGTCGTTCGAAGTGCATCGCCCGGTCGACGACTTCGCCGACAGCGTGCGCGGCGTCGTGCTCATTCCCGGGTCGGGCGAGTTCGCCTACGCCACGACGCCGGTGTCGCAGCTGTTCGGCCTCGGCTCGAGCACGGCGCAGAACGTTCACACCCGGGCCGCGGCGACCGACATGCTGGCAGCGCTCGATCAGATGGAAGCGGCGCTGCCCAGTGTCGGCTCGGTATCGCTGGTCGTATCCTGGTTCGGCACCGATCTGCGAGCGGGCCAATGCCAGCTGGTGCCGGGCGTCGAGCAGGCCGACGGAAAAACCACGGCGCCGCTGGAGTGGAGCGTCGCCGGGGCCGATCGCGCCCATGCCTATCCTGTCAGCCGTCGGGCGGGCCGGCCCGCGTACGGTGGCACGCCCTCGGATGCGAGCGTGGTCGAGGCGATCGCGGAACTGAAGCGGCGCGGTCTCGCGGTGACGATGAATCCGTTCGTGCTGATGGATGTCGCCGAAGGCAACGCGCTACCAAATCCCTACGGTGGCGCCAGCCAGCCTGCCTATCCCTGGCGCGGGCGCATGACCGTGCACCCGGCGCCCGGTCAGCCGGGATCGCCGGACAAGACGGCGGCCGCCGCGTCGCAGATCGCGTCTTTCGTCGGCACTGCGGCGCCGTCGCATTTCGCCGTGGTCGGTGCGGGCGTCATCTACAGCGGCCCTGCCGAATGGTCGTATCGGCGCATGATCCTGCACAACGCCTTTCTCGCCAAGGCGGCGGGCGGCGTCGATGCCTTCCTGATCGGGTCGGAGTTGCGCGGCCTGACCTCAGTCCGCAGCGCCGCCGGCACGTATCCGTTCGTCGCCGCCCTGCAGGCGCTCGCCGCCGACGTCAAGGCCGTACTTGGGCCATCGACCAAGGTGCTCTATTCGGCCGACTGGACGGAGTACTTCGGGCATCAGCCGCAGGACGGGTCGGGCGACGTGTATTTCCATCTCGATCCGCTGTGGGCGTCGAGTGCCATCGACGCCATCGGCATCGATGCCTACTGGCCGCTGGCCGATTGGCGCGACGGCAGCAGCCATCTCGATGCCGCGGCAGGCACACGGTCCGTCTACGATCTCGCTTACCTGAAGGCCAACATCACGGGCGGCGAGGGGTACGACTGGTACTATGCGAGCGACGCCGACCGTGCGGCGCAGATTCGCACATCGATCACGGACGGACGGGGCAAGCCGTGGGTGTTCCGCACCAAGGATATTCGCGGCTGGTGGCTCAACCAGCATTTCGATCGCCCGGGCGGCGTCGAGGCGACGAGCCCGACGGCCTGGGTGCCGCAGTCAAAACCCATCTGGCTGATGGAGGTCGGCTGCGGGGCGGTCGATCGCGGCGCAAACCAGCCGAACGTGTTCGTCGATCCCAAGAGTGCCGAGAACGCGCTGCCCTATTATTCGCGCGGCCATCGTGACGATCTGATGCAGCGCCGCTACCTCAGTGCCCTGCTGCAGGCCTTCGACCCCGCCTCGCCCGGCACGGTCGCCGGCCTCAATCCCGTCTCGACCGTCTACGGCGGGCGCATGGTGCCGCCCGAGCGGATTCATGTCTACTGCTGGGATGCGCGGCCATATCCGGCCTTCCCGTTCGATACCGATACCTGGGGCGACGGCGACAACTGGCGCCTCGGTCATTGGCTCAACGGACGCGGCGCCGGCGGTGGTCTGGCCGAGACGGTCGCGCGCCTGCTTGCGGACTACGGCTTCGCCGATCATGACGCGCACGCGCTGGTCGGCAGCGTGCAGGGCTTCGTCGTGGACCATCTGATGAGCGCCCGCGAAGCATTGCAACCGCTGGAGTTGTCGAGCTTCTTCGACAGCGTCGAAAGCGGAGGCGCGATTACCTTCAGGCAGCGCGGGCAGGAACCGGCTGTCGTCACCCTGACGCCCGATGGGCTCGTTGAACCGCGGCCGGAGCAGGCATTGCTGACCGTGACGCGGGCCCAGGAGACCGATCTGCCGGCCAGCGCCAAGGTGACCTACATCACGGCGTCGGGCAGCTACGATCAGGCCGTGGCCGAGGCCCGGCGGTTATCGGGTGCCAGCGGGCGCGTGGCCGAGGCGCGCCTGCCGCTTGTGATCGAACCGGATCGGGCGGGCGAAATTGCCGAGACCTGGCTGTTCGAGGCCTGGGCGGCACGCGAGCGCGCCGCTTTCGCCCTGCCGCCGAGCCTGCTGGCGGTCGAGCCGGGGGATGCGATGGCACTGGTTCAGCCGGACGGCGCCCACAGGCTCGTGCGCGTGACCGAAGTCGGAGACCACGGCGCCCGCGACATCCAGGCGCTGAGCCTCGATCCGGAGGTCTACAATGCGCCACCGTCGCGCGGGCGTGCCGGATGGGTCCCGCAGCTGCCGATCGTCGGCCAGCCTTTCGTTGTGTTTCTCGATCTGCCGCTGTTGCGCGACCGTGATCCGGCCCGCGCCGGCTGGGTGGCGGCGGCCCAATCGCCCTGGCCGGGTGGGATCGCGGTCTACGATTCGCCCGAGAATGCCGGCTACACGCTGCGGGCCAGCATCGCGGCGCCCTCGGTGATCGGCACGACGCTCGATGCCCTGGCCGCGGCGCCGATCGGGCGTTTCGACCATGCGGCACGGCTGAGGGTTTCGGTCGGCAACGCGACGCTGGCGTCGGCGAGCCTCCTCCAGGTGCTGGCGGGGCGCAACGCGGCGGCCGTGCGGACCAGCGGAGGCTGGGAGGTGGTGCAGTTCCGCGAGGCGCGCCTCGTCGGCAGCGGCATCTACGAGCTGTCGGGGCTGCTGCGCGGCCAAGCCGGCTCGGACGCCGTGATGGAGGCGAACCTGGCGCCCGGCGCGACGGTTGTGTTCCTCGGCAGCGCGTTGGCGCGCATCGATCTCGACGACGGAGAGCTCGGGTTGCCGTTGTCGTGGCGCGCGGGACCGGGCGACCGCGACATCGGCGACATCAGCTTCACCACGACGACGCATGCGTTCGGCGGCGTCGCCCTGAGGCCTCTGTCTCCGGTGCGGGTTCGCGCCAGCCGTAGCGGCGGCGGGGACATCGCGATCAGCTGGATACGTCGGACGCGCATCGGCGGCGACAGCTGGGACGGCATCGACGTGCCGCTGGGCGAGAGCCGCGAGGCGTACGAGATCGATGTTCTGGGCGCGGGCGGCGCAGTGAGGCGCACGCTGACTGCGGCAACGGCGAGCGCCACCTATTCGGCCACCGATCAGATCGCCGACTTCGGGGCGACGCAGGCGAGCGTCGCCCTCCGCGTCTACCAGGTTTCGGCCGAGCGCGGGCGCGGTGCCCCGGCGTCGGCGCAGGTGTGACGCCCTTTCAGGTATCAGCCATCCCGAGGTGCATGATGATGGAGCAAGCGGCGTGGCTGGCCGAGGGCTGGCGTGAGTTCGGTCAGCGCGAAATCGCCGGAGTATCAGACAATCCGCGCATCATGGCGCTGTATCGCGATGCCGGCGCAACCGGCATCCGGCACGACGAGACGGCGTGGTGCGCGGCATTCGTCGGCGCCTGTCTGGCTCGCGCTGGTATTGAGGGGACGGCGTCGCTGATGGCGCGCTCCTACCTGGCGATGGGCGAGCCCTGCACCGAGATCCGCCCCGGCGCCATCGCCGTGCTGAGGCGGGGCGAGGATGCGAGCCTCGGTCACGTCGGGTTCGTCGTCGGAGAGACCGAGACGCACTTGGTGCTGCTCGGCGGCAACCAGTCGGACGCGGTGTCGGTCGCCGCATTCCCGCGCGGGGATGTCCTGGGCCTGCGCTGGCCGGCGGCCGATGCATCGGGGTCGCCCCGGTCTCCATCCGTGCCGGCGTCGTCGACGGAGGGCGCGCAGGGCGATGAGGTCTTCGCGGCCGCTCTGGCGCATGTGCTCGCCATGGAGGGCGGCTTCGACGACGATCCGGCCGACCCGGGTGGGCCGACCAACCTCGGGCTCACCCTCGCCGATCTGGCGGCGTGGCGGCACGTGATGCTCGACGCGACGACGCGGCCAGCCTTGCTGGCGGCGCTGCGCGCGCTGGACGCCGAAGCGGTGCGTCCCATCCATTTTGCGCGCTACTGGCGGGCGTCGCGGGCCGATGCGTTGCCGCCGGCTCTGGCGGTCATGCATTTCGATTGCGCGGTCAACCAGGGCGTCGGGCGCGCCAATAGATTCCTGCAGCAGGCGGTCGGCACGTCGGTCGATGGCGAGGTCGGTCCGCTGTCGCTCGCAGCCGCCGCGCGCGTGGCGCCGGGACCGGCCCTGGCCGCCTATGCCGAGCGCCGGCGCGCGCATTACCGCTCCCTGCCGACGTTCGTCCGTTTCGGCCGCGGCTGGCTCAATCGCGTCGACAAGACGCTCGCCCGCGCGGCGGATTTCATAGGCGGCCCGTCGGCGGCGCCGACCGTAGCGCCGAAGCCGCTCAACCCAGGAGAAAGCAGCATGACGACACCCGCGACATCTCAAGTACCGGCCGCAACCACACCAGTGCCGCCCGCCATCGTCGCGCCCGAGCCCTCCGGTGGCAAGTGGTGGGGCCAGTCGATGACTGTCTGGGGCACGCTGATCACAGCGGCGGCGACGGTGGCGCCGGCCCTCGGGCCGCTGTTCGGCATCGACATTTCCAGCGATACCGTGCGTCAAGTCGGCGGCCAAGCAGCGGAGACCGTGCGTGCCGTGGCAGGGCTCGCCGGCACGCTGATGGCGATTTTCGGGCGCGTACGGGCCAGCACGCCGCTGGTGCGCCGAGACGTCAGCCTGCGGCTGTGAAAAGCGCCACGGCGGCGGGCGCGGTGGGATGGCCGCGCGCGGCCGCGAGGCCAGGGATCGTCCGTTGCCCTCGCGATCCGTTCATGCGACGTTCAAGCGCAGATGTTCAGGGTCATGGAGAAATGGCGATGCGCCCCTCGGGGCGATTGTGCCACGCGAGCGACGATTGATGGTCGAGGATGCAATGGTGAGGCGGAGCGGCGTTTCGCTCGCGGTTCTGGCAGCGATGGTCACCTCGGTGGCCGCCGAGGACCGCTGCTATGCGGACTGGGCCAAGGCCAGTTCCGTAGTGAAGGAGCAGGGCCTTGCCTCCGTCGAGCAGATGACGGAGCGGTCGCGCGGCCGCATCAAGGGCGCCATAGTCAAGACGCAGCTGTGTGAGGCGGAAGGCGGGGGCTGGTACTATCGCGTCGTGGTGCGCGAGCCGACAGGCCAGCTGCGCAGTCTGAACGTCGATGCCGCCGATCCCTTCCACGACTGAGGCCGTCCGGCCTATAGTCGGTCGATCCAGTCGAGGCTCTACAACGCAAGGATGGTCGCGTGCGCGCGCTCGTAGTCGAGGACGACAACGATCTCAACCGCCAACTGGTGGCGGCGCTGACGGATGCCGGTTTCGCGGTCGACAACGCGCGTGACGGCGAGGAGGGCTACTTCCTCGGCGATACGGAGCCGTACGATGTCGTCATCCTGGACATCGGCCTGCCTAAGATGGACGGCATATCCATCCTGGAGCAGTGGCGGCGCTCGGCGCGGAATATGCCCGTCATCATCCTGACAGCGCGTGACCGCTGGAGCGACAAGGTTGCCGGCATGGACGCCGGCGCCGACGACTATCTGGCCAAGCCGTTTCATATGGAGGAGTTGCTGGCGCGCGTGCGGGCCCAGGTGCGCAGGGCATCCGGGCACGCGAAAGCCGAGATCGAGTGCGGACCGGTGCGGCTCGATACCAAGTCGGCTCGCGTGACATGCAACGGTCAGCAGATCAAGCTGACCAGCCATGAATACCGGTTGCTCGCCTACCTCATGCACCACAATGGCCGGGTGGTGTCGCGCACCGAGCTGGTCGAGCACCTCTATGACCAGGACTTCGACCGCGACAGCAACACCATCGAGGTGTTCATCGGGCGGCTGCGGCGGAAGATTCCGGCCGACGTCATCCAGACCGTGCGTGGGCTGGGCTACCGCATGAGCACGGACGGTGATGCGGCTTAATTCGCTCGCCGTCCGTCTGTTTGCGACCGCAGCGGCGTGGGTCCTGCTCGTGCTGCCCGTGGCCGGCTACCTGATCTACGCGCTGTACCGCGAGGACGTGCAGACCAGCTTCGACGGCCAGCTGAAAAAGCTCGTGACCTCGCTCGCCGTCGACAGCATGACCTCGGGCTCCGGCGTGCCCGAGGCTCCGACGAACCGCTACGAGCCGCTGTTCGAGGTGACGCATTCGGGCTGGTACTGGCAGATCAAGCCGGTCGATGGCACCAGCGGACCGTCGTTCGTCTCGGCATCGCTGGCCACCGCGGCGCTGCCCTCGCCCTATGAGCTGAAATATCCCTCAGACGCGACGGGTATGCGCTGGCGCAACGACAAGGGGCCGGCTGGCGAGCCCATCCGCATCATCGAGCTCATCGATACACCCGGCAATGATAGCGACACCAGTGGTCAGCGGTATTCGATCGTGGTGGCCGGGCCGCTCGACTGGCTCGAGGCGCTGGTGTCGCATTTTCGCAACCGCCTGACGATCGCGCTGGCGTTGGCCGGGCTCGGACTGCTGGCGGTGACGGTGTTCCAGATCCGCTTCGGTCTGCTGCCGCTGCGCCGCATCGAGCGCGGGCTGGCTGCCATCCGATCCGGCGAGGCGCACGCTCTGGAGGGCGAGCTGCCGGCCGAGATCGAGCCGCTGCGCGACGAACTCAATGCGCTGATCCAGTCGAACCAGGACATCGTCGATCGCGCGCGCACCCAGGTCGGCAACCTGGCTCATGCGCTGAAAACGCCGTTGGCGGTGATCGTCAACGAAGCGCGCGAGGACAAGTCGGCATTCGCGGCCAAGGTCGGCGAACAGTCGACGCTGATGAGCGATCAGATCAATCTCTACCTCGATCGGGCACGCATCGCGGCGCGTGCCGGCGTGATCGGGCGCGTGACGCCGGTGTTGCCGGTCGTCCAGCCGCTCGTGCGGGCGCTCGAGCGCATCAATCGCGACAAGGGCGTGACCATAAGCGTGGCGTGCGACGAGAGCCTGAAGTTCCAGGGCGAGAAGCAGGACATCGAGGAGATGCTGGGCAATCTGCTCGACAACGCCTGCAAGTGGGCCAGACGGCGGGTTTTTCTGACCGTGTCGACCGAGGCGAGCGATCCGCGCACGGCGAACAAGCGCCTGTGCGTCACCGTGGAGGACGATGGGCCGGGGCTGACCGACGAGCAGCGCCGCAAGCTCGGCAAGCGCGGCCTGCGCCTCGATGAGACGAAACCCGGATCCGGCCTCGGCCTGTCGATCGTCGCCGATCTGGCGCAATCCTATCGGGGAACCCTGAGTTTGGACGCCTCCAGGCACGGCGGTTTGTCAGCCCGACTGAACCTGCCAGCGGCGCAATAGGCGATGACAGGAAGAACCTGCTCGCATGTAGGCCGAAATTCTGCCCGAATCAGGACGCTAGACATCATCAGGGAAGACTGTTTCGTGTGGGTCGACCAGCCCGGCCGGTTGACCGCCCGCCGGACTGGGGCGTAAGGACGCCGGACACAGGTCTGATGGCCCGATCCGGCCTGATGGCCAGAACGCCCGATGGCCCGAACGAATGACGAGGGGACCGATATGCGCACCATGCGCGGAGTTGCCATTCTGATGCTGCCGGCCATGCTGGCTGTCGGCGGATGCGCCAATAAGCAGGAGCAGGGCACCGTCGCCGGTGCGGTCGCGGGCGGCCTGCTGGGCAGCGCCGTCGGCAAAGGCAATGGCAAGATCGTCGGCGGGCTCGTCGGCGCCGTTGCGGGTGGCATCATCGGCAGCGAGATCGGCCGCTCTCTCGACGATCGCGACCGCATGCTGGCGCGGCAGGCCGAAATGGATGCGCTGGAGCGCGGCCAGTCGGGCCGCTCCTACAGCTGGCGCAACCCGGACAATGGCCGCTATGGCGAGGTCATCCCCACCCAGCCGTATCGCCGCGGCGGGTCGGATTGCCGCGACTATACGCACAAGGTCTACATCGACGGTCGCCCGCAGGCCATGCGCGGCACCGCCTGTCGGAATGCCGATGGCACCTGGACCAACGTCGGCTGAGCAGCCGCCGACGCCGCGTTCGTCGGTCACATATCAGAATTTCGATGGCAAGCACCCCTGCCCACCGCAAGGGGTGCTTTTTCGTATTTGATCCATAGTATTGCGCGACAGATCGGCACCACTTGACGGTGGCGCTTGCAACCGCCGTGCCTCGACCCTATTGCAACGCTCAGAAAAACTGCCTGGGCAGAGGCCATGATGCTGTTGTGGGTCGGATTTGCCGTTCTGACGGCCGCGGTTCTCGCGCTCCTGATGCGGTCGCTGCGTGGTGGGGAGGGCATTGCTTCCAATCTGGATTCCCGCGACGCCGACCTCGCCGTCTATCGTGATCAACTGGCCGAAATAGATCGCGAGCGCGCCGAGGGGCTGTTGCAGGGCATCGAGGCGGAAACGGCACGTGCCGAGATCGGGCGCCGCATTCTGGCCCGAGCCGAGGCGTCGACGACCTCCGCCGCCGCGCGCTCCGCAGGCAGCGGCAGCAGCCGGTGGCTGGGCATCCTGGCCACTGTGCCGGTCGCGGCGGTGGGCCTCTACCTCGTCTATGGCTCGCCGGCGCTACCGGGATTGCCCCATGCCTCCCGCATCGCCGTGCGCCCCGACAAGGCCGGCGTCGAGGAACTGGTGGCCAGGGTCGAGGCCCGCTTGAAGGAGCATCCCGGGGACGGCCAGGGCTGGGATGTTCTCGGACCCGTCTATCTGATGCAACAGCGCTTCCCCGAGGCCGCCGACGCCTTCCGGCGTTCCATCGCAATTCTCGGCTCATCGGCCAAGCGCCAATGGGGGCTGGCGCAATCCCTGATCGGGGCTGGGGACGGCGCGGTCTCGGCGGAGGCGAGGGCGGCGCTCGAAAAGGTGCTGAGCCTGGAGCCGGGCCGCAACGAGGTTCGCTTCTGGATCGCTTATGGCAAGGAGCAGGACGGCAAGCGCGAGGAGGCGGTTGCCGAGTATCGCGCCATCCTCGCCTCCTCGCCTGCCGAGGCGCCCTGGCGCGGCGCTGTAGAGGATCGGCTTGCGGGGCTTGGCGCTGCCGCCGAGCCCGCTAGGGGGCCGCGCCTCGCCGCCGGCAATTCCGCCGCAACCCCGGCCGATCGTGGGCCCTCGGCGTCGGATGTCGCGGCGGCCCAGGCGATGTCTCCCGAAGCGCAGCAGGAGATGATCGGCAAGATGGTCGCCGGCCTCGCGCAACGGCTCAAGGACAATGGCCTGGACCTTGCCGGTTGGCAGAAGCTTGTGCGGGCCTATAAGGTCCTGGGTCGCGATGCGGATGCGCGCAAGGCGCTCGCCGATGCGCGGGCGAGCTTTGCCGGCAATGCTGCGGCACTGGAGGAAATCGGCGCGCTGGCCAGGAGCCTGGGTTTCGACGGCTGAACCCTGCGGACGAGACCGGTCGCGAGATGGGCGAGTATCAGAGCTGATACCCTGGTATCCTGGCGAATAGGCATCGGAGCTTCGAGCCAATGACACGAAAGCAGCGCAGAGGTGTTCTCATCGGATCGGGCGTGGCCGTTCTGGCCGTGGCCGCGATCCTGACCTTGTTTGCGCTCCGCGATACCATCGTGTTTTTCCAGACGCCGAGCGATGTCGTGGAGAAGAAGCTGCCGGCGGGGCAACGCTTCCGTCTCGGCGGCCTCGTGCAGCAGGGAACGGTGAAGCGTGGCGAGGGAACGAAGATCGAATTCGCCGTCACCGATACGCTGAAGGCGGTGCCGGTCAGCTACCAGGGCGTGCTGCCCGATCTGTTCCGCGAGGGGCAAGGCGTGGTGGCGGAGGGCACGCTGTCGCCGGCGGGCGTGTTCATCGCCGACAGCGTGCTGGCCAAGCATGACGAGAACTACATGCCGCCGGAGGTGGCGAGCGCGCTGAAAGCCAAGGGCGTCAAGCTCGGCGAGACATCCACGCATCCAGGCGGCGCAGGTGCGGCTGCCGCGGGAAGCCCGTCGCCGCCCGCCGCTGGCCCCAAGCCGACGGGAAAGCCGTGAGCGTGGGGGGACGAGCGCGGGCGGGAATAGAAGCAGTGCCGCGGCGGCGGACCGGTTGAGACGGCAGGGAGTGTTGCGGTGATCGTTGAACTCGGCCATTTCGCGCTGATCCTGGCCCTGCTGGTGGCGCTGCTGCAGACGGTGGTGCCGGCCTGGGGCGCGCGGACCAACGATGCGCGGCTGCTGGCCTTCGCCGACACGGCGGCGCTCGTGCAACTGGCGCTGATGACGGTGTCGTTCGCGGCGCTGACGCACGCCTACGTGACGTCGGATTTCTCCGTCGCCAACGTCGCGCTCAACTCGCATACGACCAAGCCGCTGATCTACAAAATTTCGGGCGTGTGGGGGAACCACGAAGGCTCGATGCTGCTGTGGGTCCTGATCCTGGCTGCATTCGGAGCGGCGGTGGCCGTCTTCGGCGGCAATCTGCCGGTGCGGCTCAAGGGGCTGGTTCTGGCTGTACAGGCGTCGATCGCCGTGGCGTTCGCAGGCTTTATCCTGACGACGTCGAACCCGTTCCTGCGGCTTGATCCCGCTCCGTTCGACGGCAAGGGGCTGAACCCGATCCTGCAGGACCCGGCGCTGGCCTTCCACCCGCCGTTTCTGTATGTCGGCTATGTCGGTTTCTCGATGGCGTTTTCGTTTGCCATCGCCGCCCTGATCGAGGGGCGGACGGATGCGGCCTGGGCGCGCTGGGTGCGTCCGTGGACGCTCGCAGCCTGGATGTGCCTGACCCTCGGCATCGCCATGGGCTCGTGGTGGGCCTACTACGAACTCGGCTGGGGCGGCTGGTGGTTCTGGGACCCGGTCGAAAACGCCTCCTTCATGCCCTGGCTCGCCGGGACCGCGCTGTTGCATTCGGCGCTGGTGATGGAGAAGCGCGAGGCGCTGAAAGTCTGGACCATCCTGCTGTCGATCTTGACCTTCTCGCTGTCCCTGATGGGCACCTTCCTGGTCCGCTCCGGCATCCTGACCTCAGTGCATGCGTTCGCGGTCGACCCGCAGCGCGGCACGGTGATCCTGATCATCATGTCGCTGTTCATCGGCGGCGGCCTGGCTCTGTTCGCCAAGCGTGCCGGCGAGTTGCGGCAGGGCGGACTGTTCGCTCCCATCTCGCGCGAGGGCGGCCTCGTCTTCAACAACGTGCTGCTGACGGTGGGCTGCGCCACGGTGCTGGTCGGCACGCTGTATCCGCTCGGCGCCGAGGCGCTGGGCGCCAAGATCTCGGTCGGCGCGCCCTACTACAACATGACGTTCGTGCCTCTGATGCTGCCCCTGTTGCTCGCGGTGCCGTTCGGTCCCTTCCTGCCCTGGAAGCGCGCCGATCTTTATGCCGCTTCGCAGCGCCTGCTGGCGGCGGCCGTGGTGGCGCTGGCGGCGCTGCTGCTGACGGTCGCCGTGTACCGGCGCGGCCCCTGGCTGGCGCCGGTGGCGGTCGGCATGGGCGTGTTCATCATGGCTGGAGCGGTTTCGGAACTTGTGTGGCGTGCGAAGCTCGGGCAGGTGTCCAGGGTGGAAGGCATGCGCCGCTTGCGCAATCTGCCGCGCTCGGCCTGGGGCACGACGCTTGCCCACTTCGGCCTCGGCATGATGGTGGTTGGCATCGCGGCAACGAGCGCCTGGCGGCTGGAGGACATTCTCGTCATGAAGCCGGGCGAGGTGAAATCCTTCGCCGGCTACGACCTCAAGTTCGCGGACGTTACGTCCCGCAGCGGCCCCAACTACAAGGCGGCGATCGGCCGGTTCGCGGTGACACGGGCCGGACGGGCCGTGACGGTGCTGGAGCCGGCGAAACGCATGTACGACGCGCCGCCGATGCCGACCACGGAGTCCGGCATCCACCCGTCGTGGCGCGGCGATCTCTACGTCGTGCTCGGTGACCAGCAGAACGACGGCGGCTGGTCGGTACGCATGTATTTCAACCCCCTGGTGCGGCTGATTTGGATCGGCGCCCTGGTCATGTTCATTGGTGGCGGCTTCTCGCTCGCTGATCGCCGGTTGCGGGTCGGTGCGCCCAGGGCCGCCCGCGGACGTGCGGTTGCGACGGCGGCGGAATAGCGGAAGGCCTGGATTCATGACTACGAGGTCGAGACCATCGTCAGCCCGGTCCGCTTGGTCCGCCCGCGGGCGACAGGCCGCGACGGCACGACTGGTGTCGGCCCTGGCGCTGATCGTGGCAGCTTCGGCCGCCGCGATCGCCGTCGAGCCGGACGAGGTGCTCTCAGATGCCCGGCTCGAGGCGCGGGCGCGCGATCTATCCGCCGAGCTGCGTTGCCTTGTCTGCCAGAACCAGTCGATCGACGACAGCAACGCGCCGCTGGCGCGCGATCTGCGGCTGCTCGTTCGCGAGCGCTTGAAGGCCGGCGACAGCGACGACCAGGTGCGGTCGTTCCTGGTCGCGCGCTACGGAGACTTCGTGCTGTTGAAGCCGCCGTTCCACGTCGGCACGCTGCTGCTGTGGCTGGCGCCGCTGCTGGCGCTGCTCGGCGGCGTGGCGCTGGTCTGGCGCAACCTGCGGCCCGCTCGCGCGCCGGCAGGCAGCGCGCCTTCAATTTCGGCGCAGAAGCTCACGCCCGAGGAGGAGGCGCGCCTCGCCAGGCTGTTGCGCGACGGCCAGGGCTGAGCCCGGCATCTTGCTTGGAGGGGTGCCGCGCCATGCGGTTCGCCTCAGCGCGTCGATCCGGTCTCCTGCACCGGCGGACGACGGCCCGTGCCCCCGGCCAGGAACGGCTGCACCTCGCGGCGCAACTGGGTGAGCAGGCGGCGCGTCGGCACGCCGAGTTCGGTCATGCCGCGCAGGCGCTCGAAGGCGAGGATCGAGGACTTGAGGTCGCTGATGGCGAACGTGTCCTCGGCGCTGCGCTGGAGTGCCAGGGCACGGTCCAGCAGCATGCGAAGCTCCGCCTGTGTGGCGGCATCCGCGATCGGCTCGTCGGCGTCGAACTCGGCCAGAGCCGCGGCGATCGGAGCCACGCTCGCCGCGGTGTTGGCCATGGCTTCCGGCGCCAGCCGATGGGCGACGTTGCCGTGCGTCATCACCACCTTCGACTGCATGTAGGTGCCGACGTTGATGGCGACCACCTCGGGACCGAAGGCGCCGGAAACCAGCATCGGCGAGCCGGACGAGGCGCCCGCCGTGTCGCAGCGATGCAGCAGCAGGTTGGCCGGATCAGCGAATTCGCGCGCGATCGTGGCGGGGCTCACCTCGTCGATGGGCTCGCCCACCTCGCAGTTGCCGCTCACCATCAGGCGCGCACGGCCGATGTCGCTGTGATAGGCGAAGTTGAAGACCGGGAAATCCTCGGCGCGGGCCGTCACGGTCTCGCTGCTGGAGGAGGACAGGCGCAAACCGCCGGCGGTGCAGATCGGTTCCTCCAGCCGCGCCAGCGCCCAGTCGTGCGCGGAGTCGATCGGCGGCTTCAGCTTCAGCTGGCGCGTCCCGGCGACGAAACTGCGCGAGGCCGTGTCGCCGCTGTCCGGCGCCGCAAGGCGTGACTGCCGATAGGTCTGCGGCGCATCGCTGAAGGGCGCGCTCTCCAGGCGGAAGCGGAAATTGGCGGGATCGATCGGTCCGGCAGCACCGCCCAGGCAGTGAGCTGCGGTCGCGACGGTGCGCGCGCCGACGCAGAAGGCCGTGCAGATGGCCTGGTCCCGCTTGTCGACGATCTGGCCGATGTTGGCGGCGATGGGCATCTGGGCCGGCGTCAGCCCGCGTCGGTCATCCTCCCCGAACACGGCTGCCGCCGCATTCCGGCCCGCCGCGCACACCAGCAATCCCAGCATCACGGTCGGCAAGCCCCAGGTCGGACGTCGCGTGTGGCGGCCGGATCGGTTCATTCTGAGGCGCGCGGCACGCATTGGGAAACCACTGTCCGATTGCGGCGCCTGTCCGCCGCCCGGCCTCGATCGGCCGACCACGGACAGGCGTTCATTACCAAGTGTTAAGGCGGCCGAAAGGCTGCCGTAATGCCGCGCCAGCTAGAAGCGACCTCGAACGTATTCGCCCCGTCAGGGGCTCAACGGAGGTCCGATTCAGACATGAACCCCTCGATCGATAACGGTCATGATGCGGCGAGCCCGACGGCTCAGGCGGCTATCGACGCAAAGCTCGTGCCATCCTCGCGCGCCCGCCGCTCCGGCACTTGGCGCCGCGCCTCGTTCGCGCTGGCCTTCGCGGCCAGTGCAGCCGCCATCGGCGCCACGCAGTGGGGCGCCCCTGTCATGGCGCAGAAGGCACCCGAGGCGGCGCAGTCGATCGGCCGCGCCCCGGCGTCGTTCGCCGATATCGTCGAGCGCGTGAAGCCGGCCGTGGTCAGCGTTTCCGTCACCAACGGTGGCGGCGAGGCCAAGGTTGCCTCCTCGAAGGGCGGCAAGAAGGGTGGCGGCGAGGGCGGCATCCCCGGCCTGCCGGATCTGCCCGAGGATCACCCGTTGAACGAGTTCTTCAAGAATTTGCCGAAGGAGTTCCGCGGTGGGCCGCAGCAGCAGCGCCCCTCGCAGGCGCAGGGCTCGGGGTTCATCATCTCCGAGGACGGCTATGTGGTGACCAATAACCACGTCGTCGAGAACGCCACCAAGGTGTCGGTCTCCTTCGACGAGCACAACAAGCATGAGGCGGAGGTGGTCGGCACCGACCAGCGCACCGACCTCGCCCTGCTCAAGATCAAGAATTCCAACGGCAAGAAGTTCCCGTTCGTCAAGTTCGCCTCCTCCACAAACCCCGGCCGCGTCGGCGACTGGGTGCTGGCGGTCGGCAATCCGTTCGGCCTCGGCGGCACGGTGACGGCCGGCATCATCTCGGCCTTCGGCCGCGATATCGGCTCGGGCCCTTATGACTTCGTGCAGATCGACGCGGCGGTGAACAAGGGCAACTCCGGCGGCCCGACCTTCAACCTCGACGGCGAGGTGATGGGCGTCAACACGGCCATCTACAGCCCATCGGGCGGCAGTGTCGGTATCGCCTTCGCCATCCCCGCGCGCACGGCGACCGAGGTCATCAACCAGCTGAAGGCCACCGGCTCGGTGAGCCGCGGCTGGCTGGGCGTGAAGATCCAGACCGTGGATGAGGATACCGCCGCCAGCATCGGTCTCGCCGAAGCCAAGGGCGCCCTCGTCACCGAGGTGACGGGTGCCGGTCCGGCTGCGGCCGCTGGCCTCAAGTCGCAGGATGCCATCCTGCAGGTCAACGACGCCAAGATCTCCGACAGCCGCGATCTGGCGCGCAAGATCGCCGAGTTCGCGCCGAATACCACCGTCGACGTCAAGGTCTGGCGCAACGGCAAGGAGGAGATCGTCAAGGTCAAGCTGGGCACCTTCCCCGGCAGCAAGGACGAGCTGGCCAAGGCCGAGAAGGGCGGCGGCGCCAACGTCACCGAGCTCGACCAGCTCGGCCTGTCGCTGGCACCCGGCAAGGTCAAGGAGGGCGTCGCCATCGCCGACGTGCAGACCGGCACCGACGCGGCCGAGAAGGGCATCAAGTCGGGTGACGTGATCCTCGAGGTCGGCGGCCAGGCGGTGAGCACGCCCGACGACATCGTGGCCGGCGTCAAGAAGGCCAAGGAACTTGGGCGCAAGGCGGTGCTGCTGCGCGTCAAGTCGGGCGACCAGAACCGCTTCGTCGCCGTGCAGCTGAAGGCAAACAAGGGCTGAACCGAAACGGATCGGGCCTCGCGCCGATCGCGTGAGGCTCGCCGCCGGACAGCCGGTGCGATAGCGTAGAGTGAGGCGGTCCGCCACCCCGGCATTGCCGGGCAGGCGGGCCGCCTCTCGCAATCCAGGCAGCTCTCATCCGGTCATTTCCTGACATGCGCGTCCTGCTGATCGAAGACGATCGCGAAACCGCTCAGTTCCTGCAAAAGGCGCTGAAGGAGAGCGGGCATGCCGCCGACCTCGCCGGCGATGGCGAGACCGGGCTGCAATTGGCGACCGAGGGCGCCTACGACGTCGCCATCGTCGACCGCATGTTGCCGCGCCTGGATGGGCTCAGCGTCGTCAAGTCGATGCGGGCTGCCGGCAACCGCACGCCGGTGCTGTTTCTCTCTGCGCTGGGCGAAGTGGATGACCGCGTCAAGGGCCTGCGGGCCGGCGGCGACGACTACCTGACCAAGCCGTACGCCTATTCCGAGTTGCTGGCTCGCATCGAGGCGCTGTCGCGGCGCGGTGCGCCGGAGGAGAACGAGACGCGCTATTCGGCCGGCGATCTCCTGCTCGATCGCCTGTCACATCGGGTGTCGCGGGCCGGCGAGCAGATCCCGCTGCAGCCGCGCGAGTATCGGCTTCTCGAATATCTCATGAAGCACAAGGGGCAGGTGGTGACGCGCACCATGCTGCTGGAGAACGTCTGGGATTATCACTTCGATCCGCAGACCAACGTCATCGACGTGCACATCTCGCGGCTGCGCTCCAAGATCGACAAGGGTCACGAGCGCTCGCTGCTGCATACGGTGCGCGGCGCCGGGTACATGATCCGCGACGGCGACGGCGGTGATTGAGCCCGTGAGCGAGACGGTGCCACCGGACCTGGGCTCGACCGCGCCAGCCGTGGTGCCGCAAGCGTCCGCGCGGCGCGACGGCCACGACGCTCCCGGGCGCGACCTCGCGGGGCCCGAGGCCTCTGCCCCCCGGGCCTCCGAGCGGGATGCGTCGCCGCTCGGTGCCACACCGTTCCGCATCGCCGCCACCGCCATCGGTCTGTTCCTGGCCGCTGCCGCCGCCATTTTCGCGGTCCTGTTCTGGCAAACGACGACGCTGCTCTCCGAGCAGGTGGCGGCCGATCTGCGTGCCGAGGCGCGCGTGATCCTGGCGGAGGGGCGGACCGGGGGCCTGCCGGCGCTGGTCGAGGCGGTTCGCCTGCGCAGCCGGGGCGAGGGGGGCAGGCTCTACCTGCTGCACGATCTGCGCGGCGGGCGCCTCGCCGGCAATCTCGAAGCGCCGCCTCGGGAACTGGACGGGCAGCCGGGGGGCGGCGCCTTCCACTATGCCGCGCGCGGTGACGGGGCGAGCCGGCTGGCCGTGGCCATCGGCGTCGATACCGAGCAGGGCGCGCGGCTTCTTGTCGGGCGCGACCTCGAGGATCAGCGGCGGCAGGCGCGCCGCATGCAGATGTCGTTCATGGCGGGTTTCGGCCTGCTCGCGCTGGCGAGCCTGGGCGCGGCGCTGGCCATCAGTCGCCGCCTGCTGGCCCGCATCGGTGCCATCAACGCGACCAGCCGCTCGATCATGGCTGGCGATCTGTCGCGGCGCGTGCCGCTCGCCGGCGGCAGCGACGAACTGGATGGGCTGGCGGCCAATCTCAATGCCATGCTGGAGCGCATCGAGCTGCTGATGGGCAGCCTGCGCGAGGTATCCGACAATATCGCTCACGATCTGAAGACGCCGCTCAACCGATTGCGCAATCGCGCCGAGGCGGCACTGCGGGAAGGCGCCGATGCGGCACGCGGCGGAGCCGCTGGCGACGGCGGCGCCGGTTACCGGCGGGCGCTGGAGGGCACCATCGAGCAGGCCGATGACCTGATCAAGACCTTCAATGCCCTGCTGCTGATCGCGCGTCTGGAAGCCGGCGCGTTGGACGAGAACAAGGCGGCCGTCGATCTCGGCGCGCTGGTCCGCGATGTGGCGGAGCTGTACGAGCCGATCGCCGAGGAACGCGGGTTGGCACTCGCGGTGGCAGCGCCGGACGGCATCTCGGTGCTGGCCAACCGCCATCTGATCGGCCAGGCGGTGGCCAACATGATCGACAATGCCATAAAGTACGGCTCCCAGCCGCGCCCGGGCCGGTCCGCGCCCGAGGGTCCGATCACGGTCGCATTGATGGCCGGCACCAAGGGCCCCGAGATCGCCGTGGCGGACCGCGGCCCAGGGATTGCGGCGGAGGATCGGGACCGGGCCCTGAAGCGCTTCGTGCGCCTGGAAGCCAGCCGCACCCAGCCCGGCACGGGCCTGGGGCTGAGCCTCGTCGCCGCTGTCGCCCGGTTGCATGGGGCCGCCGTGCGCCTCGAGGACAATGCGCCCGGCTTGCGCATCGTCATTGCCTTCCCCTCGCGCAGTGTCGTCAAGTCCTGAGCGGTAACCGCAGGTCAGACCCGAGGCCGCAGGCATTGCCGCCATGGCGATTGGCGCTAGGGTGCGGTGGTCCTCGGGGACGGCCCAGGCGCAAAGGTGTGGACGGACGGCATGAAGGAAGAGGTTGCGGCGGAGATCGCGGCGCTGGGCGAGGTCGGTGGTGACGGGCATTTGCGAACCCTGGCCGAGCGCATCCGGGAATGGCCTCGGAGCGATGGCTCGGAGTCGGTCGCCCGCGAGATGGCCGCGCTGGCCGCCGAGGCGGCCGGCGATCCGGCACTGGCCCGTCTGGGAGTTCTGCTGGACGATGAACGCGTGCAGGCTCTCGTCTCCGGCACGGTCAGCGGCTCCAGCTACCTGCGCGGGCTGATACAACGTGATGCCGGACGTCTGCTGCGCCTCCTCGATACCGCGCCCGAGCTGCATTTCGAGACCATCGCGCGGGGTATGGCCGACGGCGTCGCCGCCGCCGCCACGCTGCCCGAGGCGATGCGCGCCCTGCGGCGCTTCAAGTCGGAAGCCGCGCTGCTGATCGCGCTGTGCGACCTTGCCGGCGTGTGGGCGGTGATGGAGGTGACGCGGCGCCTCACCGAGACGGCGGATGCGGCCCTGCAGGCGTCCGTGCGCTTCCAGTTTCGTCTGGCCAGCGCCAAGGGAGACTGGATGCCGGCGGACCCCGCGGCGCCAGAGGCGGGCTCCGGCTACATCGTGCTCGCCATGGGCAAGCACGGCGCCTTCGAGCTCAACTACTCCTCCGATATCGATCTCATCATCTTCTACGAGCCGGCTCTGCTGAAGCTGCGCGACGACCTCGAGCCATCGACGTTCATGGTTCGCCTGACCCGCGACCTCGTCAAGCTGATGGAGGAGCGGACCGGCGACGGCTACGTCTTCCGCACCGATCTGCGTTTGCGTCCCGATGCCGGGGCAACGGCCATGGCGCTATCGACGGTGGCGGCGCTCAACTACTACGAGGCCGTCGGGCAGAACTGGGAGCGCGCGGCGCTCATCAAGGCCCGCGCCTGTGCCGGAGACATCCCGGCCGGTGAAGCGTTCCTGGCCGAGCTGAGCCCCTTCATCTGGCGCAAGTACCTCGACTTTGCCGCCATCGCCGACATTCATGCGATGAAGCGCCAGATCCACGCCTATCGTGGCTTGGGCAGCATCGGGGTCGCCGGACACAACCTGAAGCTCGGCCGCGGCGGCATCCGCGAGATCGAATTCTTCGTGCAAACGCAGCAGCTCATCGCCGGCGGCCGGCAGACCGATCTGCGCGTGCGCCCGACGCTGACGGCGCTGGCGCGGCTGCTGAAGCGCGGCTGGATCAAGGCACAGGTGGCGAGCGACCTGGAGGCGGCCTACGTCTACCTGCGCCGCATCGAGCATCGCGTGCAGATGGTTGCCGACGAGCAGACGCACGAGCTGCCGGAGGACGCGGCGGCGCTCGCCAACGTGGCGCGCTTCTCGGGGTATGCCGACACGGACGCGTTCGCCGCCGCGCTTGTGCCGCAACTGAGAACGGTGCAGCAGCATTACGCCGTGCTGTTCGAGGACATGCCCGAGCTGACCTCGGGCGGTGTCAACATGGTGTTTGCCGGTGAGGCCGACGACCCCGATACGCTCGCCGCGCTGGCCCAGATGGGCTATTCGCAGCCTTCGCAGGTCGTCGCCACCGTGCGCGGCTGGCACCATGGCCGCATGCCGGTGATGCGCTCGGCCCGCGCCCGCGAGCGGTTGACCGAGGTGCAGCCGCTGCTCGTCAGCACGCTGGCCGAGACGGCCGATCCCGACGGCGCCATGGCCTCGTTCGACCGCTTCCTGTCCGAGCTGCCCTCGGGCGTGCAGCTGTTCTCGCTGTTGCGCGCCAATCCCGGCCTGCTGCGCCTCGTCGCCGACATCATGGGCACCGCGCCGCGCCTGGCCCGCATCCTGTCGCGCCGCCGCCGACTACTCGACGCGGTGCTCGATCCGCGCACCTTCGATACCTTGCCGAGCTCGCGTGACATCGATGCGCTGCTCGCAACCGAGCTCGATCCGGCACCCGACCTGCAGGACAAGCTCGACCGTGCCCGCGTCGTCGGGGCCGAGCAGGCGTTCCTGATCGGCATCCGCGTGCTGTCGGGCTCGATCAACGCCAGCCAGGCGGGGCAGGCTTACGCGACGCTCGCCGAACGCATGATCGCGGCCTTGCAGGCGGCGGTGGAGGCGGAGCTGGCGCGTTCCCACGGTGCGGTCGCCGGTGGCGGCGCCTGCGTCGTCGCCATGGGCAAGCTCGGCGGGCGCGAAATGACGGCGGCGTCCGACCTGGACCTCATCGTCATCTACGATTTCGCGCCCGGCACGGTGATGTCGGACGGGGCCAAGCCGCTGGCGCCGACGCAGCTGTTCGCACGGCTGACCCAGCGTCTCATCTCGGCGCTGTCGGCGCCGACCGCCGAGGGCACGCTGTACGAGGTCGACATGCGGTTGCGGCCGTCGGGCCAGAAGGGGCCGGTGGCGACGCAGATGACCAGCTTCGTCGACTATCAGGCCAGCGAGGCCTGGACCTGGGAACATCTGGCGCTGACGCGCGCCCGCGTGCTGACCGGCCCGCCGCAGCTCAGGGCGGCGACCGAGGCCGCCATCCGCAATGCGCTGGTGCGGCCGCGCGATCGGGCAAGGATCGCGGCCGACGTCACCGACATGCGGACCCGAATCGCGGCGGAGAAGGGCACCGACGACATCTGGGACCTGAAGCAGGTGCGTGGTGGGCTGGTCGACCTCGAATTCATTGCCCAGTACCTGCAACTGATCCACGCACACGCGCACCCTGAAATCCTCGACCAGAATACGGTCGGGGCCTACCAGAAGCTGATGCAGGCGGGGCTGCTCCTTCCGGCGCATGCGGAGGTGCTGATCCCGGCGGCGCGGCTGCTGCACGACCTGACGCAGATCCTCCGCCTCTGTCTCGATGGCCGCTTCGATCCCAAGACCGCCCCTCCGGGGCTGAAGGAGCTGCTGGCGCGGGCCGGCGACGCGCCGAGCTTTCCGGTCCTGGAGCAAAACCTGCGCGCGACCTTGAAGCTGGTCGAGGGGCTGTTCACCGAGCTGGTCGTCTAGTTGGCCGGGCTCGGACCTCGAGGCCAGACCGTCGTTTACCAAGCATATTCCGGGCACCGGCCGCACCGCGACGGATTTGGCGGACACCCGGCGTTGTCATGGGCGAGTGCGAAGGCGCGCGGGAACGGCGGGCACGAACAGCAACGGGGCCCGGACGAGGGCCTGCTCTCCTGTTCCCCGGCGATCCCGGTTGCCGCTCGGCGCGAAACGCGGCACGAAAGGTCTCACGGATAGCCATGCCGAGGTCGATGCACGTGGCTGCGAAACGGATCGAGACGGGCGTCCATGAGCGCTCCCTTCCGGCCCGAGAGGCGCTCGAGGACCAGGGGTTGCTCGTGCGTGTGGCGGCGGGCGATGCGGGAGCGTTCCGCAACCTCCTCGATCGCCACATGGGGGTCGTGCTGGCCGTGGCGCGGCGGATGCTGCGCGACGACGCCGAAGCCGAGGACGTGGCCCAGGAAGCCATGCTGCGGCTGTGGCGTGGCGCCGGCAGCCTCGATCTCGGCGCCTACGGATTGAGGCCCTGGCTGCGCCGCGTGGCCTCGAACTTGTGTATTGACCGCATCCGCTCGGGGCGCCGCGTCGACGTCGTCGATGAGGTGCCGGAAACGCCGCAGGCGCCGGACCAGCTCGCCAGCCTGGAGGAGGTCGAGCGCGCGGCGCGGGTCGACCAGGCCTTGAAGGCGTTGCCGGAGCGGCAGCGCACCGCGTTGGTGCTGTTCCACTTCGAGGGCCTCAGTCAGGTCGAGGTGGGCGCCCAGATGGGCGTTTCGGACGAGGCGGTGGAATCGCTCCTGGCTCGGGCGCGGCGAAGCTTGAAGGCGGCGCTGAAGGACGACTGGCGCGAGTTGATCGCCCGTGAGCCGGAGCAGCCCTGACGAAAGCATCGACGCCAGCGACGGCGATCACGATTTCAACCCCACGAGCCCGCAACGCGAACAGGTCGGCGGCGGCCGGAAGAGACGAGAGACGGCGATGATGAGCAACAAGAGCACCAAGCGGGATATCGAGGCCCTGACCCAGCTCATCGAGCGCTTCGGCGCCGATCGGACGCGCTGGCCAGCGCCTGAACGGCTGCGTTTCGCCGGCCTGCTGGCGAGCGACGGCGAGGCCCGGCGCCTGCTGCGCGAGGCCGAGGCCTTCGATCGCCTGCTCGACATGGCACCACGGGTTTCGGCGCCCCGGCAGGCGGCGCTCGCCGATCGCATCGTGGCCAAGGCGCTGGCGGAGCCGCGCGTGGCGCGCGGCGGCGGCCCAGCCCTTTCGGGCGCCCCCGCTGGCGCTGCGCATCGCCCGCCCGAGATCGAACTCGGCGCCGGCAACGTCACCAGCATGGGCGAGGCCCGTGCGGCCCGTCGGCCGATGCGGCCGATGCTGGAACGCTCGTCGTGGCCGGCTGCGGCGCTGCTTGCGGCCTCGCTGGTGCTCGGCCTGTTCGCCGGCAATACGGGCCTGTTCCCCGATGTCGGGTTGAGCCTGGCCGGCATGGCCGCCGGTGACAGTGATATCGACGGCCGCACGCTGGCCCTGGGGCCGGAGGTCGGCAGCGCGGCTGACGAGGATACGCTATGAGCGAGCAGGGTTCCGCGGTACCGACGCCGGGCGTCGCGCGCAGCCGCTGGCAGACGTGGGGCAAGCCTGCGCTGCTGGCGTCGCTGGCGCTCAACCTGCTGCTTGTCGGCGGCATGGTTGGCGGCATGATGGCGCGTCATCGCCATGGTGGTCCGGGGGGCGCTCAGGCGCCGATCGAGCGCGGCATCATCGCCTTCGTGCGGACGAACCTTCCGCGCGATCGCGCGCAGGCGTTGCTGCAATCGGTCGAGGGGCAGCGGCCCGCGTTCAGGGCGGCGCGCAAGGACCTGCGTCAGGCCCGTGACGCCGCCTTCGAGGCGTTCACGGCCGGGACACTCGATCAGGTCGCACTGAGGGCGGCGCTGACCAAGGCGGGAGAGGCCGACGACAAGTTTCAGGCGCTGGGCACCAATGTCTTCGTCGATCTCGCTGGCCGCATGACGCCGGCCGAGCGGCAGGCCTATCGCGCCTGGCGCGAAGCCCAGGACCGGCACCACCATGGCCCGGGCGAGTCCGGCCGCGACGGCAAGAGCGGCGGGATGATGGGCCGGGGCGATCCTGCAAAGTGAAGCGAGCCGGCGCCGTGATAGGGAATCGCGCGCCGTCAGCTAGTCTTGATCCGGTGTCCGGCCCCGAGCGCCGTTCAGGGCTGTTCGGCAGGGCTTTTTTGAGCCAAGGCGTGGCGCCAGAGCGAAGCGTCGCGTCGCGGGGTTCAATGCAGGCGGTGGGCGAACAGATCGGGCTGGCGGGCCTGATCGAGCACACAGCGGATGCTCCAGCTCCGGCCGTCCGTGCGCGGTCCCTCGAGGTGGCCGCAGCCCTGCAGTTCCAGCAGCATGCGGGCGAGCGTCAGGCGCAGCGGGGTGCCTTCGCCTTCCGACGTGCCGGTCGATGGCGTGACCGAGATGTCGATGACGGCGTGGCCGTCCTGGCTGGCCATCGCAACGGTGACGCTGCCGCTTGGACCGGTGCGATCGGCGGCTTCGGACAGCAGATTGATGAGGATCTGGCGCAGGGCGCGGCGATCGCCTTCGACCGCCAGGCCGCCGGCATCGGCGATGGCGAGGCGTGGCAGGCAGCAGCCGCGATCCATGGCCAGGTGGCTGACGCAATCGCCGAGCAGGTCGGCGAGATCGATCGTGGCGGTCGTGCCGCCGTCGCGATTGCGGGCCAGCAGCTCGGTGAGGGCCAGGGTATCCTCGGCCGATTTCAACAGAGAGCGGCTGCTGTCGCGGATGTGGGACAGGTATTCCTGGTAGCGGGGATGGCCGACGGGGCCGAACAGCTCCTGGTTCATCAGGTCCGAGAAGCCGATGATGGCATTGAGCGGCGTGCGCATCTCGTGGCTGATGTGGCCCATCAGATCGCGCCAGACCTCGTCGCAGGGGCGCTGCGGAGCGGCGGCCAAGGCGGCGGCCGGGCGGGCCGGCTCGGGTGCGCAGACAGGAGCCGGTGCGAGCGCCAGGAAGGACATCGGCTCCGACACCGGCGCCAGGGGTTGGCAGAGCGCGGACAGCTCCGGCTTTTTGCCCGCGCCGTGCGCGCTCCACAGAACGAGCAATGCCAGGCCGGTCGCGCCCGAGACGAGGAGTGCCGCGAGTTCGGGGCCGGTCGGCACGGCGGCCACGATGACGGTCAGGTGCAGCAGGGCGGCGATGCGCAGCCAGCCGAGGGTTTGCCGATCGGCCTCGGGTTCGGCGCGCGCGGCGGGAGCCAGGTCCTGCGCGCCGTCGGCGCGCAAGTGGCCATCGCCGAGGCACACGAGCCCCTGCGGTGTGGCGGACGAAGTCCACGCCATCCCATTCCCCCAGCGAATTTTCAGAAGTGTTTGCCCCTCGATCGCAAGCAGCCGGAACTCGCGGTGCCGAATCGACGACTCCAATGTCGCCGAACCGCGACTCGCCGTCGAGGGAGTTTAAATCTGGGCAAGAAAAAGGCGCAGCGATGTCAAGAACTTTCAGCGAACATCGGCGCCGCTGAAACGTCGTCTGTGCCGCGAGCGCCGACGTCAGTCGGCGTCCAGCCGGGCGTGCGTGGCGGCCGGATCCTGCACCGGTTCCGTCGGCACCGTGAAGCCGCCCTCGGCGACCATGCGCGCGAACAGGCCCTTGTCGGCGACGAGGCTGGTGAAGGTGCCGCGTTCGACGATGCGGCCGTGGTCGAGCACGATGATCTCGTCGGCGTTGGCGACCGTCGACAGGCGGTGCGCGATGATGAAGGTGGTGCGCCCCTTGCGCAGGGCATCGAGCGCGCGCTTGATCTTTGCCTCGGTCTCGGCGTCGAGGGCGCTCGTTGCCTCGTCCAGGATCAGGATCGGCGCATCCTTCAGGATGGCGCGGGCAACCGCGAGACGCTGCCGCTCGCCACCCGACAGTGAGGCGCCGCGCTCGCCGATGACGAAGCCGTAGCCTGCTTCCTTGCGCATGATGAACTCGTGCGCTTCCGCGAGCCGGGCCGCCCGCTCGACGTCGGCGTCCGAAGCATCGGGGCGGCCGATGCGGATGTTGTCGGCGATCGAGCGGTTGAACAGCCCGGCGTCCTGGAACACCACGCCGATGGTCGAGCGCAGCGAGGCGAGCGTCAGATCGGCGATGTCGTGGCCGTCGACCAGAATGCGGCCGGAGGCCGGCGCACGCAGCCGCTGCAGCAGGCCGAGCGTCGTCGTCTTGCCCGAGCCTGTCGGACCGACCAGCGCCAGCGTGCGTCCGGCGGCGACCGAGAAATCTATGTCGAACACGCCCTGCTGGCTCTTGGGGAACTGGAACGACACCTTGTCGAAGGTGACAGCGCCTTTCACCGGCTCGGGGAGCGCGACGGCTCCCGGCTTCTCCTCGATGGCGGATTTCTCGTCGAGCAGGGTGAAGAACGTGCGCAGCGTGGCCGAGCCCTGGTGCAGGCCGGTGACGAAGCCGGACACCTGGTCGAGCTTGCCGATCAGCAGACCGGCGAAGGAGACGAAGCTGACGATCTGGCCGACCGACAGCTCGCCGCGCGCGGCCAGCACCGAACCCATGGCGAACACGGCCACCATGGTGATGGTGGCGGCGGCGCGCTGCAGGATGGTGAGCAGGCCCCACCACGTCAGCACCGGATACTGCGCCTTGAGCAGCACCGTCGACATGCCGCGCATGGCGTCGGCTTCCGCCTTCAGCCGATTGAAGCTTTGCACCACGGTGACGTTGCCGATGACGTCTCCGACGCGGCTCGACAGCTCGTAGCGGTAGTTCTCGACCTCCGACTGGCCGGTCGATGTCTTGCGGATGGCGACCATGTTGAGGATCGTATAGGCGACCGCCAGGATGCCGAGGATCAGCGCCATGCGCGCGTCCATGCTGATCGCCGTCGGTACCAGCAGGATGATGCCGACGAAGGCGGCGAGCTGCTCGCGCAGGGCCCTGAGCCAAAGCCAGAACAAGCCGTCCGAGCCCCAGGAAATCGCGCTGACGATGGCGCCGGACCCGCGCTCGGCGTGGTAGCTGACGGGCAGCGTGATGGCGCGCTCGAAGGCGTCGGCCATGACGGCGAGGCGGCGGCGGTGGGCGAGGCGGTCGGCCCACACCGAGACGACGACGCCGGCCAGGATGCCGAACAGCCCGAGCGCCGCCCATAGTCCGATCAGGCTGAAGGCGCTCTGCTGCTTCGACAGGGCATCGACGACGCGGCCGAAAAGGATCGGCTCGGCCAGCTGCACGATGGCGATGGCGACGTTGGCGAGCGCCAGCGATATGGCGAGCCCCTTCTCGGGGCCGAGGTAGGAGAGCGCGCGCGTGTAGATGCGGACGAGATCCATGCGTGTCCTGCGGCAGATGCTGGGACGGGGCGGCCCGAGCGAATGACACTCGTGCGCCGGTGCGAAGGCAGCCGGCGCGCCCCCCGCTTTTTGAGACCCGACCGCTATCGGACCGCGATCCGCATGGCAACAGCAAGTTGAGCGCGAACCTGGCTCGCGGGGCCCGCCGCTAACGCCCCGGCAGCATGCGGCGCAGCACGTTGTCCTTTCGGATCAGGTGGTGGAACAAGGCGGCGCCGATGTGCATGCCGGCGAGGCCGAGGATCGCGAAAGCGCCGAGCGCATGCCAGCCGAAGACGCGCTTGGCCATGTCCTCGCTTTCCCCCGTGACGGCCGGCAGCTTGACGCCGAATAACTCCAGCGCCGGGTAGTAGGAAATACCGATGTAGCCCAGCACCGGCACCAGGAGCAGCAGCCCGTAGAGCAGCCAGTGTGTGGCGTGGCTTGCCGCCTTCTGCCAGGGCTCGATGGTGGGCTCGTCGGCCGGCGCGCCGTGGCTGAACCGATAGGCGAGACGGGCCAGGATGACGGCCAGGATGACGATCCCGAGCGCCTTGTGCGAGCTGTAGAGCGTGTTGGTGAGGCCGTCCCAGACGCCGTATTCGATCTCACCCTTGTCGTTCTTGAACGGCATCTTGTTGCCGCGGTACGCCATGTAGAATCCTACTGGAGCCTGCACCAGCAGCAGCGCCACAGTCAGCCAATGGAACAGGCGTGCGCGCGGCGAATAGACCTCGTAAGAAGCGGCTGGGAGCTTCGGGTGAGATCCGCTGGCAGAGCCGTCGAGGGGCTTTGGCCCGTGAGACTTGGGCATGGCTGTCGGCCTCCGATCATTTCTTGGCGAGCAGCCGGCACGCGAGGCGACGACGCGAGCCTCAAATCCGACTGCGCAAGTCGCAATCGAATAGCACATCTCCGTCGCCGAGGACATGCACCGTCGTCTGCGGCCGGATGGCCTCGGTGAGGCGGGCGATCGGTGTCAGGCTCAGACCGGACTTGCCCGAGCCGAGCAGCATCGGCGCGACCAGCACATGCAACCTGTCGACGGCGCCGGCATCGACGAACGCCGACACCGTCACCGCGCCGCCCTCGATCAGCAGCCGGACGAGGCCGCGCGCGTACAGGGCGGCGATCACGGCCAGCGGCGGCATTTGGCCATCGATGCGCGCGATCTCGATCACCTCCACGCTCTCGGGCAGGGCGGTGCGGGCCTCGGGCGTGCGCACCACGATGCGGCGGGCGCCGTCCGTGCCGTCGAGCAGAGCGGCTGTCGGCGGCAGCCGTCCGCCCGGGTCGAGCACCACACGGGCCGGGTTCGGGCCCACGACGCGGCGCACGTTGAGCTTGGGGTCATCGGCGATGGCCGTGCCGACGCCGACCACGACCGCGTCGACAGACGCCCGCAGCGCATGAACGTGGTCGAGCGCGGCATCGCGGTTGATCCAGCGGCTCTCGCCCGTCACCGTGGCAATGCGGCCGTCGAGCGTCTGGCCGAGCTGGGCGACGACGAACGGGCGCGCCGGATCGGCGCCGCGGAGCGGTGCGAGCTTGGGATCATCACGGAGCGGCGTAAAGCTGGGCGCGTTGAAGAGCGTGGGGTCGGAGGACATGGCGAGGCTTTCGCGAGAGGTCGAGGTGGGTATACCGCCTCGGTGATCGCGATGCTATGGGCGAAGCCCAAGTGAAGGTCGGGGCTCTGCCCCGAGCCCCGCCAAAGGCCGAGGCCTTTGGAAACCTGGCGTCAGGTGGTGAGCAGAAGCTCGCCTTTGCCGATGGTGGAGGTGTCGCCGGCGAAGCGGTGGACGGGGCCGGTGATCGCCTTCGGCGCCAGGGCGCCGAGTTCGGCCGCCAAGTGGCGCGACAGGATGGCCAGGATGCCGAGCTGGTGGCGACCGCAGTCGACGAACGTCGGCAGCATGCGCGAGACCTTGGGCGAAACAAGCGTGCCGCGCCGGAGCAGCGGGCCGGGGCCATCGCCGAAGCCGCCCTCGGCCCACAACGTGCCGCCCATCATGCGGCTGCCGGCCGCCGCGCCGATCGCGCCCTTGGCCACGACCGTGCCCCGCCGCATGCGATCGCCACAGCGGCTGCCGATGGTTCCGCCGACGCGCACGGTGCCGCCGGCCATGCCGAATTTTTCGCCTGCGCGCGCCGCTCCGAGGCTGTCGCCGGCGTTGCCGCCGATCAGCAGCAGGCCGCCCGACATGCCGCTCGCCGCGTAGGCGCCCGCCGAGCCCTTGATCTCGAGGCGGCCGCCTTTCATGCCGAGGCCGGCGTAGGCGCCCGCATCGCCGTCGATGATGAGCGAGCCCGACGCGAGTCCGGCACCGATACCGTCGATACGTTCCGCGCCGCCCTCGATGACGATCTGGTCGGACGGCGAACCGGTGACCGTGAACACGTCGGCCAGCGCCAGGTCGTCGCCGCCCGTGCCGACGGCGAGGCGCTCGATGCCGCCGAGCGAAAGGCCGCCGATCTGGCCCGGCGTCAGGCGGGAGAGGTCGACGCGCGCGCTGGGCGCGGTGCGCAGCTTGAGGCGGAGCACGCTCATGCGACGAAGTCCTTCAGATGGTAGTGATGCTGGCCCAGCTTGCCGCCATAGTTGCCGGCGCTGACGCGCGTGACGCCCTTCCTGGCGCCGATATCGGTGACGGCTTTCAAGCCCGCCCGCATCGCCTCGGCGACGGCCTTCGATGTCAGCCCGTCGATGACCACCTCGAGCACGGCGATGGTGTCGGCGTCGAGCTCGGTTTTCACGGCACCCTTCAGCGTTGGGCAGAAGGCGTCGTTGGTCGAGGCCATGGCGCCCTTGTACTTGGAGCCGACCTTGGAGCCGGAGCGCACGATGCCGCCGGGGAACGGCGTGATGACGTCGGCGACCTTGGCGATGGCCTCCACGGCGGCTTCCGTGGTCTCCAGCAGGCCGGCGCGGTTGGTGCCGAGGATCAGCAGGTTGCCGCCGCCGACCGCATCCGTGGTCATGCCGACGGTGTCCTCGATGATGAACTCGCCGTCCATCACCGGCACGCGCCAGTAGCGGCGCTTGCCGAGGCGCTTCGAGGTCTGCCAGCCGTCGCCGAAGAAGCGGGGGCCAGCCGACAGGGGGAGCTTCTTGTCGGCGTCGAGGCCGTTGAAGCAGGCCGAGCCGGGCGAGGTCAATACGCACTGGCCGACGCGGTTCTTGAGCTGCGGCGCCAGGCTGTCGGGCGAGAAGCCGAACAGCAGCACGCGCACGCCGGGGCGGCCGTCGGGCGTCTCCTCGGGAGAGAGCACGCGGTCGATGCCGCATTCGGCGCCGCAGCCGATCACCGAGGTGCCGAAGCCGGTCATGGTGGTGGCGCAGATCATCGCCCACTTCGGCGTGTCGGCGGTGATGACGAGCGCGGTGCCGCTCATGCCGAAGGCCTCGGCGAAGGTGTCGTCGATGCGGACGCCGTTGACGACCATCGGCTTGGCGGCTGCTGCTGCCGGGGTGGGTGTCGTGCTGGTGCTCATGAGTGGCGCGCTCCCGTCGGCTGCACGATGATGCTGCCCTTGTCGCCCTGGATGATCTCGTCGTCCGAGAGGCGGAAGTTGTCCAGCGCAACGGTGTGGTAGCGGCGGAAGTAGTCCTGCAGGCTCTTTTCTATGCCGCGATCGTAGGCCGGCCGCGCGACGTGCGTGGCGCCGGTGACGACCTTGACGATGCGGCCCGAGCGCACGATCAGCTCGCCGTTCTTGAACACGAAGGCAGGCGTGGCGAACATCGCCTCGCGGTCGGCATTGTCGTCGTAGACGGTGATGTCGGCCGAGGCGCCGACGCCCAGATGCCCGCGATCCTTGAGGCCGAGGCTCTTGGCCGGTCCGGCGCGCGTCATGATGGCGATTTCGTAGAGCGAGTATTCGCGTCCCAGCGACTTCAGGATGGTCGCCTTCTGCGCCTGCGGATGCAGCTTCTGCAACATGTCGTTGCGGAAGCCCTTGTCCATGAGCAGGCGGATCAGGTGCGGGTAGCAGGTAAACGGCGCGCCGTTCGGATGATCGGTGGTGAGGAAGATGCGCCACGGGTCATCGACGAGCAGGAACGTCTCGAGCCCGATGGCCCACTGCAGTGCGTTGACGTAGCTCTTGTCGCGATACTTCATCGGCACGACGCCGCAGCCGGCATCGCACTCGATGTCCATGACGACCCACTTCTTCGGCACCGCGCTCTTGGTGTTGCCGTACTGGCGCATGCTGTCGCCGGACGCCGTGCAGGTCTGGCCGAACAGCACCTGGCCGATGTCGATGGAGACGTTCCTGTTCTTGTTGAGCAGCTCGGCGATGCGCGGCGCGCCGGAGGAGAACTTCATGTCTCCCTCCGTGCCGTAGCTGTGGAACTGGATATGCGTCAGGTGGATCGGCACGCCTTCGGACGCCTGGATGGTGGCGAGCGTGGTGTCGACGTTGCCGGGGACGCCGAGGTTGCAACCGTGGATGTGGAGGGGATGCGTGACGCCGAGCTCCTGCAGGCCGCGCGCCAGCGTCAGGATGATCTGGCGCGGCGTATGGCCGTAGTGGGCGTGCTTCTCGTCGAGGTCGAGTTGGCGCTGGTTGAATTTGAAGGCCGAGATGCCGCCCGGATTGACCACCTTCACTGCGATCGCCTGCGCGGCGTGCATGGTCCAGGCGATGTAGTCTTTGATGAAGGCGAAGTCCTTCTTTTCCGTCATCGAGCGCAGCAGGAAATCGTCGCTGCCGAGCATGACGAAGGCGCCTTTGTCGACCATCGGCGTGTCGCCCATCTCCATGTGGGCCTGGCGCGCGTTGGCGGGCAGCATGGCGGGCTCGAAGCAGGCGGTGTAGCCCATCTCGGCGTAGCGGTAGCCGGCGGTCAGCGTCGAGGGGATGGCGTGGCCGCAGCCGGCGCGCGTCAGATGCGTGCGGGCCACCTCCTCGCCCTGGTGGTCCTCCGGCATCAGCATGCGCGCGATCGTTACCTTGCCGCCGCCGATATGGGTGTGCGGGTCGATGGCGCCGGCCATCACGACGCGGCCCTTGACGCTGTATTCCTCGTCGACCTTCGCCGAGGGGTCGGCGGCGGCGATGCGGCCGTCGCGGACGTAGATGTCGCGCACCTCGCCGTTGATGCCGTTGGCGGGGTCGTAGACTTTTCCGCCGGTGAGCTTGATGAGCATGGGGTTCGTCCCGGCCTTCCCTGGTTCGCTTGTAGTGTTTTTATCGTTGTCTTCGCGTCGCCGGCGCCATTCTGCGGCAAGGGGCCGAGTGGGGCTCCCACGCTGCCGGACCATCGCGCGTGCAATCAGCACACCACGCCCGCGCGCACGTCGCGGCGCAGGCTCGCCCTACAGCGCCGCCTCGATGCCTTCCAGCACCGCCGCGGCGCTGGGCAGATCCGAGCGGCCGAGATCGCGCAACGGCAGCGAGACGACGTTGTCGCAGCGCACGATGCGGCCGGCGTGGTCGACGCCCGGCGTGCCGACCGGGATCAGCACGGCCGGCGTGCCGGCGAGCTTCAGGCCCGGCGTCGCCAGAACCACCATCGGCAGCTTGGTCGGCGGCGGCGCGAGGTCCGGCGTGTAGGACGCCAGCCACACCAGCAGGTCGGCCTCGTCGGTGGCGGCCAGCCGCGCGATGGAGTGGCGATAGGGATCGTAGTCCGGCTTGCCGGAGGCGTAGCTGACGCGCAACGGGTAGCCCGATTGCCAGGCGCAGACCGCGCCCGCCGTCACCGCGCCCTCGTTGCCGCCGAGCGACAGGCCGGCGAAGCGGCCCTTGACGTTCAGCTCCTTGACCAGATCGGACAGCGTCTGCACCGTCAGATCGGCGTCGGCGAAGTTGAGGCTCGGTGGCGCCCACACCATGACGCCGTAGCTCGCAGCCCGGCAGCGCTCGGCCAGCGCGATGACGTCGGCGCGCTTCAGGCCGGCAATCGTGTCGCCGGCTATGGCAGCGCCGCGCAGATGCGCGCGCACGGCGGCGAGCACGTCGCCGACCTGATCGGGCGGGCAGGGCAGGCTCTGCACCTCGGCCACCGTGGCGCCTCTGGCGGCGGAAGTATCGAGGCCAGAGCCGAGGAAGACGATGGTGCGCTTGGCGCCACCCTCGAACATCGTTTCCGGCACGGTGACGATGCGCTCGAAGAAGCGCGGGTGCAGCTTGTGGATGTCGCTGCCGACGACGACGATCAGATCGGCGCGGTTGCGCACCTCGGTGAGCGTCGACATCACCCAGCCGGACGATTGCAGGACGCGGAAGTTGCGTGTCTGCGCCTCCGAGAGCGCGTGGTCGACGACGCCCCCGGATCGATCGGCCAGCGCCATCACGGCGCGCATGCCCTCGACATCGGTGCCGAGCCCGCCGAACAGCGGCAGGCGCGCCTTGCCGATCAGCCCGGCGGCGGCGCGGATGGCGGCTTCCAGCGTCGCCGGCTTGCCGTCGACCTGCGGCACGGCGCCGGCGACCCTGCGCTCGAAGCCGGCCTTGGCCTTGTCACAGCCGTTGCGGCGCACGACGACGCCACCGACGCCGCTCTCGATCTCGAGATCGTCACAGACGATACCGCAGAACGGACAGGCAACGTCGGTGCGCACGCCGTGCTTCGGCGCAGCTCCTGGTTTCGGCACGGCTGAGGAATGCGGCACGCCCTGGGCGGCCAGCGCGTCATTTTTCGACGTCATTATGTTCGCGTTTCTCCCTGGTCGTCGCTGCTGACAAAAGCACGGACGAAAGTATAAGACAACAGCCGATGCGGCAGTTCCCCGGTTCTGCGCCCGACGCGCGGTGCGGCCGGTTGTCCGGAGTTCGCCGCGAGGAAGCGGGGCGGGCGCCGGTGGCGGCGGCATCCGATGCGCGCTTGCCGTTTCTGTCGGCTCGGATGGCCGGCGGGGCGCATGCAGCCCCGATTGCACCACGGCGGTGTGCTCGACTATTGTCCCGCGCCGCGTATCCCGCGCGCCGAGCTTCGGGCTCGGGTCTCGCGGTTCAGCCGGGCCCACGCCCCATCACACGACGAGACGACACACGAGCAACGACAACAAGGTAGCGTTCAAGGGGAGGAAATTCGATGTTGAGAGCGTTCGCCGGCGGCTTTGCGGTGGCGACCCTGGCGGCGGCGGCGATCGGCCTGTCGCCGGCCGGCGCGCATGGACCGACGCGCCAGAAGGTGGTCGAGAAGATCGAGATCAACGCACCCGCCGCCAAGGTGTGGGGCGTCATCGGCAACTTCCAGGACATGAGCTGGCACCCGGCCATCGAGAAGACGGAAGGTACCGGCGGCAACGAGCCGAATGCCACCCGCAAGCTGACCCTGAAGGGCGGCGGCGTGATCGAGGAGAAGCTCGGCAAGTACAGCGCCGACGGCAAGTCGCTCGCCTACGAGATCACCAACGTCGACGTGAAGGTGCTGCCGGTTACCAATTACTCGTCGACCCTCTCGGTCAGCGAGGAGGGCGGCAAGTCGACGGTGGAATGGAAGGGCGCGTTCTATCGCGGCTATGTCAACAATGATCCTCCGCCGGAACTCAGCGACGAGGCGGCGGTGAAGGCCGTCACCGGCGTCTACAAGGCCGGCCTCGAGGCGTTGAAGGCCAAGGTCGGCGGCTGAGAGGGATGAGCCTCGCCCGCCTCGCTCGGCTCCTCGGGAGCTACCCCCACCCCCGGCCCCTCCCCACAAGGGGGAGGGGCGACGTGACGTCGATGCTTGGGCGACGCGGTTCCCCTCCCCTTGACGGGGAGGGGTTAGGGGTGGGGTGGGGGTCCGCAGCGGTCGCAGTGCTCTTTGCCGTCCTCGCCATCCTGGCGATGCACACCGCTCAGGCTGCGGCGCAATCGCAGGCGTTCGTCACCAATCAGCCCGGGGACTCGCTCTCCGTGGTTGATCTCGCCAGCATGAAGGTGCTGCGAGAGGTCAGGATCGGCGGCAAGCCGGCTGGCGTCGCCATCGGCGCCAGCGGCACGCGGGCCTATCTGACGGCGCCCGAGGGGCGCGAGGTCGTCGTCGTCGATACGGAGACGCAGGCCGTCGTCAAGCGCCTCGCCGTCGGCAAGGGGCCGGTCGGCATCGCGGCGGCGCCGGTCAAACCCCGCGCGGCGAACGCCGAACCGGCGGCCGCGGCGGTGGCTGCGGCGCAGATCGTCTACATCGCCGACTGGTACGACCATACGCTGTACGTCGTGGCGCCAGAGGGGGCCGGCATTCTCGCTGCCATTCCCGTCGGCCAGTCGCCATCGGGAGTCGCCGTGACCGGCGACGGCAAGCTGGTGCTGACCGCCGATCGCGACAGCAACGCGGTCTCGATCATCGAGACCGCGACGAACAAGCACCTCGGCAGCGTGAAGGTCGGCGAGCGGCCGTTCGGCGTCACCATCGACGACAGCGGCCAATGGGCTTTCACCGCCAATGTCGGCAGCGACGACGTGACGGTGATCGACATCGCGGCGCGCGCGGTGATCGGCACCGTCAAGGTTGGGCGGCGGCCCTACGCGGTGGCACTGACCGGCGGACGCGCCTTCGTCACCGACCAGTATGCCGGAACGGTGAGCGTCATTGGCATCGGGAGCCTGCGCACGCTGGCCACCATCGAGGTCGGTGATCACCCGGAGGGCATCGCCGCCGACGCCGACGGCCGCTTCGTCTACGTCGCCTGCTGGGGAGACAACGAACTGGTCAAGATCGACGTCGCGAGCCTCGCCGTGGTCGGCCGCGCCAAGGTTGGCGACGGGCCGCGCGCGTTCGGCGCCTTCTTGAAGTAACCATATGGGGCGGCTATCAATTCGTGCGCTTTGAGCAGGTCTTGACGGTCCGGGACGTAACGGGTCTCCTCGGGGCGTGGCCCGACCTGATCACGAAGAATTGCCCCAGGGCGGTCTGATCCGGCCGGCGGGAGCGGATATATCGAACGCAAGGTCGTCGCCGACGACGACACACGAGACGACGACGAAGACAACGACTGCCGACATCGCAGAAGGCAGCACCCTGTGGAGGAACCGGTTCGCATGCCTGCTTTCAACTTCAGCCGCCGTCTCATTGGCATCCTTGCGCTCGGCGCCGTGACGGCCGTCGGCGGTGTGCTGGCGCCGTGGCATGGCCTGGCGCTGGCCGCCGACACCCCCGCTGCGGCCGCTCCGCCAGCCAAGTCCGTGGCCGAGATCCTGTTCGAGACCAAGCATCTCTCCAGCCTGCCGAACGGTGCGGAGACCAAGTATCGTTTCCAGCGCGTGGTGTCTGACGAGAAGATGCTGGGCGCCCCCATCTCCGACGATATCGCGCTCGCCGTGACAAAGCTCAACGCCGATGGCACGCGCGAGGTGACGATGAAGGTGTTCACCGGGGAGCGCGCGCGCGATCCCGAAGTGGTGCCGGACCTGACCGGCAACCCGGTGCTGGTGTTCTTCCTCGACCGCTCGGTGAATAACTTCTCCTCGCTGGCCGGCGGCAACCGCAACTACCTGAAGGGCAAGTTCCGCGACGGCCTGCGCGAGAAGGCCAAGATCGAGGCCGCAAAGATCACGTTCAACGGCAAGGCGGTCGACGGCTGGCGCATCAAGGTTTCGCCCTACGACAACGACCCCAATGCGCTGCGCATGCTGGGCTACGAGGGCGCCGAGTTCACCTTCCTCGTCAGCGACGCGCTGCCGGGCTACATTGCCGAACTGGTGGCCCACTACGAGAGCGGCATCAAGGATGCGCCGAAGCTCGAGGAGCGCATCACGCTCGCCGGCATCGGAGGTGCCAAATGAACCGGTTTCGCGCCGTGCGTCTGGCCGTCGTCATCGCTTTGGGCGCGCTGTCGAACGGCGCGGCGTCGGCGCAGCAGGCGGGGGGCGCGGCGGCCGGCGGCCTGCTGGTGCCGGAAAGCACCGTCATCGGCGGCGCGGGCGCCGTCAAGGCGGCGCCCTCGGCCCCGGCACCCGACAGCGCCACGTCGGCCGCCAACGACTATCCGACGGTGGCGCGCGCCGACTACGTGTTCGCGTGCATGCAGGTCAACGGTCAGACGCGCGACGTGCTCGAGAAGTGCTCGTGCTCGATCGACGTCATCGCCTCGCTGCTGCCCTTCGCGGAGTACGAGGAGGCCGAGACCGTGATGTCGATCCGCCAGCGCGGCGGCAAGGCGATCGGCATCTGGGAGCACGGGCCCGCCAAGGAGAAGGTCAAGACCATGAAGCGCGCCCAGATCGAGGGCGAGCTGCGCTGCTTCTAGTCGCGCGGGGGGGCTGGGCGCTGGCGACAGATGTGCAGCCGGCGCGGGTCAGCGACGCCGGGGCGGGCCGGGGCGGCGGCCCTGGCGGCCGGCGCCGCGATGACCGGGCAGGCGGCTCATGCGCAAACCCTTGACGGAGCCGAGCGCGCCTTGCGCGGGCGGCGTGATCATCTCGAAACGCAAAGCGCCGGCCGAGGGGATGGCCTCGACGAGACGCACCTCCACCGCGTCCCCCAGGCGATAGGCGCCACCGGAGCGCGCGCCGACGAGGGCATGGGCCGCCTCGACATGCTGGAAGTATTCGTCGCCGAGCGATGAGATCGGCACGAAGCCGTCGGCGCCCGTGTCCTTCAGGCGCACGAACAGGCCGGAGCGCGTGACGCCGCCGATGCGGGCCGCGAACTTGGCCCCGACGCGATCGGCCAGATGCGCGGCGATCAGGCGGTCGATGGTTTCGCGCTCGGCCATCATGGCGCGCCGCTCCGCCTCGCTGATCTGCTGTGCGATTGGCTTCAGCCCGGAGCGCGCGTCGTCCGGCATGCCGTCGTCGCCAGCCCCGAGCGCCGCGATGAGCCCGCGGTGCACGAGCAGGTCGGCATAGCGGCGGATGGGCGAGGTGAAGTGCGCGTAGCGGCGCAGGTTCAAGCCGAAGTGGCCGATGTTGCCGGTGTCGTAGATGGCCTGCGCCTGCGAGCGCAGCACCACCTCGTTGACCAGCTCCGGCACCGGCATCTCCTTCGCCTTGGCCAGGATCTTGTTGAAGGCGCCGGGACGCAGATCGCCGGCCGGCGGCAGTTTCAGGTCGATGGTCTCCAGGAACTCGCGCAACGCCTTCAGCTTCTCCTGGCTCGGCGCGTCGTGCACGCGATAGACGACGGCGCCTTTCTTCTGCTCCAGCGTCTCGGCGGCGGCGACGTTGGCCTGGATCATGAACTCCTCGATCAGGCGATGCGCGGCCAGCCGTTCCGGGATCAGCACGTCGGCGACGCGGCCGTCCTTGTCGAGCTTGATCTTTCGCTCAGGGAGATCGAGGTCGAGCGGCTCGCGTGCGTCGCGGGCCTTCGACAGCGCGGCATAGGCGCGCCACAGCGGCCGCAGGGCCGTCTCCATCAGGGGCAGGCATTTCTCGGTCGGCGCGCCGTCGATAGCGGCCTGCGCTTCCTGGTAGCTGAGCTTGGCGGCCGAGCGCATCATGGCGCGCATGAAGCTGTGGCCGCGCTTCTCGCCGTCGCGGTCGAAGGTCATGCGCACGGCGAGGCAGGGGCGGTCCTCGAGTTCGCGCAGCGAGCAGAGATCGTTGGAGATGCGCTCGGGCAGCATTGGCACGACGCGATCAGGGAAATAGACCGAGTTGCCGCGCAGCTGGGCCTCGCGATCGAGCCGCGAGCCCGGCCGCACATAATGTGCCACGTCGGCGATGGCGACCAGCACGCGGAAGCCGCCCGGATTGGCCGGATCGGGGTCGTCCTCGGCGAACACGGCGTCGTCGTGGTCGCGCGCGTCGACCGGATCGATGGTGAGAAGCGGCACCTGGCGCAGATCGGTGCGGCTGCCGAGCTGGGCTTGTGTCAGCGCTTGCGTTTCCGCGATCACGCCCTCGGGAAAGTCGTCCGGGATGCCGTACGCATGCACGGCGATGAGGCTGATCTGGCGCTGGTCGTCGGGGTTGCCGAGCGACTCCAGGATGCGCGCCTGGGGCGAATGCGTGCGGCCCTTGGCGGCGAGGTCGAAGCGCACGAGGTCGCCGTCCTTCGCGCTGGCCTCGTCGCCGGGCGCGATGCGCCAGGAGCGCAGCTCCTTGCGGTCGATGGGCTCGATGGTGCCGCCGCCGGCCTTGACGAACGTGCCGCGCGCCTTTTCGCGCGTGGTGTCGGCGCGGAAAATGCCGAGCAGGCGCCGCTTCTCCTTCGGCAGCCGCTTCAGGACGTGCGCCTCGAAGCGATAGCCGGCGACGTCCGCCGTCTCCAATGTGGTGATGCGCGCCAGCACGCGGTCGCCAATGCCGACCTCCGCTTCGTGCGCGCCTTTCGGCTTGCCGTCGACCAGCAGCACGCGCGGGCGCTCCTCGTCCGGCTCCTCCCACACGATCGGAATGCCGTAGAGGTCGCCCTCGCGATCGCGCCCCGTGATGTCGAGCACGGCGACCGGCGGCAGGCCGCCCTTAGGCCGCATCTCACGCCGGTTGCCGCTGAGCGAGCCGTCGTGCGCCATCTCGGCGAGCAGGCGCTTCAGCGCGATGCGGCCGCCGCCGCCGATGCCGAAGGCGCGCGCGATCTCGCGTTTTCCCACCTTCTGCTCCGAGCCCTTGATGAACTCGAGCACCTGCTTGCGCGTCGGCAGCTCGCCGCCGACACCGGGCTTGGCATCTGCCGGACGCCTCTTCCTTGCCGGGCCCTGTCCGGGCGGCAGCTTGCCTTTTTTTGCCATTGCGAGCCGTCCATCTGTGGTGCGGAGCGTGAAACCGGCCGACACGTTAAGGCGGTTCTCGCGATGATTTCAACGAGGAGACTTCGATCGGAACGCCGGCCAGCGCATCCAGGGCGCCATGATCAGCGGCAGCACCATAGCCGGAAGCAGCAGCGGATGCGCCAGCATCGCGTCGGCCACGGCGCCTGCCGCCGCGCCGATCGCGTAGGCGAGCCAGACGAAGCCGTAGATGGCATAGCCGCCCGAGGCCGGCGCCTCGCGATCGCGCAGCCGCCACATCCAGGCGGCAAGCCCTTCTCCGACCTTCTGGATATTGCCGGTGACGAACACCGTGTTGAGGGCGACGCCGTTGAAGCGGTTGGCGGCGGAGTTCTGCAGCCCCATGGCGAGCGGCAGCACCAGGGAAGCGGTCAGATGGTCGAGGAAGCCGCACAGCACCAGGAGGGCGGCGGCCGTACACAGCGCCTGCCAAACCGCGACGCCGGATTTCAGCAGCACCTGGGCCAGCACGACGCCGACCAGGAACACGAAAATGATCGCCGCGTGATAGCCGGCGGCGGCGTACTTGTGGCCGGCCACCTCGATCCCGAGCAGGATGGTGTTGCCCGTCATCAGCCCGGCGAAGGCCTGATAGCGCAGATAGCCGACCGTGTCGGCATAGCCGGCGATGAGCGCGAGCAGGAACGCCTGGAGCATGCCGCCATTCCCTCGGGCGTCTCGGTCTGGGGGATCGTTCTCGGTCTTGCCGCGAGGCGTTCCGCCATGTTTGCGCGCGCTGCGCGCGCAAGGTTTGGTTCAGGCAAGATGGCAAACTGGATGTAGCGACGCAATGCGCCTCGCGTGCCGCAGCTTCCCTCTCCCGGGACGGGAGAGGATGCCGGCAGACAGGTGTGAGGGACTTTGATCTGGCTCCCCGCCCGCTTGAAGCCCCTCATCCACCCTGCGGGCACCTTCTCCCCATGGGAGAAGGAAAGGAGGGGCTGCCGAGGCTTTCATCGCGACGTCTCAGAACGGCATGTCGTCGTCGTCGATGCTGCTGGCGGCCTTGGCCCCCTTCGCCCCTGCCTTCTTGGCCGGCGCCTTCTTCGCAGGTGCCTTCTTCGCCGCTGGCTTGGCGTCGTCGCCGGCCGATTTGGCTGCGGCCTTCTTGGCCGGCGCCTTCTTGGCCGGCGCCTTGGCCTTCTTGCCCCCGCCCTTGGCGGCGCGCTCGGCGAGCAGCATCACCGCCTGCTCCACCGTCACCGCGGTCGGCTCGGTGCCCTTGGGCACGTTGGCGAACACCTTGTTGTGCGCGATGTAGGGGCCGTAGCGGCCGTTCAGCACCTCGATCTTGCCGCCCAGCTCCGGGTGCTCGCCCAGGTCCTTCAAGATCTGCTTCTGCGGCGCGCCGCGGCCGAAGCGGCCACCGCCCTTGCCGGCCTTCTTGTCGGCGATCAGCGTCACGGCGCGGTTGACGCCGACCGTGAACAGGTCCTCCACCGACTCCAGATTGGCATAGGTCTTGGCGCCGTCGTGCTCGTGCACGATGAAGGGACCGAAGCGCCCCAGGCCGGCGGTGATGGTGCCGCCTTCGGGATGCGGGCCGATCTCGCGCGGCAGGCGCAACAGCTGCAGCGCCTTGTCGAGATCGATGGTCGCCGCGTCCAGCCCTTTCGGGATGGACGAGCGCTTAGGCTTCTCCTCGCCGGCGCCTTCGCCGAGCTGCAGATAGGTCCCGAAGCGACCGCTGCGCACCGTCACCTCGAGGCCGGTGTCGGGATCGAAGCCCAGCGACTTGCCATCGAGCGCCGCCGCCTCGCCGCCCTCGCCGGACTGCGCCAGCTGGCGCGTGTAGCGGCAGGGCGTCGCCTCGTTGCCGTAGTTGGAGCAGCCGATGAAGGCGCCGTTCTTGCCGGAAATCTTGAGAGAGAGCCGCCCGGTCCCGCACTTGGGGCAGGCGCGCGGGTCCGAGCCGTCCTCCTTGGCCGGGAAGACGTGCGGGCCCAGCATCTCGTTCAGCGCTTCCAGCACGTCGCCGACGCGCAGGTCCTTGATGCCGTCGACGGCGCCGGTGAAGTCGCGCCAGAAGTCGCGCAGCACATCCTTCCAGGCCAGCTTGTCGTCGGAGATGAGGTCGAGCTGCTCCTCGAGATCGGCCGTGAAGTCGAACTCGACGTACTTCTTGAAGAAGCTCTCCAGGAAGGCGATGACGAGGCGGCCCTTGTCTTCGGGGATGAGGCGCTTCTTGTCGATGCGCACGTACTCGCGCTCGACCAGCGTCGTCATGGTGGAGGCGTAGGTGGAGGGGCGGCCGATGCCGAGCTCCTCCATCTTCTTGACCAGCGTCGCTTCCGAGTAGCGCGGCGGCGGCTGGGTGAAATGCTGCTCGGCCTCGATGCCGCGATCGGTGACGCGCTCGCCTTCCTTCAGCGGCGGCAGGCGGCGGCCGTCATCCTCCACGTCCGCCGTGTCGTCCTTGCCCTTGTCCAGGGTGCGCACGCGGTCGTCGCGGCCTTCCTCGTAGACCTTGAGGAAGCCCTCGAACTGCACGACCGAGCCGGTGGCGCGCAGCGTGTAGAGCTTGCCGTCGCGGCCCCGGACCTCGATGTCGGCGGTGGTCTGTTCCAGCTCGGCGGAGGCCATCTGGCTGGCCACCGCGCGCTTCCAGATCAGCTCGTAGAGGCGCGCCTGGTCGCGGTCCAGATGGCGGGCCACATCCTGCGGCCGGCGCGTCACCTCGGTCGGGCGGATGGCCTCGTGCGCTTCCTGCGCGTTCTTGGCCTTGGTCTTGTACTCGCGGATGAAGGGCGCGACGTACTTCTGCGAATAGTCGCGCGCGATGAGCCCGCGGATGGCGTTGATCGCCTCCGGCACGATGGTGACGCCGTCGGTTCGCATGTAGGTGATGAGGCCGACCGTCTCGCCGCCGACATCGACGCCCTCGTAGAGGCGCTGGGCGAGCTGCATGGTCTGCTTGGCCGAGAAGCCGAGCTTGCGGGAAGCGTCCATCTGCAGCGTCGAGGTCATGAACGGCGCGAACGGGTTGCGCTTCACGCCCTTCTTCTCCAGGCGCACGACCTTGAACTCGCCCTTCTCGATGGCGCGCTTGATGGCGTGGGCGGTGTCGGAGTCCTTGATGTCGAGCTTCTTGAGCGTCGTGCCGTCGATGGCGTTGAGCCGGGCGCCGAAGGTGTCGCCGGCCGCGGTCGCCAGCGTGGCGTCGATAGTCCAGTACTCGTCGGTGCGGAAAGCCTCGATCTCGGCCTCGCGGTCGCACACCAGCCTGAGCGCCACGGATTGCACGCGGCCGGCCGAGCGCGCGCCCGGCAGCTTGCGCCAGAGCACGGGCGACAGCGTGAACCCGACGAGATAGTCGAGCGCCCGGCGGGCGAGATAGGCATTGACCAGCGGGCCGTCGATCTCGCGCGGCTGGGCCAGCGCCTCCTGGATGGCCTGCTTGGTGACGGCATTGAAGGCGACGCGCTGGACCGTGGTGCCCTTCTTCAAAGCCTTCTTCTGGGTCAGAATCTCCAGGATATGCCAGGAGATGGCCTCGCCCTCGCGATCAGGATCGGTGGCCAGGACCAGCTTGCTGCAGTCCTTCACCGCCGACACGATCTCCTTGATCGACCGCTTCGAGTTGTCGATCTCCCAGTGCATCTGGAAATCGTTGTCGGGCTCGACGGCGCCGTCCTTGGACGGCAGATCGCGCACGTGGCCGATCGAGGCGATGACCTTGTAGCCTCCGCCCAGGTACTTGTTGATGGTCTTGGCCTTGGCGGCCGATTCCACGATGACGACGTTCATTCCGCTCTTTCGGTCTGGCTCTGGGCGCAGCCAGGGCGTTTCGGCGACGGTGCGCTTACAGTCAGCGCTCGCGGCGCGAGACGGCGCGCGCATGGGTTCAAGGGAGCTGCGGCCAGGCGACTGGGGACGGCCTCGGCGGCGCTTGGAGGCGGCGCAACATGGTTGATGAGCGGCCGGAAGTCAAATCGGAGGCGCCCGCAATAGTTGTGTTGATGAAGCAAACACAACTTGTGGAGGCATTGCGGTTCGGATATTCCTTTAACTTATGAAGGTGTCGGACCGGTAGTGAGACCAAAGATGGGACTGGTGCGGAACGCAAGTTCAGAGGGCGCCGAGACCGCCAGCAGCAGCGGCGGCTCGGCGGATCAGTTCAGCTATATCGCCGACCTGTTGAGCGAACTACAGGGGATGGCCGATGCTGCCGGCGCGCGTCAGCTGGCGGCACTGATCGGCCTCGCCCATGTCGAAGCCAGCCGGAGCGCGGCGGAGCGGACGAAGCAGGGCCGCGGCTGACGGCTGGTGCGGCTTCGGTTGTGGGCTAGGGCAACGGCGCGTCCAGCAGGGACACCAGCTGGCCGCCATGCCGCGCGAGACGGCCGCCGAGATCCAGCTCCATCAGCACCACGTTGACCTCGCGGATGTTCAGCCGCGTGGCCCGCACGATCGTGTCGATATCGACCGGTGCGGGGCCGAGCGCCCCCAGGACGGCCGCGCGCTGATCATCGCCGAGAGGCGCGCGCGCCGGCGCCGGGAGAGGTTCCAACTCGTGCTCCGGTGGCGGGGGCTCGCTCAGGCCCCTTGCTGCGAGACCGAGCTGCGGCTCCAACGCCTCCAGGATATCGGACGCCTCGGTGACCAGCGTCGCGCCGGTCTTGATCAGCCGGTTGGTTCCCTCCGCGCGCGGGTCCAGCGGGTGGCCGGGCACAGCGAACACCTCGCGCCCCTGCTCGCCGGCGATACGGGCCGTGATGAGGGTGCCGGAGCGCCGCGCCGCCTCGATGACGACGACGCCGTGCGAGAGCCCCGAGACGATGCGGTTGCGGCGGGGGAACTCGCGCGCGCGCGGCTCGAACCCGGGCGGCATTTCGGACAGCAGGCAGCCGTCTTCGCCAATGCGCCGTTGCAACTCGGCGTGCTCCGGCGGGTAGACGATATCGATGCCTCCGGCCAGCACGGCGACGGTGCCGGTGCCCAGGCTCGCTTCGTGCGCCGCGCGGTCGATGCCACGGGCCAGCCCCGAGACGATCGCAAGACCGGCATGGCCGAGATCGGCCGCCATCTGCTGGGCCAGCCGGATGCCGGCAGCGGAAGCCTCCCGCGAGCCGACGATGGCGATCATCGGGGCCGCCAGCACTTCCGTGCGCCCCTTGGCGTAGATCATCGGCGGCGGCATATCGATGCTGGCCAGCGCGCGCGGATAGCCGGGCTCGATGGTGAACAGGGCGTGGGCGCCGCAGCGTTCGGCGGCCTCCAGCTCGGCCTCGGCGCGTGCCTTGGGGCAGACGCGAATGCCGCGCCGGTTGCCGCCGCGCCGGGCCAGCTCAGGCAGGGCGTCCAGCGCCGCCGCTGCGCCGCCGAAATGATTGATGAGCTGGCGGAAGGTGACCGGGCCGACATGCTCCGACCGAATCAGCCGCAGGCAGGCTATGCGCTCCGCGGGCCCGAGTTCTGCGACCGGCAGCGGAGCAGGCACGAACGGGAGGTCGGGTTGCCTATTTCTTCGCACCGATCCGGGGCTCCTGGCCGGCCATCAGCCGGTCGATGTTGGCACGGTGCTTGAGGATGAGCAGGATCGACATCACGGCCAGCAGCATGGCGGGCGCGGGATAGCCCAGCAGCCAGACGGCCAGCGGTGTCACGATGGCGGCGGCCAGTGCCGACAGCGACGAGTAGCGCGTGGCGAAGGCGACGACCAGCCACAGGCCGCAGAACAGCACCGCGAATTGCCAGGCGAGCCCGAGCGCGACACCGATGTAGGTGGCGACGCCCTTGCCGCCCTTGAAACCGAGCCAGACGGGGAAGATGTGCCCCATGAAGGCGCCGAGACCGCCGAGGAGCGCGGCCGCGACGGCCAGACCCGAGCCGGCGCCGATGCGCTCGGCGATCAAGACCGCCGCCGTGCCCTTGAGCGCGTCCAGCATCAGGGTCAGCGCGGCGAGGCCCTTGTGGCCGGTGCGCAGGACGTTGGTCGCGCCGATGTTGCCGGAGCCGATGTTGCGCACGTCGCCCAGCCCCGCCGCCTTGGTCAGGATGAGGCCGAAGGGGATCGAGCCCAGCAGATAGCCGAGGCCGAGCGCGCCGAGCGCTGCCGGCGAGAGGAGGAGGTCGATCACGGGCTGGCGCTCGGGATGTGGCTGGCGGCCGGCATGGCAGGGGTTCCGGTGGCTGCGGGTGGGCGGAAGGACGCCCAGCCTAATGACAGTCGCCCAAGCCGGCAACCGGCCTCGCACGCCCCCGGTGCGTGCCGCATGCGTGGCTTAGACGCGAGGTCGAGACGAGCGGGCGGCGAGCCCCGCGAGCGTGCACCCACAATGCCCCGAGCCCCCGCTGCCAGTCTGCCGGCGGGGGAGAGGGCACCATCAGCGTCGGGTCAGCCGAAGGCGCCGAAGTGGTGCGAGATGCCGGTGCCGATCTCGCGCACGAGGTCGTAGGCGCGCTCCATCGGCTCCAGGATCTCGACCTCCAGGCGGCCATAGTCGTCGATACCGTGCGGACGATACGATGCCTTCTCGTCGAAGGCGGCGCTGTCGGCTCCGGCATTGGCGCGGCGCGGGAAGGCCTGGCGCATGAACGAGACCACCTCGGGCACCTCGAGGCTGAGCGCGAGGTTGAAGATCTGCTCGGGGCCGAGTTCGTTGCGCGGCGAGAAGCGCGGCATCTGGGCCGACAGGATGAAGATGCGCATGATGAGCGAGAGGCGGATGGCCTGCAGCAGGTCGAGCTCGAGGCGGTTGTCGTCAGGCATCTTGCCGCCTTCGAGCCCGATCTCCTCCAGGATGTTGTGCAGGTCGATGGCGTCGAGCCGCAGGTGATGCACGAGGCCGTTGATGGCGGCGTTGCGCTCGTCGGCGAGCAGGTGCGAGGCGAGCGCCCGGAACGCCGATTCCAGGTGCGGCTCGCGCCCCCACGAGGCGCGCGAAGCCCAGAAGCCGGGATCGAAGACGATGGCATTGGCCTGCATGGCGTTGAGGCTGGACAGCTGCTTGCCCCGCGCGATCATCTCGATCAGTGGCCGCAGGCGCGGCGAGACCTTGGCCAGGGCCACGAAGCGGTCGCGCTCGGAGCCGACGGCGGCGCCGAGGCCGGCGACGACGTTGGCGATGTAGCCGAACTGCTGCAGGATGGCGTTGTTGGGGATGGCGCGCATGCGCGCGGGATCACCACGGTCGGCGGCGCTGGCGCCGTCGCTCTGCCGCTTCACGGCGCGACTGCCTGTCTTGAACAGCAGGTTGGGGCCGAAGGCGCCGAGCACGGCGCGGTAGCCCGGATGGGCGAACAGGTGCTGCTGGTAGGCCCTGAGCCGAAGAAGGAAATCGAGCGCCAGGTTCTGGTCGGCGTAGAACGGGTCGTCCTGCGCCGCCGGCTCCTCGCCGTCCATGATGACGGTGGCCAGCCCGCGCGTGGTCAGCTGGCGGTTGCCGAAAAACATGTAGCCGTCGCCACCCTGGAAGCTCGTCTCGTGCTTCAGGGCGAGGCCGTTGCGGGCGAAGCGGCGGCGCGATTCATCGGAGAACACGTAGTGCAGGCGGCGTTGCAGGTCGCCGGGATGCGTGCCGCGTCCCATGCTCTCGCCGTGTGTCGAGAAGATCAGCGTCTCGATGCCCTTGAGATCAGTGCGGGCGATGGCGTCGGCGATGCCGTTGTGCAGGCGCTCGATGGCGAGCGTCGCCGCGATCTGGCCGACGAAGCGGCCGGCATCCGAAAAGCCGGTCTGATAGGCGAGGCGGCCGCGCTTGCGCACGTAGTCGCGATAGGCGTCCTCCTCGAGCAGGCGCTCGATGAGGCGAGTGCCGGTCTCCAGGCCCGAGGGCGTCTCGAACAGCGGCGAGATGTCGACGATCTCGGAAACGCCGAACAGCTTGGCGAAGAACACGGCGATGAGCACGGTGGCCGGGCTCTCGCATTCGGCGATCAGGAAGCGGATCGGCGTGTCGCGGTCGATGTGCTTGGCGATCTGGGCGATGAGCCCGAACTGTCGGATCGCTGTGGCCGTTTCCAGCTCCAGGCTCTCGAAGTTGACGCTCTCCGGCTTCACGTCGCGGATCATCTCGACGATGCGCTGCAGCGCCTGCCGCTCCGAGAGGTCGCGCGTCCACGGCTCGTGCACGAAGGCGCGGAAGGCGTTGTTGACCTGCACCGAGTTGATGCGCACGTGGATGTGCGAAGAGCCCAGCCCGGTGGCGTCGACGAGCCCCTTCAGGGCGGCGAGGCTGCGCTTGCCCTGCGGTGCCTCGACGACGGCGATCATCTGCTCGATGAGCGTGATCAGCGGCTCGACCGAGTTCAGATTGTAGCTGTCATTGCGGGTGATGATGTTGGCGGCGCGTGCCAGGCCACGCATCGAGGTATCGCGCTCGGCGAGCGCGCGCAGTTGCTCGTCGACGGCGGCGATGGCGAGGTCGAGCTTGCCGGTGATCTGGCGCTGGATGCGCAGGATGCCGTCCTGCTCGCCGAGCCGGTGCTTGATGCCGAGGAAGCGTTCGCGGATGTCCGTCAGCGCCGCGCGCTTCTCCTGCAGGCGGATGACGAACGAGTGATGCCACTGGATGTCGGTGCGGCCGTCGAGGTCGTAGCCGATCCAGGAGGCGAACGTGGCGAGCTTCGGCCGCAGGCCGTAGGCCGGATTGCCGTAGCGGGCCGCCGCGGTGGCATAGAACACGTTGAGCAGCTCGTCATAGGACGAGCGCAGGTTGGCGATGGCGTCCTGGGCCGCGTGGTGCTCGTAGGGAATGTCGACCTTGTCGTCGGGGCGGTGGGCGAGGCGCAGCGGCTCGTCGGGGCCGTGGATGCCGCTGGCCGCGATCTCGACCATGCGCCGCGACAGGGCCTGCGACAGGCCGAAGGTCGGATGCGCGGTGAGCACGATGCCGGTGCGGGCCCGGCTCCAGCGCTGGGCGAAGGCCGCGATGCCGGCATCGGTCCCGGACGCGTCGCCCAGGCTGCGCGTGATGTAGGCGCCGAAGTCGTCGAGCGTCGCCGCCGAGCTGACGAAGCCGATGCGCTCGCGCATGCCTTGCGCACGGCGCACGCAGGCGCGGTCCATCAGGCGGACGGCGAGGCCGCGCAGGCCGTCGAAGCTGATTTTGCCGGCCTCGAGCTGGCGCGACAGATCGAAGGCCAGGCTGACGATGGGGTTCAGCGCCGGACGATCCGGAATTTTGGCGCGCATGTCGCGCAATTCGGCGCACAGCTTCTTGTCGTCGAGGGCGTCGGCGGTGGCCTGCGAGAGAACTACGGATGCTGTATCGGGCATGAGTTCCTATCCTCGACGTTGCGATGCTGGCGGCCGGCTTGGGGCCGGCCGCTGCCCCCTTCTCGAAGGGTCGGCTAGTCGCGGAGAGCACGACTGGACACGACGGGGGGGAGGCGTCCGCGAGGGGGAAGCTCGCGGGCGCTCGTTTTCTTCGACCGTTGCAGGAAGCCCGGGTGGGGCCCGGCGGATCTCCTGGAGCGTCAGGCCGCCTTCTTGAGGTTGGCGATCACCTTGGCGATGGTCGAACCCATCTCGGAAGGATTGGGCGCTACGGTCACGCCGGCTGCCTTCAAGAGTTCCACCTTCTCGGCGGCGCTCTCGCCGAACGACGACACGATGGCGCCGGCGTGACCCATCCTGCGGCCCTTCGGGGCGGAGAGGCCGGCGATGTAGGCGACCACCGGCTTCTTCATGTGGTCGCGCGCGTAGAGGCCGGCTTCGGCTTCCTGCGGGCCGCCGATCTCGCCGATCATCAGCACCACGTCGGTCTCTGGATCGTTCTCGAAGTGCTCGAGCACGTCGCGATGCGAGGAGCCGTTGATCGGGTCGCCGCCGATGCCGACCGAGGTCGAGACACCCAGCCCGAGCGCCTTCAGCTGCGCCGCCGCCTCGTAGCCGAGCGTGCCGGAGCGTCCGACGATGCCAACGCGGCCGGGCAGGTAGATGTGTCCGGGCATGATGCCGAGCATGGCCTTGCCGGGGCTGATGGTGCCGGCGCAGTTCGGCCCGGTCAGGATCATGCGCTGATCCTTCTTGTAGCGGCGCATGTAGCGTTTGACGCGGATCATGTCCTGCGCCGGAATGCCATCGGTGATGCAGACGCAGTATTTGATGCCGGCATCCGCGGCCTCCATGATGGCGTCGGCCGCGAACGGCGGCGGCACGAACACGATGGAGGCTTGCGCTCCGGTTTCCTCGACGGCGCCCTTGACGGTGTTGAACACCGGGCGGCCCAGGTGCGACGAGCCGCCTTTTCCGGGCGTCACGCCGCCGACGACGTTCGACCCGTACTCGATCATTTCCTGGGCGTGAAAGGTACCGATGCGGCCGGTGAAGCCCTGGATCAGGATCGGCGTGTGCTCATTGATGAAGATGGCCATGGTGCGTTTCCTTCCCTGATCTCTAGGCGGCGGCCTTGGGGCTGCTCTTGGCGGCGGCGACGGCCTTCTGGGCAGCCTCGGCAAGCGTATCGGCGCTCTCGATGGGAAGACCGCTGGTCTGGATGATGCGGCGGCCTTCCTCGTAGTTGGTGCCGTTGAGACGGACCACGATCGGCAGCTTGATCTCCAGCTCCTTGATGGCGTCGACGACACCCTTGGCCACCCAGTCGCAGCGGTTGATGCCGGCGAACACGTTGACCAGGATGGCGCGCACGTTCTTGTCGCGCAGCACGGCGCGGAACGATTTCGTGACGCGCTCGGGGCTGGCGCCGCCGCCGATGTCGAGGAAGTTGGCGGGTTCGCCGCCGGCGAGCTTGATCATGTCCAGCGTTGCCATGGCGAGGCCGGCGCCATTGACGATGCAGCCGATGTCGCCCTCGAGGCCGACGTAGGAGAGGCCGCGATCGTTGGCGTAGGTCTCGCGCGGGTCCTCCTGGCTCTTGTCGCGCAGCTCGGAAATCTGCGGGCGGCGGAACAGGGCGTTCTCGTCGAAGCTCATCTTGGCGTCGAGCGCCACCACCGCCTTGTTCTTGGTGATGACCAGCGGGTTGATCTCGACCATCGTTGCGTCGAGGTCGCGGAAGGCGCGGTAGGCGCCGAGGATGGTGCGCTCGAGCTTGGAGATGAGGTCGGGCTCGGCGCCGAGACCGAAGGCGAGTTCGCGCGCCTGGAAGGCCTGCATGCCGACCGCCGGGTCGACGGTGACGCGAATGATCGTCTCGGGCTGGCGCTCGGAGATCTCCTCGATGTCCATGCCGCCGGCCGCCGATGCGATGACGACGATGCGCTCGGCGGCGCGGTCCATCACGTAGGAGAGATACAGCTCCTTGTCGATCTCGCTCGCTTCCTCGATGTAGAGGCGCGAAACGAGCTTGCCGGTCGGTCCGGTCTGGTGGGTGACGAGCTTCTTGCCGAGCAGCGCGTCGGCGGCGTCCCAGATCTCGTTGTCGTTGCGGCAGACCTTGATGCCGCCGGCCTTGCCGCGCGCGCCGGAGTGGATCTGCGCCTTCACCACCCAGCGGTTGCCGCCGATCTCGTTGGCGCGATAGGTGGCCTGCTCCGGGCTGTAGGCGAGACCGCCGCGCGGCACGGCGACGCCGAACTTCTGCAGCAGCTCTTTGGCCTGGTATTCGTGAATGTCCATGGTCGAACCTCCTTGGGGGCGCCGAGGCCGGGCCGCCGGTCGGCGGGTGGCCAGTGCTGCGGCGCCCGACGTCGGCGCCCGCGCGGCTTGGAAGAAGCGGAAAAGGGCTGCCCGCCTTTGTTGTTGTCTGGTAGCGGGCAGCCTTGAAGTGCGTGCCGGCTCAGCTCTTGCCGGCCGATCGGGCGATGGCCTCGGCGACGACGAGCACGTTCTTCGCCATCTTCTCGGACGCCGCGTCGATCATCTTCCCGTCGAGGGACGCCGCGCCCTTGCCCTGGGCCTCGGCCTCCTTCAACGCGACGAGAATGCGCTTGGCGCGCTCGATCTCGGCCGGCAGGGGCGAGAACACCTCGTTCGCCATCTCGATCTGCGAGGGATGAATGGCCCACTTGCCTTCGACGCCGAGGGCGGCGGCGCGGCGGGCGGCGGCGGTGTAGCCTGCGGGATCGGAGAAGTCACCGAACGGACCGTCGATGGGGCGCAGGCCGTAGGCGCGGCAGGCGACCGTCATGCGCGAGATGGCGAAGTGCCACTGGTCGCCCGGATAGTCCGGGTTGAGGCCGCCGATGACGACGGTGCGCGCCTTGTTGAAGGCGGCGTAGTCGGCGACGCCGAAGTGCATGGCCTCGAGCCGGCTCGGTGCCGAGGCGATGGCTTCGACGTTGGCCATGCCCAGCGGCGTCTCGATCAGCGCTTCGGTGCCGACCTTGTTCGGCAGACCCTTCGCCACCTCGATCTGCGACACGATGCATTCCACCGTGTAGATGTCGGCCGGCACGCCGACCTTCGGCACCAGGAAGGTATCGAGCTTGGCGCCGGCCTGCTCCATGATGTCCACGACGTCGCGATACATGTAGTGCGTGTCGAGGCCGTTGATGCGCACCGACACGGTCTTCCCGGCACCCTTCCAGTCGAGATCGTTCAGCGCCTGGATGATGTTCTTCCTCGCCTGCTCCTTCTCGGGCGGCGCCACCGCGTCCTCGCAATCGAGGAACACGTAGTCGGCGGCGCTCTTGTGGGCACGGTCGATCATGCTCGGGTTGGAACCCGGCACGGCGAGGAAGGAGCGCTGCAGGCGCTGCTTGCGGAGCGGGAACTGGCTGTAGCTCATTGTGGGCGTTTCCTCGATTGTTGTGTCATCCCCGGGCTCGTCCCGAGGATCCAGCTTTCCGCTGGGATTGGTGCCTGCGGGCGGCCACAGGCGCGCGAATTGGGTCGAACGATCCTCGCGGGACGGTGGGTCCTCGGGACGACCCCCGAGGACGACGCGTTCCTACGCCGCCTTGGCCTTGGCGGTATCCAGGCTGGTTGCCGACTTGGTGGCGGTGCGCGAGAAGTACTCGGCTGCGGCGCCCGTGCCGGAGCCGAACTTGATATTGGCGCCGCAATCCTTGAGCGCCATCTCGGCCGCGAACAGCGCGCTGCCGACCATGCCTTCGTCGAGCGAGCCGAGGTGGCCGATGCGGAACACGCGGCCATTCAGCTTGTTGAGGCCGGTGCCGAACGAGGTGTTGTAGCGGTAGTAGGCGGTTTTCAGCACATTCACCGCGTCGACGTTGTCGGGAACGTAGATCGCCGACACCGTGTCGGAATGCCACTTGGCTTCCTTGGCGACGAGCTTGAGGCCCCAGGCGTCGACAGCGGCGCGCACGCCGGAGGCGAGGCGGTGGTGACGCGCGAAGATGTTCTCCAGGCCTTCCTTGGCGATGAGGTCGAGAGAGGCGCGCAAGCCCCGGATCAGCTGCGTCGCTGGCGTGTAGGGGAAGAAGCCGAGGTCGTTGGTCTTGATCATGTCCTCGAACGAGAAGAAGCAGCGGTTCATGCGTCCGTTCTGCGTCTTGTTGATGTCGAGCGCTTTCTGGCTGACGGCGAGAATGCCGAGGCCGGTCGGCAGCATGAAGCCCTTCTGCGATCCCGACACGCAGCAGTCGACGCCCCACTCGCCCATGCGCATGTCGAGCGAGCCGACCGAGGACACGCCGTCGACGAACAGCAGCGCCGGGTGCCTGGCCGCGTCGAGCGCCTTGCGCACGCCGGCGATGTCGCTCGATACGCCCGTCGCCGTCTCGTTGTGGGTGGCGAATACGGCCTTGATCTCGTGGCCCTTATCCTTGGCCAGGATGTCGGCATACTTCTCCAGCGGCACGCCCGTGCCCCACTCCTCGTCGCACAGCACGACCTTGAGGCCCATGCGCTCGGCCATGTCGACCCACAGCAGCGAGAACTGGCCGAAGCGGCTCATCAGCACCTTGTCGCCGACGGCGAGCGTGTTCTGCATCGCCGATTCCCAGGCGCCCGTGCCCGACGAGGGGAAGATGAAGACGCGGCCGTCCTTCAGCTTGAACACCTTCTTCAGGTCCTCGAAGATCGGCAGCGTGAACTTCGGGAACTCGGGGCAGCGCATGTCCTCCATGGGCAGGTTCATCGCCATGCGGACCGGTTCGGGGATGTTGGTCGGGCCGGGAATGAAGAGGTGGGGCTGGACGGACATCTGCGGTTCCTCCTGAAGGTTTTTTGCTCTTGTGGCGGCCCCGGGTGCCCTTCGACGCGGGCGAGCACACTTTTCCGAGGCCGCAGTTGATGGCGCGGTTAGGTCTTGCCGTTCGCCCGGTCGCTCCGCTTGCCTCGCGGACATCAGACCCGGCGCGGGCGAATGGGCGATTGTCGTGCAATGGCTCAGGTGATGTTCGCGAGCGGCACGGCCTGGAGTGGCGCCGACCATCTCGCCTTGATGCACGCAACATTGTGCCGACCGTGCGCCGGTCACAACACCCCGGGGGGCAAGGCCGAAACTCTGTTGGGTGCGGCGCGGGCCATGCGGGCGGGTAGGACTTGACCTACCCGATGTCCGCGCCAGAAGAGAGATGCTGCGCTGCAACCTCAGCCGGTTTCGACGTTCGTGTCAGTCCGTTGCACCACCGTCACGCGAGCAGAGAGCCCGGCGCGTGGTCCTGCTCATTGCGATGCGAAATCGTGCGCTGTGCCGCGGCTGGCGCTGAAAGAGCTTCGTCGGCCCGCGGCGCCGCTCTCACGAATTGGCGGCGGAACCGGCGCGGCGAAAGGCAGCGAGGCCCGCGCGCGCATTTGCGCGCACCTTGGCTTTGAGGATCGGGCTCCAGCCGAGCAGCAGGCCCGGCGCGCCCAATGCCTGCCGGCTCCAGTCCCAGAACGAGAAGCCGTCGTTGTGCGCGATGATCAGCCCGTCGCGGAAGCCGAACTCGGCGTCGATCTTGTTGTGCACGCGCCGGCCTGTCTGCGAGAAGGTGTACTTCGCCTCCCAGTGCGCGTGGCCCTTGATGTCGTCGGCCGCGACATCACGGAACGTGATCTCCAGGTCCTTGGCGCGGCCGCACAAGAGCACCCACATCGTGCGCGCATCCGCCGCCTCGAGCCGCCCAAAGGCCGGGTCCTCGAACACCACGTCCGGGTGATAGCAGGCGATCATCGCCTTGGCGTCGCGCCGCGCGAAGGCCTCGTAGAACCGCGTGATCAGCTCGGCGTTGGGGTGCATGTCGATTGCTCAGCGGCTGAGGAGAAAACGCGCATAGGCGTAGATGGCGATTGCGATCCCGAGCATGGCAAATGCCGCGAGGCCGATCACTTCGCCAAGCGAAATCTGCGTCTCGGCGGCGCGTCGGCTGGTGTGATGACGGGCAAAGATCGTATCGCGAAGGCTGATGACGGCAACCTGCTCGCCGGGCTTGTGATCGGAATATCGGCTTCCCTCCGAGAAGCGCACCATGTCCGAAATCCTCCGCATCTCGGGTGCGAGGTCGTTCAACGTGCCGATCGCCGCAGCGACGCTGACCCCAAGCGCGCCATGGCGGCCGAACTTGCGCATGGAATAGTTGAGACGGCTCTGCTCTCGGTCCCCGGCATCGAGCCGCACCGGCAGAAAGAGGGTGTGGGCTGCCGCGTCGTAGGTCGGCGAGGCGGCCCAACTATCGATACGAAGGATGCGACTGCGGTTCTGTGCCTGCGCCATCATGTTCGCGAGATTGGCAACCTTGAGGGCATGCAGAACGTCGCCAAAGTCGAGTGTTGCCGCGTCACTGTCGTCGACGTGCCCGAGCGCAGTGTAGCGGACCACCGCAGCCCATGGGCTTTCCTCCAGGCGGGTCGTCCGCGGTAGCAACAATCCCTCTACGTCGGCGGCAAGGAGCGGCGGATTGTTCCACAGCTCGGTCAGAACCCGCCGCGCTTCCTGCGCTCCGAGCAGACAATATCTGCCGGGCACATCGAGAGCGACATCCTGATTGATGGCGACAAGACCCTGCCGGCATGCCGTGCTGTTGATCGGGGGTACGGCGCCGTGTCGCTCGTCCCAGAGCGCATCCTCAGGGCTCAGCTCGGCTCGGGCCCACGTCGTCGGGTAGCCGCCGAACACCAGGAGGGCCGCAAGGGTGACGACTGTCCTGCGCCACGAGCGGAAATCCGGTGTTCCTCTTGCTGCCATGGCGGTCTCCTCAGGCGCTGGTCGGATGGGGCACGGGAGGCCCGGGAAGGGTGGTTACATGTACGAGACGCGTCTGTGCAGGTGTCAAGCCGCGACGCGATGCCAGACGGCGCGAACTATGTGAAACATCGCGATGACCGCGGCTTCGATGACGGCGGCGAGGATGAGCAGGAATAGCGCGCGGGGACCCAGTTCGTCGGACAGGCCGGCGCTGACCTTGTATTTCACGGCGTCCGGCAGCCGGTTGTCGATCAGCCCATAGAGCCAGATCGTGATCGGTCTCAGCTTGGCGTAGATCCAGCCGAGCAGGTCCGGATTATAGGCGTAGAACGCCACGTAGGCGACCCACACCAGCACCACCACGACGACGAACAGCACCAGCCTGAGCAGCAGCGCCCGCGTCAGCGATTGTCCCTCGTGCGTGAACGCCATGGCGTGCTCCTCGATGTGCTTGGCAGCCGCCGCCCTGCATCCGAAGCGCAGTGCCACATCGGATGGCGTCGGGGTGTCTGCACCTTGCCTTCTCCCTGGAGGGGAGAAGGTGCCCGTCGATGCGGAGCATCGCTCCGCGATGACGGGCGGATGAGGGACTTGCCTATCGCTCCACTCGGTCGAAGTCGCACGCGACGACGCCCGGACAAGGGACGTCGCGCTTCCGCGACGCCAGTTTCAAGTCCCTCACCTGCCTGCCGGCATGCTCATCCCGTCCCGGAAGAGGAGAAGACATGCCCCCTCATCCTAACCTTCTCCCCAAGGGGAGATGGAACGAGACCGCCGTCTCCAGGGGCTGGATCGGCTCGCTCCGGTTGCCGGGAAGAGATGGTTTGCGGGGACGAGCCCCGCGACGACACCACCGCTACTCCGCCGCGACCTTGGCGTAGCCGAGCTGGGCGTTGAGCTTGTCGATCAGGTCAGCGGCGGCTTCCGGGATGTTGGTGCCGGGGCCGAACACGGCCTTGGCGCCGGCTGCGAACAGGGCGTCGTAGTCGGACGGCGGAATGACGCCGCCAACCACGATCATGATGTCCTCGCGGCCCTCTTTCGCCAGCGCGGCCTTGAGTTCCGGCACCAGCGTCAGGTGGCCAGCGGCCAGCGACGACACGCCGATGATGTGCACGTCGTTCTCGACCGCCTGGCGCGCGGCTTCCTCGGGGGTGGCGAACAGCGGCCCGATATCCACGTCGAAGCCGAGATCGGCGAAGGCGGAGGCGATCACCTTCTGGCCGCGGTCGTGGCCGTCCTGGCCCATCTTGGCGATCAGGATGCGCGGGTTGCGGCCGTCATTCTTCTCGAATGCGCGCACCAGCGCCGAGACATGCGTCACGTTCTTGGTCATGGGGCCGGCCTCCGCACGATACACGCCCGAGATGGCCTTGATGTCGGCCCGGTGGCGCGTGAACACCTTCTCCATCGCATCCGAGATCTCGCCGACGGTCGCCTTGAGGCGCGCGGCGGCGACCGCCAGCTCGAGCAGATTGGCGTTGCCCTTGGCGCCTTCGGTGAGGGCGACGAGGGCGGCCTGCACGGCCTTCTCGTCGCGTTCGCCGCGCAGGCGCTGCAGCTTGGCGATCTGCTGCTCGCGCACGCTCTTGTTGTCGACCTTGAGGATGTCGATCTTGGCCTCGTCGGCGACGCGGAACTTGTTGACGCCGACGATGGTCTGGCGGCCTGAGTCGATGCGCGCCTGCGTGCGCGCGGCGGCTTCCTCGATGCGCATCTTCGGGATGCCGGCCGCGATGGCTTTCGCCATGCCGCCCAATTCCTCGACTTCCTTGATGTGGCTCCACGCCTTCTGCGCCAGATCGGCCGTCAGCCGCTCGATGAAGAACGAGCCGCCCCACGGGTCGATGGTGCGGCAGGTGCCGCTCTCCTGCTGGATGAACAGCTGCGTGTTGCGCGCGATGCGGGCCGAGAAGTCGGTCGGCAGCGCGATGGCCTCATCCAAGGCGTTGGTGTGCAGCGACTGCGTGTGGCCCTGCGTCGAGGCCATGGCCTCGATGGCCGTGCGCGTGACGTTGTTGAACACGTCCTGCGCGGTCAGCGACCAGCCGGACGTCTGCGAATGTGTGCGCAGAGAGAGCGAACGGCTGTCCTTCGGCTTGAACTCCGACTGGATGAGCTTCGACCACAAGAGGCGCGCGGCGCGCATCTTGGCGATCTCCATGTAGAAGTTCATGCCGATGGCCCAGAAGAACGACAGGCGCGGCGCGAACTTGTCGATGTCGAGGCCGCACGCGACGCCGGCGCGCGCGTATTCCACGCCGTCGGCCAGCGTGTAGGCCAACTCAAGGTCGGCGGTCGCGCCGGCCTCCTGCATGTGATAGCCGGAGATCGAGATGGAGTTGAACTTCGGCATCTTCGCGGATGTGTAGGCGAAGATGTCGGAGATGATGCGCATCGAGGGCGACGGCGGATAGATGTAGGTGTTGCGCACCATGAACTCTTTCAGAATGTCATTCTGAATGGTGCCGCTGAGCTTGTCGGCGCCGACGCCCTGCTCCTCGCCCGCGACGATGAACAGCGCGAGCACGGGAAGCACGGCGCCGTTCATGGTCATCGACACCGACATCTGGCTGAGGTCGATGCCGGAGAACAGCGTGCGCATGTCGTAGATGCTGTCGATGGCCACGCCCGCCATGCCGACATCGCCGCGCACGCGCGGGTGATCCGAGTCGTAGCCGCGATGGGTGGCGAGATCGAAGGCGACCGAGAGGCCCTTCTGACCGGCGGCGATGTTGCGGCGATAGAAGGCGTTCGAGTCCTCGGCCGTCGAGAAGCCGGCGTACTGGCGGATGGTCCACGGCTGCGACACGTACATCGGCGCATAGGGGCCGCGCAGGTAGGGCGCGATGCCCGGATACGTATCGAGGAAGTCGAGCCCCGCCGTATCGGCGCCCGTGTAGACGGGCTTGACCGGAATGCCCTCCGGCGTCGCCCAGGTGTCACCGGCGACGGCGGCCATGGCGCCGCTGGCGGGAGCCGCGCCGAGATCGATCTTGGTGTAGTCAGGGATGCGGGTCATGGGCGATTTCCAGTGTCACGAATGTGAGACGCGTAAGTCGGTTGGCGGCTGGTGCGGTCAATCCCACCAGAATTGCCAGACGGTCGCTCCCACAAGGGATGCCGCTGAAGATTCGAGATCATCGGGCACGCTGTCGGAGCAGTAGCAGAACTGCGTCATGGCCATGTCCAGTGCCTCTTGCCTATCCGTGATCGGCCGGTCGACCTTGAACTCTATGGTATCAAAGGTGTTCGACACCTGAACCGCACCATGGCTGGCGCGCCATTTACGTGCAATCGCGATGTGCACGGGCGGCGGCGGACAATCGTTCCAGCTGCCGAAGCGCAGATAGGCAGCGGTCGCTGTCGCATCGGACGTCGGCAGCAACCCGATGATGACCTGCGCCTTCGGCTTCTTGGGCGCCAGCGTCTCGTTTGGCACGCCGAGCTTGTGGATCGCACGGTCGCCCTTCGGCCAATCGCCCCGCATCGGCACCGGGTCGCCGAACTCGACGGCATCCGCTTTGTTCCGCGCCCGGCGCGCGGCAAGCCAGCCGTCGATGTCGAAGCTCGCCGCATCGGCGAGGAGCACTTCCGTGGATGTCTCGGGCCAACTCATTCGCTCGAATAGAATGCCGGCCTCGTGAGGTGAGCCCAAGATGATGGGCGTCGACTGGGGGTGAGCCCCCTTCAGGTCCTGGCAAACAGATACTGCGACCGAGCCATGAGTGACCACGAAATCGAAGGGGCAAGTTACCTCGTCGCTTTTCCCCTCCGAGCCGAAGAGACGCGTCCAGCGGCCTTCGCGCCCGCCGGGGCGTTTGAAGGTTTGTCCGGCTGGAATGATCTCAAGCCCGTTCATGCCACCAGCGTCTCCTGCAGCCCCTTCAACACGGCGACGGCGTCGGCGCCGGCTGCGAGGAAGCCGTCGACACCGGCGGCGCGGAACGCGGCTTCCTTGTCGCCCGGCCGGCCGGCCATCAGCACCGTCTTGGCTCCGGCGGCCTTGAGGGCCTTGGCGGCGGCTTCGGCCTTCTCGGCATAGACGGGATCGGAAGAGCAGATGCAGGCCGTGCTGGCGCCGCTCGCCGTGAAGGCGGCTGCTGCGGCCGCCGCGTCGGCGTAGCCGTCGGACGTCAGCGCGTCGATGCCGCCGGAGGCGAGGTAGTTCTTGATCCAGGTCGAGCGCATGTTGTGGTCGGTCAGCGCGCCGAGCCCCGCGAGGAATACCGTCGGGCGCTTGCCGCCGGCCTTGGCCGCGCTCGCGTCCGCGTTGTCGCGCAGCGCCTCGAAGGATTCGCCCAGGCGGCGGGCGCGCAGCGGCTTGACGAGCCGCGCCGAGCCCACCGCGATGCGCGGCGCGGGCCAGGCTTCGACCTTGACGCCGTCATCACCGAGCAGCGGGAAGGCCGACACGCCGGTCAGTTCCTGCTTGCCGGTGGCGATGGCCTTGGCGCGGGCTTCCGCGACGGCGTTGATCTGATCGGCGATGAGACCCGACTTCAGGCAGCCGACCATGCCGCCCTCGGCCTCGATCTCCTGGAACGTCTCCCAGGCGCGCTTTGCGAGTTCGTCGGTCAGCTTCTCGACGTACCAGGAGCCGCCGGCCGGATCGACGACGCGGCCGAGCCCGCTCTCCTCCTGCAGCACGATCTGGGTGTTGCGGGCGATGCGGCGGGCGAAGGCGTCGGGTCGGCCGAGCGCCCAGGTGTAAGGCAGCACGGTGACGGCATCGGCGCCGCCGAACACGGCGCCGGCGCAGGCGGCCGTGGTGCGCAGCATGTTGGTCCACGGATCGCGCCTGGCCATCATGCGCTCCGACGTCGACACCGTGAGGCGGATGCCGCGCGCCTCGGCACCGGCGCCGGCCGCGTCGGCGACGCGCCAGATCAGACGTCGGGCGGCGCGCAGCTTGGCGACCGTCATGAACACGTCGGCGTCGGCGGCGAGCGCGAAGGCGATGCGGGGCATGGCGGCGCCGGGTGTCACGCCCTCGATGTCGAGCGCGCGCATGTAGGCGACCAGCGAGCCGATCATGCCGGCCAGCTCCTGTGCCTCCGAGCCGCCGGCCTCGTGGTAGGGGCGCCCGTCGGCGACGAGGGTGGTGATCTTACCCTCGGGCGAGATGCCGGAGGCGTAGCGGCAGGCGAGCCCTATTGCCGCGCTGATCGACTGCGACAGGCCACCGGCTCGCGCCAGCGCGCCCAGCGGATCGGCGTTGAAGGCGGCGCGGCGGGCATTGCGGGCGATGTTCTTCTCGTCCCACAGCGCGATGAGCGCGTCCGCCGCCTGCAGCGCGTCCTCACCGGCCATCAGCTCGATGGGTACGAGGTCGAGCATGACGCCGTCGAGGGCGGTGGCGAGCGCCTTGTCCGAGATGGCGAGGCCCGACTGCCCTGGCGCCTCGAAGCGCACCACGAGGCCCGAGGCGCCGCCTTCCAGCTCGTTCAATGCCGCCTTGTTGGCGGCGGCCGGGTCGGTCTCGGCGACCATCTGGTGGATGCCCCAGCCGAGGCCGGCGACGCCCGCGTGCGTGCCGCGGGTGAACGGCGCCTGGCCGGGCAGGGCCGTATCGGCGCCCGGCAGTGCATCGGCGCGGGTGTAGAGCGGCTCGATCCTGAGCCCGTCGGCCGAGCGCGAGACCATGCGCTTCTCGAAGTCGCCGCCCTTCAGCGCCTTGTCGACGAGCTTCATCCACTGGTCGCGGGAGGCGGCAGGGAAGTCCTTGGCGAGATGGAGCGCGTCGCTGGCGGTCATGAGTTGCTGGTCCTCGAGGAAACAGGTCGGGCGGCACGGCGAAGTCCCCGACCGGCATGGCCGGGCAAGGAGCGGGAAAACGGACCGGGTCGGACGGGTTAAGCGTGCCGCAACAGCGAGTTGCCAGCGCGCGCCGCCGGGTCGGCCGTTCGCAGGATCACCGACCTACACGGGTATCAGCCCCTCAGCCAACGTCAACTGCGGCGTTTGGTGCATGCGAGGGGCGCGGCGGCGGCGACGATGGGACTCCGCAAGACGCCTCCGGCCAAGAGGTGCCGTCGACGGTCCGCGCCTCCCCTGATGGCAACGGAGCGGCGCAGCTTGAATCTGTGAGACGGCAGACTTAGCCGCCGCGGATCACGGCGTCGTCGCGCAGTCGATATTGAAAAGTTGCTGTTGGAGCGCGGCAATAACGTCCTTGGCTGGACGGCCAGTCCAGAAATTCGATTCCTGACTTGCGATTCCGACGATGCCGGCGGCTGCGTCGCGCGGCTCTTTCCCCATCACCAGCGCGCCATCTTTCCGCTCCATGATCCAGCGTTCGATGCACCGGCCGCCGAAGTCCTTCCAGCCCCCTGCGGCGACGTTCGTCTCGATCGCGGATGAACGGCTGCTGGGCCATAGCGGCAACATCATAAGGGACGTGCACGTCGTGCCAGATGTGAGCAAATGAATATCCGCCCGCAAGGCGTCCCGTTGGGCCACACGCCAGGCTTCAGCTTCGTCTCTGCCATTCGGCCCCGAGAGATAGGCTGTATCCAAAATGTCGTTGTGGTCCCAGGCGATATCAAAGGCTTGCAAACGGTACTCGAGCGATTCGATAGCCTCCACTAGACCAGCTGACCGGCGGCCGGCCTCGGTGAAACATTGCATCGAGGCACAGTGGTAGTCGTTGCTCATAATGTTCTGATTGTAGAAGTCGGGCATTTGAGCATCGAGACGGGTGAGCAGCGGCGTGAGCGCCGAGAATGCTTCCCTCCTCGCGCCGCCTCTTACGCCTGCGAACGTGGCCTCTGCCCATGAGACGAAGAGCGCCCGCAACGACTGCAGCTTGAGATCGAGGCCAATATCGCGGCTGAGCGACCAGACGCCCTCGTCGATCCTTCGAATGCCACCGAAGCCGCGCAACGCCACGCGAATACATAGCGCCCGCTAATCTGTGAGACTGACGACAGGATCGAGAGAAAGCACGCGTCGGCTGAAAGGCTTCGGCTGCGTGTCGGTCTTTTTGGACGACATTCGAAACAGCTTGATCATCGGTTGCAGTCTGGTGGTCCCTGAGCTCATTCGTTCTCTTGGTCGGCATCGGACGACCACGGACGTAGCCTGTCAAGGGCTTGCCGCCGCCGCCCGCACCCGGCTGCCTCAGCGACCGTCGCGGGGCGTCGCACGGCGGCGCCGGCGGGCGTTGTCACCAGCCACTTCGGGTCGGTGATGCAACCGGATTTGCAAACGGCCTGATTTTCGTGGCAACAGGGCGGGCAGCATTTGCCGATTCCCGCCCGGCGGCGCCGTCCCCGGGACTGACCACGAAGGACCGCCATGGCCGACGCCCCCGCTCCCACCCATTCCGGCAAGCCGGCCATCGAGACGCCGGCCGGTGATCCCAAGTTCTACGCGCAAGGGGGGCGCATCCTGCTCGGCGCCAGCCACGGCGGCATCGAGTGCATCGAGCTGAGGTTCGCCAACCGCCACGGCCTCGTCACGGGTGCCACCGGCACCGGCAAGACCGTGACGCTGCAGGTGCTGGCCGAGGGCTTCTCGGCGGCCGGCGTGCCGGTCTTCGCGGCCGACATCAAGGGGGACCTCTCCGGCATCGGCGCCATCGGCGAACAGAAAGCCCACCTCGTCAAGAGGGCGGCCGACATCGGCCTGCCGGGCTATGCCAACGCCGCCTTCCCGGTGACGTTCTGGGACATCTTCCGCAAGGCCGGTCATCCGGTGCGCACATCCGTGCAGGAGATGGGGCCGCTGCTGCTCTCCCGCCTGCTCGATCTCACCGAGCCGCAGGAAGGCGTGATGAACATCGCCTTCCGCTGGGCCGAGGACCGCCGCAAGCGCGATCCCAACATGATCATCCGTAGCTTGAAAGATCTGCGCGCCGTCATCGAGGAGATGGGCCGCCGCGCCGCCGAGCTGCGCCCGAAGTACGGCAATATCGCCCAGGCGACCGTCGGCGTGCTGCAGCGCCGCCTGCTGGTGCTGGAGGAGCAGGGCGCCGACAACTTCTTCGGCGAGCCGGCGCTCGACATCAACGACTTCCTGCGCACCGCGCCGGACGGCTCGGGCGTCGTCAACGTGCTCGCCGCCGACAAGCTGATGGACAATCCGCGCCTTTACGCCACATGCCTGCTGTGGATGCTGTCCGAGCTGTTCGAGAAGCTGCCGGAGGTGGGGGACCTGGAGAAGCCCAAGCTCGTGTTCCTGTTCGACGAGGCGCACCTGCTGTTCAACGATGCGCCGAAGGCCGTGCTGGACCAGATCGAGCGCGTGACGCGGCTCATCCGCTCCAAGGGTGTCGGCGTCTACTACGTCACCCAGAGTCCGATGGACGTGCCGGACCGCGTTTCGGCGCAGCTGGGAAATCGCGTCCAGCACGCGCTGCGCGCCTATACGCCGAAGGAGCAGAAGGCCGTCGCCGCCGCCGCGGAGACGTTCGTCAAGAACCCCGAACTCGATACCGAGCGCGCCATCAAGGAGCTGACCACGGGCGAGGCGCTGGTTTCGACGCTGCACAACAAGGGCGAGCCCTCGATGGTGCAGCGGACCCTGATCCGTCCGCCCATGGCGCGCGTCGGGCCGCTGAAGCCTGATGAGCGCAAGACCTTGATCGAGGCGGATAAATTCATCGCCGACAAGTATGACGCCGAGCTGTCCGTGCCGGGTGCCTACGAGCGCGTGCAGGCCATGAACTCGGTCTCGGGGCAGGCCCAGGACAAGATCGGCGACATCAAGGACAAGATCGGCGGCTGGTTCGGCATCGGCCGCAAGGACGGGTGAGCGTTCCGCCGGCCGAAATTCGGCGCTTCGGGGGGCTCGCTTTGTCAACGTCGGTGCGTAAGTCTTTGTGGACAGAGGCTCGCTTGGCGGGCGGTTTCCCCGCTATCATGTGATCTGCAACGATTCCCTGTCGGCTCCGCGTCGCCTGTCATGGGCGGCAGCAGGCGGCCGGCGGGCAAATCTGGCGAAACGAACCTGGCGAAACGAACACGATGTCCCGTGACCGCGGCCGCAGATGGCCGGCGCGCGGGAGCGGCCCACCGAGGAGGACGACCATGGCCATTCTGCCCGGTCTGCGCTGGCGCAAGACCATCACCATCCTGCCCGGCGTCAAGATCAACCTGTCGAAGACCGGCGTCTCGACCAGCCTCGGCGGCCACGGCGCTACCGTCAACGTCGGGACGCAGGGCCAGAAGACGGCGACCGTCGGCATCCCGGGAACGGGGCTCAGCTACCGTGTGCCGGTCGGCTGGGGCATCGTGCTGGTCATCCTGGCGCTGGCGGTCATCGCCGGCCTCGCCTATCTGATCGCGCCGACCTACGTGAAGGCCGCGCTGCACTGGTGGCAGCCGAAGTGGTTCTGACCGCGGGGCCGGGGGGGGCTCGTCTCGTTGCCGCCGCCCGCAGGGTGCGCCGGTTCGACCTCCCCCTCGCATGCGAGAGCGACGTCACATGAGCAATTGCAGACGGCCGGATGCGAAGCATCGACCGGCAAGAACGACGGCGGCCTTGGGGCTCAGCTTGGTCCTGGGCCTCAGCCTGGGCTTGGGTCTCGCTGGCCTGTTGGCCAACGGCAGCACGGCGCTGGCCGATGAGCAGGCCGAACTGGTGGCCAAGGGGCGGGACCTCGCCGAGGGCAACTGCAAGCGCTGCCATGCCATTGGTGCCGAGCCGGCGAGCCCGCATCAGAGCGCGCCGCCGTTCCGGCTGATCGCCGAGCGCTATCCGAGCGAGAACCTCGCCGAGGCGCTGGCCGAGGGCATCGTCGCCGGGCATCCGGACATGCCGGTGTTCGTGATGAAGCCCGATCAGATCGAGGCCTTCCTCGCCTATCTGAACAGCCTGGAACCGCCGAAGAAGTAGACGACCGCTGGGTCGCCGCAGGGCGGGTCAGGCCCAGCCGATGGCGGCGTGAAACAGCCGCTCGGCGTCGGTGGCGATATCCGCGCCGCGCTCCGGCAAGAGCCGTGCTGCCTCGCCGAGCGTGGCCATCTCCCGATCGATCCAGGCCAGCATGCGGGCGGTCCGCTCGTCCGCCGGAAGGCGCGCCGCACGGGTCTGGCGGCGCGCCGCCGCGATCTCCCGCGCCATGTCGCCGATCTCGTCCGGCACGCCCGGGGCTGCCACCAGCTGCATCAGCCCGGCCGGCGGCAGATGGCCGGTTGCCACGAGCCAGCGCAGCGACAGCACGCTGCACAAGAGATGCGCGGCGTGCTTGGCGGAGATGTCGGCGGCGCCCGTCGCGCTCGTCTGCCTCACCGCCTCGGCGAGGCCGAGGTACTGCCGCGCCACCGTCGCCCGGGCTGCGCCGCGCGCCAGGAGGGCACGCGCGTCGTCGCCGAAGCCGGCGGCGTCGGTGACGATCGCTGGCGAGGCCAGCCACTCGTGCAGGGTGATGTTGGAGCGCTTGAGGAGGCGCAGCGCCTTGCGCACATCCCAGCCTTCCAGGTCCCAGCCTTCCAGGTCCGAGCCTTCCAGCTCGGTGTGTGAGTCACCGGTTTCGGCCGCAGCGCAGGTCCTGCCCGGCCCGTGCGTGATGACGTCGGGTGGTGCTTCGCCCAGCGTCAGGTAGCGGATGGCCGGATGGGCGAAGATGAAGCGCACGTCCATGTCGCTGTCGGGCGCCGGCCAGCCGAACGCGCGGCTGCCGGTCAGACAGGCATAGAGCACGCGGACGCCATGCGCCCGCGCGACATCGTCCAGGCGCGCCGCGACGAGGGCGTGCAGGGCTGGCTCCAATACTCGCGATCGGGCGTCGGCCACGGGATCCGTGAAAGGTCCCGCGCTGAAAGTTCCAAGGATCGGCACAAGGATGTCTCCCATCCGTGGCGCGTGCGAGATGGAAAAAGCCTACGCGGCGCCGAGCCGGAGCCGCCCGGCTCGCCCGATCGCTTCCGTTCCCTCCAGGGATCAGCTCTTCGGCTTCGACGTGCTCGGCGGGCACGGGGCGATCTTGGTCGCCGCTTTTTCGACCCAGCCGGTGGTGCCGTTGGCCGACACGGAGCACCAGCGGCCCGTCAGCGAGCAGAAGCGCTTGAGCTTGATCAGGACATCGCCCCGGGAGGCGCTGGCGACGACGGCGGCCTTGTCGGACGCGCGGTCACGGATGGGGGTGATCGGCGCATTGACCTTCAGGCAACCATAGGCCGGCCGCGAGGTCGAGGGCGCGGCGGTGGCGGGCAAGGTGGTCGCCAGCAGGAGCAGGGCGGCCAGCATCGCGTGCGGGGGGGCGGTATGGCGTGTCATGGTGTCGGGTCTCCTTGATCCGGCAACGACCGGCCCGGCCTGAGCAGGCGGGGCGAAACGTTTGCCATTCACGGGCCACATCAGATCGTGCACGGCCGTCAGATTAGCTCGCCTGCGCCCGTCCGCCAATGCGCAGCCGATGCTTGGGCGCGGGCGGTGACCGGACGGGCTTTTCCATGACCCGTGCTAGGCTCGCCCGTGCTGACCGGCACCCCTGTGTCGCGACGCACCCTTTGGCAGGGGTCCGGCCCCCTGGCTTGTCGGCGAGACTGTCATCCAAGTGCATTCCGATGGAGGCTGCCTTGACCGCGCCACCGCCTCGCGAGACCACCACACTCGATCGCCCGAATCGTATCCCCTGGCCGCCGCTGCTTTACGCGCTCGTCGCCATCGCGGCGTATGGACTGGAGCGCTGGGTGCCGCTGCCGGTCTGGCCCGACATCGCGGGGCTGCGCTGGGCGGGAGGCGCTGTTGCGCTCGGCGGCATCGGGCTGGCGGGTGTGGCGCTGGCCGCGTTCCGCTCGGTCGGCACCACCTTCGACCCTACGGGGCCGGCCGCCGCGCTCGCCGAGCGCGGCATCTATGCCTGGAGCCGCAATCCGATGTATGTCGGTGGGGTGGCCCTTTTCCTCGGGTTGGCTCTGGCCTTGCGCTCGTCGTGGCTGCTGGTCGCGGTGCCGCTGCTGGCGGTCGCCCTGACCCGGCTCGCCATCCTGCCGGAGGAGGCCTATCTGCTGCGCCGTTTCGGCGACGATTATCGCGCCTATGTTGCCCGCACCCGTCGCTGGATCTGACGCATCGTGTTGCCACGCCTTGTTTCACGCCGCCTCGATAGGCATGGAAGTCCCGGTTCGCATGAGCACCGACTACGCCAGCAAGGAGCGCGAGTTCCTCGACAGCCTGAAGGCCGACACCGGGCGCGACTGCGGCGAGTGGATGGTCGCCATTGCGTCGGCGGGATTGCCGCACAGGAACGACATCATCGACTGGCTGCGCCAACAGGGGTTCCCGTTCTCGCGCGCCTCCTGGCTGGAGCGCATCCATCACAACGGCGGACGTCCGATCTATGCCGATGCCGCGCCGCGCCCAACGGCGACGCGGCGCCCGGCGCGTACGGAGCCCGCCGGCACTGGCGACGGGAAACGCACGGCGCCGCCGACGGCGGCATCGGCCTCCGAGGCCGACGAAACCTCCGCCTCGGCTGCGGCAGCCAAGCCGCAGCCGGTGCGAGCCACCGCAACAGGCGGCGCCACCGGCACCCGGGCGCCCGCTGCCGGTCCCGGCCCCGCCGCGGGCGGCCCCGGCACGGGTGGCCCTGCCGGGCGCGGCCAGGCCGTCGACGCGGCGCAGCTGGCGGTGATCCTGGCGCCGGCCAAGGCCTACCGGCCGCTGGCGCAGTATCTCGTCTCCGCCATCCAGCGCGCCGTGCCGGCGATGACGCTCGGGGTCGCCGACGGCCTGCTCATCCTCTCGGCGCCGCAGCCCTTCGCCGCCATCCTGCCCGGCCCGCGCGACGTGCGCCTCGGCCTCGATCTCGGCGACGCGGCGCTGGGCGCGCACGTGCTCAATGCGCCGCTGCCCGCCGCGCCGTCCGCCTTCGTGCATACGGTTGTTCTGGACGATGCCCGGCAGGTGAATGCAGACCTGATGGCCGTGGTTGCGGCGGCGCAGCGGCGTGCCGCACAGGGCTGATGCGCCGCCTGCGTCGACATCATCGATTTGCCAGAATTTCCGCCCTCTAGTCGGGCGCAAGGTGTGGGAGGCTCACTCCATGTATGCGCAAGACAAGGTCGGCTTGATTTTGGCCCAACGTCGCGCCGGTCGTGCGGAGCGTCTGGGCGGTTGCCTTGCCGCGGCCCTGGCGCTCTCCTGCGCGCTCTCGCTGCAAACGCTCGCGCAGACCGCCAGCCGGGATCGCATTGGCGATATGCTGACCCGCATGGCCGAGGCGACGAAACCGGACGCCAGCAAGGCCGATCCCAAGTCCGCGAGCCCGAAGCTGGAGCCGCCCAGGGTCGCCGCTCCCGCAGCCGCACCAGCGGTTCCGGCCGCGCCGCAGGAGACCGCCGCCCGGGACCCGCGCGAGGGCGATCCGGCCTACGAGCAGGCGCGCAAGCTGATGGCCGCTATCGATGCCGTGCTGCAGGATACGGCGAAGAACCGCGCCGATCAGAAGAAGCTGCCGAGTAAGGACGAGTTCCTGGTTCCGCCGCTGTGGACCGAGACGCGCGAGGACCGCGACGGCAAGGTCAAGGCGCTGCTCGAGGCGGCGCTCGGCATCGTGACCGACGTGCCGATCGTCGACATCCAGAAGAAGATCGAGGGCCTGCGCCGCAACATCCGCGACCTCGACGACCGCATCGTCAAGCTCAAGGAGAAGCAGCTCGCGGCGCCCAAGGATGGCGTGCTGCCGGGCGTGTGGACCGACACCATTGAGAGCCTCGGCAAGGACATCGAGGAGACGAAGAAGCGCATCGAGGCCAACAAGGGCGAGATCGGCACCGCCAAGGGCGAGATCGCCGCGGCGCTGTCGAATGCCGGCGTGCAGATGGCGCCCGAGCAGCTCGACCTGCTGCTCGACGGCGTGCTGTCGGGCGACCTGATGCGCCTCGTTGCCGTGTTCAACGCCGCCAAGATGATCGACGGCCAGCTGGCCAAGCTGATGGCGGCCTCCGGCGACAACACGGCTGCCGCGCGCAAGTATTTCGCCATGCATGCGGCGCTGTTCGCCATGCTGGTGCAGGCGCAGGATGCGGCCATCGCCAAGATCGACAGCGGCTACATGCCCAAGCTCGATGCCATCATCAAGGACATCGCCACCGCCCGGGGCAAGACCACCGATCTGCTGAAGGCCGAGAACCGGCCCGACCAGCGCCGCGCGCTCGAAGCCAACCGCGACAGCCAGAAGCTCGCCGACGAGGCGGCGCGGCGCTACAAGCAGTATCTCGCGCAACAGCGCGAGCAGATCGCCAAAGCGCGCACGCGCGCCACGCACGACCTCAGGATCGCCGACAACACCTACGAGACGGTCGAGGCGAGCTTCCAGCTGCGCAACCTGATGCGCGACAGCTCATCGTCATTCGAGGCGCTGCAGAAGCTCGAGGCGCCGACCTTCGACCAGATCTTCAAGAACGAGGAACTGCGTCGCGAATTCGAGAACCTGACCCGCAAGCTCGACGCGCCGACGAGCTGATTGCGCGCACGGGCGCTGCTCGGCGCTTCGCTCACGGACGCTCTCGCCGCTTCGCTCACGGGCGCTGCTCGCCGCTTCGCTCACGGGCGCTGCTCAGCGCTTCGCGCCGGCACCCTCCGCGGGGGCGGCGCATGAGCGCCGGGTCGCCTTGCTCCCTGTCGAGGATGCCTGCGCGCCGGATGCAGCGTGGGCATCCGAAGGCGCGAGGGCAAGACGCGCCGGATGCAGCGTGGGCATCCGAAGGCGCGAGGGCAAGACGCGCCGGATGCAGCGTGGGCATCCGAAGGCGCGAGGGCAAGACGCGCCGGATGCGGCGTGGGCATCCGAAGACGCGACGCAAAATTCAGCCGTTGGGCTTGCCGGCGAGCGATTCGTAGACGGCGAGCGACTTCTTGGTGACCTTCAGATTGTCGTCGGTCAGCAGGTAGCTCTGCTTGCCATTGCGGAAGCCGGTGCTGGTGCCGTCGTTCAGGATGTAGACCGGCGTCGCGGTGGCCTGGTCGCCCGTCACCGAGAAGGCGAAGGCGATGAGGCGCGGCCGGTAGGAACGCTCGCTGTGACGCTCGCAGCGATCGACGCCCTCGGTGGCCTCGCAGGTGCGCTGCGACAGGTAGGTCGGCGACGACTTCAGATGCTCGGCGATGGCTCCTTCAACGAGTTCGCTGCACTTCTGCATCGGCAACTTGGAGTTCTCGGCACAATCCTTGGCGGAGCTGAAGATCGACTTCTCGGTGTTGGCTGCCGGACCGGCCGGCTGCGAAGGGCTGCCGCCACATCCAGCCAGCGCCAGAGCTGCGACGGCAGCGGCGGCAGGAGCACGAAGCGAACGACGGTCGGCGAGCGGCATGGGATCCCCCAGGGACGAATGCCACGAGCCTTACACGAAGACGGTTTGCGTCCGGTTAAGCACGCCCGTCCGGCGTGCCGCGGTTCGCCGTCCGCAGGGGGCGGGAGCCCGGTTGGCCGGAACGAGCGGGGCTCGAGGCGCGGCCGGGCGCCGCTCGCAGATGGTGGCCGGACGCCCGGTTTTCTGCCCTTTTTCCTTGCCGCCGTGGGGCTGAGCCGCTAGGCGTTGCGCTTTCGTCACAGCCCGAACCGGGGGCGTGCGCCGATGCGCGGCCCTCAAGACCTACCCAACCGCACGCCAAGGGGACAATCGATGCGCGTTTACTATGACCGCGATGCCGACATCAATCTGATCAAGGGCAAGAAGGTGGCCATCGTCGGCTACGGCAGCCAGGGTCACGCGCACGCGCTCAACCTCAAGGACAGCGGCGTCAAGAACGTCATCGTCGCGCTGCGCAAGGGCTCGGCCGGCATCGCCAAGGCCAAGGCCGCCGGCCTCGAGGTGATGGAGGTGGCCGAGGCCGCCAAGGTGGCCGACGTCATCATGATGCTGACGCCCGACGAGCTGCAGGCCGACATCTACCGCGATCACCTCGCTGCCAACATGAAGAAGGGTGCCGCCCTCATGTTCGCGCACGGCCTCAACGTGCATTTCAACCTGATCGAGCCGCGCGAGGATCTCGACGTCGGCATGGTCGCGCCCAAGGGCCCCGGCCACACGGTGCGCGGCGAGTACCAGAAGGGCGGCGGCGTGCCGTGCCTGATCGCCATTCACCAGGACAAGAGCGGCAACGCGCACGACCTGTTCCTGTCGTATGCCAGCGCCGTCGGCGGCGGCCGTTCGGGCGTCATCGAGACGACCTTCAAGGAAGAGTGCGAGACCGACCTGTTCGGCGAGCAGGCCGTGCTGTGCGGCGGCCTCGTCGAGCTGATCCGCGCCGGCTTCGAGACGCTGGTGGAAGCCGGCTACGCGCCCGAGATGGCCTACTTCGAGTGCCTGCACGAGGTGAAGCTGATCGTCGACCTCATCTACGAGGGCGGCATCGCCAACATGAACTACTCGATCTCCAACACCGCCGAGTACGGCGAGTATCGCACCGGCCCGCGCATCATCACGCCGGAGACCAAGGCCGAGATGAAGCGCGTGCTGGCCGACATCCAGTCGGGCCGCTTCACGCGCGACTGGATGCTCGAGTGCAAGGCCGGCCAGCCGAGCTTCAAGGCGACGCGCCGCCTCAACGATGCGCACCAGATCGAGGAAGTCGGCACCAAGCTGCGCGCCATGATGCCCTGGATCGGCAAGAACAAGCTCGTCGACAAGGCCAAGAACTGACGGCACGAAACAGAGCCGAGGGCAGTCCAGCCCTCGGCTTTTTGCTGCGGGCGGCGCGCGCGGCACCATGTCCGACCGCTTGCGGGGCGTCGTCTCCGGCGCGTGCAAAAGGGAAGCCGGCGTTGAAAGAACCCAAGTTCTATCGCCGTTTCGACTATGACCGGCAGCTGCTGCCGAACGCGCATCTGCGCGAGCTGGAGACCGGTGTCGCCACCATCGAGCAGGCCCGCGCCCGCTCCGGACTGACCATCGGTTATCCGGGCTGGGGTGTGCTCTACTACGCCACGCTGTGCGCCCTGGAGCCGGGCCGCCCGGCCACCATAGTCGAGACCGGCACCAACTGGGGCTGCTCGACCATCGTGCTGGCCAGCGCCCTCGAGGCGGCCGGTGTGGACGGCGTCGTCCATACGATCGAAATCAATCCGGACAACCACGCCAAGGCGCGCGACAATTTCGCCAAGGCCGGGGTCGGTGGCCGCGTGGTGCCGCATCTGGGCGATACGCGCGAAGTTCTGCCGCGGCTGCTGCCCACGCTCGGCGAGCTTTCGGTGGTGTTTCTCGACGGCGGCCACACGAGCGAGCTGGTACGGTCCGAGTTCGAGGCCATCCTGCCCAAGCTGGCCCCGCGCGCGATCGTGATGCTCGACAACACCTACCAGATCGCCGAAAGCCACGAGGATCAGCTGGTCAACGGCTTCCTAAAGTGGCTGATGCGCGAGCATGGCGGCAATCTGGTCAATCTGCCGTTCTGCTCGTGGTACACGCCCGGCCTCGCCATCTGGCAGCGCGCGCCGTTCTGATGCCTGTCGCGCCGCTCATCCCGTCCAGCCGATCGCGTGATGCACGATGACGGCCGGAGCCCGCGTCGCGGCTGGCCCTGCCGCACTCAGTGACGCGCGTAGACGGCCGCACCGATGACGATATGTCCCGGGGCTGCGGCGAACAGCTTGCGGGCTGGAGTTTGCCCGAAGCCGTCGGTGCTCATGGTCCAGCCGGCCACAGTGTAGCGGCCGGTCGACTGCCAGCCGCCGCCGCCCATCATGCCGCCGCCTTGCATGCTCTGCGATTGCTCCAGCCGATAGCTTCCCTGGCCGTCGAAGGTCACGGTCTCGCTCCAGCTGCGGCCGCCGTCGCTGCTGCTGCCCGCGTGCCAAGCGCCGCCGAGGCGCAATCCATCGCTGGCCTGACCCATCCGGCCCGTTTGGGGCAGGTCTTCCGTGCCGCCGTTGGGGGCGGTGAGACGGTAGCCGCCGGCCGTCCGCGTCCAGGTGAAGACGCCCCACGAGCCGAATGGGCGTGTCGCGGGGCGAAAGTCGAGTGGGCTCGCGGCTTCCTCCTGGTAGGCGCGGCCGTCCTTCAGCAGCAGGAACGGCACCTCGACCTTGTCCGTGCTGCCGCCCGGCTTCACGACCTTGCCCAGAACGACGGCCTCGACGGCGCCCTCGCCGATCGGCGGGTCGTCGGCCGGGCCGGCGGCGATGGCCGCTCCGGTGCACAGCACCAGGGCGACGCCGACAATGTAGGTGAGCTTCAGCATATGGCAGGCCTCCCGCGTGGGTCTGGACGCGAAGATAGCGCGGCGGGCGGCCCGGCCCCCTGACCTGACGCAATTGCGGCGAAAGCCGGACGTAGCGGCATTGCCTCCCGGCCGGGCGGCCGTTCGCTCCGGCGGATGGCATACCTCCGGCGCCACGGCCCGACGCCGGCGCCGGCTGGACAAGGCAGGCGCGACGCGGGAACAATGCGCCGCTGCCGCCTGCCGAGGCGTGGACGGGCGGCCAACAAAAACATTCGGGAGGCCACGAGCATGACGACGGAGAAGAACCTGCACGGCGTCGACCTCGACATCGCCGATGCCATCGAGGGTCACGAGCGCTTCCGCCTGCAGTTCGAGCGCGACCGAGCCTTCTACCAGAGCCTCGCCACCAGGAAGCAGAAGCCGCGCCTGTTGTGGATCGGCTGCTGCGACAGCCGCGTGGTGCCGGCGCAGATCACCTCCGCCGATCCGGGCGAGCTGTTCGAGATCCGCAACATCGCCAACACCGTGCCGCCGTTCGGCGCGCATGACGATTCGGTCGGCGCGGCCATCGAGTACGCGGTCGGGCATCTGGGCGTCGACGATATCGTGGTGTGCGGTCACACCGGCTGCGGGGGCATCGCGGCGCTCGACGAAACCATTCCGCCCGAGCGCGAGGCGCACCTCGGCCGCTGGGTCGAGTACACGCGGCCCGCGCACCTGCTGGTCGATGCCGCACGCGTTCCGGAACCTGAGCGCCACATCGAGACGGTGAAGGCGCACGTGCAGTTCCAGCTCGACAATCTGATGACCTATCCCGCCGTGCGTGACGGGGTGGTGGCGGGAACGCTCGGCGTGCACGGCTGGCTCTACGAAATGGAGCACGGCCGCCTCGTCGGGTACGATCCGAACCTCGGCGAATGGCGCGATCTCGTCGCCATGCACGGGGCGGCCGCGGCCCCGGCCGGCTGATCGCCGTCACACCGCGGCGCACGCCGTGGGACCCGTTCGCGCGCGCGTGTCACGCCAGCAACATCTTGATATGGAAACGATTATGTTGCGCGGTCGGCGGCGGGCGATCCATAGCCGATAACCGGCGCCAGGGTGGAGCTGCTGTCGCCCGCGAGCAGGGCGGGCAGACGCTTCGGGGCCTCGGCGAAGGGGATGCCATTCGCCACCAGCGTATCGAGGGCCGGGTTGTCGAGCATGGCCAGCGCCGCTTCCAGACGGCGGCGGTAGCTCCAGCGCGGGCGGCGCGACGGGGCGACGTGGCCGACCTGCGACGAGATCAGCTTCAGGCGGCGGCTGTGGAAGGCGTCGCCCAGCGGCACGTCGATGCGCTTGTCGCCATACCACGACAGCTCGACCACGGTGCCCTCGAGGCCGGCGCAGCGCAGCGCCGTGGCGAGGCCGCCCGCGCTCGCCGAGGTGTGGAAGACGATGTCGGCATCCCGCGGGGCCGCCTCGGGCAGCGCGAAGCGGGCGCCGAGAGCCTCCGCGACAGGGCGCCGGGCCTCGGCCACGTCGACGACGGTGACCTCGGTGCCGGGGATGCGGGCTGCCAGATGCGCCACCATCAGGCCGACGATGCCGGCGCCGACGACCACGATGTGGTCGCCGGGGCCCGTGCCGGCGTCCCAGTGCGCGTTGAGCGCGGTCTCCATGTTGGCGGCCAGCGTCGCCCGGCGGGCCGGCACGGCTGCCGGCACCGGCACCAGCATGGTCGCAGGCGCCACGAACACATCCTGGTGCGGATGCAAGGCGAACACCGTGCGGCCCATCAGCTCCGGCGGTCCGTCCTCGACCGTGCCCACCGCGCAATAGCCATATTTGACCGGGAAAGGGAACGCGCCCTCCTGCAGGGGGCAGCGCATGCGGTCCCATTCCGAGGCCGGTACGGCGCCACTCGACACGAGGCGTTCCGTGCCACGGCTGACCCCGCTCCACAGCATCCTGACGCGCGCTTCGCCCGGCTTCGGCGCGGCCAGCGGCGAGGTGCGCAGCTCGGCGACTCCAGGTTTCGTGTACCAGAGGGCGCGCGCCACCTGCATCTTGCCCGCCGAGCGTCGTGCCGTCATGGTGCGTTCCTTGTTTGGCGCTTCGGATGCCCAAAGCATCCGCGCTATGCTGGCGCTTCGGATGCCCACAAGCATCCGCGCTATGCTGGCGCTTCGGATGCCCACAAGCATCCGCGCTATGCTGGCGCTTCGGATGCCCACAAGCATCCGCGCTGCGAGCGGTGCCGACGAACCCTCTCCGGCCCCTCCGCCTTGTCCTATACGAAGAAAAAGAGAGGGTGCGGGGGAGCCTTCCCCCGAGCGGGCATGTTGGAGACATGCCTCCGGCAAGAAGGGCGGCAGCCCTTCCGCCGCAGGCGCCCTCGTCCCCCACCGCCCACAACCGACCGAGCCCAACCGATGACCGCGACGCCCCTGCCGAGCCTAGCCCCGAGCCTTACGACACCGACCGGGTTGCAGGCAAATGCCGAGCTGCGCCGCCGACGGCTGATCGTTCTCGTCCTCAACGCCGTCACCTATCTCGCGCTGCTGGCACTGGCCGCGCGCGTGCTGGGTGCCGGCGGCTGGACGCTCACCGATGCCATCATGTTCGTCTGTTTCATGATCGGCTCGCCCTGGACCGTGCTCGGCTTCTGGAATGCGCTGATCGGCCTCTGGCTGCTGCACGCCCACAAGGACCCGATCTCGGACGTCGCGCCATATGCCGCAGCCGGCGACCAGCCGACGCCGCTCGGGATCAAGACCGCAGTCCTGATGACGCTCAGAAACGAGGATCCGAGCCGCGCCATCCTGCGCCTGCAGACCGTGAAGGCCTCGATCGACGCCACCGGCGAGGGCAAGGCGTTCAGCTATTTCGTGCTCTCCGACACCAACAAGGATGAGGTCGGTGCCGCCGAGGAGGCTGCGATCGCGGCGTGGAAGGCGGACGCCGGTGTGGACGCGGATCGTATCACCTATCGCCGCCGCACGGACAACACCGGCTTCAAGGCCGGCAACGTGCGCGACTTCTGCGCCCGCTGGGGCGCCGACTACGAGCTGATGCTGCCGCTCGACGCCGACAGCCTGATGGCCGGCGAGGCCATCGTCAAACAAGTGCGCATGATGCAGGCGCACCCGAAGCTCGGCATCCTGCAGAGCCTCGTCGTCGGCATGCCCTCGACAAGCGCCTTCGCGCGCATCTTCCAGTTCGGCATGCGCCACGGCATGCGCTCCTACACCATGGGGCAGGCGTGGTGGGTCGGCGATTGCGGGCCGTTCTGGGGCCACAACGCGCTCGTGCGCATCAAGCCGTTCACCGAGCAGTGCGACCTGCCGATGCTGCCGGGCGCGCCGCCGCTCGGCGGCCATGTGCTCTCCCACGATCAGGTCGAGGCGACGCTCATGCGCCGCGCCGGCTACGAGGTGCGCGTGCTGCCCATCGAGGGCGGTTCGTGGGAGGAGAACCCGCCGACGGCGCTCGAGTTCATCCGCCGCGACGTGCGCTGGTGCCAGGGCAATATGCAGTACGTGAAGCTGCTGGGGCTCCCTGGATCGGCGGACTTGCTCCCCGGCTTACACAAGATGAGCCGCTTCCAGCTGGTGTGGGCGATCCTGATGTTCCTCGGCATCCCGGCCTGGACGCTCGGCATCGCGCTGCTGCCGGTGGCGGCATGGCAGGCAAAGAGCATCCCCGATTATCCCTCGACCCTGGCCGCGTCGCTCTACGTGCTGTTCTTCACCATGTACCTGATGCCGAAGATCGCCGGCTTGATCGATGCCGTGCTGCGACCCGGCGGCATGGCCGGTTACGGCGGGCCGCTGCGCTTCGCGATTTCAGCCGCGACCGAACTGGTGTTCTCGTTCCTGCAGGGTGCCGTGTCGACCATCCGCACCACCATGTTCATGGTCGGCCTGCTGTTCGGCAAGTCGGTGGTGTGGAGCGGACAGGCGCGTGACGCGCACGGCGTCGGCCTCGTCACGGCGGTATCGGCGCTGTGGCCGCAGCTGGTATTCGGCGCCATCGTGTGCGGCGCCTTGTGGGTCATCTCGCCCAAGGTGCTGGCCTGGAGCCTGCCGCTCACCGCGGGCTACCTGCTCGCGGTGCCGTTCGTGATGGTGACGGCTTGGCCGCCGCTCGGGCGCTTCATGCGCTGGGCCGGCCTCGCCGGCATCCCCGAGGATTTCACCACGCCGAAGGAAGTGGCGGCCGTGATGTCGGCGGAAGAGTGAGGCGGCGCAGCGCGCGATCACTGCGGTGCAGGCGTGGTCGGCGTGAGCGGATTCAGTTTGGGACCGGGTGGTGTGAAGCCCGGCATGAAGACGGATGCGCCCGGCGGCGCGATGGGCGGCTTGGCGGCCGGCACGCCGACCGACGGCACAACAACCGGCGGCGGCTCGGCTTTCGCATCATAGACGCCAGTTTTCGTGAACATCGCGGCAGCCTGCTCGCCGTTGAGGCGTGTGGTCATGATGCGCGTCGTCACCAGCTCCGGCCGCGTCAGAACGTGGATTTTCTCGTTTGGCGTGTCGGCTATGAGCTTTGACATGCTGGAGTCGATGCCCATGTCGGCAAAAAACTTGTCGATCTTGTCATAGGTCGAGCTGGAGGTTTCGCCACGCACGGTTTTCGTGCTCAGCACCTGCTGCGAGACAAGCGTCTTCTCGGGCGTGCTGAACAGCGGACGCGTGATGCGATAGACGCGGCGCACCTTCGCCATCGTCGTGTACGTCGCCACCTGATGAACAGCGACAAAGGAACTCAGGCCGACGAGCCGGTTGATGCCGCCGGCGAGGATGAATGCGCATGAGGATGCGCACTTGGCGAGCCGCGCCACGGGCCGCCCCTGCGCGGTGCCGGTGGCCTTGAGCTTCCTGCACGCGGCATCGGCCTCTCCGCACGGCGTCAGCGTCGTCTTGGTGACGGCGACGTCGAAACCCTTGGTGCGAATAAGCTTGGCGATGGCGAGCGCGGCGTCGACGTTGCCGCCTGCGGAGTCGATGAAAATCGGCGGGCGCTTGTTGCCGAGCTTGCCGAGCACGGTGATGAAGCGCGCCCGTGTGTCGGACACGATGCGGCCCTGGGCGGAAACCCACTCCAGGCAGTTGGGCTCGCAGCCGGTCGTGCTGTCGCGCACCAGTTGCACCTGCATCGGCAGGTCATCGGGCGAGGGCGCCTTCTTGGCTTCGGCGGGTTTGCTTTCGGTGGGCTTGGCCGGCGCTTTGGCGGCCGTTGAGCGCTGCGCCGGGCGCGGCCTCGCCTCCTCGATGTCGCGTGCAGTGGCGCCCGTAGCGGCTGTCAGCATGGCGACACTGGCCAACCCGGCCCACAGCGCCGCCGCCGTGCGTTCAAAGTGGATCGTCGGTGCCTGCCGCAAGACCATGCGTGACCTCCCTCGGGGCGGAGAAATCGGTCCGGCTCTTGATCGGCACGGTTCGCACCACATCTACTGGATCAGTGTACGCATTGCAATCTGCGGCGGAGCGCTGGCTGCCGCCGCGGCGCCGATTTGCTGCTGCGGCCGGCCTTCTGGCGCGCTATGAGGCTGGCTCGCAACGAGGTGGGAGAAACCTGCGCATGCCGGAGCAATCGACGATCCTGGCGCGGTTGCGTGCCGACCCGGCGCTGGCATCGCTGCGCCGCTCGCTCGACGTCTATTACGGCGACGCGGCGCGCGATGCGGCGATGGACAAGCTCTATGCGCGCTTCGTGAAGTCCGGCGATCTCGCCTTCGACATCGGCAGCCATGTGGGTGACCGCATCGGCTCGTTCCGCCGTTGCGGCGCGCGCGTCGTCGCACTCGAGCCGCAGCCCGATTGCGCGCGCGTCGTCCGCGCTCTCTACGGCGAGGATCGCGACATCAAGCTCGTCGAGGCCGCCTGTGGGCCGCAAGCGGGCCATCTGACGCTGCACATCAACTCCGCCAATCCGACCGTCACCACCGCGAGCCCGGATTTCGTCAAGGCGGCCGACGGTGCCGGCGGCTGGGAAGGCCAGGTCTGGGATCGCGCCATCACCGTGCCCGTCACCACCTTCGACGCGCTGATCGCCGCCCATGGCATGCCGGCCTTCGCCAAGATCGATGTCGAGGGCTTCGAGGCCGACGTGCTGGCCGGCCTGTCGCAGCCGATCCCGGCGCTGTCGTTCGAGTTCACCACCATTCAGCGCGATGTGGCGTTCCGCTGCCTCGACCGGCTGGCGGCGCTCGGCTTCCGCCGCTTCAATGTGGCACTGGGCGAGAGCCAGCGGTTCACCTTCGCCGAGCCTGTCGACGCCGGGGCCATGGCCGCCCACATCCGCGCCCTGCCGCACGCGGCGAACTCCGGCGACGTCTACGCGACGTCGACCTGATCTGGACCGGACTGATCGGGGCCGGGACGGATCGGGGCTGTCTGGCAATTGGCCGGCGCGGAGACTCCGGCGCCCTAAAGCACGTCGTTCTCGACGTCCTCGACCGAGTAGCCGAGCTTTTCCAAGCCTTCCTCGAGGTAGTCCGACAGCAGCGGCATGCCGAGCAGATAGGCCGCCGTCGATCCCGTGCGCTCGGATCGCGCGGTGTCGACCGCCTCGTCGAGGTCCTCGGGCTCGAAGGTGCCCCGGCCGATCCAGGCCAGCGCCACCAGATGCGCCTGCTCGTCGTCGTTCAGGGCCTCGATGAAGCCAGCGATCTCGGCGCGCGTCGGATCGTCGGCACGGTCCTGCAGGATCGCCGCCGGGTCCTCCGCCGAGTCCGCGTCGTCGCCATCGCCATCCCATGCGCCGACCTTGGCGTCGTATTCGCGCGCCTTGATGATGACGTGAGCGACCTTCTCCGGCGCGATGTCGAGGTTCATGTTCGTTGCTTCTCGTGGATGCGCGAATCTACCGTCGGCACAGTATGACGGTGTCGGCACGGTAGGAAGGGTGGCAAATCGAGGCGACGGAAGGTTTCAGGCTTTGCAAGCGGTCCGGCGGCCACCGTGGACAGGGACTACCCGCACCCCCTCAGGTGCCGAGGTCCGTGCGGATGGCGGCCAGTACGGCGCGAAACATGGCGGGCGTCAGCCGTCCCGTGTTGGTGTTGTACCGCGAGCAGTGGAAGCTGTCGAAAAGATTGAGCATGCGCCCGTCCGGGCCGCGAATGGCGTGCACGGCTCCGTGCGCGAACGGGTGTGCCGCCTTGCGCTGAGCGAGCGCGGCCAGCGTGCTGTCGTGCGCGATGCGGCCGAGCGCCAGGATGACGCGCAGGCGGGGCAGGCTGGCGATGCGTGCCGCCAGGAAGCCACGACAGGTATTGATCTCGGCCGGTGTCGGCTTGTTCTCGGGCGGAACACAGCGCACGGCGTTGGCAATCATGCAGTCGACGAGACGCAGACCATCGTCGGCGCTGGCGCGGTAGGTGCCAGCGGCGAACCCATGCTCGATCAGCGTGGCATAGAGCAGGTCGCCGGCATAATCGCCGGTGAAGGGCCGACCGGTGCGGTTGGCGCCTTTGAGGCCGGGAGCCAGACCGACGATGAGCAGTCCGGCGTCGGTGCCGCCGAAGGACGGCACGGGAGCGTTGTGCCAGGCCGGCTCGGCTTGCGCCTGGGCCTCACGAAACGCGGCCAGCCTTGGGCATAGCCGGCAGTCGAGGGCGGGTTCTGGGGAGGGCGCTGGGGGGGCGGCGTTGCGGGACGAGCGTGTCATGCCTGCGGGGGTGGCCTGCTCGCGGTTCGGGCGTCTGATCCGGTCAGTCCGATGCGCCTGAGGGGAGTGCGACTACGGGACCCGGGGAGCCAGATGGAATGCCCCGCCAATTGTCCAGTCGGTTCTCGACCCTAGATGAACCCACGACACAACGCAAAGCACTGTAGCGCTGACGGCGACTACGCGCGGCTTCCCTGGCGGATGGCTCAGACGTCGTCGCCGAGGTCATCCTGGTCCTGGACGGTTTCCAGCGAGCGCGGCGTGGAATAATGGCTGCTGCGCGGGGAGAAGCTGCGTGTCTCGCGGCCTTCGCGCGGCTCGCGGACCGGGCGAGTCGAGGGATCGCGGCAGATCAGCTGCTCGAGATCGGCGAGGTCGATGAACTGATCAGACGACGCTGACGCGCCGACCCTTCTGCTGGATGGCGGCGACCAGCGAGCGGAAATCGCCGTCGCCCGAGAACAGCACGACGTGATCGAGGGTTTCCGACAGACGCATGGCGTCCACCGTCAGCTCGATGTCCATGTTGCCCTTGATCTTGCGCCGACCGGAGGCGTCGGTGAATTCCTTGGTCGGCTTGGTGACCATGGTGTAGCCGTTGTAATCGAGCCAGTCGATCAGCGGCCGGATGGAGCTGTACTCCTGGTCCTCGGCCAGGGCGGTGTAGTAGAGCGCCCGCACGAGGTGGCCCTTCTGCCTGAAGAGAGACAGCAACCTCTTGTAATCAATATCAAAACCAAGGGCCTTTGCCGTTGCATAGAGGTTGGCCCCATCGATGAAGAGGGCGATCCGTTCGTTCGGATAGAAATGCATCCGCTATCTCCAGCAGCGGCCGCCGTCGACCGAGCATGCCAACGCACCTCCGCCGAAACGAAACGACCATCCAACAGCCGGACCGGCTGGAGCCCCACGCTCCGGACGGTCACGCACAACCAGACAGAGTGCCAACCGCCCAGTGACGGCAGAGCCTCGTCGAGAAAAGGTTTCCAACCACCAGCCCAGGGGTGAAAACTCATCCCTCTGAACTCGTTGGCAGATCCCCTGGCACACCAGAGCACCGAGGCTGCTTAGAGCAGTCATTGTCCTAAACGTCAACAGGTGCCCGGATCCGTCGCGGTTGCCCGCAGAAGTCGCAAGCTTGCGTTTGCAATCCAGTCGTCATGACGACCGATCCGTCGGGATCGAATCCAACCAGTCGCAGGGATAAACGCCTAAGGCATTGAAGTTGTTCCATCCCGCTGCCTGCTATTGCAAGGCCGAAGGGGCGGAGACAGTCGTTTCGGACGTCGACTGCTTATCTTGCGGTCGGGGTGCGCTGCTGCCGATTTGGTCGAGGAGGGCGTAACAGTTGTACTCCGTCAGATATAGCGAAAGGGTGATTTTCCGCCAGCGCGCCGCGTCGCCAGCGTCCCGCGTGGGCGGCGCGTCGCGAAGGCGGTGGCGTGGCGCAGCACTTGTGGAATGCGGTGACGGCGACCGCCGTTTTTGCTGATGGCGCTGGCGGGCCCCGCGCGGACACCCTAAGCGCTGATGTGGGCCCGGCGCTTGCAGAGCCGGGCGAAGAGCCGGGGCATTTGGCTGGGCCAAACGAGCGGGAGCGCGGCATGCACATCGACCGCGACGACAGGCTTACGGGCGCGATCGCGTGCTCCGGCACGGTGCACATCGACGGCATGTTGGAGGGTGACATTGCCTGCGGCAGGCTGGAGATCGGGGCCGGCGGGCGGGTGATCGGGACCGTCGCCGCCGACGAACTGGTGATAGCCGGGGAACTGATCGGCAATGCCCGGGCGCGTCGCATCTGGCTGCGGGCCTCGGCCCTGGTCGAGGGCGACTTGTGGCACGCCGCTCTTGTCGTCGATCCGCATGCCGTGCTGATCGGTGACCTGCATCGGGATGCCCGCGCCGGTGCGCCGGAGCCGGTGCGTTGCCTGCAGGCGCAGCAGGCGGCCACCGATGCCGAACTGGATGACATTGCCAAGGCCTCGCGGACCCGTGATAGTCTAAGCTGCGGCGTTCGGATGGCTTGGCCGATGGCCCGGCGGCGCGAACGTTAGCGTGTGCGCACCGGGCGGCGGGCGCCGAGCGGGGGCCGGCTCATGCGCCATACGGTCCATCCCGGTGCAGTCTGCGGCGAAAGTCGCACGACCATTTCCTCGCTGCCGGGCCGCGAGTTAGCTATTAGTCTACGGAGATACAAGGGGAGGTGCGACTCGGGGCACGCGCCGCAGGCCATGCGCCTCGGCGACGCGGGCGACGCCTCTCCCACCCAAGGATGATCAAAGCGCAATTGCTCGGATTGGCCGGGCAGGGTCGGTCCACCCACCGGCCATTGGGAGGGAACTGTTAACTCATGGCACTCGACAACCAAGCAGCCGTCGATCGGATCAAGGCCGATCCCGGCTTCCAGGAGCTCGTACGCAAGCGCACCAGCTTTGCCTGGATTCTCACCATCCTCATGCTCCTGATCTACTTCGGCTTCGTGCTGACCGTCGCCTTCAACAAGCCCCTGCTCGCCAAGTCTCTGATGGGCGGCGTCACCTCGGTGGGCATGCCGCTCGGCGTGCTCGTCATCGTGTCGGCATTCATTCTGACCGGCATCTACGTCCGTCGCGCCAACGGCGAGTTCGACGACATCACCAAGAAGATCGTCGAGAGGATGAAGAAGTGATGCAGGCTGCTCGTAAAATACTGATCGCGGCCGGCGCGCTCCTGGCGTCCTCGGCTGCCGCTTTCGCTGCCGGTCCCATCGAGGGCGGCGGCAAGCAGGCGCTGAACATCGAAGCCATCGTGATGTTCGGTGCCTTCGTGCTGTTCACGCTCGGCATCACCAAATGGGCTGCCTCGCGCACCAAGTCGGCCGCCGACTTCTACACCGCCGGCGGTGGCATCACCGGCTTCCAGAACGGCCTCGCGCTCGCCGGCGACTACATGTCGGCGGCCTCGTTCCTCGGCATCTCGGGCCTCGTGTTCTCGTCGGGCTATGACGGCGTCATCTTCTCGGTGGGCTGGCTCGTCGGCTGGCCGGTGATCCTGTTCCTGATCGCCGAGCCGCTGCGCAACCTCGGCAAGTTCACCTTCGCCGACGTCGCCTCCTTCCGCTTCGGGCAGACGCCGATCCGGGTGCTCGCGGCCTGCGGCACCCTGGTCACCGTCGCGTTCTATCTGATCGCGCAGATGGTGGGCGCGGGCAAGTTGATCCAGCTGCTGTTCGGCATG